>Ga0209061_1000187_pt1:0-157500 | contig 200422 bp, 183 predicted proteins | sample Coa_R1_10_FD_187157 | JGI IMG/M metagenome (GOLD analysis project Ga0209061, IMG submission 187157) | Surface soil microbial communities from Centralia Pennsylvania, which are recovering from an underground coalmine fire - Coalmine... | ecosystem: Environmental > Terrestrial > Soil >... | reverse complement strand
CGGTCGCGAGTGAGTATTTAGCCTTGGAGGATGGTCCCCCCAGATTCCCACGGGATTGCACGTGTCCCGCGGTACTCGGGAACTGCTCCAGGAAGGTCGGTCGCGTTTTGCCTACGGGACTATCACCCTCTGCGGTTGGCCTTTCCAGGCTCCTTCGGCTACGCGCCGACTTGGTAACTCCCCGGGGTAACCCCTGAGCAGCCCCACAACCCCGGACGTATCGCTACGCCCGGTTTGGGCTTTTCCGCGTTCGCTCGCCGCTACTGACGGAATCTCGGTTGATTTCTCTTCCAGCGGGTACTGAGATGTTTCACTTCCCCGCGTTCGCCTCGAACGCCTATGGATTCAGCGCCCGATGACCGCGCATTACCGCGGCCGGGTTTCCCCATTCGGAGATCTCCGGATCAACGCCCGCTTAGCGGCTCCCCGAAGCTTATCGCAGCTAGCCACGTCCTTCCTCGCCTACTCGCGCCAAGGCATCCACCGTGTGCCCTTAGTAGCTTGACCATGCTTGCGGACCGACATCCCCTGAAAAAGCGGATGTCGGATCGCAAGGCCTGGCAGAGCCACCACGCGCTTGCTCTCGCACATTGTCTACCCGTCCAGATTGTCAAAGACCACCAAGCGCCCCGCACGACCGATCCGCAGGACGCCTCGACGTGCGGTCCCCGGCGCAGCCTCCGCGCTCAAAGCCACGCCGGGCACCGCCCGTCTCATGGAGCTGATGGGGATCGAACCCACGACCTCCGGCTTGCAAAACCGGCGCTCTCCCGGCTGAGCTACAGCCCCGATTCGCATGCCCAGGGAGCTAGCCCGCGGCATTGCGCGCTCGAGAAGGCGGGACGCAGGGCCCGACGCGCCACGTCAGGCCCTTCGCCTCGCCTTCTCGCGCCCTCCCGGGGCACCGACCGACATCGTCACGCGTCGCTCCTGATAACCAACACCTCCGTCATCGCCCACGGGGCGACGATCCACTTATAGTCGCCTGCCTTTCCAGATCAAGCCCGGCCCATAGCGCCGAGGTGGGCCCAGGTAGAGTCGAACTACCGACCTCACCCTTATCAGGGGTGCGCTCTAGCCGACTGAGCTATGGGCCCCGGGCACGAGCAAGGTCCCCCGCCAGGTCCTTCAAAACTAAATAGTAGCGCTCGTGGTGGTCAGATCGGTCGAGTGCCGCAAGGAACGCCTCGCGCGGCCGAGGCGATTGACCTGGGTCGAGCGTCCGGCCGAAGCCGCACGCTGCGACTCCTTAGAAAGGAGGTGATCCAGCCGCAGGTTCCCCTACGGCTACCTTGTTACGACTTCACCCCAGTCACTAGCCATACCATGGACGGCTGCCTCCCTCGCGGGTTGGATGACCGGCTTCCGGTACAGCTAGCTCCCATGGTGTGACGGGCGGTGTGTACAAGGCCCGAGAACGTATTCACCGCGGCATGCTGATCCGCGATTACTAGCGATTCCACCTTCACGGAGTCGAGTTGCAGACTCCGATCCGAACTGAGGACGGCTTTTTGGGATTGGCTCCGTCTCGCGACTTCGCAACCCTTTGTACCGCCCATTGTAGCACGTGTGTAGCCCTGGACATAAGGGCCATGAGGACTTGACGTCATCCCCACCTTCCTCCCGCTTGACGCGGGCAGTCCCCCTAGAGTGCCCAACCGAATTGCTGGCAACTAGGGGCAGGGGTTGCGCTCGTTGCGGGACTTAACCCAACATCTCACGACACGAGCTGACGACAGCCATGCAGCACCTGAACCGGAGGTCCCCGAAGGGAAGACCCCATCTCTGGGGCTGTCCTCCGTTGTCTAGCCCAGGTAAGGTTCTTCGCGTTGCGTCGAATTGAACCACATGCTCCACCGCTTGTGCGGGCCCCCGTCAATTCCTTTGAGTTTTAACCTTGCGGCCGTAGTCCCCAGGCGGAGCACTTAATGCGTTAGCTGCGGCACCGCAGGGGTCAATACCCGCGACACCTAGTGCTCATCGTTTACAGCGTGGACTACCAGGGTATCTAATCCTGTTTGCTCCCCACGCTTTCGCGTCTCAGCGTCAGTCACCGTCCAGAGGGCCGCCTTCGCCACCGGTGTTCCTCCTGATATCTACGCATTTCACCGCTACACCAGGAATTCCACCCTCCTCTCCGGGACTCGAGTCCGTCAGTTTCCAATGCCCTTCCGGGGGTGAGCCCCGGGCTTTCACATCAGACTTAACGGACCGCCTACACGCGCTTTACGCCCAGTGATTCCGAACAACGCTCGCACCCTCCGTATTACCGCGGCTGCTGGCACGGAGTTAGCCGGTGCTTCCTTTAGGGGTACCGTCAGGGTGCCGACGTATTGGGTCGGCACCGTTTCTTCCCCCTCGACAGGGCTTTACGACCCGAAGGCCTTCATCACCCACGCGGCGTCGCTGCGTCAGGCTTTCGCCCATTGCGCAAGATCCCCCACTGCTGCCTCCCGTAGGAGTCTGGGCCGTGTTCCAGTCCCAGTGTGGCTGGTCATCCTCTCAGACCAGCTAGCCATCATAGCCTTGGTGGGCCATTACCCCGCCAACTAGCTAATGGCGCGCAGGCCCATCCCCGAGCAGTAGCTTGCAAGCAGAGGCCACCTTTCACCGCAGGAGCCGAGGCTCCCGTGGTCATATCCGGTATTAGCCCACCTTTCGGCGGGTTATCCCGGTCTCGAGGGTAGGTTACCTACGTGTTACTCACCCGTGCGCCGCTTTACTTGGGGGGTTGCCCCCCCGTTCTCGCACGACTTGCATGTGTTAGGCACGCCGCCAGCGTTCGTTCTGAGCCAGGATCAAACTCTCCAGTTAAACCTGGAGGCACCGTGGACCGTAGAGGCCGCGGTGCCCGAGCATGTGACACTCGTCGACCTTGGTCAGGACGCATCCGCGTTGTCCGAACCACACGATCGGGACCTTTTCCGCAGGATATGGAAAAGGTGCGCTACTATTTAGTTTTCAAAGACCGGGCAGGGTTGCAGGCAGGGTCGCGTCTATACGCGCTCACTGCCGGCTTGTCAAGCGAGGGGCCCTCCGAGCCCCCTCACGGGCGTCAGTATAGGCGCACGCGTCCAGCCGTCAAGCCCGTGGCGGCTCGAAGACGATCTCCGCCAGCCGCCGCCGGCCGACCGCGAGAAGGCGATGCACCCCGCGACGGAAGCGAAAGTCTGCCCCGACGGCGGTGCCGTCCACCCGCACCGCCCCCTGGGCCGCGAGCCGCCGGGCCTCGCTCGTCGACCCCGCGAAGCCGACGTCCTTGAGGAGCTGGCATATCCACACGTCCTCGGCGTCGGTGCGCACGGTCTTGCGCATCGGGGCGTGGGGCGTGCGCTTCTGAAACCGCTCGGCGAAGAAGGTCGCGGCGCGCTCGGCGGCCTCCGCCCCGTGGAAGCGCGCCACCAGCTCGTGCGCGAGGGCTTTCTTCGCCTCCATCGGGTGGATGCGCCCGGCCCGAATGGCCTCGAGCCGCTCCGCCCCGGCGTCGCTCAGCAGCTCGTAGTACCGGAGCATGAGCGCATCGCTGATCGACATGACCTTCCCGTACATCGACTCCGGCGCCTCGGCGATGCCCACGTGGTTTCCGAGGCTCTTCGACATTTTGTTCGTCCCGTCGAGGCCTTCGAGCAGGGGCAGAACCAGCGCGATCTGACCCACTCCCCCTGCGTGCCGCTGGAGATCCCGGCCGACGAGCAGGTTGAAGGTCTGATCCGTGCCGCCGAGCTCGACGTCGGCCTGGACGACCACCGAGTCGTATCCCTGGAGCAGCGGATAGAGCAGCTCGTGCAGGCCGATCGGGCTCCCCGCCGCGTAGCGCCGGCGAAAGTCCTCGCGCTCGAGCATGCGCGCCACCGTCGCCTGCGCCGCCAGGCGAATGACGGCGTCGAGGCCGAGGGCAGCGAGCCACTCGCTGTTCCGTCGCACCTCGGTACGGGCCGGGTCGAGGATCCTGAAGACCTGGGCCTCGTAGGTGCGGGCGTTGGCCTCGATCGCCGCCAGCGAGAGCGGCGGGCGGGTCGCGTTGCGCCCGCTCGGATCGCCGATCCGGGCCGTGAAGTCGCCGATGATCAGCACGGCCTGATGGCCGAGGTCCTGCATTTGCCGGAGCTTCCGCAAGGGAACCGTGTGTCCGAGGTGGATGTCCGGCGCCGTCGGATCGACCCCGAGCTTCACTCGCAGCGGGCGACCGAGTCGGAGCCGGCCCGCCAGCTCCTCTTCGGGGATCACCGCGACGAGGCCGCGGCGGATGATCGCGAGCTGCTCCTCGACCGTCACGCGACGACGCGCTCCTGCAGGCGCTCGATCGCGCGAGCGCGGCCGGTCGCCTCGTCGACGTCGATCAGGGCGCCCTGCACTATCACGGGCCCGGCCGCCACGTCGAAGCGCACCGGCATCTGCGTGAGAAACCGTTCGATCACCTGCTCGGTGCGCACCCCGAGCACCGAGTCCTCGGGGCCGCACATGCCCGCATCGGTGAGGTACGCCGTCCCGCCCGGGAGGATGGCGGCATCCGCCGTCTGCACGTGGGAGTGGCTGCCGACGACCGCCGTCACCCGGCCCGCGAGAAACCGCCCCATCGCGACCTTCTCCGACGTGGCCTCGCCGTGCATGTCGACGAGCACGACCGCCGCCTCTCGGCGGACCAGGGGCAGCGCCTCCTCGATGCAGCGAAACGGGCAGTCCGCCGGCCCCATGAAAACGCGGCCGATCAGGTTGACGACGCCCACCGGTGGCCCGCCCCGGCGCGGCCGGTGCACCGTCCAACCCTGTCCCGGCACCCCTGGCGGGAAATTGAGCGGGCGGAGCACGCGCGCGCTCTCGCGCAGATACGGGAGCAGCGCGCGACTGCGCCAGACGTGATTGCCGGTCGTGATCACGTCGACGCCGGCGTCGAGCAGCTCCTCGGCACAGCGGGGGTCGATCCCCTTGCCGCCGGAAGCGTTCTCGCCGTTGGCGACGACGAACTGCACGGCCCCGGCCGCCACGAGGCGCGAGACCACCGCCGCCACGGCGCGGCGACCCGGGCGGCCCACCACGTCGCCGAGAAAGAGCAGCCGCACCCCACCCTCAGCGGGCGACGTCGCTTGCGCGCGTCTCGCGGATCACCGTCACCTTGATCTGGCCGGGATAGGTCATCTCCTGCTCGATCTTGCGCGCGATATCCCGGGCGAGCAGCCCCGTCTGCTCGTCGGGAATCGTGCCCGGATCGACGATGATGCGCACCTCCCGGCCTGCCTGGATGGCGAAGGACTTCTCGACCCCGCGGAACGAGTTGCTGATCCGTTCGAGGTCCTCGAGGCGCTTGGCGTAGCTCTCGAGGACCTCCCGACGGGCTCCGGGGCGGGCCCCCGAGAGCGCATCGGCCGCATCGACCAGCGGGGCGAGGATCGTCTCGGCCTTCACCTCCTCGTGATGCGCCGCGATCGCGTTCACGATCTTCGCCGACTCCCCGTACTTGCGCGCGATCTCGCCCCCGATGATCGCATGCGAGCCCTCGACCTCGTGGGTGAGCGCCTTGCCGATATCGTGGAGGAGCGCCGCCCGCCGGGCCTGGCGCTCGTTGAGCCCCAGCTCCGCCGCCATGGCCCCCGCGATGAAGGCGGCCTCGATCGAGTGCATGAGCACGTTCTGGGCGTAGCTGTAGCGATACTTGAGCATGCCGACGAGCCGCACCAGCTCGGGATGGATGCCGTGGACGCCGACCTCGAGCACCGCCCGCTGGCCCGCCTCGCGGATGGCCTCGTCGAGCTCCTGCTCGGCCTTGCGGACCACCTCCTCGATCCGCGTGGGGTGGATGCGGCCGTCGGCAATGAGCCGCTCGAGCGCGAGGCGGGCCAGCTCGCGCCGGATCGGGTTGTGGCAGGAGATGACGACCGCCTCCGGTGTGTCGTCGATGATGAGGTCGACCCCCGTCGCCGCCTCGATGGCCCGGATATTGCGGCCCTCCCGGCCGATGATCCTGCCCTTCATGTCGTCGCTCGGCAGCGTGACCACGGAGACGGTGCGCTCGGCGACGAACTCCCCGGCCAGGCGCTCGATGGCGATCGACACGATCTTCTTCGCCCGCCGATCGGCCTCCTCGCGCGCCTCGGTCTCGATCTGCCGGATCACCTTGGCGGCATCGTGTCGCGCTTCCTCGATCATCTGATCGACGAGCGCCCGCTTCGCCTCCTCGCGGGTGAGCCCGGCGGCCTCCTCGAGCTTGCGCCGGACGCCATCGACGAGCCGTTCGTACTCGGCGCGACGGTCCGCGAGCCCGTGTTCCAGCTGCTTGAGCCCCTCTTCGCGTCGTGCCAGCTCGGCCTCCCGCTCTGCGAGGCTCTCGAGCTTGCGGTCGATGCTCTCCTCCTTCTGCGCCACGCGCTTTTCGAGGTTCACGATCTCGCGCCGCTGCTCGCGCGCCTCGCGCTCCCACTCGCTGCGGGCCTGGATCACGAGGTCCTTCGCCTGGAGCTGCGCCTCCTTGCGGACGACCTCGGCCTCCTTGCGCGCTTCCTCGACGATTCGGGCCGCCGTCTCGTGGGACTGGGCCTCGAGCTGCGCCAGCCGGCGGCGGCGGCCCCGATCGATCACGCCCACGATCGCCGCCCCGCACGCCACCCCGAGGATGACCCAGACGAGCGTGATCATGTCGACAGCTCCTTCCCCGGGGCGACGAGCAGCCGCGCCTCGGTCGCCACCGCATCCACGCGCTCGTCCCAGGCCGCCTCCGGAACCGCGTCCACGAGCTGCAGCTCGAAGGCGAGCCCGATCCGCACTGCCCGCGGGTGCCGGGCGAGCGCACGGTCGTACCAGCCTCGCCCGCGACCGAGCCGGGCGCCCCGGGCGTCGAACGCGACGCCCGGCACGAGGAAGACCGTCCCCGGCGCATCATCTTCGAGCGGCGGGCCATCGGGCTCGGCGGGCACGAAGCCCGGCGTTGCGCCCCCATCGCCGGGGAAGTAGATGCGCTTGCCCGCACGGCGAGCCCACGAGAGGACGGCCCTCGGATCGGCCTCGCCTCCGAGGGGGTGGTAGGCGACGAGCACCCCGGCTGCCGCCACCGCTGCCAGGCCGATCACCCGGGCGCAGGCCGCCTCCGCGAGCCGCGCCGCGGTGTCTCTCGGCACGGCCGCCCGGGCGCGCAGCAACCGCTGCCGCAGCAGATGCTTCGTGTGCTCGAGGTCGCTCCCCACCGTGGGCCGTCCCGGGGAGGACGACGAGCCGGGGTCGGCTCTCAGTGCGCCAGCGTGCCGCTCACGGGAGGGACCTCAAAGACACGGGGACACACCCCGGGAGTTCGTGCACATCCAGTCCGTCACGCCGCACCTCGGCGACGAGCTTCACTCGCACCGCCCCGCCTCGTCCTCCTCGCCCAACCGGCCGCGAAGCTTATGCTCCTGCTGGCGATTCTGCAACGGCGCCGGTGCGAGCAATGCTCCGACGAACTCCCGGGCGTCGAAGGGCCTCAGGTCGCTGGCCCCCTCGCCCACGCCCAGGTAGCGCACCGGGAGCCCGAGCTCGTGCCGCACGGCGAGCACCACCCCGCCCCGCGCGGTCCCGTCGACCTTTGTCAGCACGATACCCGTCGCCCCGACGGCCTCGGTGAACGCCCGCGCCTGTGCGACGGCGTTCTGGCCGGTCGTGGCGTCGAGGACGAGCAAGGTCTCGTGGGGTGCCCCCGCAACCTCCCGGGCAAGAACCCGCCGAATCTTCGCCAGCTCCTCCATCAGGTTCTCGCGCGTGTGAAGCCGCCCGGCCGTGTCGACCAAGACGACGTCCCGGTCACGGGCGACGGCCGCCCGGATGCCGTCATAGACGACGGAGGAAGGCGCCGCCCCCGGCGCGTGGCGCACGAGGTCGGCCCCCGTGCGCTCGGCCCACACGGCAAGCTGCTCGGCCGCAGCCGCGCGGAAGGTGTCGGCGGCAACGAGCAGCACGCGCCGGCCGGCAGCCCCGTGCAGGGCCGCGAGCTTGCCGACGGTCGTGGTCTTGCCGACGCCGTTGACGCCGGTGACGAGCACGACCCAGGGTCGGGCGGTCGGCGCCGGCGGCGGCGCGGCGGCGAGCAAGGTTTCCATCTCCTCGGCCAGCGCCGCGCGGATCGCGGTGGCATCGGCATGCGCCCCCAGCCGATCGCGCACCCGCCGCAGGAGCATCGCCGCCGTCGTCGTGCCCACATCTGCCGTGACGAGCACGTCTTCCAGCTCGGCGAGGACGACATCGACCGGTCGCGGCCCGCGACCGAGCGCCGCGTCGAGCTGCTCGCCCAGGCGGCGGCTCGTCGCACGAAGCGCCTCGGCGATCGACCGCCCCTCCGCGGCCGTGCTCGCTGCCGTTTGGCGATGGGGCCGCTTTTGGAGTCGTCGCAGACCGGCGGCAGCCCCGGCTGCCGCCGCGAGCCCCGCGGCGAGCAGCGCGACGCCCTCGATGCCCATCGGGCCGGCGCTCCCGGCCCCTACGCGGCCTCGCGCAGCCGCACCGCCACCACCTTCGAGATGCCCGGCCGCTCCATCGTGATCCCGTAGAGCGTATCGGCGACCTCCATCGTACGCCGGTTGTGCGTGATGAGCACGAACTGCGTGCGCTCCGCCATCTCGCGGATGAGCTGATTGAAACGGCCGATGTTGGCCTCGTCGAGGGGCGCATCGACCTCGTCGAGGACGCAGAAGGGGGTCGGGCGGATCAAGAAGAGGGAGAGGACGAGCGCGGTCGCCGAGAGCGCCTTTTCCCCGCCCGAGAGCAGGCTGAGCCGCCGAAGCTGCTTGCCGGCCGGCTGCACCGCGATCTCGACGCCCGGCTCGCCGTCCTCCTCGGCGTCGGTCAGCTCGAGCCTCGCCGTGCCGCCGGGGAAGAGCTTCGGAAACACCTCCCCGAGCTTCGCGTTCGCGGCGGCGAAGGTCTCTTCGAAGCGCGCCCGCGACGTGCGGGTAAGCTTCGCGATGGTGCGCCGCAGATCGTCGAGCGAGCGTTCGAGGTCGTCGCGCTGGGCCGTGAGGAAGCTATGCCGCGCTTCCACCTCCTCGAGCTCCTGCATCGCCGCGGGGTTGACGTCGCCGAGCGCTGCGAGCCGACGGCGAAGCTCCTCGATCCGCGCCGCCCGCGCTGCTGCATCGCCCTCGTCGACGGCCACCGCGGCGAGCGCCTCGGGACCGAGGTCGTAGCGCTCCTTGAGCTCGGCAGCCAGGTGCTCGAGCGCGACACGCCGCTCCACCACGGCCACCTCGAGCGCCCCTCGCTCGTCGCGCAGGGCCGCGAGCTGCGCCCGCGCCTCGCGCTCGGCCTGGTCGTCGTTGGAGAGCGCGGCGTCGGCCTGGGCCAGGGCCGCCCGCAGCCGGTCCCGCTCGGCGCCGAGGCTCGCCGCCCGCTCCTCGGCGGCAGCACGGACCGCAACCGCGGCGGCAAGGTCGCCAGCCGCCGCCTCCGCCCCCGTGGCCGCGTCCTGTGCGGCCGCCGCCGCCGCCCGCTGCCGCTCCTCCGCCTCGCGCAGCTCCGTACGGCACCGCTCGGCCGCGGCCTCGGCGGCGCGCCGACGCTCCCCCGCCGCTGCCGCGGCGACCGCGGCCGCGGTCCGCTCGCGCTCGGCCTCGGCGTGCGCCTCGCGCCAGGACGCCAGCGCCTCCTGCGCCGCCGCCAGCGCCGCCCGCCGCTGCGCGACGCTAGCCTCCGCCTGCGCGAGGCGTTGCTCGACGGCTGCCAGCTCTTCGGCTGCCTGCCCTTCGGCCCCGGCAAGGCCACCCGCCTCGAGCGCCCAGGCCTCCAGCGCGGCGGTCACCCGCGCGCGCTCCTCATCGAGACGCTCGCGGTCCTTCTCCGCGGCCACCGCCGCCAACCCGAGCGCCTGCAGCCGCTCCTCGCAGGCGCCGAGGGCGGTTGCCGCGGCGGCGGCACGCTGCCGCAGGTCGTCCACGGCTGCGCTCGCCCGGGCCAGCTCCTGCTCGCCCGCGGCCAGCGCGGCGTCGAGCTCGCGCAGCTCCCGCGCCCGTGCCAGCAGCAGTTCCTCGAGCGGCGGCTCGCTCCCGCCGCTTACGGCTCCGAGCGGATCGAGCGCCTCGCCGGCGAGCGTCACCACCGTGACACCGTGGCTTGCCTCGCGCCACAGCCGCAGCGCCTCGTCGAGGTCCTCGGCGAGCAGCACCTGCCCGAGCACGGCTTCGGCGAGCGCCCAGTGATCGGTGTCGACCTCGATCTGGTCGAGGAGGCGCCGCCCGCTCGGGACGATGGTCGGTGCGCGACGGGTCGCCTCGCGCGGCAGGACGGTGGCGCTGCCCGCCCCCGCGTCCCGCAGCCAGCGCACGGCCCCCACGGCCGCCGGCACGTCCGGCACGACCACCTGCCGCAGCCGCGCACCGAGCGCGGCTGCGACGGCGCGCTCGAGGGCCGCCGGCACGCGCAGCACGCTCGCCAGCAGCACCACCCCGGGCTCGCGGCGGGCGAGGAGCGACGAGACGCCACGCGTGCAGCCCTCGTGCCGCTCCTGGAGCTCGCGCAGCGACTCGGCCCGGGAACGGAGCTGCGTCATGGCCGCCCGCCTGGCCTCGAGCGCCGCGGCGGCTGCCGCCGCCTCGCGCGCGAGCGTTGTGTGCTCGCCCTGGAGCGCCGCCCGCTGCTGGCTCGCCTCGGCCCGTTCTGCCTCGAGCCGCGCCGCCTCGGCGCGCGCCGCCTCGGCCGCCCGCTCGCTCTCGTGAAGCCGCTCTCCGAGCCGCCGGCGCTCCTCGTCGAGCCGGCGCTTGCGGCCCACCAGCTCCTCGCGCCGCTCGCGCAGCGCTTCGCCCAGGTTCCGCGCCCGCGCCGCCTCCGCGAGCGCGTCGACGAGCGCGTCCTTGGCGGCTTCGGCTGCGCTCTCGAACGTGGCCCCGGCGGTGCCGAGCTCGGCGAGCCGCGCCTCCGCCTGGGCGCGTGCCGCCTCTGCCTGTGTCTGCGCGACTGCGAGCCCGTCCAGCTCGGCCGACAGCCGGGCGAGCTCCGCGGCGAGCGCCGCCTGCCGGGCGGCGAGCGTCTCGGCGTCGGTGCGGGCCTGCGCGCCCCGCGCGCGCAGCTCGGCGGCGCGCGCCTCGAGCGCTGCCGCCCGCACCTGCGCCTCGCCCGCGGCGAGCCGTGCCTCCGCGATCTCGGCCTCGATCGCGCGCAGTCGCTCCTCGTCGGCGAGCCGCTGCGCCCGCGCCGCCCCGCTCTCGCGCTCGACCCGACGCAGCTCCTCCTGCCGCGCCGCCTCGTCGCGCTGCACCGCAGCCAGGCGATCGTGCAGTTGCACGAGCTCGGCCGACCAGGTGCGCTCGCGCGCGGCGAGCACTTGGAGATCGAGCGCGCGGAGCTCCTCCTTGAGCCGTCGATGCTGCTCGGCCCGACGCGCCTGCCGCTCGAGCGATGCCCGCTGCCGCTCGAGCTCGCGGAGCACGTCGTGGACCCTGACGAGGTTCTCGCGCGTGCGCTCCATCTTCCGTTCGGCCGCAATCTTGCGGTGTCGAAAGCGCGTGACGCCGGCCGCCTCCTCGATGAACAGCCGCAGCTCCTCGGGCTTGGCGTTGACGATCCGCTCGATCTGGCCCTGTTCGATGATCGCGTACGCCCGCGTCCCGACCCCGGTGCCCAGAAACAGCTCCGTGATGTCCTTCAGCCGGCAGGGGACGCGGTTGATGAAGTACTCCGACTCTCCCGAGCGGAAGTAGCGCCGCGTGACCAGCACCTCGCTCGCGCGCGCGAGCTCGCGCGGCAGGGCGTCCGCGCCCTCCTCCGCGGCGGTGCTCGCCGCCGCCAGCAGCTCGGCCTCGTCGCGCTCGAGCAACAACGACACCTCCGCCATGCCGAGCGGCCCCGTCTCCGCGTTGCCGTTGCAGATCACGTCCTCCATCACGTCGCCGCGGAGATGCTTGGGGCTCTGCTCGCCGATCACCCAGCGGAGCGCGTCGACGATGTTGGACTTGCCGCAGCCGTTCGGCCCCACGATGGCGCTCACCCCGCGGGGAAGCTCGAGCACCGTGCGGTCCATGAACGACTTGAAGCCGTTCAGCTCGATCTGCTTGATCCGCATCCCCCTCCCCCTCCGGACCCGGTCAGTCCTGCTCGAGCTCGGTGTTCCAGTAGGCCGCGTCGACCGCGCTCAGAAACGGCCGCCATTCCTTGTAGCGGCGCAGACCGAACGTCTCGGTCATGAACGGCGTCCACTGCGGCCGGAACGGCGGCCGAATGAGCCGCATGCCGGCCTCCGCCGGTGTCCGTCCGCCCTTCAGCCGGTTGCAGCGGTGGCACGAGCACACCACGTTCTCCCACGTCGATCGGCCCCCCTTCGACCGCGGCACGACATGGTCGAGGTTGAGGCCCGTGCGCGGAAACACGTGCCCGCAATACTGACAGCGACATTGATCGCGGGCGAAGATATTGTAGCGGCTGAAGCGGACATAGCGCCGCGGCAGCCGGTCGTAGGCGAGGAGCAGGATCACGCGGGGCACGCGGATCGCCCGGCCGACGAGACCGATCGACTCCTCCTCTGCCGCGAGATCGGCCCAGCTCGCGAAGTCGAACGTGCGGTACTGGGCGTCGACGGCTCGGGCGATGTCCTGATACAGGAGCGAGAGCGCGCGCCGCACCGAGGTGACGTGCACCGGCAGGTACGAGCGGTTGAGGACCAGCACCTTCGTGTTGAGCACGGACATCGTGCCGTGGCGGTCGAGGCTACACGTTGGGTGGGAGGCGGTCAATTTTCCTAGCGCGCCGCAGGTCGCCAGCGCAGGACCGGGTGCCGCGCCGCGCGCGTCTCGTCGAGCCGCGCAAGCCGCGTGCGGTGCGGGGCGCCGCGCACCAGCGCCGGGTCGGTTCGCGCTTCGTCGGCGATGGCACACAGGGCCGCCGCGAACTCGTCGAGCGTCTCCTTCGTCTCGGTCTCGGTCGGCTCGATCATGAGCGCGCCCTTCACCACGAGCGGGAAGTAGATGGTCGGCGCGTAGAAGCCGTAGTCGAGCAGGCGCTTGGCCACGTCGAGCGTGTGCACGCCGTGCTCCTGGAGCCAGCGGTCGGAGAACACGCACTCGTGCAGCGACGGGGTCTCGTACGCCAGGTGATACGCCCCCGCCAAGCGCGCGCGCAGGTAGTTGGCGTTCAGAACCGCGAGCCGGGTCACCTCCTCGAGGCCGGGGCCGCCGAGGCGCGCGATGTACGCGAAGGCCCGGACGAGGATGCCGAAGTTCCCGTAGAAGGACCGGATCCGACCGACGCTGCGGGGGGCGTCCTCGCTCCAGACGAGCCGCCCGTCGCGACGCACGAGGCGCGGCACCGGCAGGTACTCGGCGAGCGTCGCCCGCACGGCGACCGGCCCGGCCCCTGGCCCGCCCCCGCCGTGCGGCGTCGAGAACGTCTTGTGCAGGTTGAACTGCATGACGTCGACGCCCATGTCGCCCGGCTTGGCGACACCCATGAGCGCGTTCATGTTCGCCCCGTCCATGTAGACGAGCCCGCCGCGCGCATGCACGGCCGCGGCCACCGCCTCGATCTCCTCCTCGAAGAGACCGAGCGTGTTCGGGTTCGTCACCATGAGCGCCGCCACCGACTCGTCGACGAGCGCGGCGACCGTGGCCGCCTCGAGGAGTCCGCGCCCGCTCACTGGCACCTCCACGACCTCGTAGCCGCAGAGCGCCGCGCTCGCCGGATTGGTGCCGTGCGCGCTCGCCGGGATCAGCACCCGCCGCCGCGGATCGCCCTGGGCGAGGTGGTGCGCGCGGATGATCTGCATGCCGAGCAGCTCGCCCTGCGCCCCCGCTGCCGGCTGCAGGCACACGGCATCGAGGCCGCTGATCGCGGCGAGGGCCTCCTCGAGCGCCGCGAGCAGCTCGAGCGCCCCCTGCGCCAGGGCCTCGGGCACGAGCGGGTGGAGGTGGGCGAAGCCCGGCAGGCGCGCGACGTCCTCGTTCACCACCGGGTTGTACTTCATGGTGCAGGAGCCGAGCGGGTAGAAGGTGGTCGCGGCGCTGTAGTTCCATTGCGAGAGCCGGAGGAAGTGGCGCAGCACTTCGAGCTCGCTCACCTCGGGGAACCCCGCGAGCCCGTCCTCGCGCCGCAGCGCCTCGGGCAGCTCCTCGACCGGCTCCTCCGCCGCGGGCGGCGGCCGCCAGCCGGTGCGCCCCGGGGATCCGCGCTCGAAGATGAGCGGCTCGTCGAGCAGCATCAGCGCTCCGCCGCCCGCACCCGCGGCGCCGCACCGGCGAGCGCGCCCACCAGGCGGTCGATGTGCGCGGGCTCGTGCACCTCGGTGGCGCACACGAGCAGGGTATCGGCCAGCTCCGGATACCACCGGCCGAGCGGAAAGCCCGGGATCACCCCGCTCTCGGCGGCGATCGCCTCCCAGCGTGCCGCGGCCTCGGGGGCCCGGATCACGAACTCGTTGAAGAATGGCGCGCTCCACCGCCGCGCGACGCCGGCCGCCTCGAGGCGCGCGGCCACGGCATGCGCGGTCCGGTAGTTCGCCAAAGCCAGCTCGCGAAGCCCGGTGCGACCGAGCAGCGAGAGATACACGGTCACGGCAAGCGCGCAGAGGCCCTGATTCGTGCAGATGTTCGACGTGGCGCGCTCGCGGCGAATGTGCTGCTCGCGCGTGGCGAGCGTGAGCACGTAGCCGCGCCGCCCGTGGGCGTCGACGGTCTCGCCCACGATCCGTCCGGGCATGCTGCGCACGTGACGCTCGGCGGTGGCAAACAGCCCCACGCCGGGGCCGCCGTAGGAGACGGGGAGCCCGAAGCTCTGCCCTTCGGCCACGGCGATGTCCGCCCCGAGGGCGCCTGGCGAGCGCAGGAGCGCCAAGGCGAGCGGCTCGGTGGTGACCGTGATCGTGAGCGCCCCCGCCGCGCGCGCGCACGCCGCCGCACCCGCCACGTCGTCGATCACACCGAAGACGTTCGGGTAGCCGAGCACGACGCAGAGCGCATCGGCGCCGATGCGCCCGGCCACGGCCGCGAGGTCGCTGCGCCCATCGGCCGCGATCGGGATCTCGCGCAATTCGACGTCGCCCAGGCTGCGCACGTAGGTGGCGACCGTCGCCCGATAGTGCGGGTGCAGGGCGCGCGCGATCCAGACGACGCGCCGTCCCGGGAGCAGGCGGCGCGCCATCAACACGGCCTCCGCCGCGGCGGACGCGCCGTCGTACATGCTGGCGTTGGCGACGTCGAGGCCGAGCAGCATCGCGACGAAGGTCTGGAACTCGAACATCGCCTGCAGCGTGCCCTGACTCACTTCGGGCTGATAAGGCGTGTAGGCGGTGGCGAACTCCGAGCGCAGGAGGATCTGGTCGACGAGCGCCGGCACGACGTGCGGATACGCGCCCGCGCCGAGGAACGCGACCGGCTGCCCTTGTGCGGCGTTGCGCGCCGCGAGCGCCGCCATCCGCCGGCGGAGCTCGGGCTCCGTGAGCCCCGGCGGCAGCGCGATGCGGGCCCGCGCCCGCAGCCGCGCCGGCACCTGGGCGAACAGGGCGTCGATCGAATTCACCCCGATCGCCGCGAGCATCGCGGCGACATCGGCCGGCGTGTGGGGGGTGTAGCCGCTCACTTCGCCCGCTCGGCTTCCACGTGCGCGCGATAGGCCGCCGCATCGAGGAGCGCAGTCGGGCTCTCGCCCGCCGCGAGCGCGATGCGGATCATCCAGCCGGCGCCGTACGGATCGCGGTTCACCAGCTCGGGCTGGTCCCGCAGCACCGCATTGACGGCCACGACGCGGCCCGCAAGCGGCGCGTAGAGATCCGACACGCTCTTGTTCGACTCGACCACCCCGAACGCCTGCCCGCGGGCGAGCGGGGTGCCGACCGCGGGCAGCTCGACGAATACCACGTCGCCGAGCGCCTCCTGGGCGAAGTCGGTGATCCCGATCACCCCTTCGCTCCCTTCGATCCGCAGCCATTCGTGCTCGGTCGTGTACCGCAGGTCTTCGGGTATCTCCATGCTAGCCCCCTTCTCGCACGCGCCGATAGAAGGGACGCGCCACCACCCGGGCAGGCACGCGTCGATCGCGAATCGCGACGGTCACTGCCGTGCCCGGGGCCGCCCAGTCGGCGGCGACGTAGGCGAGTCCGATGTACGTTCCGAGCGTCGGCGACCGGATCCCGCTCGTCACGTGCCCGATCGCCTCTCCATCGCCCCAGACCGCATGCCCGTGTCGGGGCACGCCGGGCTCGGCGAGCTCGAGCCCGACCAGCCGCCGGCGCACGCCCGCGGCGTCCTGGGCCACGAGCGCAGCACGCCCCACGAAGTCGGGCTTGCCAAGCTTCACCACCCAGCGGAGCCCGGCCTCGAGGGGCGTCGTGCTCGCATCCATGTCCGCCCCCCAAAGCGGGAGCCCGGCCTCGAGCCGCAGCGTGTCGCGCGCCCCGAGCCCGGCCGGCAGTCCGCCGCGACGGCGCACGGCTTCGAGCAGGGCGTCCCACAGCGCGGGCAGGTCGGACACGGCGGCGAGGATCTCGAAGCCATCCTCGCCCGTGTAGCCGGTGCGCGACAGCACGACGTCGCGGCCAGCGACCACGGTCTGCAGCACGGTAAACGGGCGCATCGGGCCGAGCGCCGCCGCGGCGAGCGGCCGAAGCACGAACTCCGCCTCCGGCCCCTGCAGCGCGAGCAGGCCCACCTCGGCGCTGCGGTCGACCACCTCGACGCCGCGCCCCGCGTGCGACCGGATCCAGGCGAGGTCGCTCGCCGTGTTGACGGCGTTCACCACCAGGAGGAAGCGCTCGCGGCCGAGGCGGGAGACGATGAGGTCGTCGAGCACGCCCCCCTCGGGATTGCAGAGAAGCGTGTACTGTGCGTCGCCGATGCGCAGCCGGCTCACGTCGTTCACCGTGAGCCGCTGGCAGAGCGCGGCGGCCATGGGACCGCGCAGCTCGATCTCGCCCATGTGGCTCACGTCGAAGAGGCCGCAGCGCCCGCGCACGGCGCGGTGCTCCTCGGCGACGGCCGTGTACGCGAGCGGCATCTCCCAGCCCGCGAACTCGACGAACCGCGCCCCGAGCGCCCGATGGGCCTCGTAGAGCGGCGGACGGCGCGGCGGGCTCACGCCGTCCCCGCCGTGCGCTCGGCCGCGGTGACGGTGTTGGCGAGCAGCATCGCCACGGTCATCGGCCCGACGCCGCCGGGCACCGGGGTGATGTACGCGGCGCGCTCGCGCGCCGCGGCGAACTCGACGTCGCCGCAGAGCTTGCCGTCGGGGCCGCGATTCATGCCGACGTCGACGACGACCGCCCCCGGTCGCACCCAGGCGCCGCGGACGAGCCCGGCCTTCCCCGCCGCCGCGACTACCACGTCGGCTCGGCTCACCTCGGCCGCCAGGTCCACCGTGCGCGAGTGGCAGAGCGTCACCGTCGCGTGGCGCTCGAGCAGGAGCAGCGCAAGCGGCTTGCCGACCAGCATGCTGCGCCCGATCACCACCGCGCGCGCGCCGCGCAGCTCGGTGCCGACCTCGTCGAGGAGCCGCAGGACACCGAGCGGCGTGCACGGCCGCAGCCCGGGCTCCCCGGCCATGAGCCGCCCCTGGTTGAGCGGGTGGAGCCCGTCGACGTCCTTCTCGGGCGCGATCGCCTCGATCACCGGCCGCGGCTCGAGCGGCGCGGGGAGCGGGAGCTGCACGAGGATGCCGTGGACGCGGGGGTCCTCGCCCAGCGCACGCACGCAGGCGAGCAGCTCGGCCTGGGGCGTGGTCGCCGGAAGCCGATGGCCGAAGGAGCGCATGCCCACCTCCTCACACGCGCGCTCCTTGTTGCCGACGTAGAGCTGCGAGGCTGGATCGTCGCCCACGAGCACGGTGGCAAGACCGGGCACGACCCCGCGCGCGGCGAGCTGCCGAACGCGGCTCCGCACCTCGTCCCGTACCGCGGCCGCCACGGCCTTGCCGTCGATCGTTCGCCCCACGGCAGCGCGCTCATCGCCTCCGGTTCGGGGTTCTTTATAGACGCCGCCCGGGCGGAGGCAAGCGAGCGACCCGTCTGCTAGAGTCCGGGCATGATCGTCGGGATTCCGCGGGAGATCAAGGAGGAGGAGCAGCGGGTCGCGCTCACCCCGGCCGGCGCCGGGGCGTTCGTCGCCCACGGGCACACGGTGCTCGTCGAGCGCGGTGCGGGCGCGGGCTCGAGCCTGCCCGACCGCCTCTACGCCGAGGCGGGGGCGACGCTCGCCGACGCGCCGACCGTCTGGTCGCAGGCGGAGCTGATCCTCAAGGTGAAGGAGCCCCTGCCCGCAGAGTACCCGTTCCTCCGCCCGGGCCTGATCCTCTTCACCTACCTCCATCTCGCCGCCAATCCGGACCTGGCGCGGGTGCTCGTCGCCCGGCGCGTGCAGGCGCTCGCCTACGAGACCCTGCAGCTCGACAGCGGCGCGCTGCCGCTGCTCGCGCCCATGAGCGAGGTGGCCGGCCGCCTCGCGGTCCAGGTGGGCGCGTGGTGCCTGCAGTCGGGCAACGGCGGCCGCGGCGTGCTGCTCTCGGGCGCCTCGGGCGTGCGGCCGGCGAAGGTCGTGATCCTCGGCGCCGGCATCGTCGGCACGAACGCCTGCCAGGTGGCCGTCGGCGTGGGTGCCCATGTCTCCATCCTCGACGTCGACCCGGCCAAGCTTCGCTACGTCCACGACATCGTGGGCGGCCACGTCACCACCGTCATGTCCAACCGGGCGAACATCGAGGAGGAGGTGGCCGCCGCCGACCTCGTGATCGGCGCGGTGCTCATCCCCGGCGCGCGCGCGCCGCAGCTCTTGCCGCGCGCCCTCGTGCGCGCGATGCGTCCCGGCGCCGCCATCGTCGACGTCGCCATCGACCAGGGCGGGTGTGCCGAGACCTCGCGGCCCACGACCCATGCCCGTCCCACCTTCGTCGCCGAGGGCGTGGTCCATTACTGCGTCGAGAACATGCCGGGGATCGTACCCCACACCTCGACCTTCGCGCTGACCAACGTCACCCTCTCCTACGCGCTCGCGCTCGCCGATCTCGGGCTCGTCGAGGCGCTGCGGGCCCATCCGCCGCTGCGCCGGGCGGCCAACGTCCTCGATGGCCAGGTGACGCACGCCGGCGTGGCAGCCGCCGTCGGGACGAGCGCCGTCGCGCCCGAGACCCTGCTCTAGGCGCTTCCTCCGAGCACCCGGAGCCCGAGCTCGCGGAGCTGCTCGGGCGCGACCGGGGCGGGTGCCTCCGTGAGCGGGCACACCGCCCGCTGCGTCTTCGGAAAGGCGATCACCTCGCGGATCGAGTCGGCGCCCGCGAGCAGCATCACCAGCCGATCGAGCCCGAGCGCGATGCCGCCGTGCGGCGGCGCCCCGTACGAGAGCGCCTCGAGCAAGAACCCGAACCGCGCCCGCGCCTCGGCCTCGGACATGCCGAGCAGGGCGAGCACCCGAAGCTGGAGGTCCGGCTGGTGGATGCGGATGCTGCCGCCGCCGAGCTCGATGCCGTTCAGCACGAGATCGTACGCCTGCGAGCGCACGGTGAGCGGCGCGCTCTCCAGCCGCTCCAAGTCGTCGCCGTGGGGTGCGGTGAACGGGTGGTGCACGGCTACGTACCGCCCGCTCTGCGCGTCGCGCTCGAGCAGCGGGAAGTCGACGACCCAGAGGAAGCGGTCCTCGCCGCGGGCGACTCGCCCCACACGCTCGCCCAGGCGGAGGCGGAGCTGCGCGAGGATCGGGGCTGCGCGCTCCTCCGGCTCGGCCAGGAGCAGGAGCAGGTCGCCCACGCCGAGGCGTGCCGCGGCGGCGAGCCGCTCGCGTTCCCCCTCCGAGAGGAACTTCACCGCCGGCGACTGCCAGCCGTCCGTCCCGATCCGGATCCAGGTGAGCCCCCGGGCCCCCTCGCTCACCGCGAAGCCCACCAGGTCGTCCAGCTCCTTGCGCGAGAGGACGGCGCCGCCCGGGACGGCGAGGCCCCGCACGGGGTGGCCTGCGGCCAGCGCCTCGGCAAACACGCGAAAGCGCGTCTCGGCGAAGCACGCCGAGTAGTCCGCGAGCTCGAGGTCGACGCGCAGATCCGGCCGATCGACCCCGTAGCGCAGCATGGCATCGGCATGGCGCATCACCGGGAAAGGCACCGCGACCGGCCGCTCGCGCACCGCGGCGTAGATGCCCGCGATCATCCCCTCGACGAGCGCCATCACGTCCGCCGGGCGCACGAAGGCCATCTCGAGGTCGATCTGCGTGAACTCGGGCTGCCGGTCGGCACGCAGGTCCTCGTCGCGGAAGCAGCGGACGATCTGGTAGTAGCGATCGACGCCGCCCACCATGAGGATCTGCTTGAAGAGCTGCGGCGACTGCGGCAGCGCGTAGAAGCAGCCGCGCTGGATGCGGCTCGGCACGAGGTAATCGCGCGCGCCCTCCGGGGTCGACCGCGTGAGCACGGGCGTCTCGACCTCGACGAAGCCTGCGGCGTCCAGGTACGCGCGCACGCGCCGGGTCACGTCGTGGCGCAGGCGGAGCCGCCGCTGCATGACGGGGCGACGCAGGTCGAGGTAGCGATAGCGCAGGCGGTGGGCCTCGCTCACCTCGGCGTGCTCGTCCACCGGAAACGGCGTCGGGCGGGCGGTGTTGAGCACGCGCACCTCCGCCGCCATCACTTCGATGGCGCCGGTCGGCATGGCCGGGTTCACGGTCTCGGGCGGCCGGGCGCGCACCGTGCCCCGCACGCCGACGACGTACTCGAGGCGCAGCTCGCCCGCGCGCACGTGCGCGGACGTGCTCACCGTCGGGTTGCAGACCACCTGCAGCGTCCCGCCGTGATCGCGCAGGTCGACGAAGATCACCCCGCCGTGGTCGCGGAGCCCGTGGACCCAGCCGAGCACCGTGACCTCGCGGCCGATGTCGCGCTCCCGGAGCGCCCCGCAGAGGTCCGTCCGCTGCCAGTCGCCGAGGGCGTCGAGCGTCGTCCCGGTCACGCCGTCGCTCCTGGCTCGACCCAGGCGAGCACCGCCGACGCGGGTGCGTCGAGCGGAAGCGCGAGCCGGCGGTCCTCCCCGCGCACGAGATCGCGCAGCGTCGCCCGTCCGGCGGCGAGCTCCTCGCCCCCCAGGATCACGGCGAGCCGTGCGCCCTGCCGGTCGGCGGCCCGCAGCAGGGCCTTCAGGCTCCGCCCCGGGGGCTCGAGCCCAACCTGGAGGCCCGCGTGCCTGAGCCGCGTCGCGAGCGCAAAGCCGGGCCCGACGGCCCGCTCCTCGAGCGGCAAGACGACCGCGGTCGGCCCCGCGGGGGCCGCGGCCTCGCCCCGCGCGGTCTCCGCCAACCGGTCGACGCCGACGGCAAACCCGACGCCCGCGACGTCCGGACCGCCGAGCGCCGCCACGAGCCCGTCGTAGCGACCGCCCCCGGCGACGGCATTCTGCGCGCCCAGGCCGGCTGCGAGCACTTCGAACGCCGTGCGGCAATAGTAGTCGAGCCCGCGAACGATGTGCGGGTCGACGGCATACTCGATCCCTTCCTGATCGAGCAGCGCGCGCACGGCCGCGAAGTGCGCACGACAGGCCGGGCAGAGGTGCTCCAGCATGCGCGGCGCCCGCGCCATCACCGCGCGGCAGCCCTCGACCTTGCAGTCGAGGAGCCGCAGCGGGTTGCGCTCGAGCCGGCGGTGACAGTCCGCGCACAGGGCCGCCCGATGCGCCTCTCCGAAGGCGCGCACCTGCTCCCGGTAGGCGGGCCGACACGCGGCATCGCCGAGCGAATTGAGGGCGAGCTTCGCGTCGCGCGCGCCGACCACGGCGAGATACCGCATGAGCATCACGAGCAGCTCGGCATCGGCGAGCGGATCGTCGCGCCCGAGCATCTCGGCGCCGATCTGCTGGAACTGCCGGTAGCGGCCCTTCTGCGGCCGCTCGCGGCGGAACATGGGCCCTGCGTACCACAGCCGGGCGGCCCGCTCGCGGTGCACGAGCCCGCTCTCGAGGTACGCGCGCACCACGCCCGCCGTCGCCTCCGGCCGCAGCGTGACCGACGTGCCGTCGCGGTCGGCGAACGAGTACATCTCCTTTTCGACGACGTCGGTGGTCTCGCCGAGCGAGCGGGCGAACAGCTCGGTGCGTTCGACCACGGCGAGGCGGATCTCGCCGAACCCGTAGGCCGTGAAGACCTCGGCGGCCGCGCGCTCGAACTCCCGCCAGCGCCGGCTCTCCGGCGGCAGGATGTCGCGGAACCCCTTGACCGCGGCGATCGTCGCTGGCCTCGGCATGGCGGCGGCACGAGAGGCAACCAGTAGCAGAGACGCTGCGGCCGCTTCAAACCGCGATTGGTTGCCAATCCGCGCCGTTCGCCGCACAATTGTCGGCAGGTCATGCTCGAAACCAAAACCCTCACGGGCCTCTTCCGTGACTTGATCCGCAGCGCGCTCGCCGCCCAGCAGGTGGAGGCGTCGGAGGCGACGGAGTTCTACCTCGTGCGGCTGCTCGAGGACTTCACGCGCCCCGGCCGCTCCGATCTGCTCGATCCGCCGCTCGCGCTCGACTACCTGGCAGCCGGCCACCTGCCCGCGCCGCAGCGCTACGCGAAGCTCAAGCGCGTCGCCGACACGGCGCTGTTCGTCACCGGGCTCTTCGTCGACAGCCTCGACCGGACGCTGGTCGGCGTCGACTATTACACGGCGCTCGGCCGCAACGCCTACGCGCGGCTCTCGGCGGAGCCGATGCGCGCCGCTCGGGCGGCGCCGTTCGAGGATCTCGCAGGTCGCTTCCTCGAGTACGTGCGGGTGCTCATGCAGATCAGCGACCAGGACATCTTCCGCCGCGACCAGGACACGCTGCGCCTCTACAAGCGCTGGCTCCACACCGGCGGCCGGCGCGAGGCCGACCTGCTCATCCGCCGCGGGCTCATTCCCGTCGCCTCACGGTCGTCGGTCCGGCACTGAGCGCCGGGTCAGGGTCGCGCGGCGTCGCCGGCGGGCGTGGGCACGCGCGCGGCGAGCGCCTTCGCGTTGCGCGCGACGACGATCGTGAACAGCGATCGCGGCGACGTCTTCCACTGGCGCTCGACGTGCAGCGAGCGGGGGTCGACCACGTCGGGCAGCCGCAGTGTGGTCCAGCCGAGTCGGCGCGTGATCGGGTCGATGGTGCGGGCGAGGCGGGCGAGCGCGCGGTTCGGGCTGCGAAAGTGGTTGATGATCGTGAGCAGTCCCCCAGGGCGGCATACCCGCTGCGCCTCGGCCATCATGCGGCGCGGGTCGGGGACCACGCTCACCACGTGAAAGGCCATCACGTAGTCGAAGGTGTCGTCGGCGAACCGCAGGTCGAGGGCGTCGCCCTGCTCGAGGGTGACGTGTCGCCACCCGTTGCGGTTCACCTTGTCCTGGGCCCGCTCGAGCATGTCGGGCGCGAGGTCGATGCCGGTCACCTGGCAGTGCGGCGGGTAGGCATCGAGCGAGAGCCCGGTGCCGACGCCAAGCTCGAGCACGCGCGCTCCGGGCGGGATGGCGAGCGTGCGAATCACCATCGCGATCCGCGGGTAGAAGAACCGGCGGAATATCGGTTCGTAGAGATGCGAGAACTCGTAGTAGAGCGGGCTCTCGTGCGGCTGTGCGTTTGCGAGCGTCATACGCCTCCCTGCGTGTTCGCCCGAGACGCCGTCCTGGGACCGAGCCGCGGACGGACCTTCCCCACCCGCGCCGCCGCGCGCGCCCCGCGCTGCCTCATGCCGCCGTGGTGCCGCGGAGCTGTCGCTTGTAGGAGGCGATGTCCCGCTTGCGGAAGCGCCACTGCCGCCCGCGCTTGAAGGCAGGCAGCACGCTCTTGCGGGCCAGCTCGTTCACCGTATCCGGGCTCAGGTCGAGGATCTCGGCGACCTCTTTGCTGTTAAGCAGGATTTCCTCCCGGTCGAGCATGCCCTGACCTGCCGGCGTCGGTACGCCGTTCTGGTATCAGGGACCGCCCGTACCGTCAAGGAATGAGCGCTTCAGCTGATATTTCGCTCGGTTGCACCTGGCCTGGCGCGCTGGCCGCGCGCAGCGCCACGACCTCCACCTCGAGCCGTTCCACACCCTGCCAGCGGTCGAGACGAGGTGTGAAAACCACGTCGAGGCGATCGCCCGTGTGCACCGGCCGCCGTCCCATTCCGAAGCCGATCGCCCGCAGCGTGCGCCCGTCTTGACGCAGCCGCAGCCGCAAATGCGGGCGCGCGGGGTCGCCGACGAGCCGCACGCCCTCGATCCGAACGTCGCGCGCCAAGAACCGCGGCTCGGGATTGCCGGGCCCGTGCGGCTCGAGCGCCGCGAGCGCCTCGGCGAGGCGCGGGGTGACCGCGGCGAGCGACAGCTCGGCGTCGATGTCGATCCGGGGCACGCGGAAGGCGCCCTGCCCGCGATCGACGGCGGCGGCGAACCGCCGGCGAAGCTCGGGCAGGCGCGCGGCGCGCACGACGAAGCCCGCCGCCTGGCGGTGGCCCCCGAAGCGCTCGAGCACGTCGGCGCACGCCGCGAGCGCGGCGAGCAAGTGCACGCCCTCGGGGCTGCGACCCGAGCCGCGCCCTTCCTCGCCCGCAACCGCAACGGCGAGCGCCGGGCGCTGGAACCGGTCGACGAGCCGCGCGGCCACGATGCCGACGACGCCCTGATGCCAGCCCTCGCCGGCGACGACGAAGGCAGGGGCGTCGCGCTGGTCGGCCTCCACGGCCGCCATCGCCTCCGCGAGCATGCGCTCCTCCACGTCCCGCCGGGCGGCGTTGTAGAGCTCGAGCTCCGCCGCGAGCGCTCGCGCGCGCTCGGGGCTCTCCGTCGTGAGGAGGTCGACGCCGAGCCGCGCGTCGGCGAGCCGGCCCCCCGCATTGAGCCGGGGACCCAGCCGGAACCCGATGGCCCGCACCGTCGCGCGGTCGACCAGCGCGGCCTCCTTGAGGGCCCGCAGCCCCGGCCGAACGGTCCGCTCGAGGACGCGCAGCCCGTGTGCCACGAGCACGCGATTCTCCTCCCGCAGCGGCACGACGTCGGCGACGGTGCCGAGGGCGACCAGGTCGAGATAGGGGCGAAGGTCGGGCAGCGCAGCGCGCCCCCGGGCGCGCAGCTCCGCGCGCAGCCCCATCAGCAGGTAGAAGACGACCCCGGCGGCGGCGAGCCCCTTGAAGGGAAACCGACACCCGGGCTGGAGGGGGTTCAAGAGCGCGTAGGCGGGCGGCCGCGCGGCCGGGGTGTGGTGATGGTCGCAGACGATCACGTCGAGCCCGAGGTCCCGCGCGAGGGCGAGCTCCGCGACGTTCGCCGTGCCGAGGTCCGCCGTCACGACGACCCGCGCGCCTTCGGCCCGGAGCCGCCGCAGCACCGCAGCGGAGAGCCCGTAGCCCTCGCGGGCGCGATGGGCCACGTGGAGCAGCGGGTCCGCGCCGAGCTCGCGCAGGAAGAGCACGAGCGCGGCGGCACCGCTCATGCCGTCGACGTCGTAGTCGCCGTAGACGGCGATGCGCTCGCCCGCCGCGAGCGCATCGCCGAGCCGAACCGCCGCCCGCTCGAGGTCCTGCATCAGCTGCGGCGCGCGCAGCCCCCGCGCGAGCGTCGGACGGAGAAAGGCGTGCGCGGTCTCGCCGTCACGAATGCCGCGGTTCCACAAGAGCCGCGCGACGACCGGCGCACACCGTGCGTCCGCGACCGCGGCGAGCAGGTCCGCGGGCAGGGGAGCCTCCACCGACCGCCATGCCCACTGCCCCTCCACCACCCCGCCCCGCCCCGCGATGCGCGCCCCTCAGCGCTCGCGCTCCAGGTAGAGCACGATCGGGCTCGCCACGTAGATCGACGAATACGTCCCGACCACGAAGCCGACCAGCAGCGTGAACGCGAAGCTGTGGATCACCGACCCGCCGAGGACGAACAGCGCCGCGGTGACCAGGATCGCGGTCCCGCTCGTGATCAGCGTGCGCGACAGCGTCTCGTTGATCGAGAGGTTCATGATCGTGGCGAGCCGCTCGCGCCGCATCTTGCGCATGTTCTCGCGGATGCGGTCGGAGACGATCACCGTGTCGTGCACCGAGTAGCCGACCACGGTGAGGAGCGCGGCGACCGTGGTGAGGTCGAACTCCATGTTGGCGATCGAGAGCGCCCCGAGCGTGATCAGCACGTCGTGCACGAGGGCGATCGCGGCGCCGATGCCGAAGCGCAGCTCGAAGCGCACCGCGATGTACGCCCCCATCACCACCGTGGCGAAGAGCACCGCCAGGGTCGCCTGCCGCCAGAGGTCGCGGCCGACCTTCGGGCCGACGGTCTCGACGCGCAGCACGTCGTACGTCCCTTCGCCGAAGCGCTCCTTGAGGCCCGCCTTGATGGCGTCGGCCACGCCGGTCGCCCCGCCGTGCGCGAACCCGAGGACGCGAATCTGGAACTCGGTGCCGGCCTTGCCCACGTCCTGGACGATGACCTCCTTCAGCTCGGGTCGCGCCAGCGCCGCCCGGATGTCGCCGACGGCCGTGGGCTTGGTGAACCGCACCTGCACCACGCTGCCCCCGGCGAAGTCGATGCCGTAGTTGAGGCCGCCGTGCCACCAGATCGACGCGAGCCCGATCATGATGAGCACCCACGACAGCAGGAGCATCTTGAAGCGCAGCCCGACGAAGTCGAGGCGCAGATCCGGCGGAATCAGCTCGACGAACCGGTGCGCGGCGGGCGCGCCGGCCGCCACCGTCCGCCGCGTCGGCTCCTTCGCCGCCATGCCCCCCGCGCCTCCCTTCACACGCTCACCGTGGTGAGCCGCCGCCGCTGCGTCAAGAGATCGTAGACGATGCGCGTTCCGAAGACGCCGGTGAGGAGGCTCGTGAGGATGCCCACGCAGAGCGTCACCGCGAAGCCGCGCACGGGACCCGTGCCGAACTGGAACAGAATGACCCCACAGGCGAAGGTCGTGACGTTCGAATCCCGGATCGCGTCCCAGGCCCGCTGGTAGCCCGCCTCGATCGCCGCGCGGACGCTCTTGCCGAGCCGCAGCTCCTCGCGGATGCGCTCGAGGATGAGCACGTTGGCATCGACCGCCATCCCCACGGTGAGCACGATGCCGGCGATGCCGGGGAGCGTCAGCGTGAACCCGCCGACGGCGAAGATCGCGACCAGGAAGAGGACGTTGAGCACGAGCGCGCCGTCGGCGATGGCGCCCCCGCCGCGGTAGTAGCCCACCATGAAGAGCACGACGAGCACGCTGCCCACCACGAACGACAGGACGCCGCGGTGGATGGAGTCCTGGCCGAGCGACGGGCCCACCGTGCGCTCCTCGATCAGCTTGAGAGGGGCGGGCAGCGCCCCGTTGCGCAGCACGTTGGCGAGGTCCTGCGCCTCGGCCACGTCGAACCGTCCGGTGATCTGCCCGCGGCCGCCGGTGATCGGCTCGCGGATCACCGGCGCGGACTCGACCGTGTCGTCGAGGATGATCGCGAGATTGCGGCCGACGTTCTTCGTCGTGATGTCGCCGAAGAGCTTCGCCCCTCGCGCGTCGAGCTGGAAGTCGACCGCCATCCCCTCGGTGACGCTGCCCGGCCGCACGCTGGCGTCGGTGATGGCGTCGCCCGTCATGAGCGTTCGCCGCTCCACGAGATAGGCCGTCCGGCCACCGCGCTCGCCCTTGCCGTAGAGCACCTGCACGCCGGGGCCCGGGTGCTCGACGGTGCCCGCCTGCGGCCCCTGCGCCAGCAGCTTGAACTCGAGCTGCGCCGTGCGTCCGATCAGCTCCTTCGCGCGCTGCGGGTCCTGGATCCCGGGGAGCTGCACGACGATCTCGTCGCTGCCCTGGGCCTGTACCGTGGCCTCGGCCACGCCGAACTGGTCGATGCGGTTGCGGATGATCTTGAGCGCCTGCTCGACGACGTTGTCCTGGAGGCGCTGGACGTCCTTTTCGGCGAGCGTGTAGGCGAGGTCCACCCCCTCGGCGGCCCGTGCGCCTGCGGTCGTGAGGCCGGGGAAGCGCTCCTTCACGAGATCGGCCGCCTGCTGGCGCTTGTCCTTGTTGGCGAGTCGGATCTCGAGCGTCCGCCCCTGGCGGTCGACCGTGAGCGCGCCCACCTGCGCGTCGTGCAGCTCCCGCTCGAGGTCCTGGCGCTGGCGCTCGAGGGTGTTTTCGATCGCCTGGTCGATGTCGACCTGGTAGAGGAGGTGCGTTCCACCCTGGAGGTCGAGGCCGAGCTTCACCGGCTCCTGCCACGGCCACCAGGCGGGCGGCCGCGGCACGAAGGTCGGCACGAGCACCACGAGCGCTGCCACCACGAGCGCCCCCATGAGCGCCAGCCGATACTGCACCGACGTCACGACTTCTCCCTCTCGCGCTCGCGGGCCTCGGCGACCGCCGGCTGCTCCACCCGCTGGATCGCGGCCCGGTCGACCTGGACGGCGAGCTTCGGGGCGATCTCGACGGTCAGCACCTTTTCGCCGAGCGCCACCACGCGCCCGTGTGTGCCGCAGGACAGCACCACGTGGTCGTTGCGCTTGAGCCCCGCCAGGAGCTGCTCGTGCTCGCGGCGGCGCTTCTGCTCCGGGCGCAGGAGCAGCAGGTAGAAGATGCCCACCAGCACCAGCAGGAAGCCGATGTTATAGATGGCCGGCGGCCCCCCGGCGTCCGCCGAGGTCTGTGCCCAGGCGGTGCCCACGCTAGCTGGCCCAGGTCCCGGCTGCGGCGGCGGCGCGGGCGGGAAAGGTGCCCTCCGCGATCGCCGCGCGCACCTCGGCCATGAGCCGCAGGTAGAAGTGGAGATTGTGGAGCGAGGCGAGCCGGGCCGCGAGCATGTCGTGCACGAGCGCGAGGTGCCGCAGGGCGCCGCGGCTGAAGTGCGTGCACGTGTAGCACCCGCAGCCCTCCTCCACCGGCCGTGCGTCCCGTGCGTACCGCGCGTTGCGGATCATGAGCTTGCCTTCCCGGGTGAAGAGCATCCCGTTCCGCCCGTTGCGGGTCGGCAGGACGCAATCGAAGAGGTCATAGCCCATGGCCACAAAGCGAAGCAAATCGGCGGGCGTTCCGACGCCCATGAGATAGCGGGGTCGGTCCGCGGGCAGGAGGGCCACCGTCGCCGCGGCGACGCGCGCGGTCTCCCCCGCCGGCTCGCCGACCGAGAGCCCCCCCACCGCGTAGCCGTCGAAGCCGAGCGCCGTCACCGCGGCTGCGCTCGCCGCGCGCAGGCTCGCGTCGAGCCCTCCCTGCACGATCCCGAACAGCGCCATGTCCGCGCGCCGCCGCGCTCGCTGCCCTCGCGCCGCCCACGCCGTCGTGCGCTCGACCGCCCGCGCGACGGTGGCCGGCGACGCCGTCGCCGGCACGCACTCGTCGAGCGACATCGCGATGTCGACGCCGAGCGCTTCCTGCGCGGCGATGGCGTCCTCCGGCCCGAGCCGCCCGCTCCGACCGTCGACGTGCGAGCGATACGCGACCCCGTCGTCGTCGACGCGCACCAGCGTGCCGAGGCTCATCACCTGAAAGCCGCCGCTGTCGGTGAGGATGGGGCCGTCCCAGCCCATGAACGCGTGCAGCCCGCCGAGCGCACGCACGACCTCGACCCCCGGGCGCTGCGCGAGGTGATAGGCGTTGGCGAGCACGAGGCGCGCGCCCGCCTCGCGCAGCTCCCGGGGGGTGACGCCCTTGACGGCGCCGTGGGTCGCCACCGGCATGAACGCGGGTGTCTCGACCACGCCGTGCGCGGTCTCGAGCCGACCGCGGCGCGCCCCGCCCGCCGCAGTCGCCACAACCTCGAAGCGCGGCGCGGTCACAAAAGAAGCATCGCGTCGCCGAAGCTGTAGAAGCGATAGCGGCGGCGCACCGCCTCGGCGTACGCCTCGCGCACCCGCTCCCAGCCGGCGAACGCGGCGACGAGCGCGAGCAGCGGGGTGCGCGGCAGGTGGAAGTTCGTGAGCAGCGCGTCGACGACCTCGAAGCGGTGCCCGGGCCGCACGAAGAGCGCCGCCTCGCCCGCGCCCGGGCGCAGCGGACCGTCGAGGGCGGCGGACTCGAGCGCGCGCACCACGGTCGTCCCTACCGCCACGATGCGCCCGCCGGCGGCGCGCGCCGCGGCGATGCGCGCCACCGTGGCGGCGGGAAGCGCGTAGCGCTCCGGGAGCACCGTCGCCTCCGCCTCCTCCTCGGGACGCAGCGGGAGAAAGGTGCCCGGCCCCACGTGGAGGGTGAGCGTCGCGTGTCCGACGCCAGCCCGCGCGAGCGTCTCCAAGAGCTCGGTCGTGAAGTGGAGGCCGGCCGTCGGCGCCGCCACGGCGCCGGGCACGCGGGCGAACACCGTCTGGTAGCGCGCGGCATCGGCCGGCGTCGGCCCGGCGGGGCGGTGGATGTAGGGCGGCAGGGGCACCTCGCCGACGCGCTCGAGCCAGGCGCCGACCGAGCCCGCGACGCCGATGCGCAGCCGCCAGCGCCCGCGGCCGAGCGGCGCGACCCAGCACGCGTCTGCGTCGGGGAGGTGCACGCGCTCGCCCGGCCGGGGGCTCCCGCGCACGAGCACCTCCCACTCCGCGTCCGACCCGAGCGGCTGGACGAAGAGCAGCTCGAGCCGCCCGCCGCTCGGCCGCCGCCCGCGCACCCGCGCCGGGATCACCCGCGCGTCGTTGAGGACGAGCAGGTCGCCCGGTTGGAGCAGCGCCGGCAGGTCGCGGACGTGCGCATGGCGGAGCGGTGTCCCGTCGCGCGCGAGCACGAGCAGCCGGGCCTCCGTGCGCTCGGGGGCCGGCGCCTGGGCGATCAGCTCGGGCGGCAGCGCGTAGTCGAGGTCGGCAAGCCGCATCGCGCGGGCTACGGCGTCCGCCCACCGGCGGCAAGGAACGGCCGCAGGATGTCGATCGGCACCGGGAAGATCGTCGTCGAGTTGTTCTCGGTGGCGATCTCGGCGAGCGTCTGCAGGTAGCGGAGCTGCAGGGTTATCGGATCCTTCGCCATGATGGCCGCCGCCTCGGAGAGCCGCTGTGCGGCCTGGAACTCGCCTTCGGCGGCGATGATTTTCGCCCGCCGCTCGCGATCGGCCTCGGCCTGGCGGGCCATCGCGCGGCGCATCTCCTCGGGCAGGTCGATCTGCTTGATCGCGACCTGCACCACCTTGATGCCCCACGGCTCCGTGTGCTGGTCGATGATCTCCTGCAGCCGCGTGTTGATCTTCTCCCGCGCGGCGAGGAGATCGTCCAGCTCCACCTCCCCGCAGACGCTGCGCAGCGTGGTCTGCGCGTTCTGCGAGGTGGCGAAGAGGTAGTTCTCCACGTCGACGACCGCCCGGGTCGGCTCGAGCACGCGGAAGTAGAGGACCGCGTTCACCTTGACCGAGACGTTGTCCTTGGTGATCACGTCCTGCGACGGGATGTCCATCGTCACCGTGCGCAGGTCGACGCGCAGCGCCTTCTCGATCCCCGGGATCACGTAGATGATCCCGGGGCCGCGGGCGCCGACGAGACGGCCCAGGCGAAAGACCACCACCCGCTCGTACTCGCGCACGACCTTGAGGCCGCTCACCACGAGGACGACGAGGACCACGACGATTCCGAAGGCTCCCGGCATGCCACACCTCCCTGCGAAGCTGATCGCGCCCTACGACGACCTCGCCCGCGCCCGGCGCACCTTGAGGCGCAGGCCTTCGACCGCGGTGACCTCCACCGGCGTGCCGGCGTCGATCGCCTCGTCGCTCTCTGCAGCCCAGTACTCCCCGCGCACCACGACCGTGCCGTGCGGCGCGAGCCGCTCGCGGGCGACGCCGACGGCCCCGATCATGCCCTCCCGGCCGAGGAGCGCCCGCCGCCGCTGCGAGCGGGCCACGAGCGCGCCCACGACGAGGATGAACACGCCGAGCGTGCCCCCCACACCGAAGACGAGGCTGCGCGCGACGGCGACGCCCGTCTCGGCGGTGTCGAAGAGAAAGAGCGAGCCCAGCAGGAACGCCACCAGCCCGCCTGCACCGACGAGGCCGAAGGTGGGGAGAAACGCCTCGGCGACGAGCAGCGCCACCCCGAGCAAGAGCAGCGCGAGCCCCGAGGTGTTCACCGGCAGCACGTGCAGCGCCGCGAGCGCGAGCAGGAGACAGATCGCGCCCGCGATCCCCGGGAATGCGAGCCCCGGGTGCGTGAACTCGACGTAGAGACCGAGGAGGCCCGCCATCATGAGCAGGTAGGCGATGTTCGGGTCGGCGAGCACGTCGAGGACGCGGTCCGCAAGCCGCATCTCGTAGGTCGAGACGCGCACGTGCCCCGCGGCGTCGCGCACCGCCGCGAAGTGGAGGGTGCGCCGGGTGCCGCCCACGTCGACCGTGCGGCCTTCGGCCTTGGCGATGAGCTCGTCGAGGTCGCGGGCGACGAAGTCGACGACGTGCAGCCGCACCGCCTCCTCCGCCGTGATCGAGAGGCTCTCGCGCACCGCCTTGGCCGCCCAGTCGACGTTGCGGCCGCGCTGCTGCGCGATGCTCTGGCTGAAGGACGCCGTGAAGTTCTCGATTTTCTTGCCGAGGGTCCCCTTGATCTCCTCCCCGCCGCCGCCCACCGGATGCGCCGCGCCGATGCTCGTGCCCGGCGCCATCGCCGCCACGTGGCCGGCAAGCGTGATGAACGTGCCCGCCGAGCCCGCGCCCGCCCCGCTCGGCGCCACGTAGACGATCACGGGCAGCGGGGCCGCGAGGATGTCCTTCACGATCGCCCGCGTCGACGGCAAGAGCCCGCCTGGGGTGTCGAGCTCGAGCACGAGCGCCGGCGCCCCGGCGGCCGCGGCGCGGCCGATCGCGCCGTGGACGAAGTCGGCCACCGCCGGGTTGATCATGCCGTCGACCACGATGCGGGCGAGCGCCGGCGGCCCGGCCGCCCCGCCGCGCGCGGCCAGCGCGACCAGCGCAAGGAGCATCCCGAGGCGCCTCATCGCCGCCCGGGCGCGATCCCGAGCACGCGCATCACCTGCTGGATGTCCTCCCACACCAGGCGCTTGTCCCCGGGGTTGCGCAGCAGGTAGGCGGGGTGGAAGGTCGGCATGAGCCGGATCCCGTGGTAGTCGGCCCAGACGCCGCGCAGCTTCGTGATCGGCGTCTTCGTCCGCAGCAGCGTCTGCGCGGCGAACTTCCCGAGGGCGACGATGACCTCGGGGCCGATCAGCTCGAGCTGGCGGCGCAGGAAGGGCTCGCACGCCGCCACCTCGTCGGGCTCCGGGTTGCGGTTGTTCGGGGGCCGGCACTTGACCACGTTGCAGATGTAGACGTCCTCGCGGCGCAGGCGCATGCCGCGGGTGATGATCTCCGTGAGGAGCTGCCCGGCGCGTCCCACGAACGGCTCGCCCTGGCGGTCCTCCTCCTCTCCCGGCCCCTCGCCGACGAAGACGAGCCGCGCCTGCGGGTTGCCGACGCCGAAGACCAGGTGCGTGCGGTGGGGCGCGAGCTTGCAGCGCCGGCAGTCGCCGATGGCCTCGCGTAGCGCCGCGAGCGTCGTGGCGCGGGCTACCGCGGGCTCGGCGAAGAGATCGCGCGGCGTCGACGCCGCCCGCACCGCCGGCGGGGGCGCCGCAGCCGCCGGCGGTCGGGGCACCCCGAGCTCGCCGAGCTCGGCCTGGTACTCGACGTGCGCGCGCAGCGCCGCAGCGAGCGCCGTGAGCCGGCCTTGTGAGCCCCCCTCACCCATTGTAAGGTGGTCCGTCGATGGTGTTCGCCGGGATCGTGACGCTGCTGCTGGTCGTCCTCTGGCCTGGCGAGGCGCATGCGTGGGGGCCGGTCACGCACCTGGTCCACGGCTCGCAGATGCTCGCGAACGTTAGCATCCTCGCCCCCGCCCTGCAAGAAATCCTGCGCGAGCACCGCAAGGCCTACCTCTACGGCTGCGTCGCCGCCGACATCGTGCAGGCGAAGAAGTACACGCGCAACCTCTACACCCACTGCCACTGCTGGCCGGTGGGTTGGCAGATCGCCGGGGCAGCGACGACCGAGCGTGAGCAGGCGTTCGCCTGGGGCTACCTCTCCCACCTCGCCGGCGACGTCTATTCGCACAACCACTTCGTGCCCGTGCAGCTCGTCGTGAGCTACCAGGCGCGCACGCTGCGGCACATCTACTGGGAGGCCCGCTTCGACGCCGCGCAGGAGCGCGACCGCTGGCGGCTGCTGCGCAGCGTGCTCGACGACCGCTACACCGACTGCGACCGCCTGGTCGAGCGCGTCGTCGAGCGCACGCTCTTTTCGTTCCGCACCAACAAGCGCATCTTCGACTCGGTGATGGCGCTGCAGCGGCTCGAGCAGTGGCAGGCGATGATGCGTCACCTGGGCGCCCGCTCGCGCTATCCGCTCGCCGCCGGCGAGGTGGAGCGGTTCAACGCCCTCTGCGTGAGCGCCATCGAAGACCTCCTGCTGCGCGGACGGGAGTCCGCGTGCCAGCAGGCCGACCCGACCGGTCGCGAAGCGCTCGCGCGCGCCGAGCGGCTGCGGCGACGGCTGCGCGCGCTGCGCAGCCGGGGGCAGATGCCGCCCGCGATCGCCGCCGAGCTGCAGGCGCTGCGCGCGGCGTAGCGCGCCCTACGCCGAGCGCGCCGGGCGGAGCCGGCGCGGGCTCGCCGCCGCCCGGCGCCGCGCGACGACCCAGTCGAGGATGCGGGCGGCCACTGCGGTCTTTGGCAGCACGGGCAGCGCCTCGTCGAGCCCCGCGGCGTCGAGCAGGTGGACGACGTTCGTGTCGCTCCCGAAGCCGGCCCCGGCGGCGGTCACGTCGTTGGCGACGATCAGGTCGAGGTGCTTCGTTGCGAGCTTGCGGCGCGCCTCGGCGATCACATCGTGGGTCTCCGCCGCGAACCCGATCACGAGCCGCTTCCCCTTGCGCGCCGCGAGGCCTGCCAGAATGTCGGGGGTGCGCTCGAGTGCGAGCGCGAGCGTCTGCGCGGTCTTCTTGAGCTTGCGGGCGGCGGTCGCGCGCGGGCGGTAGTCGGCCACCGCAGCCGCCATGACCAGCACCGTCGCCCGCCCGAACTCCGCGGCGAGCACCCGCGCCATCTCCTCCGCGCTCACCACCGGCCGCAGCGTCACCCCCCGGGGCGGGGCGAGCGCCGTGGGACCGGCAACCAGCGTCACCTCCGCCCCGCGGCGGCGGGCCACCTCGGCGATGGCCCAGCCCATTTTCCCGCTCGAGCGGTTCGAGAGGTAGCGCACCGGGTCGATCGCCTCCTGCGTCGGCCCCGCCGAGACGAGCACGCGCTCGCCCGCGAGGTCCTGCGGCGTGAGCGCCCGGAGGATCTCCTCGACCACCGCGCCGGGCTCGACGAGCCGCCCCGCGCCCTCCCAGCCGCAGGCGAGCGCGCCCGCATCCGGGCCGACGATCCGCGCGCCGCGGGCGGCGAGCCGGGCGATGTTCTCCTGCGTCGCCGGGTGCTCCCACATGTTCACGTTCATCGCCGGTGCCACCACCAACGGCGCCCGCGTGGCGAGCAGGATCGTCGTGAGCAGGTCGTCGGCGATCCCCGCGGCGGCCTTCGCAATCACATTGGCAGTGGCCGGGACGATCGCCACCACCTCGGCCTCGTCGGCGAGGCGGATATGGCCGATTCGCGACTCCTGTCCCAGGTCGAAGGTGTCCGTGGCGACCGGCTCGCCGCTGAGCGTCTGCAGCGTGAGCGGGGTGACGAACTCGCGCGCCGCCGCGGTCATCACCACGGCCACCCGCGCGCCCTCGCGCACGAGCAGGCGCACGACCTCGCACGCCTTGTAGCAGGCGATGCCCCCCGTGAGCCCGACCACGACGCGGCGACCCTGGAGGCTCATCTCACCCCTCCACCGGGGCCGCCGGCCCGTCGGGCGCCGCCACCCGCAGGAGCTCGCGCACGGAGACGTCCTCGCGCGCGAGAAAGACCCCGCCGGCGAGGAGATTGGTCCCCATCATCCCGAGCCAGGTGAGCAGCGAGTAGCCGATGGCGGTCTCCCGCGGCGTGTCGAAGAGCGCGAGCGCGAGGACGCAGCCTGCCTGCCAGGTGCCGACGAAGCCCGGCCCCTGGGGCAAGAACACGAACGCCGCCACGGTGACCATCACGGTGAGCGACGCGGCGAGCAGCGGCACCGGCAGCGCGAGCGCGAGCAGGCCGCACGTCCAGGTGAGGGCGATCACCGCCCAGAGCAGCGTCGAGTAGCCGAGCGCCGCGGCCACCGTCCCGGCGTCGGCGAGGCTCCCGAGGCCAGCGAGAAAGCCGTGGACGAGCGGTCCCACCACCCGCGCGAGCCGCGGCGGCAGCCGTCGCGCGATCACGAGCTCCGTCCGCGCGCGGTTCCGCAGCATGACGAGCAGCACCGCGAGGCCCACCACCGTGAGCGCGCCCAGCACCACCGCCGCCTGGCGCAGCGCCGGCGGGAGCGGCGAGACGAGCCCCGTGAGCAGCGCGCAGCCGATCACGACGAGCATGTCGAAGAGCCGCTCGACGACGACGCTCGAGAGCGCGGGACTGAGCCCGATGCGGGCTCGGCGGCCGAGCAGCGCGGGCCGCACCAGCTCTCCCAGGCGCAGCGGCAGCACCGCGCTCGCTCCGAAGCCGATTGCGGTCGCGGACAGCGACGGCTCGAACCCGATCTCGCCCACCGGACGCAGCAGCACCCGCCAGCGCTGCGCGCGGATCACCAGCGTGAGCAGCCCGACGCCGATCATCCCGAGCACCCAGCCCGGCCGGGTGCCCGCCAGGATCGTCCCGACGGCCGTCCAGTCCGTGCCGCGCGTCACGAGGTAGAGGCAGCCCAGGGAGACCGCGAGGCCGAGCATCAGTCTGAGGGCGTTGCGCAGCGGGCGTCCTCCGTTTACGGGGCATTATCCCTGGCCGGGCGGCCGGACGAAAGCATCCCGGGCCGCCCGCGCCCGCCCGAGGGCGAGGAGCCCGGCGGCCGCGAGCACGGCCCCGACCGCGAGCAGCACGGTCGCCAGACGCTGCCAGCTCGAGTCGAGCCGCAGCCCGAAGCCGCACATGAGCGTGAAGAAGGCGAGCGGCCGCAGCCTGCCTCCGCCCGGGGTCATCGGCCGCCCCCGGCATCGAGCAGGCGCGCGGCGTAGCGGGCGCGTTCGACCGCGGTCGCGAGGGAGACGATCGCGAGGAGCACGACGGCCGCCGCCAGCACCGCGTGCGTCGGCCGCCCGAGCAGCGGGCAGACGAGGTGCGCCGCGAGCCCCGACCCCCAGGCCCCGAAGCCGAGCAGCACGTAGCGCTCCGGCCGCTGGGCGCGCCCCACCGTGAGCGCGATGCCGAGCCCCTCGGCGCGCGCGCGGGTGTAGCTCACCATCAGGCTCGCGAACGCGGCGCCGACGACGGCGAGGCACACCCAGCTCCGCCGGAAGAAGAGCCCGAGCCCGAGGAAGGTCGCGAACTCCGCCCAGCGATCGACGACCGAGTCGACGAACGCGCCCCGCGGGCTTGCCGCCTGCCGGCGGCGCGCCACCGCTCCGTCGAGGATGTCGAGCGTCCCGGCGAGAATCGTGAGCCAGCCGGCGAGAAAGATGCAGCCGGTGGCGAACGCGGCCCCCGCGAGCACGCTCACCGCGAGCTGCGCCCAGGTGAGCGCGTCGGGCGGCGCGCCGAGATCGACCAGCATCGTCTCGAACGGCGCCAGCACCCCGCGGTACCACGCGCGCAGGCGCGGGCCGAGCAGCGTGCCGTCCGCGCTCGTCTCGCGTCCGGGCGGCGTGCGGGCGAGCCCGCGCAGCGCGAGCCCGACGGTCGCGGCGATCACCAGCGCCGCCGCGGCGGCCGTGCCGGGACGGCAGGGGCTAACGCTCGATCTCCCCGCGCAGAAAGCGCTCCAGCGCCTCGCGGCCGACCTCGTCGCGCATCTGGCGCGGCGGATGCTTCATGAGGTAGGCGCAAACGCTGGTGAGCGCCCCGCCGATGCCGCGGTCGAGCGCGACGCGGCAGCAGCGGATGGCGTCGATCACCACGCCGCCCGAGTTCGGGCTGTCTTCCACCGAAAGGCGCACCTCGAGCTCCACCGGCGCGTTGGCGAACCCCCGTCCTTCGAGGCGCATGAAACACACCTTGTTGTCGCGCAGCCACGGCACGTGGTCGCTCGGCCCGACGTGGATGTTCGGTCGCGCCAGCGGCTCGGCGAGCACGCTCTGCACCGCCTCGGTCTTCGACTGCCGCTTCGACTGCGTGCGTGCGTGGTTGAGCATGTTCAGGAAGTCGGTGTTGCCGCCCACGTTGAGCTGGTAGGTCCGATCGAGCACGAGCCCCCGGTCGGCGAACAGCCGGGCGAGCGTACGGTGCACGATGGTCGCGCCGAGCTGCGACTTCACGTCGTCGCCGACGAGCGGCAGCCGCCGGCGCTCGAACTCCGCGGCCCACTGCGGATCGGAGGCGATGAACACCGGGATGCAGTTGACGAAGGCCACGCCGGCCTCGAGGCACGCGCGGGCGTAGTGCTCGGTGGCGAGCTGGCTGCCGACGGGCAGATAGTTCACCAGGATCTGGGCGCCGCTCTCCCGCAGCACGCGCGCCACCTCGACCGGCCGGGCGCTCGCCGGCACGAACGTCTCCTCGGGCGGATACTCGCGCATGTGCTCGGCGACGCCGTCGAGGATCGGTCCCATCTGGACGACGACGCTCGAGCGGGCGAGCTTCGGGTGGAGGAGGCGCGTGTTGTTGGGGGGCGCGAGCGCCGCGGCGTCGAGCGGCTTCCCGACCTTGCGCTGGTCGATGTCGAAGGCGCACACGACCTCGATGTCGCCCGGCCGGTAGCCCCCGATGTCCTCGTGCATGAGCCCGACCGCCGCCTCCCGCTCGCGCGCGCGGTAGAACTCGATGCCCTGGAGCAGGCTGCTCGCGCAATTCCCCACCCCCACGATGCCAACAGGAATCCGACCCATGCTCGTCGTGTACGCGGGCTGCGCCGCCCCGTATACTCAACGGCGGGGGGCGTGTAAACGTCGGGCGCGCCGCGCGCCGCTCACTTCTTGCGGAAGCGCGACGGAAAGTCCTCGCCGAAGGTCTGCTCGGGGTGCAGCCGGCGCGCCTTCTCGAGGAGCTGCACCTCGGTCTCGGGGTCGTCCGGATTGGGCACGCAGCAGTCGACGGGACACACGGCGGCGCACTGCTCCTGGTCGAAAAAGCCCACGCACTCGGTGCACTTGGCGGGCACGATGTAGTAGACGTCCGCCGCCAGCGCGGGGTGCTGCTGGCCGTCGAGCTCGTAGGGCGCCCCGCCCTCGTAGATGGCCGTGTTGGGGCACTCGGGCTCGCAGGCCCCGCAGTTGATGCATTCCTCGGTGATCATGGTGGACATGGCGCGACTCCTGCGGCGCGGATGCGGACGCGGAGCCTAACCCGGCCGGCCCGCGATGACAAACGCGCTCAGCGCCCGGCTGCGCCGGCGAGCGGGGCCGCGGCGAGGCGCTCCGCCGCGGCGGCGACCTGCCGGGCCAGCTCCCGGAAGGCGCGGCTCGCCGGATGCTCGGGGTCGGCGAGCACGATCGGCCGTCCTGCGTCGCCCGCCCGCCGCACCGCCGGCTCGAGCGGAATCTGGGCGAGCAGCGGCACCCCGAAGCGCGCGGCCAGACCGGCCGCCCCGCCCGAACCGAAGATCGGATCCACGGTGCCGCACTCCGGGCAGACGTACCCGCTCATGTTCTCCACCACGCCGGCGACCGGCGTGTGCACCTGCGCGAACATCGCCATGCCGCGCCCGACGTCGAGCAGGGCGACGTCCTGCGGCGTGGTGACGATCACGCCGGCCGTCACCGGCACCTGCTGCACGAGCGTGAGCGCGGCATCGCCGGTGCCCGGGGGGAGGTCGACGACGAGGAACCGGATCGGCCCCCAGTCGACGTCGCGCAGGAACTGCCGCACGATGCCCATCACGATCGGACCGCGCCAGATGACCGGCGACCGCTCGTCGAGGAAGAAGCCCATCGACATGAGCTTCACGCCGTAGCGCTCGACCGGCCGGATGCGCCGGTCGGAGGCGGCGCTCGGTCGCGCGTCGGTCCCGAACATGAGCGGCACGCTCGGCCCGTAGACGTCCGCATCGAGGAGGCCGGCGCCGCCCGCGAGCTCGGCGAGCGCCACGGCGAGGTTCGCCGCCACGGTCGACTTGCCGACGCCGCCCTTGGCGCTCGCCACGGCGAGCACGTGGTCGACCCCCGGGAGCGCGGCCCGTGCCGCGAACGGATCGCGGCCGCGGCCCTCCGCCGCCGGGGCGACGTGCACCTCCACAGCCGCGACGTCCGGCACGGCCGCCGTCACCGCCGCCCGCACCCGCGCGGTGAGCTGCGCGAGGGTCTCGGGCTTGTCGGTGCCCGGCCGCAGGTGGACGTGCACGGTGCCGCCCTCCACGCGCACGTCGGTCACCATGCCGAGGGTCACGATGTCGCGTCGGAAGTTCGGAAAGAGCACGGCGCGGAGCGCCTCGCGCACGCGCTCCGGCGACGGGGCCGCCATTGCCGCGACATCTACCCACGCGCCTGCGAAAACGCAACGCGGGTGTGCGCGCCCGCGTTCTTGACAAGGCGGCCGCCCTTCGTGTTGTGTCCCTGCGTGGAGGCACACGCCGTCCGCCCAGCTCCGCCGCTGCCGGCGGCCGTGGCCCAGGACCTCGCCCGCGTCGAAGCGCGGCTCGCTGAGGAGCTCCTCTCGCGCGAGGAGCGTCTCTCGGCCGTGGCCGGACACCTCGTGCGCGCGGGCGGCAAGCGCGTGCGGCCGACGCTCGTCCTCCTCGTCTTCCACGCCGCCGCCACGGGAAAGCTCGCGCGCCGCGACGACGCCATCGAGGCGGCCGTTGCCCTCGAGCTGATCCACTCGGCGACGCTGCTGCACGACGACATCATCGACGGGGGGGAGACGCGGCGCGGGCGGCCGTCGGCGCTCAGCACGTTCGGCATCGCCGACACGCTGGTCGCCGGCGACTTCCTCTTCAGCCGCGCCTTCGCGCTCTGCGCGCGCTTCGAGGCCGAGGTGATCCGCTGGGCCGCCGAGGCCTGCGTGAGCCTCACCGAAGGCGAGATCCTCCAGAGCCGCTTTCGCCGCAACCCGGCGGTGACGCTCGCCGACTACCTCGAGATCATCCGACGCAAGACGGCGGCCCTGTTCGAGGCGGGCGCACGCACCGCCGCCCACCTCGCCGGCGCGCGGCCGGAGATCGTGGCGGCGATGGCGGCCTGTGGACACCACGTGGGTCTCGCCTTCCAGGCGCGCGACGATCTCCTCGACGTCACCGGCAACCCGGCGCTCACGGGGAAGCCCCGCGGCATCGACCTCCGCGACGGCAATCCGTCGCTGCCGATCGTGCTCGCGCTGCGCGCCGACCCGGGCCTCGCCGAGCTGTTCGTCCGCGACGGCCTCGCCACGGCCGAGGTCGAGGCCGGCCTCGCCCGCATCGGCCGCACGGGGGTGCTCGGCGCGGTGGCCGAGCGCATCCGCGAGCACGTGCGCGCCGCATGCCTCGAGATCCGTCGTCTCCAGCCGTCGGAAGACCGCGACGCCCTCGAGGCGCTGGCGGCCGGCCTCGCCGCCCGCCCGGCGTGAGCGGCGTTGACTCGGCTCATGGACATCCCCGACCTCGCGGAAGCCGCCCGGATGCTCGGCGGCGCAGTGCTCGGCCCGCGCGAGCTCGCGGCCGCGCTCGGCTTCGACCCCCTCGGCGTCCTCACCCCGGCCGAGCGCGCGGCCGTCGCCCGGCTCCCGTTCGGCGCCGCCGACCTCGAGCGGGCGCGCGCGGAGGGCGAGCTGCTCGTGCTCCGCGTGCCGCGCGATCCCGAGGGACCGCTCACCATGCTGCGGCTGGCAGCCCGCCTCGCCGGCGGCTTCGAGCCCCGCGTGCACCGCGGTGTCGGATATCTCCTGCGCGACGAGTGGACTATCGACGAGCAGCCGTTCGCCACGGCGGAGACCTGCGCCGCCGGCTGGTGGCTCGTGCGCCGGCTCCCCCTGCCGGCCACGCTCGGGCGGAGCTACCGCGAGCAGGAGCGCGCGCTCGCGGCGCTCGGACCGGCGGAGGCGGCCCGGCCCCGCCGGCGCAGCGCGGTCGAGATCGCCTTCGACGCGCTCTGCTGGCAGCGGGTCCACGGCGAGCGGCTGCTCGCGGAAGTCTGGGACTGGTCGCGCAGCCCGACCCCGGACGGGGGCTACGCGGCGCTCGGCGAGCACGGCCCCGAGGGGCTCCACGTCGTCGCCTACTCGCGCGCCGTCAGGTTCGGCACGCTCGGCGTGTGCCCGCAGCGGTAGCCCGCCGCGCACGCCTCTGCTAGGAATCGACCGCCGTGTACTTCGTGACCACCAAGCGGGCCGGCTACGCCCTCTTCTGCATGACCCCGAGCGAGCGCGCGGCGATCGGCGTGACCGACGACCAGCAGCGCGTCCACCTGCTCGAGCGCACGGGCGACACCTGGCAGGTCCGCCACGAGTGGCCCATGAGCGAGCGGTCGCACACCGAGATCATGGTGCGGCTCGGTCCGGTGGACGAGCCCGCCACCGTCGACGCGCTCGTGGGCCTCGTGCTCGGAGCCTGAGCGGCCGATGCCCGGCGCGCTCGAGGGGCTCCGCGTCCTCGAGATCGGCGACCTGGTGAGCGCCGCGTACGCCACCAAGCTCCTCGCCGATCTCGGCGCCGACGTGATCAAGATCGAGCGCCCGGGCACGGGCGACCGGGCGCGGCAGCGCGGCCCCTTTCCCGGCGACACGCCGCACCCCGAGAAGAGCGGCCTCTTCCTCTATCTCAACGCGAACAAGCGCGGCATCACGCTCGACCTCCGTCACCCGCGCGGTCAGGAGATCCTCCTGCGGCTTGCCGCGCGGGCCGACCTCCTCGTGCACGAGGTCCACCCGACCGCCATGGCCGCCCACGGTCTCGAGCGCGAGCGGCTCGTTGCCGCCAACCCTCGCCTCGTGATGACGTCGATCGCCCCCTTCGGGCTGAGCGGACCGCACGCGCCCTATCGCGCCGTCGATGTCGTCGCCTGGAGCGCGGGCGGCCTCGCGGCGCTCAACGGCGATCCCGCCCGCCCCGACCTCCCACCGCTCAAGGCCTTCGGCCAGCAGGCGGGGTTTCAGGCGGGCCTCAACGCCGCCATCGGGTCCCTGGGCGCGCTCTTCGCACGACTCTCGACGGGGCGCGGCGACCACGTCGAGGTGTCCGTGCAGGAGTGCGTGGCCTCGATCCTGGAGCTCACCTTCCCCTGGTGGCCGTACGCCGGGCTCGTCGCCTCGCGGCTGGGCGCCAAGCCGATCCAGCCCCTCTGCTTCATGCAGTGCCGGGACGGGTGGATCTTCCTCTGCTGCGTCGAGGAGCACCAGTGGCGGCAGTTCGTCGAGCTCATGGGCAACCCCGAGTGGGCGGGACTCGAGCTCTTCGCCGACCGGCTGGCGCGGGGACGGAACTTCGATGCCCTCCAGGCGCTGCTCCAGGAGTGGTGCGCGACCCAGTCCGTGCACGAGCTGTACGCTGCGGCGCAGGCGCGCCGGATCCCCTTCGCTCCCGTCTCGACGATGGGCGATCTCCTCGCCTCGCCGCACCTAAAGGCCCGCGGCTTCTTCGTCACGCTCGCACACCCGCTGGCGGGCGACGTGACGATGCCCGGCGCGCCCTACCGGCTCTCGGCCACGCCGTGGACGCTGCGCCGTCCCGCGCCTTGTCTCGGCCAGCACACCGCCGAAGTGCTGGCGGAGGTCGGCCTCGACGCCGCGGCGCTCGCCCGCGAGGGGGTGGTCTAACGATGGCGCGCGCCCCGCTCGCGGGCATCCGCGTCGCCGACTTCACCTGGGTGTGGGCAGGCCCGCACTGCACGCTGCAGCTCGCCCACCTGGGCGCCGAGGTGATCCGCGTCGAGACGGCGACCCGACTCTGCGTCACCCGGCTCCTCCCGCCGTTTCCGCGCGGCATGGCACCCGGGCCGAACCGCAGCGGCTACTTCAACCAGTACAACCAGGGCAAGAAGAGCATCACCCTCGACCTCAAGCGGCCCGAGGCGATCGAGGTCGCGCGCCGGCTGTGCGCGGCGAGCGACGTCGTGGCCGAGAACTTCGCCGCCGGCGTCATGGACCGCCTAGGCCTCGGCTACGAGGAGCTCCGTCGGCTGCGTCCCGACATCATCATGATCGCGCTCTCGGGCTACGGCGCAAACGGCCCCGACGCGGACAAGGTCTCCTACGGCCCGGCCCAGGTGCCGCTCTCGGGCATGTCCTCGGTCACCGGCTACCGCGGCCATCCGCCGATGCACGTCGGCGTGTCGTACGGCGACCCGACGGGTGGGCTGCACGGGGCGGTCGCCGTGCTCGCCGCGCTGCTGCATCGGGCGCGCACCGGGCAGGGGCAGTTCATCGATCTCTCGCAGTGGGAGACCTCGATCGCCGTGCTGCCCGAGGCGGTCCTCGAGTGGACGATGTGCGGACGGCAGCCCCCGCGCGACGGGAACCGCGATCCGCACATGGCGCCCTGCGGCGTCTTCCGCGCCGCGGGCGACGATCGTTGGATCGCGCTCGCCGTCGAGGACGACGCCGCCTGGGCGCGCCTCGCGGCGCTGCTCGGCCGCCCCGAGCTGGCCCGGGACCCGCGCTTTGCGACGCTCGTCGCCCGCAAGCAGCACGAAGACGCGCTCGAGGCGATCGTCTCGGCATGGACGGCCGAGCGCACGCCCGAGGAGGCGACGGCGCTCCTCCAGGCGGCCGGCATCCCCGCGTTCACCGCGGCGACGAACCGCGACCTCGCCGAGGATGCGCACCTCGCCGCGCGCGGCTTCCTCGTCGCCCTCGAGCATCCCGAGGTCGGCGTCCGCACCCACCTCGGCGTGCCCTGGCGCATGGCCGAGCACGACTGCCGGGTGCGCGCGCCCGCGCCCTGCCTCGGCCAGCACACCGACGAGGTCCTCCGCAGCGTCTGCGGCTACGACGACGCCGCGATCGCGCGCCTGCGCGCCGCCCAGGTGCTCGTCTAGCGCCCCTCCCCCGTCCCCGGCAGCAGGTGGAGCACGCCCCGGCGCGTGTCGCGGCTGGCGATCAGCATGCCCGCGGCGAGCCCGAGGTAGCCCCCGGCATAGAGCCAGCGCGCCGCGGGCGACGTGAAGACGAGCTGCGCTGCGAAGAGGACGAGGAGCGCCAGCGCCTCGCCCACGGCGAAGCGGAAGTTCGCGATCACGCACAGGCCGAAGACCGACTGGGCCGACGTGAGGAAGATCTCCTCCCGCTGGCGGGCATCGAGGATCATCGGGTGGAGGCTCCCGTGCGAGAGCGCATACGCGGCGGGCAGCGCGCCCACGAGGAGCGTCCACTGGTTCACCTTCGACGACACCATGGTCCCGATGCCGGCGGCCGCCGCGCCCTTGAGCGCGAAGAGCACGGCGACCACGAACTCCGGCGCCTCCGAGGCGAGCGGCGCGAGCCACTGCACGAGCAGGAACTCCTCGATCCCGAAGTGGCGCCCGGTGGCGATGAGCCCTTCGGCAAAGGGCTCGGCGGCCGTAAAGATCGTGGCGGCGGCGACCGCGAAGAGCGCCATGACCGCGCCCCGGCGGCCGGCCGGCGGAAGCGCCGCGAGCGCCGCCGCCGGCCCTTCGAGGTCGGGCTCGGTGTGGTGGGCACGGCTCGCCGCGCGGGCGTAGCCGAGGAAGATCGCGAGGAGGACCGCCGTATCGACGATGGAGAGCGTGCCCTTCACCGGGATCACGAAGGAGTAGAGCGTCGCGAGCGCGAGATAGTTCACCTCCACGGCCTGGTCGCGCGGGAGCACGATCTCCCGCCGCCCGGTCCGCAGCCACACGGCGAGCACGGGAACCGCCCAGCCGACGCCGAGGAGGAGCCGGTTCCCGCCGGTCATGTTCGCGGTGGCGAAGGCGGTGTAGGCGGGATCCGTGCCGGCACGCCACGCGAAGTACACGTCGACGGCGTACTCCGGCAGCACGGCCACCAGCGCGAGGAAGAGGAGCGCCAGCGCCTGCGGAATGTCGAGCTGCGCCGCCTCGGAGGCCCACGACAGCAGGAAGGCGGCACCGAGGATGCCAGCCCCCGCGGCAAACGCCTGCTCGGGCGGGCTTGCCGCCCAGCCACCCGCGTGCACGGCGAACCAGGCAAGCGGCAGGGCGAGCCCCGCCGTGAGCGCGAGGAGCTGGCGGATCACCGCCGGCCTCGATAGCAAAGTCGCGCCCGCGTCAGAAATCCGTCCAGCCGCGGTGGAGCGTCTTGACGAGGCGGGCTGGCCGGTCCGCCGTTCCCGCCGCGGGCACAAAGTCGAGGCGCTCGAGCGCCGCCCGATAGTCGGCCGCGGCCGGCGGCGGCTCGACGACCAGGCGCGCGAGGCCGAGGCCGACGGCGCAATGCACGGCATCGAGCAAAAGCCACGTGCCGAGCCGCCGGCCGACGTACGCTGCATCCAGCGCCACGGTCACCGCCGCGGTGTCCGGATCGAGCGGCGCGAGCTGCACCCACCCGGCGGCGCGCTCGCCGTCCCAGGCGACGATCACGAGCGCGTCGCCCTCGGCCGCGACGCCCCCCAGGGCCGGGGCGTCGGCGGCCGAGCACGGGCGCAGCACGAGATGGGCGCCGTCGCGGAGCACGACGGTCTTTGGATATTCCCCGTCGGGCGGCCTCACGCGAGGTCTCGCACGAGCGTGAGGAGGTGGGTGGGCACGGGCCGCCGCCGCTCCCAGGCATCGGCGATCGGCACGCGGGCCACCGTTCCTTCGGTCTCCCCCACCATCACCCCGCCGCCTTCGAGGAGCGCGTCGACCGCGGCGGCGCCGAGCCGGCTGCCGAGGATGCGGTCGCGCGCGGTCGGGGTCCCGCCGCGCTGGATGTGCCCGAGCACGCACACCCGCGACTCGAGCCCGCGCGCCTCCCAGAGCGCGCGCGCGACGCGAAAGGCCCGCCCCTGCTCGGTCCCCTCGGTGACGATCACGATGCTCGAGCGCTTGCCCCGCTCCCAGCTCCGTCTAAGCTCCGCCGCGAGCGCGTCCACGTCCTCGCTCGCCCCGCCGATCAGCACCTCCTCCGCACCGCCGGCGACGCCGACCGCGAGCGCGATGTCCGGGCAGGTGCGGCCCATCACCTCGACGAGAAACAACCGCGCCTGCGAGTGCGCCGTGTCGCGGATGCGGTCGATCGCCTCGAGCGCCGTGTTGACCGCGGTGTCGAAGCCGATCGTGTAGTCCGTCCCGTAGACGTCGTTGTCGATGGTGCCCGGCACGCCCACGACCCGCACCCCGTGCTCGACGGCGAGCAGCGTGGCCCCGTGCATCGTGCCCTCGCCGCCGATCACGACGAGCCCCTCGATGCCGACCTGTCGGAGGATCTCGGCGGCGCGCGCCCGCGCTGCGGGCTCGAAGAAGTCGCGGCAGCGGGAGGTGCCGAGGATCGTCCCGCCGCGCTGGATCACGTTGGCGACATCGGCCCGGCCGAGCGGCTCGATCTCGCCGTCGAGCAGGCCGGCGTAGCCGCGGCGAATTCCCATCGCGGCGAGGCCGCGGCCAGCGGCATGCCGCACGACGGCGCGGATGGCGGCGTTCATCCCGGGCGCGTCGCCGCCGCTGGTGAGCACTCCGATGCGCCCCATGCCGCCTCCATAGCATCGGACGGCGGCCGGCGGCGCAAGCGCGCCACCCTGGGCCACGCCGGCCGCTGGAAACGGCCCGCGCAAGTGCGCTATCCACCGCGCGTGCCCTGCGGCGCGCAATCGTGGCTGCGATCCCACCCGCGCGGCGGGCGCAGGTGAGGTTCGTCGACCACCTCGCCGCCGCCCGGATCGCGGTTGCACCCCCCTGGCGGACGTTCGACGAAACCATCGCCGGGCTCGTCGATCTCCTCGTCGCCGACGGCGCGCTCACCGCGGCGCGCCGGGCCGCGGCCATCGGGGCAGTCACCGCGCGCGAGGCGCAGGCGTCGACGGCCCTCCTCGACGTCGGCGTCGGCGTCCCGCACGCCCGGCTGCCCGGCCTCCCCGGTGCGGTCGTGGCCCTCGCCATCGGCCCGGACGGGCTGTACGAGGCCGTCCCGACCGTCCCGATCTACATCGTCGCGCTCGTGCTCTCGCCGCCGAGCGCGGCCGACGAGCACCTGCGGCTCCTCGCCGGCATCGCCACGGCGCTCCGCTCGAGCGCGCTGCGCCGGGCGCTGCTGCGGGCCGCCGAGCCCGCGCGCGTGCTCGCCGTCCTGCGCGGGGGGAGGCCGTAGTCAGATCTCCCAGGCGACGTACTCGTCGAGCCCCTGGCCGTCCACCTCGACGGCGTACGGTCCGGCGAGTCGATACTCGATGTCCCCGTCGGCCGGCGGGAGCCGCAGGCGCTCGCGGTCGGCGGCGATGGCGGCGCGGATGCGCGCCGGCGGAGGTGCGGGCGCGCCGCGCGGAACGCGCAGGACGACGAGCGCGCGGGAGGGGAAGGGCGACACCGGGCGACAATTCCCCGTGCCTCGCGCTTTTTCAAGCGCGACACCTCTTGTCACGAGCCGACGCCTTCCGTAGTGTGCGGCTGTACGCATGTCGACCGTGGTGGGTGCGCTCGTGCTGTTGCCGCTGGCGCTCGTCCTGGTCGCGGGGCTCGTCCTGCTGCTCGTGCGCCCGCTCGCGCATCCGCTCGTGGCGGCGCTCGAGCGCGCGCGGTTCCAGCGCTGCCTCGCGCGCGCGGCCCGGGGTGACGCGCACCTCCACGCCGGGCAGATCGAGGCGGCGCTGCGCGAGCTCGAGGGAGCGTTCTGCCTTCTCACGGTGCGCAGCGAGCCGCGTCTCGTCGAACAGATCGCCCGCCACCACGTGGGCGTCCTCTCGCGGCTCCTCTCGGTCGCCGACGAGCTGCCCCAGCAGCGGGTCCGCCTCTTTGCCCTCGCCAAGGTCGATCGCCTGCTCGACCGCCGCGGCGAGATGCAGCGCGCGCTCCTCCAGCTTCGCAACCGCCCGCTGCGCGACGCGCGCCGCCTTCAGCTCGAGCGCGCCCTCCGCCGCAATGCCCACGAGCTGCGCGCGGCAGTCCGCGAGCTGATCGCGGACCTCCAGATGCTCAGCACGCGCAAGGTCGCCTACCAGTAGCGGGCAGCCGGCTCGTCCATCACCGTCTTATGACGGAACGGTGATTTTTTTCTTGCAATCGATCGGGACATCGTCTATGTGCTCGCCGCGGGGAGGGCTTGCGAGTTGTCGACGCGCGGCGCGGCGCTGCGGATTGCAGACTTTCGGCGACAAAACGGCCGGCAAGTCGCGGCGCTGCCCCGGCGGTCCACACCTGTGGACAACGCGGGAGGGGCGCGGTGAGCGGGGCCGCTACGCTCCTCGGCGCGACGCCCGCGCCGCCCGTGCCGAGCATCCCACCCCCGCCCGAGCAGAGCTTCGCCGCGTTCGTCGTGGGCGAGAGCAACGCGGCGGCCTACCGAGCGGCGACGGCGCTCGCCCGGGGCGAGATCGGCGGGCCGCTGCTGCTGCACGGGCCGAGCGGCGTCGGCAAGACCCACCTCCTGCACGCGGCGTACGCGGGGCTCGCCGAGCGCGGGTGTGGCGTGGCGTGCCTCGCCGCGCACGATTTGACCGAGGCGCTGCTCGCCGCCCGCCGCGCCAACCAGGCCGCAGCCTTCTGGCGCGAGCTCCGGGCCCTCGACGCCCTGCTGCTCGACGACGTCCATTCGCTTGCGGGGGACGAGCCGCTCCGAGGCGAGCTCGCGGACGCGCTCGCCGCCTGGGTCGAGGGGGGCCGCATCCTCGCGGTCACCACGGACCGTCCGCCCGACGAGGTCCCGGAGACCGGGCGCTGGTGTCCGCGCGACGGCGCGGCGACCGTCGAGCATCTGCCGCCCCCGGAGACCGCGCTCCGCATCGCCATCGTGCGCCACAAGGCCGAACAGCTCGGCCTCGAGCTGGGCGCCGAGCTGAGCGCGACCATCGCGCAGCGTCTTCCGGGCAGCATCCGGCGGCTCGAGGGCGCGCTTACCCGACTCCACGCGCTCGCCCGGCTCTCCGGTCGGCCGCTCGACCGCCGCCTCGTCGAGGAGGTGCTGCCGCCGGCGCCGCCCGTGCCGTCGGTCGAGCGCATCGTCGCGGAGACCGCGGCCGCCTTCGGGTTGTCCGCCCACCGCCTGCGCGGGCGCGGAGGCGGAGGAGAGCTCGTGCTGCCTCGCCGGGTGGCCATGTGGCTCATGCATCGCCTGCTCGGGCTCCGGGCCGCGGAGATCGGGCGGCTCTTTCAGCGCGATCGCACGACCGTGCACCACGCCTACAGAGGGCTCCCGGCGCGACTCGCTCGCGACGCACAGCTCGCGCGAACCGTCCGGCGGATCGAAGAGCGGTTGATCGGCACCACCTGAATCGGAGGGGACGATGGGGCGACGGGGCCGGGTCCTGGGAATCATCGTGGCCGACGGGGACGACACACCGCTCGCGACGCTCGGTGGGCCGGGCGGGCCGGCGCTCACCCCATTTGCCGGCAAGTACCGCTTCATCGACTTCGCGCTCGCGACGCTGCGCAACTCGGGCGTCCTCGACGTGTGCGTGGTGACGCCATTCCCGGCCGCGCGGCTCCGGGCGCACCTCGAGCGGGCGCTCCCCGGCCGGCGGCCCCGCATCCTGCCGCTCGTGGGACGCGCACCGACCCGCGCGAGCCGCCTCGGTGCGGCGCTTCGGGCCGCGGGCGCCCTCGTGCGCGACCTCGAGCCCGAGACGGTCGCGATCCTGCTGGCCGACCACATCCTGCTCTGCGACCTGCGCCCGCTCGTCGCCGCCCATGCCGCCCGCGCCGCCGACGTGACGCTGCCGGCGCTGTCGCTGCCCGCGAGCGAGATCGACGGGCGCATCCGGCTCCACACCGACGGCCAGGGGCGGGTCGATCTCCGCGCCGGGACGTCGGCGGAACCGGCGCCCTTCGTTCTCACCTGGGCCGGGGACGCGGTGGTGCGCGGCGAGGTCGTCGCGAGCGTGCTCGCCCTGCCCCCGTCCGCCGACGAGCCCGCGCTCCGCGCGTACGCGGCGGCGCTGCGCATCGACGCCTACGACGTCCTCGGCAGCCACGGTTCGGCCGGGTGCGCCACGGGGGCGTACTGGCACGAGCCCATGTCGCTCGAAGCGTACTACGGCGCGCAGATGGAGCTGTGCACGCAGCGGCCGCCGCTCGACCTCTACAACCCGACGTGGCCGCTGCCGACGGCGGCCGGCGGCCTCGCGCCGGCCAAGGTCGTCGCGGATGCGGCCGGACGTGCCGGCCAGGCGCTCGACTCGCTCGTCTCCGACGGGTCGGTGATCCGCGGCGGCGTCGTCGTGAAGTCGGTTCTCGGGCACGGCGTCGTGGTCGAGAGCGGCGCCGAGGTGGAGGACTCGGTCCTGCTCGACGGCTGCCGTATCGGCCGCGGCGCGCGCGTGCGGCGGGCGCTGATCGGCGCGGGCGCGATCATCGCCGACGAGGAGGAGATCGGCTACGGCGCCGCAGCGATCGCGCCGCGGCGCCTGCTGCGGTCGGGGCTCACGGTCGTGCCGGCGGCGACGCGCTGATCCGCGCGCGGTCGCCGGCTTTCCTTCGCGCGGGCAGCGGTGTACTCGTCGTGTCTTTCCCACTCCCGCCCATGGACAGCGCCGCGATCTCGATCGTCGGAGCCCGGGAGCACAACCTCAAGGGCATCGACGTGGAGGTGCCCCTCGGGCGCCTGACCGTCGTCACCGGGGTCTCGGGCTCGGGCAAGTCGAGTTTCGCCTTCGACATCCTCTACGCCGAGGGCCAGCGCCGCTACGTGGAGAGCTTTTCGACTTACGCGCGCCAGTTCCTCGATCGCATGGACCGCCCGCACGTCGAGCGCATCGAGGGCATCCTGCCGGCGATCGCGATCGACCAGAGCCGCCCGGTGAAGACCTCGCGCTCGACCGTGGGCACGATGACCGAGCTGCACGACTACTTGAAGCTCCTCTTCGCCAAGGCGGCCGTGCCGCACTGCCGTTCGTGCGGCCGCCCGGTGCGCCGCGACTCGGCCGAGAGCGCCGCCGACCGCCTGCTCGCCGCGCACCCCGAGGCGCGCGCGCTGATCACGTTCACGGCCGCCCTCCCCGCGGGCCTGCCCTGGCCGCAGGTGCGCGAGGGCCTGCTCGGCGCGGGCTTCCTCCGCGCGCTCACGCCCGCGGGCACGATCGAGATCGCCGAGGCGGCGGAGCCGCCGGAGACCGGCAGCGTCACCGTCGTCCAGGATCGGCTGCGGCTGCGGCCCGCGGACCGGGCCCGGCTGGTCGAGTCGCTCGAGCAGGCGCTGCGCCACGGCCGCGGGCGGGCGGCTGCCGTGCTGCCGGATGCCGGGTGCGTCGAGCGCTTCTCGACCGCGCTCGAGTGCGCCCAGTGCGGCTTTACGGTGCGCGAGCCGGTGCCGAATCTGTTCTCCTTCAACAGCCCGCTCGGCGCCTGCGAGACGTGCCGCGGCTTCGGCCGGGTGATCGACCTCGATCTGGACCTCGTGATCCCCGACGCTTCGCGCTCGCTCGCCGACGGCGCCATCAAGCCCTGGACGACGAAGGCCACCTCCTGGGAGCGGGGCGAGCTTCTCAAGTTCTGCCGTCGCCGGGGGATTCCCGTGGACGTCCCTTGGCGCGACCTCGACGACGCCCAGCGGCGGCTCGTCTTGGACGGCGACGGCCGGGGCCACTACCCCGGCGTGCGCGGCTGGTTCCGCTGGCTCGAGGGCCGCACCTACCGCATGCACGTGCGCGTGCTGCTCTCCCGCTACCGCAGCTACACGCTCTGCCCCGCCTGCGCGGGCGCGCGCGTGCGCCCCGAGGCGCTCGACTTCCGCCTGGGCGGCCTCACCATCGCGGACGTGAACCGCCTCACGATCGGCGAGGCCGAGCGCTTCTTCGCCACCCTCCCCGCGGCCGGGGGCCCGGCCGAGGCCGTGGCCGCGCTCGTCCTCGAGGAGGTGCGGAGCCGGCTTCGCTACCTGGTCGAGGTCGGCCTCGACTACCTCACGCTCGATCGCCAGTCCCGCACGCTCTCGGGCGGCGAGCTCGAACGCGTCGACCTCACGACCGCGCTCGGCTCCTCGCTCGTGAACACGCTCTACGTCCTCGACGAGCCCTCGATCGGGCTTCATCCGCGCGACACCGAGCGGCTCGTGCGCCTGCTCCACCGCCTGCGCGACCAGGGGAACACGGTCGTGGTGGTCGAGCACGATCCCGCGATCATCCGCGCGGCCGACCACGTCATCGATCTCGGCCCCGGGGCCGGCGAGCGCGGCGGCCAGGTCGTGTTCGCCGGTCCGCCCGCGGCCCTCGCCCACGCCCGCGGCTCGATCACCGCCGACTACCTCACCGGCCGGCGCCGCATCCCGCGCCCGGCCCGGCGCCGGCGGCCGATCCCGGGCCTCGCGCTCCGCATCCGCGGCGCCCGCGCCCACAACCTCCGCGACCTCGACGTCGACATCCCGCTCGCCTGCTTCGTCGCCGTGACCGGCGTGTCGGGCTCGGGGAAGTCGACGCTGGTCGAGGACGTACTCTACCGCACGCTCATGAAGCGGCGCGGCCGGCCCGTGGGCGTGCCCGGCGAGTGCCGCGCGCTCGAGGGCGCCGACCGTATCGGCGACGTCGTGCTCGTCGACCAGGCGCCGATCGGCGCGACGCCGCGGGCCAACGCCGCCACCTACCTGCGCGCCTTCGACGGCATCCGGCAGGTGTTCGCCCGCACCGACGAGGCCCGCCTGCGCGGCTACACGGCGGCGACGTTCTCCTTCAACGTGCCCGGGGGGCGCTGCGAAACGTGCGCGGGCGAGGGCTTCGAGCGCGTCGAGATGCAGTTTCTCTCCGACGTCTACGTGCCCTGCGCGGAGTGCGGCGGTGCGCGCTTCCAGCCCGAGGTGCTGGAGGTGCGCTGGCGCGGCCGCACGATCGGCCAGGTGCTCGACGCGACGGTCGCCGAGGCGCTCGCCCTCTTCGCCGACGTCCCGGAGGTGGCCGAGCGGCTGCGTCCGCTCGCCGACGTCGGCCTCGACTACCTGCGGCTCGGCCAGCCCCTCTCGACGCTCTCCGGCGGCGAGGCGCAGCGGGTAAAGCTCGCCGCGCATCTCGGCCGCGAGGGCAAGGCGCACACGCTCTTCATCTTCGACGAGCCGACGACCGGGCTCCACCTCGCCGACATCGAGCGGCTGCTCGGCTGCTTTGCCCGCCTGGTCGAGCGCGGGCATTCGCTCGTCGTGATCGAGCACAACCTCGAGGTGGTGAAGGCCGCCGACTGGGTGATCGACCTCGGCCCCGAGGGCGGCGACGGGGGCGGCCGGCTCGTGGCCGCCGGCCCCCCCGAGGCGATCGCCGCGACCCCGGGCTCGCACACCGGTCGCTTCTTGCGCGCGCTGCTCGCCCCCGGCGCGGCGGCGGCCGCGGCGGATGCCGAGCCGCGCTGGCAGCCGCCCGCCCCGGCAAGCCCCGCGATCCGCATCGTCGGCGCGCGCGAGCACAACCTGCGCGACGTGACCGTCGAGCTGCCGCGCGATCGGCTGATCGTGTTCACGGGCCTCTCCGGCTCGGGGAAGTCGTCGCTCGCCTTCGACGTGCTGTACGCCGAGGGCCAGCGCCGCTACATCGACAGCCTCTCCACCTACGCCCGGCAGTTCCTCCACGTGATGGCCAAGCCCGACGTCGACCTGATCACCGGGCTGCCGCCCACGGTCGCCATCGAGCAGCGCCTCTCGCAGGGCGGCCGGACCTCGACCGTCGCCACCGTGACCGAGATCGCGCACTATCTTCGGCTGCTCTACGCGAAGCTCGGCGTCCCCCACTGTCCGCGCTGCGACGACCCCATCCGCCCGCAGACGCGCCGGCAGATCCTCGAGCGCCTGCGGCGGGAGTGGCGCGGCAGCCGGCTCACGCTGCTCGCCCCGGTAGTCCGCGGCCGCAAGGGCTACCACAAGGAGGTGCTCGCGGCCGCCCGCAAGCTCGGGCTGCGCGAGGGGCGCATCGACGGGCGGCGCGTCGCGCTCGCGGAGGTCCCGCTGCTCGACCGCTACCGCGAGCACGACATCGACCTCGTGGTCGGCCAGGCCCCGGCCGGCGCCGCCGAGCTCGAGGAGCTGCTCGCCCGGGCGCTGCGGCTCGGGGGCGGCACGGTCGCCGTCCTCGCCGACGGCGCGGAGCGCCTCTACTCGGAGCGGCTCTTCTGTGCGCGCTGCGGCACGGGCTTCCCGCCCGTCGATCCGAAGCTCTTTTCGTTCAACAGCCGCCAGGGCGCCTGCCCCGGCTGCGCGGGCAGCGGCGTGCGGCTCGAGCCCGACCTCGACGCCGTCCTCGACGCCGAGCGGAGCCTCGAAGGCGGGGCGCTGCGTCCGTTCGAACGGCCCGAGCGCCGGCGGGAGAAGCGCGAGCTGCTGCGCGCGCTCGCGGCCGCGGGCGTGCCGCTCGACCGGCCGTTCGCGCGCCTCGGCGCCCGCCACCGCCGCCGCGTCCTCGAGGGCGAGGAGGGCGTGCTCGCCCGGCTCCGCGCCGCGCTCGCCGCCGATCCGGACGGGCTCGAGGAGTTCGTCGCCGAGCGACCGTGCGCGACGTGCGGCGGGCGGCGGCTAAACGCCCGCGCGCTCGCCGTGCGGCTCGCGGGCGAGCCCATCACGGCGTTTACGGCGCTCTCGGTGCACGAGGCCGAGGCGGCGCTCGGGCGGCTGCGCTTTGGCGCGCGCGATGCCGCGATCGCCGAAGGGCCGCTGCGCGAGATCCTGCCGCGGCTGCGCTTTCTCGCGCAGGTGGGGCTCGGCTACCTCACCCTCGACCGCCGCGCGGATACGCTCTCCGGCGGGGAGGCGCAGCGCATCCGGCTCGCCGCCCAGCTCGGCTCGAATCTCCGCGGGGTGTGCTACGTCCTCGACGAGCCGACCATCGGGCTCCATCCCCGCGACAACGCGCTGCTGCTCGACGCCCTCGAGGCGCTGCGCGCGCGCGGCAACACGGTGGTGGTAGTCGAGCACGACGAGGCGACCATCCGCCGCGCCGATCTGGTCGTCGACCTGGGCCCCGGCGCCGGCGTCCACGGGGGCCGCGTGGTGGCGGTGGGCCCGCCGGCGGCGCTGGCGGCCAATCCCGCCTCCCCGACCGGCCGCTACCTCGCGAGCCCGCGCGGGCGGCTCGGCGCCCCGCGCGCCCTCGACGGGCGGCCAACGCTCGTCGTGCGCGGCGCGAGCGAGCACAACCTCCGCGGGATCGACGTGGCGTTCCCCCTCGGCGCCTGGACGTGCGTCACCGGCGTGTCGGGCTCGGGCAAGTCGACGCTCGTGCGCGACGTCCTCTACCGCGGCGTGCGCCGCGCCCTCGGGCTGCCCGCCGGGCGCGTCGGCGCGCATCGCGCGATCGAGGGCGTCGAGCACCTCGCCCGCGCGGTCGAGGTCGATCAGACGCCGATCGGCCGCACGCCGCGCTCGACGCCCGCCTCGTACGTGGGCTTCCTCGACGACATCCGCCGCCTCTTCGCCCTCGTGCCCGACGCCCGGCTGCGCGGCTGGGACGCGAGCCGCTTCTCCTTCAACGTGCCCGGCGGGCGCTGCGAGGCCTGTGCCGGACAGGGCCGGCTGCGCATGGAGATGAGCTTTCTCCCCGACGTCTACGTCGACTGCGAGGTGTGCGGCGGCCGGCGCTACACGGAGGAGACGCTCGGCGTGCGCTGGAACGGGCGCACGATCGCCGAGGTGCTCGCCATGACCGTCGAGGAGGCGGCGGGGTTCTTCGCCGCGCACGCTCCCCTGGCGCGCGCGCTCGGGGTGCTCGCCGACATCGGCCTCGGCTATCTGACGCTCGGCCAGCCGAGCAACACGCTCTCGGGCGGCGAGGCGCAGCGGGTGAAGCTCGCCTACGAGCTCGCCAAGGAGTCCCGTGGGCGCACGCTCTACGTTCTCGACGAGCCCACCACCGGGCTCCACTTCGCCGACATCGAGCGGCTGATCGGCGTGCTCCACCGCCTCGTCGACCGCGGCAACACCGTGATCACGATCGAGCACAACCTCGACATCGTGAAGGAGGCCGACTGGATCGTCGACCTCGGGCCCGAGGGCGGCGCCGGCGGCGGGCAGGTGGTGGCCTGCGGCCCGCCGGCCGCCCTCGCCGCCCAAGCCGGCTCGCACACGGCGCGCTGCCTGCGCGAGCACCTGGTCTCGCCCGCAGCCTGAGGACCGGCGCCGCAGCCGAGCGCACGGCCGGTGCGGGGGCGGTTTTCGGATGACGGCCCCGGCCCGATTTTGGTAGACAACCCGCGCCATGCGGAGCCTGGCCTGTGGTCTCGCGTTCGTCCTGCTCGCCGCGCCGCTGGCTGCGGGCGAGCCGATCTCGCGCGCCGTCGACGGCTATGCCGTGCTCGCCGACACGCTGCTGCGCACGAAAGGCAGCCTCACCGTCGACGGCGGGCCACTCGGCGTCAACGCCGGCAGCCTCCTCACCCACGGCCCGCTCGCCGCCGGCCCCGTCGATGTCATCGCCGGCGCCGGGCCCGCCAACGCCGTGCGGCTGCGGCCGGGGTCGGCGTGCCGCCAGCTCTTCACCGACCCCGCGCGCGTGACGGGCGTCAACTGCTCGTCCTCGCCCGTCGCGGCGTTTACCGGCCCGATTCTCGACGCGCCGCTCGCGGCCGCCTGCGGCTTTCCGGGCACGATGCCGTCGTGCACGGGCCCCGGCGTGACCGTCCCGCACGGCACCGTCGTCCACCTCGCCGGCGGCACGCCCGCGGCGCCGCGGGCCTACGGCGCCGTGCTGGTGGAGGGAGCGCCGACGCCCGGCACGCTCGTCCTCGACGGCGGCACCTACGTCTTCTGCGGGCTGCGGGTGGCGGGCCGCGCCCAACTGCTGGTCGGCAGCGCCGCGCAGGTCTTCGTCGCCGGCGATGTCCAGCTCTATCAGAGCACGACCGTCGGGCCCGACTCGGGGAGCGCGCATGCGCCCGCGGCGGGCGACATTCGCTTCCTCGTCGCCGGGGGCCGTGCCCACCTCTCGCGGCGCACGCGCTTCACCGGGCACCTCTGCGCGCCGAACGGCATCGTTTCGATGGCGGCCGGTGCGGAGGCTTTCGGCGGGCTCGCGGGCCGCATCGTGAGCACCGACCGCGCCATCGTGCACGGCATCCCGACGCCGCCGCCCACGACCACGACCACGACCTCGACCTCGACCAGTACGACCACGGTCACGAGCACCACGACGACCTCGACCAGCACGACGGTGACCACCACCTCGACGACGCTGCCGAGCTGCGTGTGCGGTGACGGCCGCGTCGACCCGGGCTGCGAGCAGTGCGATCTCGGCTCCCCGGGCGAGGGCATCCTCGACGGGCAGGGCTGCCCCGCCGGACAGGTCTGCGTCGGGTGCCAGTGCGTGACGACGACCACCACCACGACCGTCACCACGACCACCACCTCGACGACCCTGCCCTGCCGCTGCGGCGACGGGATCGTCGATCCGGCCTGCGGCGAGCAGTGCGACTCGGCGAGCGGGAGCGTCGTCGATCAGTGCCCCACGGGCTCGCGCTGCACGGCCACGTGTACCTGCGAGCCGACGGCCCCCGTGACCCCACCGCTCCTCTGCAACACCTGCGCCGATTTCCAGAACCCGGCGTGCTGCGCACAGTCGACCCTCATGACGCTGCGTCGCGGCCGGTTCGGCCGGCGCGGCAAGGGCACGCGCGTGAACCTCCATTCGCTCGTCGGGCAGAACGGGTTCCGCCCCGTGCTCCACCGCGACGATGTCCTGATCCAGCTCCGCCAGGGGAGCACGGAGCTGCTCTGTGCCGAGCTGCCGGCGGCCAAATTGATGAAGATGCGCCACGGCCGCACGATCGGCTTCTGGGACTATCGCCACCACGTGCCGAGCGCCAAGCACATCGACGACGTCGCCTTCACCGCGCGCAAGAAGGGGGGCGTCAAGGTGCACGTCTTCGGCCGCAAGGCCGAGCTCGGGACGCCCGCGCCCGGCGACCTCACGCTGATGGTCGTCCTGCGCAACCCGGGCGCGCCCGCGGAGAGCCAGTGCGCGGCGGTGACCCAGAGCTTCCGGACCACCCGCACCCAGGGGCTCCGGGCACCCTAGCTAGCTCGCCCGGCAAGCAGCGCGTCGCCCGTGGGCTCGCGCACGACCTCGACCGCGAGCGAGCCGCCCGCCTCGCCGTCGAGGTGGACGACCAGGACGGCCGTCCCGTCGGGCCCCGGCACGAAGCGCTGTGGCGGCGTCGGCCGGCCGTCGGCGGCGATGCGCAGGGTGTAGGTGCTTCCCGGCAGAAGCGGCGGGAGCGCGAAGGCGAAGCACGCGACCGTCTCGCCGCCGGGGCGCCAGAGGACATGCCCGCGCGGTTCGCGGTACGGAGGCACCGCAGCGAGGGAGAGCAGGTGGAGGTCGGGGCTCGCGGCGAGCGCGTGCACGTCGTCCGCCGCCGCCCGCGCGGCGAGGAGCCGCCTGATCACGCGATCGCGGCGCCGCACGCTGCGCGCGAGCGCTGCCACGTTCGCCTCCGCGGCCGCGAGCCGCGCCGCGAGCCCCGCCCGCTCCTCCGCCTCGGCGGCGGCCGCGGCTGTCCGCCGCGCGAGCTCGGCCCGCAGCGCCTCGACCGCGTCCGTCCGGGCGGCGAGCTCGGCCGCCAGCGCCGCCCGCTCGCGCTCGGCCGCGGTGGCCCGCGCGGCGAGCGCCGCCGCCTCGCTGCGCGCTGCGGCGGCGCGCCGGTGCGCATCGACCATCGTCCACGCCGCGGCCGCCGCGAGCACGAGCCCCGCCGCGACGACGAGCACGCGCACGGGAATGCGCCGCCGGGGTGTGGCACGGGGCAGCCCGACCGGCCGGGCGTAGAGATCGCCGAGGCAGGCCGTGCACCCGCTCGCGAGGTGGACGCGGACGGTCTCGGCGGCCGCTCCCTCGAGCGTCCCGGCCGCGTAGGAGGCAACGAGCGTGCGCAGCTCGGCGTGCGTCACGGCCGGCGAGCATACCGCGCTCGCCGCCCGCGGCGGTACCGCCGGTGGCGCATGCGCCATGCGCTCTGTCTCTTGCGGGCCGCGCCCCACCCCGGCTATGGGAGCGGCATGCGGGAGACGACGGCTCCGCCGGCCGGGCCGCGGACGGTCGCGCGGGGCTTCGAGGCGATCGCCGACGCGATCATGTACCGTTGGGCCGTGGAACGCGACACGTGGGTGAGCCCGACGGAGATCGAGCAGGCGCGCGCCTACCTCGAGCGCGTCGGCGTCCCGACCCGTCCCCTGCCCGACGGCCGCTTCGCCGTCGAGGGAGGGCCCGTGCAGGTCTACGAGGCCGCGCCGCTCGTCCTGCTCGGGCTGCGCCACCTCCACGCGGCCCGTCGCAGTCGCTAGGCGCCTTCGGGAGCCATGGACGGCTCGGCGGCCGTCGCCGGGGCGCTCCGCTCGAGCGCCGCGGCGAGCTCGGCCATGCGCACTGGCTTGGCGATGTAGTCGTTCATGCCGGCAGCGAGGCACGCCTCGCGATCGCCCTGCATGGCGTTGGCGGTCATCGCGATGATCCACGGCCGGGTCGTGCCCGGGAAGCGCGCGCGGATCGCGCGGCTCGCCTCGATGCCGTCCATCTCGGGCATCTGCACGTCCATCAGAATCACGTCGTAGGTCTGCCGGCGCACTGCCTCGAGCACCTCGCGACCGTTGGCAGCGACGTCGGCGCGATAACCGAGGCGCTCGAGCATGTGCACGGCGACCTTCTGGTTGACGACGTTGTCCTCGGCGAGGAGGATGCGGAGCCCCCGGCGCGCGGCGGGCCGCGGCGAGCCCGGGCGCGGGCGTGCGGGTGCCGCCGGGGGGCGGATCGTGCCGCACACCCGGCCGAGCGCCTCGAGGAGCTGCGCTGGCTTGACGGGCTTGGCGAGCACGACGGCGAACAGCTCGCCGAGCGCGACCCGCTGCTCGCCCGCGATCGCCGAGAGCTCCGCCCGTCCGATCGAGCTCAGCATCACGAGCGGCAGCGCCGTCCCCGCGGGGTGCGCGCGGATCGCGCGCGCAAGCGACAGCCCGTCCATCTCGGGCATCTGCATGTCGAGCACGGCGACATCGACGCGCTCGCCCTGGTCGAGCAGCGCGAGCGCCTCCGCCCCGGAGGCCGCAGCGACGCACTCCACGCCCGCGGCGAGCAGCTGGAGGGCGAGGATGCGGCGGTTGGTATCGTTGTCCTCGACGACCAGCGCCCGGCGGCCCCGCAGCGTCGCCGCCGCAGCCGCCGCGCGGTCCGCCCCGCCTGCCGCGGCCACCGGGGCGACGATCGTGAAGTGAAACGTCGAGCCCACGCCCGGGGTGCTCTCGACCCACATGCGCCCGCCCATCAGCTCGACGAGCCGCTTCGAGATCGCGAGCCCGAGGCCCGTGCCCCCGTACTTGCGCGTCGTCGAGGCGTCGACCTGGCTGAAGGACCGGAAGAGGCGATCCATGCGGTCGGCGGGGATCCCGACGCCGGTGTCGCGCACGGCGACGTGGAGCTCCGCGCGGCCCTCGGGACGCGGCGTCGCTTCGATCGTCACCACGACCTCGCCGCGCTCGGTGAACTTGACGGCGTTTGCGAGCAGGTTCACCAGCACCTGTCGCAGGCGGGTGACATCGCCCACGAGTGCCGGCGGCACGTCGGCGGCGCAGAAGTAGGCGAGCTCGAGCTTGCGCTCGGCCGCCCGCGCCGCGACGAGGTGGAGCGCCTCCTCCGCGCACGCCCGGACGTCGAACGGCTGCTGCTCGAGCTCGAGGTGGCCCGACTCGATCTTCGAGAAGTCCAGGATGTCGTTGATGAGCGACAGGAGCGCATCGCCGCTCAGCCGGATCGTCTCGACGAACTCGCGCTGCTCGTCGGTAAGCGGCGTGTCGAGCAGCAGGCCCGACATGCCGATCACGGCATTCATGGGGGTGCGGATCTCGTGGCTCATGTTCGCCAGGAACTGGCTCTTGGCGGCGTTGGCCGCCTCGGCCGCCCGGCGGGCTTCCTCGAGCTGCGCCGTCTTCACCTCGAGGAGGGCGTTGTCGCGCGCCGCCTCCCAGTACCAGCGGTGCTGCTTGGCGCCCTGGACGAGCTGCCAGCCGAGCTCGCCCAGGAGAAGGAGACCGATCGCAATGCTCTCCCGACGGGCATCGGCGAGGCACCAGAGGATCGCGGGCGCGATCAGCAGCAGCTCGAAGCGCCGCAGCAGGCGGAGGTCCGGCGCGAGCGACGCGGTGGCGCCCGACCCGATGGCGGACATCACGAGCAGGTAGAGCATCGCCGTCCACTGCCACGCGTAGAGGGCGAACGTCGTCACGCCGAGCGCGCTCGTGAGAAGCACGGTGGCAATCGTCCCCGCGCGAACGTGTCGCTGCCAGCGCGCGGGGTGCGCGTCGTACCGGGCCTCGATGCGGAGGAAGCATGCAATCCGGTAGGCCGCGGCGACGAGGAACGCGAGGGCGAAGCTTCCGAGGATGCGGGGATGCTCGCCCGCAAACGGCGTCATGAGCGCGAGCGTGAGGACGACGAGGAGGTAGACGGCGACGCCGCCGATCGAGCGCCGCATGAGCTCGAGCTCGGCACGCCGACGCAGCGGCGCCCGCAGCTCGGCGGGCAGGTCCCCGAGCCAGGCCTCCGGCGTGTCGCGGCGCCCCGGGGTGGCGCGCGCATCGTGCATGCCTTCGGGAGTGTCGGCAGGTCGGCGCCGGGACTTGAGGCGCTGCGCTGGCCGACTCCGCGTGCGCGGGCCCGCGGTTGTGTCGCGTCACCCGGTGGAGACGCGGGCGGGGCAGTCTTACGCGGCGGCACGTGCGTGGGCGCCGCTGCCCGGCGCGGCAACAATACCCTACGGGCAGGCCGGGACCGTCTGACAAACACCGGGTGGCGACAGGCACGTGACCGCCGTCGCCGCCGGTGGACAATCGGCGTTCGTGGCGCAACCCTTCACCCGCCAAGGACCGTGCAAAATGAACCGGCATTGTGCTCAAGGCCTGGTCAATACGACCGCCGTTTGATACCCGTGAGCGCGCGGCGTGATGGAGAGCACTTCGACGAAGCGACCCCAGTGGCGGCGAATGAATGCGCTATTGTAGAAGACGTTTGAGCCCACACCGGGATTGACAACAAACATGGAGAATGGCTTCTCCCAGCAGCGGTCGGCCGGATCGATCCGCGCGAGCAGCCGGGCAAGGTCGCGGTCGGGGTTGGCCTGTAGGTATTCGAGCGTATTCTCGTCGTGGATCGTGAGATAGAGGCGTCCGTCCTTCCGGAGGATGCGTCGCAGCTCCATCAGCCACGCATCGGCCAGATCGGCGATGTGCGTGAAGACCGACACCGCATAGACGAGATCGAAGTAGCCGTCATCGAAGGGGAGATGGGGAAACGAGGTCGTCGTGACGAACCGGAACGGCGGGCTGAGGTGCTGCTGGCACCATAGGATATGGGATGCGTTGAGATCGGTGCCCCAGGCCTCGTGATCAGCCGCAAAGGCGCGGAACCAACGAATGAGCCGTCCCGTCGCGCAGCCGAAGTCGAGCACGCGGTGGCAGGCCGACAGCCCGAGGCCCGACTGCTCAACGAGCCGCAGGATCGTTGTGACGTCGCCTTGCCCGTCCGCAAGGTACTGCTCGTCCGGCCGGCTGGCTCGCAGGCCGTAGTTCTCGCGGCAGTCCCGCGGCGGGAGCGGCAGGTCCGCCTCTCGTGCCATATCCAGGGGCTCCCAGCACACGGCCCAGACTCTGTCCTTCGGACGATAGGGGAGAAAGCGCGCGGAGATCGAGCGGTCGTAGCGAGTCGCGCGTTTGAACGAAGGGCGGCCGAGGCCCAAGGGGCGTAAGGCGGCCTGCCCAATCGTCTCGAACCAGCGTCTCACGGTACGCGTGTCTTCCGGTTAGATTGTACTGAAGCGCCCCCCGGCTGTGCTTGCAGAAGCCCGGGAGCCTGAAGCCCGCCGAAGGCCACCGGCGGTCATGTCAACAGGTGTGTAAACGAGGTCGGGCAGCGACCTCCCGTTGACCTTCTTGTCCGCTATGCCATCGACGCACTTGGTCCCGCAAGAAGAAGCGTCCCCGGCCGGCGGCTTCGTCGGCGTGCGTGCGGCGCGGCGCCGCCCCCCCGGGCGTGGTCCCGCTGGGATGACGCGCGGGCCGGCCGTCGCTGCTACACGCCCTCCGGCATGATCGTCGGCAGGACCTGGCGCCCGTGCTTGCGGTAGATGCGGAAATCCGCATCGAGCGTGAACACGGCGCTGTCGTGATGGCGCTCGGCCAGGCGGACGAGACACGCGTCGGCGAGCGACATCGGAACCCGGGCGTAGCGGCCGAGCAGCCTCGCCAGCTCCTTCGCTTCGTCCGCCAGCCGGAAGGGAAGCCGCACCACCTCGCGCTCCACGAGCGCCAGCACGCCGCGGCTGCCGAGGACCGTGCGCCGCAGCAGGAAGCAGGCCTCCGACAGCACCGCTTCGCACGTCAACATCGGCGGCTCGATCGCGTCCCACTCCGCCACCGCCCAGGCGTGGAAGCGGTCCTCACGGTTGAGAAACGCCACGAGCGGGCCGGTGTCGAGGATGACCCGGCGCTTCACCGCCCGTAGCCTGCCAGCCGCCTCTTGTTGACCGACAGGTCGGCCGGCCCCGACACGCAGCCGGCCAGGTCGCTCGCGCGCGCGAGGCACGACGTCCGACCGGCGCGGCGGCGCCGTGCCAGCGCCTCCCGGAGCGCATCCCGGACGAGCGTCGACTTCGTCGTCCGCCGCTCCCGGGCCGCGGCTGCGAGGCGCGCAGCGAGATCGTCGGGGACCTTGACGGACAGCGTCTTCATCGGTACTACCAGATGGCCCCGTTGGTACTACCGCGCGGGCAAGTCGGTCGCAACCGATCCCGACCCCCCTCGCCTTCGGGTCGGCCTTCAGTTCACCGAACCGCGAACGCGGACCTTCGCCGCCGGCGTTGCCTCCGGCAGGACGCTGAACGACGAGGAGCGGAGGGGGGGAGATTCGAACTCCCGAGAGCCTTGGGGGCCCTGGCGGTTTTCAAGACCGCTGCCTTCGACCGGGCTCGGCCACCCCTCCGGGCGGGCCGCTCGCCTCAGCCCTTCGGCGGCGCGCCGCCGCGCGAGAGCTCGTCGTCGATCACTTCCTTGAACTTCTCGATGGGCTGCGCGCCCGAGAGCAGGCGGCCGTTGATGAAGAAGGCGGGGGTGCCGTTCACGCCCGCCTGCGAGCCGTCGGCGATATCCTTCTCGATCGCCGCCTTGAACTCCTGCTTGGCGAGGCAGTCGTCGAACTTCTTGCGGTCGAGCTTGAGCTCGTCGGCGAACGCCTTGAGCTTCTCGTCGGAAAGATCGTCGCTGGCGAAGAGCTTGTCGTGGTAGGGCCAGAACTTGCCCTGGGCGTTGGCGCAGTTGGCCGCGTTGGCGGCCGGCATCGCATGGGCGTGGAAGGGCAGCGGGTAGTCGCGGTAGACGAGCCGCACCTTGTCGCCGTAGGTCTTGAGCACGTCCTGCACCGTGTGCTCGGCCCGCTTGCAGAACGGGCACTCGTAGTCCGAGAACTCGATGATCGTCACCCCGGCCTTGGGGTTCCCGGTCTCGGGCCGGCCGGCGGTGGCGACGTCGACCACCGGCGGGCGCAGGGCGATCGTGGTCTTGTACTTGGCCTTGAGCGTTTCGATGAACTGCTCGCGGCGCTCCTGCTCGGCCTGCTGCTTGAGGAACTCGACGATGCGCGGCTTGACGCTCTCGAGCGCCTGGCCCTTCAGCGCCTGCTTGTTCGCGTCGTAGACCTTCTGGATGTCCGCCTCGCTCGGCGCCGCCACCTTGTCGGTGATCTCCGCCTTCTCGAGCGCCTCGGGCGTAACCCCCCGTGCCTTCGCTTCGGCCCGGATGAGCTCGTCGGCGATCATCTCGTCGAGCCCCTCGCGCAGCGCCTCGTAGCGCTCGTTGTCGATCTCGACGAGCTTCGGCTTCACCTTGGCCTCGAGCTCGGCCATCGTGATCGCGTGGCCGGCTACCGTGGCGACGGGCTCGGCTCCGGCGGCGGGGAGGACGCCGAGAGCGAGGGCGAGGGCGATCGAAGCGAGTGCGCGCATGACCGGAGGCTACCGGGGCGCCCCCGCGGGCGTCAACGGGTTGCCGAACCCGGGTGACCTTTGCTTTTCGCCGGGTGCCGTGCTAGCCGCCGCTGCGGGCGATGCGCGAAGCTCTGGTGACCGCGAGCGTCGCGCTGGCGCTCGGGCTTGCGGCCTGCGGCGGCCCGACGATCCGCGAGCTCGACGCGAGCCCGAGCCGCTACTACCAGCACAAGGTGACGGTCGTCGGGCAGATCAGCCGGGCGCAGGAGCTCGCCGGCGAAGCGCTGATCGAGCTGGTCGGCCCCGAGGACCGGCGCATCTACGTGCGTGCGCCGACGCCGCTCACGGCGGCGGCCGGGGACTGGGTGAAGGTGACGGGCGTGCTCGTACCCGAGGCCCGGGTGGGCGGACGGACCGTCTACGACGTGCTCCAAGCGGAAGAGGTGCGGCCGACCCGGCCTCCCCGCTTCCGCCACCTCTTCTGACTCACTGCGGGTCCTGCGCCGCGATGACGTCGCAGCCGACGTAGGGACGCAGCACCTCCGGCACGACGATGCTGCCGTCGGCGCGCTGGTAGGTCTCGAGGAGCGCGATCAGCACGCGCGGCAGCGCGAGCCCCGAGCCGTTGAGGGTGTGCACCAGCTCGGGCTTCGCCCCGGGTGCCCGGCGGAAGCGGATATTCGCCCGGCGCGCCTGGAAATCGCCGAAGCTCGAGCACGAGCTCACCTCGAGCCACTCGCCGCAGCCCGGCGCCCACACCTCGATGTCGAACTTGATCGCCGCGGTGAACGACAGGTCGCCCGTGCACATCTGCACCACCCGCCACGCGAAGCCGAGCCGTCGGCAGACGTCCTCGGCATCGGCGAGCAGGCTCTCGAGCTCCGCGTCCGAGGTCTCGGGCCGCACGAACTTCACCAGCTCGACCTTGTCGAACTGGTGCCCGCGCTTGATCCCGCGCACGTCGCGCCCCGCGCTCATCTTCTCCCGGCGAAAGCACGGCGTGTAGGCCACGTGGCGGATCGGCAGCCGCGCCCCGTCAAGGATCTCGTCGCGGTAGAGATTGGTGACCGGCACTTCCGCCGTGGGCACGAACCAGCGGTCCTCCTCCGCATCGCGGTACATCGTGTCGGCGAACTTGGGGAGCTGCCCGGTGCCGACCAGGCACGCCGCCTTCACCATCGCCGGCGGGTAGACCTCGGTGTAGCCGTGCTCGCGCGTGTGGAGGTCGAGCATGAACGTGATGAGCGCGCGCTGCAGCCGCGCGCCCGCGCCGGTGAGCACGTAGAAGCGCGTCCCCGCGATCTTGACGCCGCGCTCGAAGTCGATGAGCCCGAGCCGCGGGCCGAGCTCCCAGTGCGGGAGCGGCGTGAAGTCGAACGCACGCGGCGTCCCTTCGCTGCGCACCACCACGTTGGCCGACTCGTCGGGACCGACGGGCACGGCGGGATGCGGCAGGTTCGGCACCTCGAGCATGCGCCGCTCGAACTCCGCCTCGGCCTCCGCGGCCGCCTGCTCGGCGGCGGCGATGCGCACACCGAGCGCGCGCATGGCGGCGATCGCCCGCTCGCGCTCGGCCGGATCCGCAAGCCCGCGGATCGCGTTCGACGCCTGGGTGCGCTCGGCGCGAAGCTGCTCGAGCGCCGTGATCGCCTCCCGTCGCCGCCGATCGGCGGCGACGAGCGCGTCGAACTCCGCCGCCGGGTAGCCCACCTTCGCCAGCTCGGCGCGCACCCGCTCCGGCTCGGTCCGAATCAGCCGGACGTCGATCATGCCGACCCCGCAAGCTCGAAGGCCCCGGTTACGTGCTCGATCGCGGGCGGGTCCGTGTCGAAACGCACGCCGATCACGTCGAAGCGCGCCTCCCGCTCGGTCCACCCGTGCGCCGCCAAGAAGTGGCGCGCGACGCGCGCCACGCGGGCCTGCTTGCGCCCGTCGACGGACTCGAGCGGTGTGCCCTGCTCCGCGCCGCGGCGGCTGCGCACCTCGACGAACACGAGCACCGAGCCGTCCTCGGCCACGAGGTCGATCTCGCCCGCCCGACAGCGGAAGTTGCGCGCGAGGATGCGGTAGCGCCGCGCGCGCAGGAACGCCGCCGCCACCTCCTCGCCCCGCTGCCCGAGCTCGCCGCGCGCGTGCACGGCCGCGGAGATTAGCGGCGGGCCCATCCCGTCGCAAGGCGCGCGCGTTGCGCCAAAGCGGGCCCTGCGCTACGAGACGCCCGTGGCGATCACCCACGACGAGGTGCGCCGCGTGGCTGCGCTCGCGCGCTTGCGGCTCGAGCCCGACCTGGTCGCGCGGCTCGCCGCCGACCTGAGCCACATCCTCGACGCCTTCACGCGGCTGCAGGCCGTCGACACCTCGGGCATCCCGCCCACCGCGCACGCCGAGGATCTCGCGCTCGCGCTGCGGCCCGACGAGGTGACCAATCCGCCGGCCGACGAGGCGCTGCTCGCGGGCGCCCCCGATCGCCGCGGGCGCTGCTTCCGCGTCCCGCGCATCATCGAATGACCGCGCTCACCGAGCTCTCCCTGCGCGAGACGGCGGCACGCGTGCGCCGCCGCGAGGTCTCCGCGACCGAGGTCACCCGGGCCACGCTCGCGCGCATCGCCGCCGTCGAGCCCGGCCTCGGCGCGTTCCTCACCGTCTGCGAGCCGCAGGCGCTCGCCGCGGCCGCCGCCGTCGACCGCGCGCTCGCCGCGGGCGAGGATCCGGGCCCGCTCGCCGGCGCAGCCGTGGCGCTCAAGGACAACATCTGCACGGCGGGCATCCGCACGACCGCCGGCTCGCGCATGCTCGAGCGCTTCGTCCCCGCCTACGACGCGACCGTCGCCGCGCGCCTGCGCGCCGCGGGCGCGGTGCTCGTCGGGAAGTGCAACTTGGACGAGTTCGCGATGGGCTCCTCCACGGAGAACTCCGCGCTCGGCGTCACCCGCAACCCCTGGGATCCCGAGCGCGTGCCCGGCGGCTCCTCGGGCGGTTCCGCGGCGGCGGTGGCGGCGCGCGAGTGCCACGCCGCCCTCGGCACCGACACGGGCGGCTCCATTCGCCTGCCGGCCGGCTTCTGCGGCGTCGTCGGGCTCAAGCCCACCTACGGACGCGTCTCGCGCTTCGGCGTGATCGCCTATGCGTCGTCGCTCGACCAGGTGGGCCCGATCGCGCGCGACGTCGCCGACGCGGCGCTCGTGCTCGCGGCGATCGCCGGCCACGACCCCCGCGATGCGACCTCCGCGCCGCGGCCGCTGCCGCCTCTCGACCGCCTCGACGGCGAGGTGCGCGGGCTCCGGCTCGGGCTGCCGCGGGAGTACTTCGTCGAGGGGATGCAGCCCGCGGTCGAGACCGCGGTGCGCGCGGCGGTGCGCGTGCTCGAGGGCCTCGGGGCCGTGGTCGAGCCCGTCTCCCTCCCGCACACCGAGCACGCCGTCGCCACCTACTACCTCGTCGCCACCGCCGAGGCGTCCTCCAACCTCGCCCGCTACGACGGCGTGCGCTACGGGCTGCGCGTCCCCGCCGCCTCGCTCGGCGCAATGTACGAGGCGACGCGCGCCGCGGGCTTCGGCGCCGAGGTCACGCGCCGGATCATGCTCGGCACCTACGTCCTCTCCAAGGGCTACTACGACGCCTGGTATCTCAAGGCGCAGCAGGTGCGCACGCTCATCCGTCGGGACTTCGAGGCGGCCTTCGCCCGCTGCGATGCGCTGGTCACGCCGGTTGCGCCCACCACCGCCTTTCGCCGCGGGGAGCGCCTCGCCGATCCGCTCACGATGTACCTCTCGGACATCTTCACGATCTCGGTCAACCTGGCCGGGCTCCCCGCCCTCGTGCTCCCCTGCGGCTTCGACGAGGCGGGGCTGCCGATCGGGCTGCAGCTCGTCGGGCGGCCCTTCGACGAGGCGACCGTGCTCCGCACCGCCGCGGCCTACGAGGGGGCGACCGACTGGCACGCACGGAGGCCGCCCGGATGACCCAGCCGGCGCTGGAAGCGGTGATCGGCCTCGAGGTGCACGCCGAGCTCCTCACCCGATCCAAGATCTTCTGCGGCTGCTCGGCGGCCTTCGGCGCGCCGCCCGACACGAACGTCTGTCCCGTGTGCCTCGGCATGCCCGGGGTTCTGCCGGTCTTGAACCGGCGCGTCGTCGAGTTCGCGATCCGCGCCGGGCTCGCCACGCACTGCCGGATCGCGCCGCGGTCGGTTTTCGCCCGCAAGAACTACTTCTACCCCGACCTTCCCAAGGGCTACCAGATCAGCCAGTACGAGCTGCCGCTGTGCACCGGCGGCCACCTCGACGTGCTCGTCGACGGCACGGTGCGCCGCATCGGCCTCACCCGCATCCACATCGAGGAGGACACGGGGAAGAACCTCCACGACGTGGACGACGCGGCGAGCCTCGTCGACTTCAATCGCTCGGGCGTGCCGCTGCTCGAGATCGTGAGCGAGCCCGATCTCCGCACACCCGCGGAAGCGGGTGCCTACCTGCGGATGCTGCGCGCGATCCTCCAGTACCTCGAGATCTGCGACGGCAACATGGAGGAGGGGAGCTTCCGCTGCGACGCGAACGTCTCGGTGCGCCCGCGCGGGCACACGGGCCTCGGCACCAAGGTCGAGGTCAAGAACATGAACTCGTTCCGCGCCGTCGAGAAAGCGCTCGCGTTCGAGATCGCCCGGCAGACCGAGGCACTCGCCGCGGGGGAGCGGGTGCGGCAGGAGACCCGTCTCTGGGACGCCGACCGCGAGGAGACGCGGCCCATGCGCGCCAAGGAGCACGCCGACGACTACCGCTACTTCCCCGAACCCGATCTCCCGCCGCTGGTCGTCGACCCGGCGTGGGTCGAGGAGATCCGGACCACGCTGCCCGAGCTGCCGGGGCCGCGCCGGGAGCGGTTCGAGCGCGAGTACGGGCTTTCGGCCTACGACGCCGACGTCCTCACGCAGCGCAAGGACCTCGCCGACTACTTCGAGACCGGCGTGCGGGCGGGGGCGGCACCCAAGGAGATGGCGAACTGGACCACGACGGAGGTGCTCCGCCTCGTGCGCGAGGAGAAGCTCGATGCCGCGCTCGCCATCCGCGAGTGGCCCGTCACCGCAGCGCAGGTGGCGAGCCTCGCCCGGCTCGTCCAGGCGGGCACGATCACCCGCAGCACGGCCAAGGCCCTCCTGCCCCGGCTGCGCGGCACCGGGCGCGATCCCGCCGAGCTGGTCGCCGCCGAGGGGCTGGCGCAGGTGAGCGACCGGGGGGCGCTCGAGCGTGCCGTCGCCGAGGTGCTGGCGGCCCACCCCGCCCAGGTGGCCGAGTACCGCGCGGGCAAGGAGAAGGTGCTGGGCTTCCTCGTGGGCCGGGTCATGCGGGCGTCGGGCGGGAAGGCCAATCCCCAGCTCGTTCAGGAGCTCCTGCGGGCGGCGCTCGCGAGCGAGACGCGGTGATGCGTCCCGCGCGACCGCGCCTCGGGGGTTGCGGCGGGTGCGGAAATCGCGCAATACCCGCGCCATGCCGTCGCTCTTCCGCCGCGTCCTCGTCCCCCACGACTTCTCCGACCACGCCACCGATGCGCTCCGCACCGCCCTCGAGCTGGCGCGCGAGCGGCGCGGCCGGGTGATCGTGCTGCACGCGATCGTGCCCTTCGAGCCCGTCGCGGCCATCCCCCCGGGCGAGATGGCGATGCTCATCCCCCCAGGGGAGCTCGTGGCCGAGGCACGCAAGCGGCTCGAGGCCCTCGTGCAGAAGCTCGCCGCCGGGCCGCACGCGCCGCGCACCGACTGTCGCGTCGTGATCGGCGATCCCTACCAGTGCATCCTCGAGGCCGCCCGCGACGCCGACTCGATCGTCATGGCCACGGCGGGCCGCACGGGCCTCGCGCACCTCCTGATCGGCAGCGTCGCCGAGAAGGTCGTCCGCCACGCCCCGGTGCCCGTGCTCACGATCCGCCCCGCCCGCTCCTCGCGGCCGCGCGCCCGCCGGGCCTCGCGCCCGGGCTCCCGACGGTAGCGCGATGCCAGCCGCGCGCGGCGAGGCCATCCTGGTCGCGGACGACGAGCCGGGCGTCCGCGAGAGCCTGGCGGAGGTGCTGCGCGACGCGGGCTATCGTGTCGAGACCGCGGCCGACGGGGACGCCGCGCTCGCGGCCCTCGAGCAGCAGGACTTCGCCGTCGTGGTCACCGACCTGCGCATGCCCGGCGCCGATGGCCTCGCCGTGCTGCGGCGGGCGCGCGAGATCTCGCCGCAGACCGTGGTGCTCGTGATGACCGCGCACGCGAGCGTCGAGTCCGCGGTGGCCGCGCTGCGCGCCGGCGCGGCCGACTACCTGCTCAAGCCCGTGCTCTTCGACGACCTCCTCGCCAAGGTCGAGCGCCTCTGCGAGCACCGCCAGCTCGCCTGGCAGGCCCAGGTGCTGCGGCGCGAGGTCGAGCGCGGCTACGACTTCGAGCAGCTCGTCGGCAAGGGGCCGGCGATGCGGGAGGTGTTCACCCTCATCCGCAAGGTCGCCCCCACGCAGACGACCGTGCTCATCACGGGCGAGAGCGGCACCGGCAAGGAGGTGGTCGCGCGCGCGATCCACCACTTCAGCGCCGTCGCGAGCCACATCTTTCTCCCGGTCAACTGCGCGGCGATCCCCGAGAACCTGCTCGAGAGCCAGCTCTTCGGCCACGTCCGCGGTGCCTTCACCGGGGCCGTGGCGACCCAGGAGGGGCTCTTCAGCAAGGCCCGCGGCGGCACCATCTTCCTCGACGAGATCGGCGACATGCCGCTCGGGCTCCAGTCGAAGCTCCTGCGCGCAATCGAGTCGAAGGAGGTGCTGCCCGTCGGCAGCACGCAGCCGGTCACGGTCGACGTCCGCATCATCGCCGCCAGCAACCGCGACCTCCGCGCGATGGTCGACGCGGGCACGTTCCGCGAGGACCTCTACTACCGCCTCAACGTCGTCAACATCCACCTGCCGCCGCTGCGCGAGCGGCGCGAGGACATCCCGCACCTCGTCGAGTTCCTCGTGCGCCGCCACAACCGCGAGATGAAGCGCGCCTACCGCGGGGTCGACAACGCGACCATGAAGGTGCTGCTCGCCCAGCCGTGGAAGGGCAACGTCCGCGAGCTCGACAACGTGATCGAGCACGCGATGATTCTCGGCGACGGCGAGTGGATCACCGTGGAGGACCTGCCGCGCGCGCTGCGCGACACGACCGATCCCCTGCCCCCCGTGGGCGACGACCTGCGCGAGGCGCTGCGCACCTACGAGCGGCTGCACATCGAGACCGTGCTGCGGCGCACGGGCCACGACAAGCGCAAGGCGGCGGACCTGCTCGGCGTCTCGCTCTCCTCGCTCTATCGCAAGCTCGGCGAGCTGGGGATCCCCCTCGACTGACCCCTCTGGGGGGCTGCGCATGGCCGACGACACCGCTCTCACGCCGCTCCTGCTCGACGCCGTGCGGCGCGCCGAGCGGCTCGCGTTCTTCGAGCTCGGGCCCGAGGACGCCACCGCGCTCCGCGCCTTCGGCTCAGCGGCCGCGGCGCGCGTCGACCAGCTCATCGCGGACTTCTACGCGCACCTGCTCGCGTTCCCGGAGGTCGCGGCCTTCCTGCGCGCCGAGCCCGGACGCATCGAACGCTTGCAGGGGCTCCAGCGCGCGTACTTCCTCGAGCTGGTCGAGGGCCGATTCGACGAGCGCTATTTCGCGAGCCGGCTGCGCGTCGGCATGGCGCACCAGCAGCTCGGCGTGACGCCGGAATGGTACATCGGCGCGTTCAGCCGCTACCTGCGCCTCGCGCTGCGGATGGCGCTCGCCGAGCACGATCCGGGCGGGGCGCTGCGGCCCACGGTCGAGGCGCTCGTCAAGATCGTGATGCTCGACGTCTCGCTCGCCATCGACACGTACATCTACGGTGGCTTCGTCGATCGCCACGTGGCCGCGGAGCTCGAGCGCGCAGCCCGCGCCGCCGAAGACGCGCTCGCCGCCCGCGCACGGGTCGAGCGCCTGAAGGACGACCTCACCAACATGGTCGTCCACGACCTCAAGAACCCCGTCAACGGAATCGCGATGATGGTCCAGCTCGCGCTCCGCAAGGCGCAGGACCTGCCCGAGGCCCATCGCGAATACCTGCGCCAGATCGACCGCACCTGCCGCGAGATGATGCGCCTCATCCAGAACCTCCTCGAGATCAGCAAGATGGAGGAGGGGAAGATGCCTGTGGCGCGCGAGCCGCTCGTGCTCGCCGAGGTCGTCGACGAGGTCGCGCGGGAGTACGGCCCCGTGGCCGAGCAGGCCGGGCGGCAGCTCCTCGTCGACGTGGCGACCACGCTGCCGCCAGCGCTCGGCGACCGGCTACTGCTGCGGCGCGTGCTGGTGAACCTTGTCGTCAACGCGCTCCGCCACAGCGGCAGCCGCGACGTGCGCATCGAGGGCGCCCCCGGGCCCGCCCCGGGCGAGGTGAGCCTCGCGGTCCTGGACCACGGCCGCGGCATCCCCGCCGAGGAGCAGGCGCAACTGTTCGAGAAGTTCCGCAGCCAGCCGCGCTCCCCGGCCGAAGAACCGCTCGCCGACACGGGCCTCGGGCTCTTCTTCTGCAAGCTCGCCCTCGAGCAGATGCGGGGCCGGATCGCCCTCGAGAGCACGCCCGGCTCGACCGTCTTCCGCGTGACGCTCCCCACCGCCTGAGGGCCTGGCAGCGCTCTTGCAAGGGACGAGCGTCGTGGATCTCGGCACGATGCTCAGCCGGTGTGCGGCGCTCGAGGCGCGGGCGGCGGCGCTCTATCGAAGCTGGGCGGCAGGGACCCGCGATCACCCGGAGCTGTGCGCCCTCTGGACGAGGCTCGCACGGGAGGAGGAGGCGCACGCCCGGGCGCTCGCCCAGGCCCAGACGGATCTGCCGCCCGTCGAGGGCTGGCGGACGCAGGTGACGGGATGGGACGAGGCCGTGCGGGCCGCGGAGGAGGCGCTCTCCGCCGCGGAGCGTCTGCACGGGGCAGGCGCCGACATCCAGCTCGCCGCGGCGCTCGCGCTCGAGTCGACGGAGCTGGATGCCCTCCGCCAGCTCCTCCTCGCCGTGACCCACCACACGACCGCCATCCGCTCCCCGCAGGATCACGTTCTCGCCCTCGCCGAGGCGGCCGAGCGGCTGAGCCGCGACCCGCACGTGCTCCTCGAGGCCGCGCTGCTGCGGGCGCGGGGACGCCTCGGCCCCCCGGCCGCCTAGAGCGGCCATTCCCGCGGCCGGGAGACCGGCAGCCGCCGCCGTTCGGGCCGCTGGGAATGGCGCGGCACCGTCTACGGCGGCGGCTGATACACGCAGGCGGGGTCCTCGGCGAACGCGTCACCGGTGGTCGCAAACGCCCGCGCCCGCGACCCGCCGCAGAGCCGGCGAAACGCACAGCGCCCGCACTTGCCCTCGAGCCGCCGGTCGTCCCGCAGCGCCGCGAAGAGCGCCCCCGTTCGGTAGAGCGTCGCCAGTCGCTCGCGGCGCACGTTGCCCGCAACGAGCGGCAGGAACCCGCTCGGCTGGATGGCGCCCGTGTGCGAGACGAAGACGATCCCGCGGCCGTCGGTCACCGCCGCCGGCAGCGGAGGTCGCCGGCCGGCGCATCCTCCGGCTGCGCGCGCGGCGCGCTCGGCGAGCACCCGGCGAAAGGCGGGCGCCGCCGTCGTCTTGACGGCGATGCCCGTTGCCGCGCTCCAGTCGGCGAGGACGTGGAAGATGCGTTCGCACTCTGCCGCGTCGAGCTGCTGCGCCGCCGTCGCGCGGCCGACGGGCACGACGAAGAACACGCTCCAGAGCACGGGGGCGATCGCCGCCACGTGCGCGAGCATGGCGGGCAGTGCGGCGACGGTCGTGCGCGTGAGGCTCGTGTTCAGCTGGAGCGGCAGGCCCGTGGCGCGGACCGCCCGGATCGCCCGGTGCGTGGCGAGGAACGAACCGGGGGTGCCGCGGAGCGCGTCGTGGGTCGGGGCGTCGGGCCCGTCGAGGCTGAGCGCGATGCGTGAGATGCCCGCGGCCGCGAGGCGGGCGATCGCGTCGGCGGTGAGCAGCGGCGTGACGCTCGGCGTGATCGCCATGGTGAGGCCCCGGCGCACGGCGGCGAGGATGAGCGTGTAGAGGTCGCGGCGCTTGAGCGGATCGCCGCCGGTGAGCACGACCACGCCCGGGGCGAGCTCGACGAGCTGATCGATGAGGTCGAACCCCTCGGCCGTGGTGAGCTCGGCGGGGTCCGGGCGGGGCATGGCCGAGGCCCGGCAGTGCAGGCAGGCGAGGTCGCAGGCGCGGGTCACCTCCCAGATCGCCACGCGCGGCGAATGGGCGAAGTCGTCGGTCATGTGCGCCTCCGCAACAGCTTCGGCCCGACCACGGCGAGCCACGCGGCCGAGCCGAGGAGCCAGAGGCCGGCAGCCCAGCCGAGGTGGACGAAGTAGGCCCCGCTCGCGTCGGCAGCGACACGGGCGAGCGTCGCGAGCCCGAAGGTCGCAGCGACGACGATCACGACGAGCGGCCGCCCGTCGCGAATCGCCTCGAGCCCGAGGTGCCCGAGGGCAACGTGGGTGGCGACCGCGAAGGCGAGCAGCGCAAAGCCGCCGATGAACGTCAGGTGGAGCGCCGCCACGCGCAGGTCCGGCCACAGCCCCGAGGCAGCGAGGCCGGCCGGCACGAGCCACACGGCCGCCCACGCAACCCAGCGGTTGAGCCCCGGCCTCCGGGGCCTCGCTGCGCCGCCCGCCGCGACCAGGCCCACGACCACCGCCGCCGCGCGCACGAGCGGCGCAGCGCGCACCGCACCCGCCTGTTCCGCGACGAGGCTCCCCAGGATGATCACGCCGAGCGCCGCGTACCCCGCCGCGGCGCGCACGGTTCCGGGCGCGGTCCCGAGGTCGCCGGGCGGCGCGGCACCGCCCATCAGCGGGAGCAGGAGCCCGCCCACGGCGACGACGAGACAGAGGAAAACGCCCTGCTCGACGAAGAGCCGGCCGAGGCCGAGCGTCCAGGCCGGCGCGCCCAGCACCGCCCACGCGAGCACCAGCGCGGCGCCGCCCGCACCCGCGGCGACGCCGAGCGGCACCAGCACGAAGCTCGGCGGCGGCCGCCGGCCCGCCCGGGCACCGACAAACCGCCGGCCCGCGAAGCCGAGGAGCACCGCGAGCGCCACGAGGTAGGCGATCTGCCCCGTAGCCCAGCGCTCTGCCGCCGCGCCCGCCGTGGCGGCGACCAGGGCGAGGCCGACGACCCAGAGCGTCGCCCGCCCCGGCGGCGGCGACTGCGTCCGCCGCGGGATGGCGGTCAGGAGAAAACCCGAGGCAAAGGCCACGAGGAAGCCCTCGAGCTGCACGAAGCCGTGCCCGAGGCAGGAGTAGGTCGCGGTGACGCCGAGCGTGTAGAGCAGCCAGTGGCCGACGCCCACCCAGGCGAGCAGCACGCCCAGGGGAAAGAAGAGGCGGAAGGGCTCCTGCTGCCAGCGCGAGGGCGCGGGGGTCGGCTGCACGTCACGACATGCGGCCGCGGCGCGCACTGCGTCCTCCCGCGAGCAGTTGCAGCAGATCGCGGCGGCTCACCATGCCGAGCAGCGCCCCCTGGCCGTCGACGACGGGGAGCGCGTTGTACCCCCGCTCGAAGAGCATCTGCGCCACCACGGCGACGGCAGTATCGGGCGTCGCCGTCAGCGGATTGCGAGACATGGCGGGACGCACCGTCGTCCACTCGAAGTGTCCCACGTACGGCTCGAGGTCTCCGCGCGTCACGATGCCGATCACCCGTCCGGCGGCGACCACGGGCAGCTCGCGCACCCCGACGCTTTCCATGAGCACGAGCACGCGGGCGAGACTGTCGTCCGGCTGCACGGCGGGAACGCCGGTGCGCATGATGTCCGCGGCGCACCATGAGGGCGCGGCGCCGCCGCCTCGCCCACCGCGCGCTCGGGCGGCCCGTCCGAGCGCGGCCGCGGCCCGCTCGAGCGCCTCGATTGCCGCCGTGCCCCCCGCCTCCGCCTCGATCTGCTGCCCCACGCGGGCGGCCGCCTCTTCGTCCTCGGCAGAGAGCACCTCCGCGGCGAGCGGCAGCAGCACCGCGTCTTCGCGGGCGAAGTGGGCGCGCATCTGCGCGGCGTAGGCGCCGGCTGCGCCGAGCGGCGGCGCGGCGCCGCGGCTCACCGTCTCGCGGATCGCCCCGAGCAGCCGCCGGCCGCGCTCGTGTTCGGCGCGCAGCACGCCGATCGGCCCGCGCTCCGCGCCGAGCCCGTGGCGGGCGAGGAGCGGAAACAGCCCCTCCTCCTCGCGCCGCTCGTGCACGCCGCCGACGAAGCTCCCGAGAAAGTCGAGGCAGGCGAGCAGGTCGGCGACCGCGTCCGCACCCCGCGCCAGGCGCGCGGCCGTCGCTTCGAGGGCACCCAACACCAGCCTCGTGATCTGGTGTTCGTGTCGTAGCTGCTCCACGCACGAGCGCGGGTGGGCTCCGGTCTTCCTCCTCACGGCCAGGGACACGTCCTTGGCCCAGAAGCAGAAGCCGTGCCGCCGCGAGGCGGCGGCCGCTGGTTCGCCGTGTGTTGCAACCGTGAGGCTGACGCGCCGTTTTTTCCCACCGGCGGGAAGGAGGCAGGCGCCGGAGTTGCGCGGCAGCCGGGCACGTGCCATGCAGGCTGCCGCCATGGCCGACGTCCATCGCATTCTGCTCGCCACGGATTTCTCCCCGGGCTCGGCGCGGGCCCGGGCCTTCGCCAGCATGCTGGCGCGCCGGCTGGGCGCCGAGCTGGTGGTGGCCCACGTGAGCGAGCCGCTGGCGATCGTGCCGGGGAGCGATCTCGCGGCCGAGGAGGTGGCCCAGACCGAGCGCGAGCTCGACCGCGTGGTGGGCGAGCTCAAGCGCGAGGGCGTGGCCGCGCGCGGCACCGTGGTGCCCGGCGAGCCCGCGGCGGAGATCGTCGCGCTCGCCGAGCGCGAGCACGCGGACCTCATCGTGCTCGGCACCCACGGCCGCAGCGGTCTCGCGCACGTGCTCCTCGGCAGCGTCGCCGAGCGGGTGCTGCGCCGGGCGCGCTGCCCCGTGCTCGCGGTTCCGCACGAGGGGCGCGCCGAGGCCGCGGAGACGGCCTCGAGGAGGTGACGGGGATGCCTGCACGCATGCTGCCATCGCTCATGCTCGCCGGCGTGCTCGCCGGCACGGCCGCCGCGACGACCGACACGACCCCCGAGTCGATCGGACGGGCCCTCTACCTCAAGTACTGTGGCGCCTGTCACGGGCCCGCGGGCAAGGGCGACGGCGTCGCCGCCAGCTTTTTTACGCCCAAGCCACCGGATCTCACCCAGATCGCGAGCCGGAACCACGGCACGTTTCCCACCATGCGCGTCATGCGGCTCATCGACGGCCGCGACACCCTGCGCGCCCACGGCGACCCGGACATGCCGGTGTGGGGCGAGGTGTTCCGCGAGCAGGCGGGCTGGTCGCTCAACCAGCGGGCCGAGGTGCAGGGCAAGATCATGCTCATCACCGACTACCTGCGCTCGATCCAGGAGCACTGAGCGCCGCGAATCCCGCTAAACGAGCTCGAGCACGATGAAGCGCTCGGGCTCGGCGAGGCAGGGCGCGATGCGGGCGTCGATCGCGGCGCGCGCGCTCGAGGCGCGCCATGTCTCCCAGTCGTCGCGCGACCGCCAGGTCGAGAGGACGAGCACGTGCCGGGGCGCGTCGGCGTCGCGCATCGTCTCGCCGGAGACGTAGCCGGGGCGATGGACGGCCTCGCGCCGCAGCGCGCGCATCTCCCGGTCGAACGCCTCTTCGGCTCCCGGCTTGAGCCAGCGCTCGATCAGCACCCGGATCATGCGCCGCCTTCTGCCATCCGGGCCCGAGGCGACGCAAGCCGAGCTCAGTCGAGCGGGGTGGCCGTCGAGGCCACCACGAGGCGGAACGGTGGGGTCGCCCCCGGCGGGGGCAGGCTGCCGTCGGGAAGCGTCCCGGTCACCGCTACGACGATCGTGTTGTGGTCCACGTGGTAGGTGCCGTCGGCGTGCCAGTCGGGATCGTCGTCGAGCTGCCAGGCGTCGAGCTGGCGGTGCTGCTGCTTGTAGAGGGCGAAATCGTGCCGCCAGTAGGCGAAGACGTCGCTGGTGACGCTCGTCCCGTTCTCGCCGCTGCCGCCGCTCTCACCCGGTGGTGGTGCGAGCAGCGCGTTCAGGAACCCCGGGGGGGACGGCGGGCTCCCCGCCGCGGCCGGCGGGCTGCCACCGCCCGCGAGCGGCAGCCCCGGGGCGATGCGGAACAGCCCCGGGACGGTCGGGTCGAGGAGCTGCATGAGGAAGCCCTGCATGTTGTACATGGCGATCTCGCGCGGGGTGAAGGCGAGCGGGAACCCGTTGGCGGCGGCGACATACGTGGTCGCCGCGGTCGCCGTGCTCACGTCGACCGGGACGTAGAGCGTGCCGTCGGCGCCGACGCCTGCCTGGTAGCCCTCGCGCACGACGGTCTCGGCGTAGTCGTGGAGCGCGATCGGCGGCGCGGTGACCGTGAACGCGTCGTCGGCGAGCTGGTAGACGAGCGTGCCCGTGTCGTCGTAGACGCCGATCGCGCAGGGGCCGAGAGCCACCGTGCCGACCGCCACCCGCAGCTGCGTGCGCTCCTGCCCGTCGGCGAGGTCCCGCCGTACCTCGGCGCGGCCGCGGCTCCAGTCGCTCGAGCCGTCCGCGCGCGCCACGAACTCGACCCAGTACCCCGCGCCCGCGACCAGCCGCGTGTCGAACAGCGTGATGGTCGCCTCGGGATAGCCGACGAACGGCCGCACCGCGGCATAGGGCGGCGGCGGCTTGCTGCAGCCGCAGCCCGCCTCCGCGGCCTGCGGGGGTACCGCCGCCACGAGCCCGAGCAGTACGATCGGAAGCAGTTCTCGCATCGCGTCTCCTCCGTCATGCGGCCGCGACGGCCGGCCCCGGCCGCGCCGTCACCGGCAACCGCAGCGTGAAGGTCGTGCCCTCCGGACCGGTCGCCGTGCAGGCGATCGTCCCGCCGAACTCGCCGGTGACGATCTCGCGGGCAATCGCGAGCCCGAGCCCCGTGCCCCGGCCCATCGGCTTGGTCGTGAAGAACTCCTCGAACAGCCGCGGGCGCACCTCCGGGGCGACGCCCGCGCCGTGATCGCGCACGGCGATCACGACCGCCCCGTCCTCGTGCGTCGCCTCGATCTCGATGCGCTGCCGCTGCGGCGGCAGTCCCTCGGCCGCGTCGAGCGCGTTGGTGATCAGGTTGGCGAGCACCTGCCCGAGCCGGCCGCGGTCGCCGCGGAGCGGCGGCAAGTCCGGGGCGAGGCGGAACTCGAGCGTCCCGCCTGCCAGGCGCAGCCGATGCATCACGAGCGGCTGCAGCCCGTGCTCGAGCAGCGCGCGCAGCTCGAAGGGCTCCCGATCGCCCGGGCGCCCGCGCACGTGCGCCTTCACCCCGCCGATGTAGGCGAGCGCCTTGCGCGTCCACTCCTCGACGCTGCCGACGACCGTGCCGAGCTCGCCGAGCGCCGCGCGCAGCCCGTCGTCGGGTGCGTCCGCTTCCGCGGCGAGCGCCTCGCATTCGGCCACGAGGTCGCGCGCGACCTTGAGCGCGTTCAGCGCGGCCCCGAGCGGCGTGTTCATCTCGTGCGCGATCCCCGCCGCGAGCCGGCCGAAGGCGGCCATCTTCTCGGCGGCCACCAGCCGGTTCCTCGAGCCGGCCAGCTCGGCCGTCCGCTCGCGCACGCGCGCCTCGAGCTCGCGGTTGAGCACGGCGAGGTCGTGGAACGAGCGGGCGTTCTGGAGCGCGAGCGCGGCCTGGTTCGCGAACGTGCGCAGATAGGCCGCGTCGCGGGCGGCGAAGGAGACGCCGGCGAGCTTGCGCCCGCAGACGAGGAAGCCGGTGAGCGTGCCCTGCCACGCGAGCGGCACGACCAGCTCGGCGCCGAGCGCCTCCAGCAGCCGGGCGCTCGCCGCATGCTCCGCCGCGGTCTCCTCCGGGAGGGCGCCGCGGACGAGGATCTCGCCGCGGGCGAGCAGCGAGGCGAGCGGCGCGGCCGCGGCGACCGTGCCGACCGCGCCAGCGGCCCCGGGCGGCGCGCACGCCGCCTCCGTGAAGCCATCCGCGCCGCCAAGAAACACCGCCACCCGCTCGAGCTGGAGGACCGCCGCCGGCTGCTCCGCGATCACGCGCACGATCGCCCCCAAGTCGAGGGTCGATCCGAGCGCCGCGCTCGCGGTGGCGAGCGCCTGCTCGACGTCGTACGGGCGGCGGCCGAAGGCCCGGTCGACGAGCCGCTGCAGACCGTCGCGGGCCGCGGGCAAGAGCAGCACCGCGAGCAGCGTGAACCCGAGCGCGAACGGCGAGGCCCACTCTGGGGCCGAGAGCCCGAGCACCTGAGTGCCGACGGCGGCGGTCGCGACGTAGGCAATGGCGACCACGCCGCTCACGGTCGTGTAGTAGATGCCGCGCTGGACGAGCGCGTCGATCGCGAAGAGGTCGCGCTTGTGCACGGCGTAGGCGACCGCCAGCGGGAAGAGGCAGGTCGTGAAGCCGACGACGTTCACCGGCACCCGCCCGCCCTCGAGCGTGGAGGCGGCGAGCACGAAGACGGGCGCTGTGAAGGCCGCGAGCACGCCGAGCGCGATCACGCGCACGCGGTGCCGCACGAGGTCCGACGGCGCCCGGACGTAGCTCGCGACCGCGTTGGCGAGCACGACCCCGAGCCCGAGGACCACGCCCGCGGTGGCCACGGCATGCACCACCCGGTAGCCCGCGGGCTCGTCGAGCCGCCACTGATAGGCGAGGGCGAGCGCCGCCGCCGGCACGTAGCTCGCCACGACGGCCGTGCGCGCGGCCACCCGGCGCACCGGAAAGACGAGGCCCAGATGCAGGAACACCGCCGGAAGCAGGCACTCGGCGAGGGCGTGCAGGCGGAAGAAGGCGTGCGGGCCGTAGAGGTCGACGGCGGTGAGCGCGTAGACGGCCGCGCAGAGCCCGAGCGCGAGGAGCGCCGTCGGCGCCGCCCGGGTGGGCTGGCGCATCCACACGCCGATGCCGAGGAGCGCAAAGACGAGCCCGTTGACGAGGTAGGCGCCGAAGACGAGGAGCCCATCCCGCCACCGGAAGCGCTGGGACGGGATCGCGCGCGAAAAGCGCACGCCGCCGCGCTCGAAGTCGTAGAGAAAGCGCGTTCCCGCTGGCCGGGCGGCGACGCGCGCGTACACCTCGGCCGTGCTGCGCACCGGCTCGTCGTCGACGGCGAGGAGCGTCGCCTGGAAGATCTCCCGATGCGCGGCGGCGGGCCAGTCCGGCAGGCTGATCGACGCGACCACCCCGTTGCGCAGCAGGAAGAAGCCCGGAAACGGGCTGCCGATCCACGCGAGGCCGACGCGTCCCGTGAGCACGGCGAGCGCCCCCACGACGGCCAGCATGGCCGCCCCCGCGACGGGGGCACGGGACGGGCGCCCGGGGCCCATGGCCTACGCCGCCCCGCGCGCCGCCGGCGCCGTCGCGCCCGGCAGCACGAGCGTGAAGGTCGCCCCGGCGCCGGGGGCGCTCTCCACCGTGAGGTCGCCCTTCATGAGCCGGGCGAAGCGCCGCGCGATCGCGAGCCCGAGGCCGACGCCGGGCGTGGCGCCGTCGTGCGGCGCGAGGCGGTGGAAGAGGTCGAAGATCGCCTCGTGGTGCTCGGGCGCAATGCCCGGCCCCGTGTCGCTGACGCTCACCGCCACCGCCCCGTCGGCGCGCGCACGGGCGACGAGGCGCACCTCGCCCTCGGTCGTGAACTTCGCGGCGTTGCTGAGCAGGTTCTGGATCACGACCCGGAGCTTGCCGGCATCGGCGGCCACCGGCGGCAGATCGGGCGGCACGTCGAGCACGAAGCGCAGGCGGCGCCTGGCGGCGATCAGGCCGAACGCCTCGGCGAGCGCGTGGAGGAGCGGCGGGAGGGCGAGCGGCTCCGGCTGTACCTCGCGCGCGCCCGCCTCGAGCCGCGAGAGGTCGAGGAACTCCTCGACCAGCGCGAGCAGAAAGGTCGCGTTGGCCCGTACCTTCTCGAGGACCTCGAGCGTGCCCGCCGGGCAGGCGCCGAACGTCCCCTCGCGCACGAGATCGAGGTAGCCGATGATGACGTTGATCGGCGTGCGAAACTCGTGCGAGACGCCCGCCAGCAGCTCGGTCTTGAGCTGCTCCGCCGCGCGCACCTGGGCGAGCTGGTCGTAGGCCTTGAGCGCCACGTCGACCCAGAGCAGGAGGCGCTCCGGCCCGTCGGCCTTGTCGTGATAGCCCTGGATCGCGAGCCGCCGCAGCATCTCGCGCGGCGGCTTCTCGCCCGCGTAGCCGGTCTGCAGGATGATCTGCACGAGCGTGTCGCGCTCGCGCACGGCGCGCACGAGCAGCTCGCCGCTCATCACCGGCATGAAGTAGTCGATGAGCATCACCTGCACCGGCTCGCGAGCGAGAAGATCGAGCGCTTTCGCCCCCGAGTCCGCGGTGAGCACGCGATGCCCCTCGCGCTCGAGGAGAAGTCGCACGGAGGCGAGCGTCTCTGCCTGATCGTCGACGACGAGCACGGTGCGCCCGCTCGGGCGGACCGTGCGGCGCGCACCCGCCGGCTTCGGGCGAGGGCGAGTCATCCGCGCGTCGGAAGGCGCACGTGCAGGGGATCGCAGCACCGGCGGAACGGCCGGCGTGCAACGCCGGTGCCAGCGGACCCGCCACGATGCGAGCCCCCGGTGCGGTCGCGCGGTCGAGCCCGTGCCATGCGCGGCCCCGTGCGGAGCGCCGGCTCCGGCGGCGGTGGGCGGTGCCGTGCGGGTGACGGTGCGGCGCACCTGTGGCGCCGCGCGTGCGCGACGCCGCGGTACATGCCTGTCCCGTGTGTCGCGGTGCGGCTGCCCCGGGCCGTACATGGCTGGCCGCGACTTGCCAACCGCCCGCGCCGGCGGGCAAGGTGGCGGGCACGCTCGCATGACCCCCGCACCGGCGCCCCTCGGGATCCGGGTCACCGGCCGCCTGATCGGCCTCTTCTCCTTCGACATCGGCTATGAGGTGGACCTCGAGCAGGCGCGCCGCCTTGCCGCGGCGGGCGAGGTGCGCGATCTCGCTCACCGCCGCGCCGCCCCGCCCTACCTCGGCTACACGACCCCGCCGCTGCGCATCCCCCTCGGCATGCGGCGGGTGAGCGTCGGCGAGGGACAGGCCGAGGCGGCCGTGACGGCGGTCGTCCACGACTTCGGGGCGGTCACCATCGCGCTCACCGTTCCGCTCGCGTGCGACCTCGCCGCGCTGCCACCGCTCACCGCGACCCTCACCGGTGCCGGCCCCCTCGAGGACGCCGCCCGCGACTTGCTGCGGGGGCTCGCCGAGCGCGTGCGGCCGGCGGTGACCAAGCCGGGGCTCAACGCTTTCGTGGAGGACTACTACGTCATTCAGGTCGACCGCCTCGACCCCACCATGCCCGTGCCGGCGCTGCTCGCCCGCGCGGGCCCGCTGCTCGCCTCGGCGCTGCGCTGCGAAGCCAACCCGCTCGCCGACGTCGAGACGGAGGACGCGCTGCGGACGCGCCTCTCCTACTACCCGGACGACCTCGTGATCATGGACTGGAACGTCGCGTTCGTCCTCGACGCGGACTACGCCGACGCGGTGAACGTGTTCGAGTTCCTGAACGTCCAGCTCCTCGAGCTGCGCTACTACGACGCACTGCTCGACGACCGGGTGGCGGAGTTCTTTGCGCGCGCGGCGCACCCGGCGCCCCGCCTGCGGCGCTACCGGACCTACCGCCGCACGATCGAGGAGCTGGCCGCGATCCGCCTCGACGTCGCCACCATCTTCGAGCGCATCGACAACGCCTTCAAACTGAGCGGCGACCTCTACCTCGCCAAGGTCTACAGCCGCACCGCCGAGCGGCTGAGCCTGCGGGCGTGGGAGGAGAGCGTCGCGCGCAAGCTCGACGTGCTGCGCGATCTCTACACCGTGCTCGTCCAGCGCGTCACCACCGCGCGCGCCGAGGCGCTCGAGCTGACCATCATCCTGCTGATCGCGGTCGAGCTCGCCGTCCTGCTCGCCGGATGGAAGTGAGGGCGTTCCGGAGACCGGGAAGGTCGCTCCCCTCTCGCCTGCCAACTCTCGGAGACGCGCGCCGGGCGAGCACGGCTGGGGCGGCGGCACGCGCGTTGCTCGGGGGTCCCGTCGATGGACGGCGAGCCCGAGCTCTGGACGCTCGTGCTGGCGGGTGGCGACGGCACCCGACTCACGCCGCTCACGCGCCGCATCGCGGGGGCGCCGATCCCGAAGCAGTACTGCCGGCTGCTCGGCGAGCGCACGCTGCTCGAAGCGACCCTCGACCGCATCCAGCCGCTCGCCTCTCCTGCGCGCACGCTCGCCATCGTCAATCGCGACCATTTGCCGCTCGCGCGCGGTCAACTGGCCTCGCTGCCCGACGCCAACGTGGTCGTCCAGCCGCAGAACCGGGATACGGGCCCGGGCCTGCTGCTGAGCCTCCTCGCGCTTGCGCGCCGCGATCCGGGCGCGCTCGTCGCCGTCTTTCCGAGCGACCACTACGTGGGCGCGCCCGCGGCGTTCATCGCCCACGTGCGTGCGGCCGCGCGCACGGTGGCCGGGCTGCCGACGAAGGTGGCGCTGCTCGGCATCCCGCCCGAGTGGCCCGAGGTCGAGTACGGCTACATCGAGCCCGGCGCAGCGCTCGGTCCCGGCACGAAGGCGCGGCACGTGCGGCGCTTTTGCGAAAAACCCGACCTCGCCGCCGCCCGCGCCCTCGTCGCCGCCGGCGCGCTCTGGAATGCCTTCGTGCTGGTCGGCCGCGTCGCCCGTCTCCTCGAGCTCGTGGCGATCGTCCGGCCGGCCGACTTCGAGGCGCTGTGGAGCGCCGCCGACGACGCCGAGCGCCTGGCGGCCGTCTACGCCGCGCTCGCGTCGTGGAACTTCTCGCGCGACCTCCTCGCCACCGTCCCGGCACACCTCGTCGTCGAGCCAGCCCCGGACACCGGCTGGAGCGACTGGGGGACGCCGGAGCTCGTGCTGCGCACGCTGCGGGCGCTGGGTAAGCCAGCGCCCTGGGCGATGGCCGCGGACGCCTCGGCCGCCTAGCGGCCGTCAGGCCGCCGCCGGCGTGCGCTGTCCGGGGTGGCTGGATGCCGCGTGCGCCGCCCGCCAGCGCCGGAGACCGCGGCGAAGATGGTCGGCCGGCAGCCCGAGCAGCTCGCAGACCGTCCGGAAGGAGAGCGGGCCGCGAGCGTGGTCGTCCATGATCCACCGCTCGGCCTCGCGGAAGAGTCGCCGGCCGCGGCGGTTCTGGGCGTTGGCGTAGCGCTGGTAGCAGCCGACCGCGTCCTCGAGCAGGGCGACCATGAGCCGCCGCTCGCCCTCGCCGCGTGCCCGGCGCGTCGCGAAGAACTCGAGCGGATGGAGGAAGGGGGCCTCGTCGTCGCGTGCGCGCTCCATGGCCTCCCGAGGCAGCAAGCCCCGGACCACGCGCCCCGGGGCGTCGCATCCGGCCAAGTGGCTGATTTTCTGCTGGGTCAGGCGGACGCGTCAGGGGCGGGGCATGTGTCAGGGATGATACAGCCCGTCACCCGGCCGGCTCGGTCGGCGGGCTCGCCGCAGCAGCAACGCGCCCGTCACGGCGAGCGCGAGCCAGCCCCCGGCGCCGCCGATGAGCGGCGGCCACCCCGAGCCCACGAGCCACGCGGGCATCGGCCCGAGGACGAAGAAGAGCCGGCCCACGCGGAATCCCGCCACCCAGGCGGCATGCACGCCGACGGCGGCCCAGAGCGTACCCGTGCGCAGGCGCACCGCCGCGAGGAGGAGCCCCAGGCCAAAGAGCCCCGCGAGCTCCGGCAGCGTCGCGAAACGCGCGAGCGGCGAAAAGAGCCCCGCCGTGCGCAGGAGCCCCGCCCACGGCCCCGCCTCGAGGTGCGCGTCCCCGGTCCGGATCGCATGCACCGCCGCGTACACGACGGTCGTCGCGAGGACGCCCGCGCCACGGCCGAGGTCCGCCACGAGCCGCCGCAGCAGAATGCCGCGGAAGAGCACCTCCTCGGCACAGCCGATGCCGACTGCGGCGGCCGCCCCGAGCAGCGCCTTGCGCGCCACCTTGGCCGGGGCGAAGCGGAGCGCCGGGTGGAGCCCGCCGCCGAGGGAGCAGGCCGCAAGCCCGACGGCGAGCCCCACGAGCCCGGCCCCGAGGCCGCGCCCGAGCGCGGCCGGGCGCCACGGCGAGAGCCCGAGCCCTGCCGCATCGCCGAGATCGAGCCGTCGCCACGCGAGCGCGAGCCCCGCGGCGAGGCACACCTCGACGACGCGGTCGTACACGCGCGCGAAGGCGAAACCCGGGCCGAGCGCCGCGGCGATCCACGGGCTCAGCACGGCCGCCACCGCCACGACGGCGACGACCAGGCCCGCGAGGCCGGCCGTCCTCACGTGGTGTAGGCCGCGTTGAAGTGCACGTAGCGCGTCGAGAGGTCGGAGGTGAGCATGCGTGCGGTCCCCCGGCCGAGGTGGAGATCGAGCTCGACGCGCACCTCGCGGCGGCGCATGCGTGCGGCCGCGCGCGCGAGCGCGCCGCGCGCAAGGGGACGGCCGCGGCGCGCGACCGGCACGCCGCCGATCGTGACGTCGATGCGATCGGCGTCGATCGGAACCCCCGCCGTGCCGGCAGCCGAGACGAAGCGGCCCCAGTTGGGGTCGGCGCCGTGGAACGCGCACCGGCAGAGCGTCGAGGTGGCGATCGCGCGCGCGATGCGCCGGGCGTCTGCCGGCCGGCGGGCGCCGCGGACGACGATCTCGACGAGCCGCGTCGCCCCCTCGCCGTCGAGCACCACGAGGCGGGCGATCTCGCCGAGCGCGTCGGCGAGGGCGTGGGCGAGCTGGCGCTCGTCCCGCGAGCCCGGGCGAACCGTCGGGTTCGCCGCCGCCCCGCTCGCGAGGAGAAGCACCGTGTCGTTGGTGCTCGTGTCGCCGTCGACCGAGATCGCATTGAGCGACCCGGCGACGGCCGCCCGCAAGGCCGCCCGGGCCGCACGCGGCGCGATCGCCGCATCCGTCACCGCGAAGACGAGCAGCGTCGCCATGGCGGGCGCGATCATGCCCGCCCCCTTGCCGAGCACCGCCACGGTCACCCGGCGGCCGCCGAGCATGAGCCGGCGCACGGCGGTCTTCGGAAACGCGTCGGTCGTGCAGATCGCCTGCGCCGCCGCGGGAAGCGCGTCGGGGGCGAGCGCGGCCACCGCCCGGCGCACGCCGGCGAGCAGCCGCGCGCGCGGCACCGGGACGCCGATGCGCCCCGTGGCGCAGGCGAGCACCGCCTCGGGAGGAACGCCCAGCAGCCGCGCCGCGAGCGCCGTCGACGCCTCCACCGTGCGGAGCCCCTCGGGCCCGGTGCAGGCGTTGGCGTTGCCGGCGTGGACGAGGACCGCGGCCGCCCGCCCGGTGCGCAGGCGACGCCGGGAGACCGCCACGGGAGCGGCCACCACGCGGTTCTGCGTGAACACCCCGGCCGCCACCACCGGGCGCTCGGCCGCGATCAGCGCCACGTCGAGCCCGCGCACCTTGAGGCCCGCGCGCACGCCGGCGAAGCGGAACCCCGCCACCGCCGCGCGGTGCGCCCGCCGCGCGAGCTTCATCCGGCCCGGCTCACGCGGCGCCGTGGCACTTCTTGTACTTCTTGCCGCTGCCGCAGGGGCACGGGGCGTTGCGGCCCACCTTTGTCCCTTCGCGGCGCACGGTCTCGACCTTCTGCCGCGGCTCTTCGGGCGCAGCACCGTGCGTGAGGCGGATGCGCGTCGGATGCGTCCGGCGCTGGCGCTGCTCGAAACCCGCCATCGCCGAGCCGTCGGCCGCCCCCTCGGCGGCGAGCTGCACGGGTGCGCTCTGCACCTGGACCTGCACGCTCATAGCCTTCTCGACGACGTCGGCCTCGAAGCGCCGCACCATCTCCTCGAAGATCTCGAAGCCTTCCTTCTGGTACTCCTGGAGCGGGTTGAGCTGCCCGTAGCCGCGCAGCCCGATGCCCTCCTTCAAGTGCTCCATGGCCAGGAGGTGCTCCCGCCAGAGCGTGTCGAGCGTCTGGAGCATGATGAGCCGCTCGAGATGGCGCAGCACGTGCGGGCCGTACTGCCGCTCGCGCGCCGCGTAGGCCTGCCGCACCCGCTCGACGAGGAGCTCCTCCAGTCCCTCGGGGCGCAGGCCCGCCCGCTCGGCCTCGGGCAGTGCCAGGCGGAAGTTGAACTGGGCGAAGACCGCGTCGTCGATCGCCTTCCAGTCCCACTCCTCCGAGGGCGTGTCGGCGTCGGTATGCGCGGCGACCAGGTCCGCGGCCAGCCCCTCGGCCATCTCGAGCACGTCCTCGCGCAGGTCCTCGCGGCCGAGGATGTCGCGGCGGCGCGCGTAGATCACCTCCCGCTGCTTGTTGAGGACGTCGTCGTACTCGAGGAGGTGCTTGCGGATGTCGAAGTTGTGCGCCTCGACCTTTTCCTGGGCGTTGCGGATGGCGCGCGTGACGAAGCGGTGCTCGATCGGCACTCCCTCCTCCATGCCGAGGCGCTCCATGAGCCCCTGCATGCGGTCGGCGCCGAAGATGCGCAGGAGATCGTCCTCGAGGGAGAGGAAGAAGCGCGACGAGCCCGGATCGCCCTGCCGGCCGCCGCGGCCGCGGAGCTGGTTGTCGATGCGGCGGGCCTCGTGGCGCTCGGTGCCGATGATGTGGAGCCCGCCCGCCGCGACCACCTTCTCGCGCTCGGCCGCGCAGATGCCGCGGTACTTCTCCACGAGCTCCTTGAACCGCGCCTCGTACTCCTGCGGCGCCTTCTGCAGCTCCTCGCGGATCTGCTCGACCTTCTCGACGTAGCCCCGCCGCGCCTCTTCGTAGCGCCGCTCGGCCGCGCGCAGCCCCTCCTCGTAGGGCTGCCGCGCCTCCTCGTAGCGCCGCTCGGCTTCCGCGTAGGCGGCCTCGGCGGCCCGGTACGCCGCCCGCCACTCGCCGAGCTCGCCGTCGAGGGCCCCGGGCCCGTCGACGAGCAGCGCAAGCTCGAGGAGCCCTGCCCCGCGCTCGTACTCCGCCCGCCGGTCGTCGAGCGCGCGGGCGACTTGCTCGGTGCGTTCCTCCTCCCAGGCGGCGAGCGCCGCGTCGTAGCGCTCGCGGAGCGCCGCGAACTCCGCCCGCCGCTCCGCGAGCACCCCGCCCGCCGCGTCCACCATGAGCGCCGCCTCGAGCTCCTCCTTCGCGCGTCGGTACCGCTCCGGGATCGCGTCGCGCTCGCGCACGGCCGCGATCAGGTGCACGGAGCTCGCCTGCTCGTAGCGCTCGCGCAGCGCCCGCAGCGGCGAGAGTTCCCGCAGCCGCCGCTCGGCCTCGGTGAGCCGCTTGAGCGCCTCCGCCCGCTCCTCCTCGAGCGCCTCGAGCGTGCGCGCGTGCCGCTCCCGCAGCCGCGCCACCTCCTCCTCGTAGCGCTCGCGCAGCGTCCGCAGCGCGTCCTCGTAGCGCTGCTGCTCCCCTGCCCCCTCGGCCCCGCCGATCGCGCCCCGAATCCACTCGTTCTCCATCTCGGCGCGGGCGAGGAACTCCGGGTTCCCGCCGAGCAGGATGTCGGTGCCGCGCCCGGCCATGTTGGTCGCGATCGTCACCTGCCCGAAGCGTCCGGCCTGCGCGATGATGTTCGCCTCGGCTTCGTGGTTGATGGCGTTCAGCACGTTGTGCTTGACGCCCGCCTTCTTGAGGAGCTTCGAAACCCGCTCCGACTTCTCCACCGAGGTCGTGCCGACCAGCACGGGCTGCCCGCGGGCATGGCAGGCCTGGATCTCTTCCACCACCGCGTTGAACTTCTCCCGCTCGCTCTTGTAGACGACGTCCGGGTAGTCGGTGCGCCGCATGGGCTTGTTCGGCGGGATCACGACCACGTCGAGCTTGTAGATGTTCTTGAACTCGACGGCCTCGGTGTCCGCGGTCCCGGTCATGCCCGCGAGCTTCTCGTACATGCGGAAGTAGTTCTGGATCGTGATCGTCGCGAGCGTGAGGTTTTCGCTCTCGATCTTCACGCCCTCCTTCGCCTCGACCGCCTGATGGAGCCCGTCCGACCAGCGCCGGCCGGGCATGAGCCGGCCCGTGAACTCGTCGACGATGATGACCTCGCCGTCCTTCACCACGTAGTCGACGTCGCGCTTGAAGATCGTGTGCGCCTTGAGCGCCTGGGTGACGTGGTGGAGCGTGTCGATCTGGCTCGGATCGTAGAGGTTGGAGATGCCGAGCAGGCGCTCGCACTTGGCGACGCCTTCCTCGGTGAGCGTGGCGCTGCGATGCTTCTCGTCGATCGTGTAGTCGACGTCGCGTCGCAGCCGGGGGATGATGCGGTTGACCGTGTAGTACTTCTCGCTCGACTCCTCGGCCGGTCCCGAGATGATGAGCGGCGTGCGCGCCTCGTCGATGAGGATGTTGTCCACCTCGTCGACGATCGCGTAGTAGAGCTCGCGCTGGACGTACTCGTCCAGGCTGAACTTCATGTTGTCGCGCAGGTAGTCGAAGCCGAACTCGTTGTTGGTGCCGTAGGTGATGTCGCAGCGGTAGGCATCGCGCCGCTCGACCGGTCGCAGGTGCAGGAAGCGGTAGTCCTTCGGGATGTAGGTGGGGTCGAAGCGGAAGCTCGCGTCGTGGATGATCGAGCCCACGCTGAGCCCGAGGTAGTGGTAGACGGGCCCCATCCACTGGACGTCGCGCCGGGCGAGGTAGTCGTTGACCGTGACGAGGTGGGCACCGCGGCCCGCGAGCGCGTTCAGGTAGAGCGGGAGCGTCGCCACCAGGGTCTTCCCCTCGCCCGTCTTCATCTCGGCGATCTTGCCCTGGTGGAGCACGATGCCGCCGACCATCTGCACGTCGTAGTGGCGCAGCCCGATCGTCCGCCGCGCCGCCTCGCGCACCGCGGCGAACGCGTGCGGCAGGAGGTCGTCGAGGGTCTCGCCCGCAGCGAGCCGCTCGCGAAAGGCGGCTGTCCGCTCCGGGAACGCCTCCGCCGGCAGCGCCGCGTACTCGGGCTCGAGCGCGGCGATCTCCTCGACGATCGGCCAGATGCGCTTGAGCGCGCGCTCGTTGGCGCTGCCGAAGAGGCGCGTGAGAAAGCTCGCCATCGGGAACAGGGCATTGTCGCCGCGGCATCCCGGCCCGTCAAGCCGAGCCGGGCCTCAGCGCTCGATGCGCACCGCCGAGTCGACGCGCGCGCCGAGGAAGCGCGCGCCCACACGGATGAAGCGCTCGGTCGCGTCGGTGACGAAGAAGCTGGCGCTGCCCGTCCCCGCCGGGCGGGCCACTCCGTGCTCGGCGAGCTGCGCGGCGACCTCCCGGGCGGTCTCCTCGGCCGAATCCACGAGCGCCACGCCGTCGCCCATCACCGCGGCGATGATCGGCCGCAGCAGCGGGTAGTGCGTGCAGCCGAGGATCAGCGTGTCGATGCCGCTGTGGCGGAGGCTCGCAAGGTAGGTTTCGGCCACCGCCCGGGGCACCGGGCCCTCCGTCCAGCCCTCCTCGGCGAGGGGGACGAAGAGCGGGCAGGCGCGCGTGTAGATCTCGAGGTCGGGGACGAGCGCGCGCAGCGCCTGCGTGTACGCCCCCGAGGCGATCGTCGCCTCGGTGGCGATCACGCCGACGCGGCCGCGCCGCGAGCGCGCCACCGCCGCCCGCGCCCCCGGCTCGATGACGCCCACGATCGGCAGGTCGTAGCGCGCGCGCAGGGCGTCGAGGGCCACCGCGGACATCGTGTTGCACGCGACCACGAGCATCTTCACGTCGCGCTCGACGAGAAACTCCGCGTTCTCGAGCGCGTAGCGGGTGACCGTCTCGGCGGACTTGGTGCCGTAGGGACAGCGGCCCGTATCGCCGAGGTAGATCACGTCCTCGCTCGGCAGCGTGCGCGCGATCGCGTGCACGACCGTGAGCCCGCCCACGCCCGAGTCGAAGACCCCGATCGCCCCGTCGCGATTCCGCATGAGCGGACCTTCTACTCCCCCGGCGCGGGCCGGTCACGCGGCCCTGGTCCAGTCGCGCACCAGTCGAGCACCAGGCGCCAGACCGCCGTGCGCCCCTCGCCGCTCAGCGCGGAAAAGCCGACGAGCGGCACCGTGGGCGGGAGCCGTGCCTCGAGCGCGCGCAGCGCTCCGGCGGCTGCGCCGCGGCGGAGCTTGTCGAGCTTGGTCGCCACCACGGCCGCGGGGCGCGCGTGCGCCGCGAGGAACGCGAGCAGCTCCTCCTCCTCGGCCTCGAGGCCGCGGCGGGCATCGACCACGAGCAGCACGCCGCGCAGCGTGGGCCGCGTGCGCAGGTAGGTCTCGACGAGCGGCCCCCACGCCCGCCGCTCGGCCTCCGGGCCGACCGCGAAGCCGTAGCCGGGCAGATCGACCAGGCACACGCGCTCGTTGATCAGAAAGAAGAGGAGCTGGCGCGTGCGGCCCGGGGTGGCGCTCGTGCGGGCGAGGCCGCGGCGCCCGACGAGCGCGTTGATGAGCGCCGACTTGCCCACGTTGGAACGCCCCGCGATCGCCACCTCCGGCGGGCCCGGGCGCGGCTCGCCGCCCGGGCGGGCCGCCGCCGCCACAAAGCGCGCGGCGGTGATGCGCATGACGGGCGCGCCCGGCGGCGCGCTCAGTTTGCAGCGGTGCCGGCGTCGCCGGGCGCGGCGAGCCCGAGCCCCTTGTTCACGAGGCGCACCTGCGTCAGGTAGATCTCGCGCAGCGCGCCCTTCTGCACGTCCTCGATCGGGATGCCGCCCTTGTCCTTGCTGGTCTCCGTGAAGCGCAGGATCGTGCCCTGGCCGTCGGGGGTCGGCTCGAGCTGGTAGGTCGCCGCGATGTCGGCGAGCTTCGAGCCCACGGTCTGGCTCGTGATGCGGTGCTCGGCGGGGAAGAAGTGGTAGTCGAGCTGCAGCGTCTGCACCTTGAAGCCAGGTGGCAGAATGTCGAGCCGCACGATCAAGTCGAGGAGCTTCGTGTCGTCCTCGGCCTTGACCACGTCGGACTTGAGAAAGCTCTCCGGGGCCAGGTCGTGAGCGCGCTCGGGGTGGGTGAAGGCCTCGTAGACGCGGTCGACGGGGGCGGCGAACTTGCTGACGAAGCTCACGTGCCACGTGTCGCCGGTCTTGGTCATGCTTTCCGACACGATCTCCTTCGCCGGGCCGCTGAGCGCCTGCTCCACCTTCCAGCGGGCGTAGCCGAGGTAGAGGGCGACGGCGAGCACGATGGCGACGACGAGGGCGAGGACGATCTTCATGCCCGCGGTCTTAGCGGAACGCGCTCACGCAGCACAAGGGCGCCCCCGGCGGTCCACGAGCACGCGCAGCACGGTGGCGACGACCCGCAGCGTGTCCACCCACGGCCGGTAATGGCTCACGCGCTCGGCCGGCGGCGGATAGTGCACCCGCACCGGCACGCCGACGATCGGCAGGCCGCGGCGGGCGGCGCGCAGCAGCACTTCCGTCTCGAAGTCGAACCGCGCGCCGCGCGCGCCGAGAGCGAGGGTCGCCGCCACCGGGTAGACACGAAAGCCCGATTGCGTGTCGGGGAGCGGCTGGCCCGCGATCACGCACAGCAGCGCGTCGGCGACCCAGTTCCCCAGGCGCGCCGCCCGCCGGATCGCAAAGCCCGCCTTCTGCCGCACCCCGACGACGATCGCCCCCGGCGTCGCCTCGGCGGCGGCGAGCAGTCGGGGGATCTCCTCCGGCAGGTGCTGCCCGTCGGCGTCGAGGGTGACCGCGCGCTCGACCCCGCGCGCGGCGAGGGCGCCGAGGCCGGTGAGGAGCGCCGCCCCCTTGCCGCGATTCGTGTCGTGGCGGAGCACCTCGGCGCCGGCGCGCGCCGCGACCGCCGCCGTGTCGTCGCGCGAGCCGTCGTCGACGACGAGGACGGTGCCGACCACCGCGCGCGCGCCCGCCACGACCGGGGCCAGGCTCGCCGCGGCCTCGTAGGCCGGGATGAGCGCCGCCGTCGCGACCACGCTACGAGGCGAGCACGGGCTCGGGCGCCGGCCGCAGCCAGTCGCGCAGCCCGACCCGCACGTAGGTCGCCACCCGCCCGAGATAGCGCGGCTCGCCCGCGATCGTGCGGGCGAGCCCCCAGAGCACGTCGGGCCGCAAGTAGAAGGCCCGGTACGCCTGCCGGAAGTAGCGTTCGAGCAGGGCGGGCGTGAGCCCGTGGGGCACGAAGACCCAGTTCATCGCGTTCATCCGCTCCCAGTCCTCGTCGAAGGCCCCGTGCGCGGCGATGGTCGCGTACGCTGGCGTGCCGGGGTACGGCGTGAACTTCGTGATCTGCACGAGATCGAGCGGCGCCGTGCGCAAGAACGCCACCGTCTCGCGCAGGCTCTCCTCGTCCTCGGTGGGGTGCGCCATCATGAGGAGGCCTTTCGTGCGGATGCCCGCGGCGCGCGTCTGGCGCAGCGTCTCGAGCAGCCGCGGCAGGCGCACCTCGCGCTTGACCACGTCGAGGATGCGCTGCGAGCCCGACTCGATGCCGTAGGCGATCTGCCAGCAGCCGGCGCGGCGCATGAGGCGGAGCGTCGGCAAGTCGAGGAGGTTCGGATGGCTGTTGCAGCTCCACGTGAAGCGGAAGCCCTCGGCGAGAAAGCGCTCGCACAGCTCGATCACCCGCGGCCGGTTCACCGTGAAGAGATCGTCGTAGAAGAGCACGTGGCGCACGCCGAGCCGCTCGAGGCGGCGGCAGAGCGCGATCACGTAGTCGACCCCGTGGTAGCGGCCGCGGCGCCCCGAGGTCGAGCGATCGCAGAACGCGCACGAGAACGGACAGCCGCGCGAGGTGACGACGCTCGCCACGGGCGTCGCCCGGTAGTTGAAGACGTTCGGCTGGAAGCGCAGCGGGAAGTCCGGCACGAGGTCCCACGCCGGCTCCGGAAGCTGGTCCAGCTCCGCCCCGTCGAGGTAGGGGGCCCGCGGGTTCGTGCGCACCGCGCCGTCGGCCGTCCGGTAGACGAGCCCGGGCACCTCGCGCGGATCGCTGCCGGCCGCGCAGTGCCCGATGAGCGCCGGATACGCCCGCTCGCCCTCGCCGACCACCCCGTAGTCGAAGCCGGCAAACGCAGCCAGCGTCCGCTCCGGCACCGCGCTCACGTGCGGCCCGCCGACGGTCACCACGGCGCGCGGCGCGAGCGCCTTCACGCGCGCGGCCACGCGCGCCGCATTGTGGATCGAGATCGTGGTGGCCGAGATGCCGACGTGGTCGGGGTCGAGCGCCGCCACCCGGCGGGCAACCTCGTCGACCGAGGTGCCCGTGCGCTTGCCGTCGACCACGTGGCAGCGGTGGCCGGCCGCGCGCACCACCGCCGCGAGCACGAGCGTGCCCACGCCGGGCATCTCCTCCTCGCCCTCGCGCACGCGGTCCATGCGCCGGTCCCAGCAGACATACGGCGGCTCGACGAACACGACCGTCTGCGCGCGCATCGGGCCCCTATAGCGGAAGCGGGCGCCGCGGCGGAAGCCGGGGGCTCACGCGGCAACCGCGCCGATGTCCTCGAGCGCGGCGGCGAGCCGCTCGACGTCGGCGCCGAGCGGGCGATCCGTCTCGAGCGGCGCCACCCGCTCGCGCACCGCGGCGTGCACCGCCCGCGTCCCCGGGGCGAACCCCTCGAGCCCGACCAGGTCGGCCGCCTCGGCCGCCGCCACAAGCTCGATCGCGACCACGCGCCGGGCGTTCTCGAGCAGCCGGCGGGCCTGGCGGACGCCGACCGCGCCCATCCCGACGACGTCCTGGTTGTTGGCGTTGGTCGGCACGGAGCCGAGCGTCGCCGGGTGGGCGAGCACTGCGTTGTCGGCGATCGTCGAGCTCGCACAGTACTGCAGTCCCATGAGCCCGCTGCGCACCCCTGCCCGGTCGCGGATCAGAAACGGCGGAAGGCCCGCGTTGTGGGCGGGGTCGAGGAGGCGGGCGAGCCGCCGCTCGGAGAAGAGCGCCACCTCGGCGAGCGCCACCTTGAGGTGATCGACGGCGAGCGCCACCGGCTGGCCGTGGAAGTTGCCCGCGTGCAGCACGACGTCCTCCTCGGGGAAGAACGTCGGGTTGTCGGTGACGCTCGCGAGCTCGATCCCCACCACCGCGCGCACGTGCGCGATCGTGTCCCGCACGGCGCCGAGGACCTGCGGCACGCAGCGCAGCGTGTAGGCGTCCTGCACGGGGGCCACGCGCTCGCCCGTCACGCACGGCACCTCGGGGCGCAGCCGCCGGCTGCCCGCCAGGAGCGCGCGCAGGTGCGCGGCCGCCGCCGCCTGTCCGGGATGGGGCCGCGCCGCGTGCACCCGCGCATCGAAGGCTTCGGGGCTGCCGCCGAGCACCTCGAGGGCGAGCGCCGCGGCCGCCTCGGCCGCGGCGACGAGCGCCTCGGCCCCGAGCACGACGAGCGCCGCCTGCGCGGTCTCGCACGCCGTGCCGTTCATGAGCGCGAGCGCCTCGCGCCCCTCGTAGACGAGCGGGGCGATGCCGGCGGCCGCGAGCGCCTCGCCCGCCGGGCGGTGCGCCCCGCGGTACTCGACCCAGCCCTCGCCCATGAGCGCGCTCGCCACGTGCGCAAGCTCGACCAAATCGCCGCTCGCGCCGACGGAGCCCGTCTCGGGGATCACCGGGTGGACGCCCGCGTTGAGCGCCGCGACGAGCGTCTCGATCACGGCCGGCCGCACGCCCGACCGGCCCTGGGCGAGCGAGAACGCCCGCACCGCCATGGTCGCCCGGACGACGGGTCGCGGGTGGGCGGGACCGAAGCCACTCGCATGGCTTCGCACGAGGTTGCGCTGGAAGGCCGCGTTTTCCTCCGCCAGGACCACCCGCTCGCAGAGCGGCCCGCAGCCGGTGTTGAGCCCGTAGACCACGCGGCCCGCGCGCAGGAGCGCCGCCACCTGCTGCGCGCTCGCCGCGCAGCGCTGGGCGACTTGGGGGCCGAGCGCCACCCGCGCCCCGGCGGCGATCCGTCCCAGGTCCTCGAGCGTGAGCGGCGCTGGCGGGGCGAGCACCACGAGCGCGTCGGCGGACATCGCGCGCCCAGGTATAGCCGATGCGGCGCCCCGGCCGAAGCGGCCCGGCGGCGTTGATCACGGGGCGCCGACTTGGTAGGCGTGCGCCTCCGCCCCGCGGCGGGAGAGGAGGGATGCGCATGCGACAGGGGGTGCTCGGCGTCGTCACGCTCGCGCTCGCGGCGGCTGCGGCCTGCAAGGGACCGGCCGTGTCGAGCCCGCTCACGGGACAGTCCCGCTATCTCTGCTGCAACCTGCACTTCGAGAAGGACGAGATCAGCGACGCGAACTACCAGATCGGCACCCTCGTCCCCTTCGGCACCCGCGTGCAGATCCTCGAGGTGCGCAAGCACAGCGTGAAGTTCGAGCCCACGGGCTTTCCGCCGCTCACGCTCGTCTACAAGTACAACGCCGAGGGCGGGCTCCCGTTCGAGACCTATCTCGCGCGGCTCTTCGTGGTCGACGACCCCCGGTTGCGCTTCGCCGCGCACCCGGCGCCGGCCGCGCCGCGCAAGGGCAAGGCGCACGCGGCTCCGGCGGCCACGGCGAGCCACCTCAAGCTCATCGAGTCCGGCGGCGTCGAGCCCGGGATGACCAAGGAGGAGGTGCTCACCTCGCTCGGCTACCCGCCGGCGCACCGCACCCCCTCGCTCGATGCGCCCGAGTGGCACTACTGGCAGAATCGCTGGCACCAGTTCGTGGTGTACTTCGACGGCGATCGCGTCAGCCGCGTCCAGCCCTAGGCGCCCGTCCGGCGTCGCGCCGCTGCTCGCCGTCGCGCTCGGGCTCCTCGGCTGCCAGATGCCGGCCGTGCTGCTGCCCGAGCACGATCTCGGGCGCGATGTGCGCTTCGGCGGGCCCCCCGCCGCACCGCTGGTGGCGCTCACCTTCGACGACGGGCCGAACGGCGCCTGCACCGCCGCGGTGCTCGACGCGCTCGCCGCCACGCACGCCCCCGGCACGTTCTTCGTGCTCGGCGCCAACGTCGCCCGCGGCGGCAACGACGCCGTGCTCGCCCGCATCGTGCGCGAGGGCCACGCACTCGGCGTGCACGGCTACTGGCACGGGGTCCGCCGGCTCTTCTTCCGCGATCTCACCGCCCGCGACCTCGCCCGCAGCATCGACGCCATCAGCGCGGCCCTGGCGCGCGCGGGCCTGCCGCCCGTGCCCGTGCGCTTCTTCCGGCCGCCCTTCGGCTTCCTCCTCGAGCCGGCGGAGCGGGCAGCCGAGGACCTGGACCTGGTGGTGGTCGAGTGGACGCTTTCGGTCGGCGATTGGCGGCGCGGGCGCACGGTCGACGACGTCGTGGCGGCGATCCTCGCCCGCGTTCACGGCGGCGACGTGATCGTGCTCCACGACGGCGACCGCACGCACCAGCGCTCGGCGCAGCGCTGCGTCGACCGGCCGCTCGCCGCGGAGGTCGTCCGCCGCCTCGTCCCCGCGCTCGCCGCCCGCGGGCTTGCGCCGGCCCCGCTCGCGGCGGTGCTCGGCCTCGGGCCGCCCGCCGATTTGACACGCGCCCAAGCCGCTCACTAAACGAGGCACGCGATGCACGGCGGCACGGAGCGCCCGGAGGTGGTGGTGGTGGGCGGCGGGCCGGCGGGCGCCGTTGCGGCCACCCGCCTCGCCCAGGCGGGCCGCGCGGTCGTGGTGCTCGAGCGCGAGCGGTTTCCCCGCTACCACATCGGCGAGTCGCTGCTCTCCGCGACGCTGCCCATCCTCGACCGCATCGGCGTCACGCCGCGGCTCGAGGCGCACGGGTTTCTTCGCAAGCCCGGCGGCACCTTCCTCTGGGGCCGGCAGGCCGAGCCGTGGAGCTTCTGGTTCCGCGAGGATCCGGGCGGGCGGCCCTACGCCTTCCAGGTGATCCGCGCCGAGTTCGACCAGATCCTCCTCGACAACGCCCGCGCCCACGGTGCCGACGTCCGCGAGGAGCACGCCGTCACCGCGATCGACACGAGCGGGCCGAGCCCCGTGGTCGAGGCGACGCGCGCCGACGGCCGCCCGGTGCGCTTCGCGCCCCGCTTCGTCGTCGACGCGAGCGGCCAGCAGGCGCTCCTCGGGCGCGCCCAGGGGCTGCGGCGCTTCAACGAGTTCTTCAAGAACCTCGCCATCTTCGGCTACTTCCGCGACGCCGAGCGGCTGCCCGGCGCGCTCGCCAACCACATTCTCTCCGCCGCCTTCGGCGACGGCTGGTTCTGGTACATCCCGCTTCACGACGGCACGATGAGCGTGGGCGCGGTCGTCGACGTGCGGCGCTGGGAGCGAACCGCCGCGGCCGATGCCGAGGGTACGTACCGGGGACTCATCGCCCGCTGCCCGGCGATCGCGGATCGCCTCCGGCGCGCCACGCTCGTCTCGCCCGTGCGCATCGTGCGCGACTACTCCTATGACAGCACGCGCTTCTGGGGCCCGGGGTGGCTCGTCGCCGGGGACGCCGCCTGCTTCATCGACCCGGTGTTCTCGACGGGCGTCCACCTCGCCTGTCTCGCGGGCTTTCTCGCCGCCCGCGCCACCGACGCCGTCCTCGCCGGGCGACCCGAGGAGGAGGTCCTCCGCGAGTATGAGCAGAGCTACCGCGGCGCCTTCGAGCGCTACCTCCGCTTCCTCTACTTCTTCTACGACCACAACGCCGATCCCGACTCCTACTTCTGGACCGCCCGACAGATCCTGCACCACGTGCCCGCGGATCTGGACGCCCGCACGGCCTTCGTGCGCCTCGTCTCGGGCGGCGCCGACCGCGAGGCCATCCCCGCGCTCGTCGAGCGCGAGCAGGAGCGCTGGGCGGCCGCGACACGGAGCGGTCGGGCGGCCGCGCTCCCGGGTGCGGAGCTGCTGCGCGTGCGGGCGACCGAGCGCCTCCTCGACGAGGGCTGATCGCCGTGCGGGTGCTCCTCGTCTCGGCCAACCAGGAGCGCAGCCCCGATCCCGTGGCGCCGCTCGGCATGGCCTACGTCGCCACCGCGACGGCGGCGGCCGGCCACGAGGTCGGCGTGGTCGATCTCTGCTTCGCCACCGACGTCGAGGCCACGCTCGCCGCCGCGATCGGCGAGCTCGCCCCCGAGGCGATCGGCATCTCGCTGCGCAACGTCGACAACTGCGCCTATCCCGACACCGTCGACTACCTGCCCCACTACCGGCGCGTCGTGGCGGCCTGCCGCGCCGCGACCGCGGCGCCGATCGTGCTCGGCGGCGCGGCGTTCACGACCATGCCGGCCTACTACCTCGCGGCGCTCGACGTGCCCTTTGGCGTCGTCGGCGAGGGCGAGGTCGCCTTTCCGGCGCTGCTCGCGCGGCTTGCCGCCGGGCGCGCGCCCGACGATCTCCCCGGCCTCGCCGTGCGCGATCCCGGGACCGGCGCGACGCGCGTGAACGCGCCCGCATGGCTCGCCGATCTCGACGCCGTGCGCGTCGATCGGCGCTGGATCGACAACCGCCGCTACTTCGAGCGCGGCGGCATGGCGAACCTCCAGACCAAGCGCGGCTGCCACTTCAAGTGCACCTACTGCGCGTATCCGGTCGTCGAAGGGCGGGGGATGCGCACGCGCGATCCCGAGGCGATCGCGGCCGAGGTGCGCACGCTGCTCGACGAGCACGGCATCGATCAGTTCTTCGTCGTCGACAGCGTGTTCAACGCGCCGCGCGGCTACGCCGAGCGGGTGTGCGCGGCCCTCCGCCCGCTCGGGCGGCGGATCCGCTGGTCGTGCTTCGTCGCCCCAGGGCACTTCACGCCCGAGCTGTGCGACTCGATGCTCGCCGCGGGCTGCCAGTCGGTCGACTTTGGGACCGACGCGGCGGCCGGGGCGACCCTGCGCGCCTTCCGCAAGAGCTTCAACGTCGACGACGTGCTCGCCGCCTCCGCGCTCTGCCGCCGCCGCGGGCTCGCCTTCTGCCACAGCCTCGTCTTCGGCGGCGAGGGCGAGACCTGGGACACGGTGGCCGAGACGATCGCGGTCATGGACGCCTGTCAGCCGACCGCGGTGATGGCGATGTGCGGCGTGCGCGTCTACCCCGAGACGCCGCTCGCGGCGCGGCTGCTCGCGCGCGGCGAGGTGGCCTCGCCCGAGCGCTTCTACACCCCCTACTTCTTCATCGCCCCGGCGGTGCGCGAGGGGCTCGTCGAGGCCGTCGCCGCCGCCGCGCGCGCCCGCGGCAACTGGCTGCTCCCCGGTCAGCCGCTCGGCGATGGCGAGGCGCTCTTCGCGCGGCTGCGCGGCCGCGGGCTCAAGGGCGACCTCTGGCGCTACGTGCCGCGGCTGCGGCTCGCCCAGGCGCTCGGGGGCTGAGCGCCCGGCCGTTGCATCCCCGCGCCCCTTCGGTCACCTTGGGGGCCCGTCGGAGGGAAGGCCCATGGGCAGGAAGGTCTACGTCGTCGGCGTCGGCATGACCAAGTTCGAAAAGCCGTTCTCGCGCGAGTGGGATTATCCCGACATGGCGCGCGAGGCGGGCACGAAGGCGCTCGCCGACGCCCGCATCCCCTACGCCGCGGTGGAGCAGGCGTGCGTCGGCTACTGCTACGGCGAGTCGACCGCCGGGCAGCGGGCCGTCTACGAGCTCGGGCTCACGGGCATCCCCGTCTACAACGTGAACAACAACTGCTCGACGGGCTCGACGGCGCTCTTCCTGGCAAAGCAGCTCGTCGAGGGCGGCCAGGCCGAGTGCGTGCTCGCGCTCGGCTTCGAGAAGATGGAGAAGGGCTCGCTCGGCATCAAATACACCGACCGCACGCCGCCCATGTACCGGCACATGAAGGCGATGTTCCAGCTCCGCGGCAAGGCCGACGCCCCGCCCGCGCCGCAGATGTTCGGCAACGCCGGCCGGGAGCACATGGAGCGCTACGGCACGACACCCGAGCAGTTCGCGCGCGTCGCCCTCAAGAACCATCGCCACTCGGTGAACAACCCCTACTCGCAGTTCCAGGACGAGTACTCGCTCGACGACATCCTCCGCGCCCCGATGGTCTTTGCGCCGCTCACGAAGCTCCAGTGCTGCCCCACCTCCGACGGCGCGGCGGCCGCGGTCGTGTGCAGCGCCGACTTCGTGCGCGCCCATGGGCTCGGCGGCCAGGCGGTCGAGATCCTCGGCATGGCCATGACCACCGACTTCGAGAGCACCTTCGCCGACCGGAGCTGCATCTCGCTCGTCGGCGCGGAGATGACGCGGCAGGCGGCCGAGCGCGTCTACGCACAGTCGGGGCTCGGGCCCGAGAACGTCGACGTGATCGAGCTCCACGACTGCTTCTCCACCAACGAGCTCATCACCTACGAGGCGCTCGGGCTCTGTCCGCCCGGCAAGGGCGGCGAGCTCATCGACTCGGGCGCGGTGACCTACGGCGGCAAGTGGGTCGTCAACCCCTCGGGCGGGCTCATCTCCAAGGGGCATCCGCTGGGGGCGACCGGGCTTGCGCAGTGCGCCGAGCTCGTCTGGCAGCTCCGCGGCGCGGCGGAGAAGCGGCAGGTTCCAGGGGCGAAGGTGGCGCTCCAGCACAACCTGGGCCTCGGCGGGGCGGCGGTCGTCGCCATGTACCGCCGGGCCGACCTCGCGGCCTAGCGGCGCGCCCGCCGCAGCCCCCGATGGAGGCGTGCGCGAACGTCGGTCTCTGGACCGCGCGGCGGGCCCGGCTCACGCCCGAGCGCGAAGCGATCGTCGAGGTCGACTCCGGCCGCCGCTTCTCCTATCGCGACCTCGAGGCCCGGGTCGCCCGCGCGGTGCGCTGGCTCGCGCGCCAGGGCGTCGCTCCCGGCGACCGCGTGGCGCTCGCGCTGCCGAACGTCGCCCCCTACCTCGAGCTGCACTTCGCCTGCGCCCGTCTGGGCGCGATCGACGTGCCGCTCAACACGCGCCTGGCCGCGCCCGAGCTGGCCTACATCCTCGGCAACGCCGCCCCGGCGCTCACCGTGACCGACGCCGCCCTGCGGCCGCGGATCGAGGCGGCCGGCGGCGCGGGCGCGCTCGCGGTGCTCGACGCGTACGAGGCAGCGGTCGCCGACGGCCCCGTCCCGCCGCCCGAGGCCGCGCCGGGCGGCGAGGCGCCGCACACGATCCTCTACACCTCGGGCACGACCGGCCAACCCAAGGGCGCGCTGCTCCCGCACCGCAAGACGCTGTTCAACACGCTGAACGCGGATCTCTTCTTCGATCTGTCCGGTCGCGACCGCGTGCTGGTCGCCCTCCCGCTGTTCCACTCCTTCGGCCTCAACATCCTCGCGCTCCCCGTCCTCTACCGCGGCGGGACGGTCGTGCTCGCCCGCGCGTTCGACCCGGCGGCGTTCGTCGAGACCGCCGCCCGCGAGCGCGTGACCTTCTTCGGCGCGGTGCCGACGATGTTCCACCGGCTCATCGCCGCGGGGCTCGACCGCCGGCGGCTCGAGGCGCTCCGCTTCGCCTTCACCGCGGGCGCGCCGATGCCGCTCGAGACGATCCATGCCGTCCACGCGCGCGGCATCCTCGTCAAGCAGGGCTTCGGGCAGACCGAGACGTCGATCCAGTGCTGCCTCGACGCCGACGACGCCGTGCGGAAGGCCGGCAGCGTCGGGCGACCCGTGTTCCACGCCGAGGTGCGCGTGGTCGACGAGACGCTCGCGGAGGTTCCCGACGACACGGTCGGCGAGATCGTGGTGCGCGGCCCGATCACCATGCTCGGCTACTGGCGCGATCCCGAGGCGACGGCCGAGGTCTTCCGCGGCGGCTGGCTCCATACCGGCGACCTCGCCACGCGCGACCGGGAGGGGTTCCTCACCCTCGTCGGCCGCCAGCGCGACCTCTACATCTCCGGCGGCGAGAACGTCTATCCCGCGCACGTGGAGGCGGCCTATCACGACCACCCCGCGATCGCCGAGATCGCCGTCGTGGGCGTCCCGGATGCGGAGTGGGGCGAGGTCGGCCGGGCCTACGTCGTGCTCCGCCCGGGCATGCACGCCGATCCGGCGGACCTAGTCCGCTTCGGGCGCGAGCGGCTCGCGGGCTACGAGGTCCCGCGCAGCTTCGTGTTCGTCGCCGCGCTGCCGCGCACCGAGACGGGCAAGGTCCGCCGCCACCTGCTGGCCGAGTTCGCTGGACACGGTGACGACGGCAGCCTAAGCTAGGAAGCATGGCATCCCGACCGGGGACGGATCACAGGTCCCGGGCCGGCCATGCGCCGGTGGTCGGGGCCGGGCGGCGGCAACCGGCGGTCGTCGCCCGGCGGCGAGGCTTGGGCTCGCCCGGTCTTCTCGCCGCAGGAAAGGAGGTGATCCAGTGACGTGTTCCCCTACGGTGATCTGTGAGGTGGTGGCCTCCTAGGGCTGACCCTCGCGTCACGTCGCTGGGTCACCCGTGCGGGGACCCAGGCACCACCGGACCCCGATGGCTTCCGCGCTCACCGGCGGACGATGTCGCCATCGGGGTTCTTTTTGGCGCCCGTCGTGACCCTGCCTGACGCCGCACGGCTCAAGCTGCTCTACGACCTCGGCTGCGCGTTCGCCGCGCGCACCGAGCTCGACGAGCTGGTGCCGCTCGTCATCCGCAAGTGCCGCGAGGTGCTCGACGCGGAGGGGGCCGCCGTCCTTTTGCTCGACGCCGAGCGCCGCCAGCTCTACTTCCCCTACGTCGCCGAGGAGAGCGCGGAGGTCGCCGAGCGCCTGACGGGGCTGCGCTTCCCCGCCGATCGGGGGATCGCGGGCGACGTGGTGCGCAGCGGACGCGCGCTGCGCGTGGACGACGTCCGCGCCGACCCGCGCTTCTACCCCGCCGTCGACCGCCGCACCGGCACGCGCACGCGCAGCCTGCTCGCCGCGCCGCTGCGCGGCCACCAGGGCGTCATCGGCGTCATCCAGGTGATCAACCGCCACGGCGGCCCCTTCGACGACGCCGATCTCGCCTTCCTCGAAGCGCTCTCGGGCAGCATCGCGATCGCGATCGAGAACGCGCGCCTCTACGCGCGCGTGAAGGCGTCCGAGGACCGACTGCGCGCGCAGGTCGGGGCGCTGCGCCGCGATCTCGCCGGCCGCGGCGCCGCCGCGGAACTGATCGGCGAGTCGCCGGCGATGCTCGAGGTCTTCCGGCTGATGGAGAGCGCGGCCGCCTCGCCCATCGCGGTCCTCCTCGAAGGCGAGACGGGAACCGGCAAGGAGCTGGTCGCGCGCGGCATCCACGCGCGCAGCGCGCGCGCCGATGCCCCCTTCGTCGCCGTCAACTGCACGGCGGTGCCCGAGGCGCTGCTCGAGAGCGAGCTCTTCGGCCACCGCCGCGGGGCCTTTACCGGCGCCGTCGCCGACCAGGTCGGCCTCTTCGAGGCGGCCGACGGCGGGACCGTGTTCCTCGACGAGATCGGCGACATGCCGGCGGCCATGCAGATGAAGCTTCTGCGCGTCCTCCAGGAGGGCGAGGTGGTGCCGCTCGGCGACCGCCGCGCGCGGCGAATCGACGTGCGGGTGATCTCGGCGACCAACCGCGATCTGCTCGCCGCCGTCGAGCGCGGCAGCTTCCGCGCCGACCTCTACTATCGCCTCTCGGCCTTCCCGATCCGCCTCCCGCCGCTGCGCGCGCGGCGCGAGGACATCCCGCTGCTCGCCGCCCGCTTCCTCGAGGCGGCGGCTCGGCGGCATGGGAAGGCGGTGGCGGGCTTCGCCCCCGAGGCCCTCGAGCTGCTCACGCGTGCCGACTGGCCCGGCAACGTCCGCCAGCTCGAGAACGAGATCGAACGCGCCGTGGCCCTCGCCCACCCCGGCGAGCCCATCGCGCCGGCCCATCTCTCGCCGCGGCTGCAGACCCCGGCGCCGGAGCCCGCCGCCCTGCCGCTGCCGAGCGGCGCGGAGCTGCGCGCCGCGCGCGCGGCCTTCGAGGCCCGGCACATCGCCGCCGTGCTGCGCGAGCACGGCGGCAACGTCACCCGCTCGGCCGCCGCGCTCGGGCTCTCCCGCGTCATGCTCCAGCGGAAGATGAAGGAGTACGGCCTGCGCTAGCGGCTGCCACACGCAGTTGGCAGGCGGCACCGCACCGCCTACTCGAGGAGGCACCCCGGGGCCGGCCCGCGCCGGATTTTCGAAGCGTCTGCACCTCGCCCAGGTGGCACAGCGGTTGCTCGTCCATGGCCGTGGGAGGGTGAAGCGATGATGCCCATCATGACTGTTCCGCTCGGGGCGATCGTGGGCGGGGTCGCCTGGGGGCCGTCCGGGCTGTCGCTCCCGGGTGGGGTGGCCTGGCTGGCGCCGCTCGGGTTCGGCACGATCCTGTGGGTGGTCCTGCTCGTCGCGCGGTCCCGCATCCGCACGGCGGCCGACGGACCGTGCGGCACGGCGCGGGGCGGCGAGCGCGGGGAGCCGCGGCTCGCCGCCTAGCAGCGGGCGCGTCGCCACCGGCCGAGAGTGCGGCCGAGGAGATAGACGAGGCCCGGCAGCACGAGTAATACCTCGCGCAGCCGCGCGGCGAGCCCGACGGCAAGTCCGATGCGCCCCGGGTATCCGAGGCTCGTAAACAGCCACAGCGCGCCGCCCTCGAGGACGCCGATCGCCGCGGGCACCGGAAGTGTGTGCGCCGCCCCGCTCGCGAAGGCCGCGGCCACCACGGCGAGCGGGCCCGCGGGCAGACCGAGCGCCGCCAGCAGCACGTGGTACTCGACCAACAGCAGCAGGTTCGCGCCCACGCCGACGGCGAGTGCGCCGCCCAGGCGGACCGGCGCGGCGAGGAGGCGGCCGGCGGCCGCCTCGACGGCCGCGAGCGTGTCGAGGCGATCGCGGACGGGTGGTAGGCGATCGAGCGCCGCCGCCCGCAGCATGGCGGTGACGATCCCGCGCCCCCGGCTGAGCCGGTAGGCCGCGACGCCGAGCCCCGCCGCGAGCGCGGCCCCCGCGAGCCCGAGGGTGAAGAGCGCGCCGCCGAGCCGGGGAATCCCCGCACGGACCAGCACGGCAGCGAAGAGGCACGCAAAGGCCGTGCTCGCTGCGACCTCGAGGATCCGATCGACGGCGACGCTCGCCACGACGGGGGCGACCTCGAGCCCGTCGGCGACAAGCAGCCACGCCCGCAGCGGCTCGCCGCCGAGCTTGCCGCTCGGCACGAGCGAGGAGAGGCTCTGCCCCGCTGCGCGAAAGACGGCGAGGCGGCCGAGCCCGGCGGGCACACCGACGCCGCCGAGCAGGATGCGCCAGCGCAGGGCGAAGAGCACGAAGCCCGCTGCGAGCACCGCCGCGAAGGCGGCGAGACCCGTCGCCGACGGCCGGGCCGCAAGCACCGCGAGCGCCGGCCCTCCGAGTCGCTCGAGCACCCACGCGAGCGCCCCCGCGCCGACCGCCGCGTTGACGGCGAGCACCACCGTCGAGCGCCGCGCCGCCGGGTCAGACGCGTGCCGGCTCGTAGCCGTCGATCGGGGTGCCGCGGGCGACGATCTCGCCGAGGATCGTCTCGAGCGGGCGGTGATCGTGCACCTCGAACTGGCTCGCCTCGAGGTCGAAGCGCGCCCCGGTCTCCGTGTAGGGGGCCACCCCGGGCGACCCGGGCGTGAGGACCCCGATCGCCGGCAGCAGGCGCTGCTGCACCGCCGGCGGCTCGCGCGTCGAGATCACCACCTGGGCCTCGGGGACGCCGAAGGCGAGGACCGCGGCGAGCCGCGCGAGCGCATCGTCGGTCGGGCTCCGCGGGGTCGCCGCCCCACTCGCCCGTCTCAGCCGCGGCAGGCTCACGTAGGTCCGCATGCCGCGGCGGGCGAGGTGACGGAGGTGCGCGAGGAGCGCCAGCAGCTCGAAGGCGAGGTCAGGGTTGAGCCCGAGGAGCACCCCGGGGTTCGCCGCCCGCATCCCGGCGTCGGCTGCGCGGTCGAAGTTCGTGAGGCGGCGGACGAAGTCGCTGCGCGGATTCGTGGTCGCGGTCCCCATGAAGCGCGCGTAGACCGCGGGGTCGTAGGTCTCCTGGAACGTGCACATCGTGAGCCTGGGCGCGATGCGCCCGTCGGCACCGCGGGGAAGGTCGGCGAGCAGCGTCGCGTACTCCGCCGCGTCGAGCGCGCCGATGTTCACGAGCACGTGCGTGAAGCCGCGCGCGAAGGCAAGCCGCACGGCCTCGGCGGCGCGCGCGATCATCGCCGCCCGGCGCGCGCCGCGGTGGTACTCGCCGGTGAGGACGGCCACCCCGCGCAGCCCGCGGCGGTAGAGGAGGTCGAGCTGTGCGGCCACCGTCGCCCGGTCGGCGGTCTCGCGCGCGAGCCCCGTGTTGTCGCGGCGCATGCCGCACATGCGGCACTCCGCATCGCACTCGTTGGTGATGTAGAGCGGCGAGAACGTCTCGAGCCGCGCCGCCCGCGCCCGGCGCACGGCGGCGGCGATCGCGAGCAGCTCCTCGGTGGCGACGGCCCGGGCGAGAAAGAGCGCCGTCAACGCCTCGTCGGCGAGCGGCTCGCCGCGCCACGCGCGCTCGACCAGCCCGGCCATCTCGCCGCGCTCCGCGAGCGCGGCCGCGCGGGCCCGCCCCGCCGCCACCGCCTCCACGTCGAGCCCGAACGCCTCCATCTGCGCGCCGCTTATATCAGCGGCCGAGCGCCCGTGCGAGCCGCCGGCGCCGGCGCGTCGTGCGCAGCGTGCGCGCGAGCCACCGCCGCCCGTCCCGCCAGGTGACCCGAGGCCACTCGATCATGCCCTCGCTCACCGTGAGGATGCGCCGGCCCGGGCGGCGCCAGTCGCACAGCACGACGGGCTTGTAGACGCGCGGGCTGCGGCAGAGCATCTCGACGTCGAGGAGCATGCCGGGCGCCAGGAGCTCGACCTCCGTCGGCACGCCGGGGAGCCGCGCGGCCAGCACCGCAGCCGGATCGGCAGCGGCGCCGCCGCGCGCCTCGATGCGCACGAGCAGCCGATCCCGCAGCGCGACGACGAAGAAGACCGCGCTGTCCACGGCGTCCGCCGCCGCCGCGCCCGCGTCCACCACGTCGTGCACATGGAGCCGCCGGCCGGCGAGCTCGACCGCATCGGCGGCGCGCCCGAGCACGGTGATGCCCGGGCGGGGATCGCCGCAGGGACACGGCAGCGCCTGCCGCCGCACGACGTCGCCCAGATCGAAGCGCACGAGCGGGCTCCCCTCGAGGGCGATCGTCGTCACCACGAGTCGGCCCTCGCCGCCGGGTCCGACGGCGGCGCCGGCGCCGTCGAGCACCTCGCAGTACACGAGGTCGGTCTCGAGGTGCAGCGTGCCCGCGCGGCACGAGGTCCCGAGCAGCATGGTCTCGGTCGAGCCGTAGAGCTCGATCACGCGCGCCCCCCACGTCCGCGCAAGGCGCCGCTGGAGCGCCGGCGGCAGCGGGGCTCCGCCGAGGAAGAGCGTGTCGATCGCGAGGCCCGCGCGGGGATCGAGGCCGCGGGCTCGCGCGATCTCGCCGAGCACCACCGGCTCGAGCGGGAGCCCGGCCAGCACCTGCGCTCCGGTGCGCTCGGCCAGCTCGAGCGCCCGCGGAAAGGGGACGTCCCAGTTGATGTTGCCCGCAGGAATCGCGATGCCGCCGCCGGCCTGCGCGACGAGCTGGATCAGGTGCGCGGGCGCGGCCATGAACGGAAAGCGGTTGAGGATCACCCTGCCGGGGGCGAAGGCCTCCGGCTGCGCCGCGCGGATCGCGGCCGCCGAGCGGGCGAGATCGCCCGTGGTGAGCCAGGCCGAATTCACGGCACCGGTCGTCCCCGAGGATTCCTGGTAGTGGCAGACGCGCTCGCGGGGCACCGCGCGTGTCCCGTCGGCTCCGGCCTCCTCGAGATCGCGACGGGTCGTGAGCGGCAGCCGCGCGAAGTCGGCAAGCGAGCGCAGGCGCACCCCGGCGAGTCGCTCGGCGTAGAGGCGGCTCGCGCGCGCCCGCTCCACCGTTGCCGCGAGCGCGCCCACGAGCGCGTCCGGCGCTGTCGTCGGGACGCCGGCCGTCGTCACGGCGCCCGAGCCTGCGTCGGGGGTGTGCCGGAGTCAAGGGCGCGTTGACGAGCCAGCGCCTCGCCCGCCATAAGGGCCTCTTCCATGCGCATCCACCTGATCTCGCCCACGCACCGCCTGCCCGACGGCTCGCTGCACAAGACCACGCGCTACTGGACGAGCGGGACCACGCTGCCGTATCTGAAGGCGCTCACGCCCCCACCGCACGCCGTCGACTTCACCGACGAGCTGATGCACGACCTCGACCTCGCCCGCATCGAGCGCGAGGCCGACGTGGTCGGCCTCACGGCCATGGGGCCGCAGATCCGCCGCGCCTACGAGCTGGCCGACCACTTCCGCGCCCGCGGCAAGAAGGTCGTGCTCGGCGGCACCTGGGTGTCGCTCACGCCCGAGGCGTCGCTCGCGCACGCCGACGCGGTGGTGGTCGGCGAGGCGGAGTACGTCTGGAAGGACGTGCTCGCCGACCTCGAGGCGGGGCGGTCGCGCGGCATCTACCGCGCCGCGCGCTGGCACGATCTGCGCAACCTGCCGGCGATCGACTGGTGGTCGCTGCCGCTGCTCAAGCCCGAGGCGTTTCGTTCGAGCTGGCTCTACCGCATGTACTTTTTCTGGCCCGTCTTCTTCTCCCGCGGCTGCCCGCACCCCTGCTCGTACTGCGCCGTGCAGACCTACTACGACCGCACGTACCGCACGCGCCCGGTCGACGACGTCCTCGAGGACGTCCGCCAGCTCCGCGCCCTCGGCGCCCGGCGGCTCCTCTGGCTCGACGACAACCCGATCGCCCGCCCCGACGCGGCCAAGGAGCTCTTCCGCCGCCTCATCCCCTACCGCGTCGAGTGGGTGAGCCAGGCGACGATCAACATCGCGCGCGACGACGAGCTGCTCGATTTGGCCGCGCGCTCGGGCGCCCGCGTGCTCTCGATCGGCTTCGAGAGCCTCTCGGAGGAGAGCCTCGCGGCGGTCCGCAAGGGCTTCAACCGGCCGAGCCGCTTCGCCGAGGACGTGCGCAAGCTCCGGGCGCGGGGCATCCACGTGATCGCCCTCGTCATGGTGGGGCTCGACGGCGACACGCCGGAGACCTTCGCGGCCACGCTGCGCTGGCTCGACGCGAACCACATCAGCTTCCTCAAGCTCTTCACCCCCGCGCCCTACCCGGGCACCCCCTTCTACGCCGAGATGGCCGCCGCCGGGCGCATCGCCGACCACGACTGGGGCCACTACGACTACGGCAGCCCCGTGGTGCGGCCCCTCCACATGAGCAGCGAGCAGATGCTCGCGGGCTTCCGCGCCGTCTATGCGGGCTTCTACTCCGTGCGCAGCATGCTGCGTCGCTTCGTGCCCCCGCCGCGCGGCCATCTCCTCGAGACGCTCGCCATGGTGGTCGCCAACGCCAAGGTGCACCGCTACCTGCGGCGCAACCCGACCGCCTGGGGCACCATCTCCTGAGCGGTGCGGCCGGCCTCGACGGGGCCCGTCTCCCACACGTCGTCGAACATGAGCCACTGGGCGGGCACCGCGCGCACGAGCGCCTCGTAGGCGGCGACGGTCGCCCGCAGCGCGGCCTCGCTGTCGGCGGGGGTGAGCGGATCGAAGCGACCCGCCACGCGAAACTCGTAGCGCCGGATGCCCGTGCGCAGCGCGAAGACCGGGACCACCGGGGCGCGCGCGAGCCGTGCCACGGCGAAGGGGCCGAGCTGGAAGCGCGTCGGCCGACCGCAGAACTCGACCGCGACGCCGCCGCGCAGCCGCCCCCAGGGCTCGATCTGCATGCAGACGATCTCGCCGCGCTTTAGCGCGCGCAGGATCGGCAGCCCGGCGAACACCGAGCGGTCGGAGTAGATCGCGCCGACGCCGTGGCGGGTGCGCAGCCGGTGGACGAATGCCCGCACCGTCGGGTTGGGCTCGTGCGCCATCACGAGATGCACCGGCCGACCGAGCGCCGCGAGCGCCCGCGCCCCGGCCTCCCAGGAGCCGAAGTGGCCGGTCGGCACGACCACGCCGCGGCCCTCGGCGAGCGCCCCCGCAAAGAGCGCCTCGCCGACGACGCGCAGCGCGAGCGGGCGGGGTCGTGGCCCCCACTGCTCCATGCTCTCGGTGAGCGAGCGCGCGAGCTCGGCGAACACCCGGTAGGCGTCCCACCGCTCGCGCCACCAGCCGCGGGGGCCGCGCACCTGCCGCTGGTTGCGCAGCACCACCGCCCGGTTGTGCCGCGCGATGGCGAAGATGATGGCGGCGATCACCGGCGGCGAGGCGCGCTTCCACCACTCCGGGCCGTAGACGCAGCCGAGCTCGGCGAAGCGCCGCCAGAAGCTGCCGTCGAAGCGCAGCGCCGCGCGCAGCCGGCCGAGATCCATCGGGCCCGCTTAGCGGAAGACCCCGCCCGCCACAAGGCTCTAGGAGCCTGTCCGAGTGATCGACGCAAGCGAGGCGGCGAAGGGGCGAGCGAGAGCGGCAAGCGCAGCGACGACCGAGGAGGCGTAGCCGGAGCTACGCCGCACGAGGGAGGAGCGAGCACGCCGCTCGCAGCCGTCCATTCGCCGCCGTAGCCGGAGCATCACTCGGACAGGCTCCTAGCGCGGCACGGCGAGCGTGAAGCGCGCCTCGGCGCGGACCTCCGTGCCGACGAGCGCCCGTCCTTCGAGCAGCGTCGCGCTCGCGAACTGCCGCACGACGCTCACCTCGACGCGAAGCACGTCCCCGACGCGCACCGCCGCGTGCAGGCGGAAGTCGTCGACCGCGGCCAGGTAGCCGGCGGACGGCAGCCGGTCGGCGAACGCCCCCAGAAGCGCGCCGCCGCCCTGCGCCATCGCCTCCAAGACGAAGGCGGCGGGCAGCGTGCCGTCGGGCGCGACGCAGGGATCGGTCGCGGTGACGAGCTTGACGAACACGCCGCGCTGCTCGTCCACCTCGACCACGCGGTCGATCAGGAGAAACGGCGCCGCGTGCGGGAGCCGCGGCACCCGGTCGCGCGGCGGGCTCATGCGACCGCCTCGAGCCGCAGCGGCCTGCACATCCCCCCGCGCGCGAGCCCGGGCACGACCGCACACCGCAGCGCCGCCCGTCGCGGCGCCTCGCGCACGACCGCGAGGCCGGCGCGCGGCGCTGGCCCCGTGCCGAGGGTCGGCGGGACGATGCCCGTGGCCAGCGCCAGGGCCGCCGCGGCGACGTCGAGCGCGCCGGCCGCCCCGAAGTCGCCGGTCGTCCCGCGCACGGCGGTGACCGGCACCGGGCGGCCGGCGAGCGCGAGCGTGAGCGCCTCGGCCTCGAGCGTGTCGCGCGGCGGGCTGCCGCTTGCGCCCGCGAACACGGCGTCGGCGTCGCGCACGAGGGGTCGCAGCCCCGCCGCCACCGCGCGGGCGTCCGTCGCCCAGCCGTGCACCGGCGCGGGCACGGCGAAGCCCGGATCGGGGCGAACGCACGCGTAGATGCGGGCCCCGCGTTCCCGCGCGGCGGCGAGCGGTTCGAGCACCACGACCGCGGCCCCCTCGCCGAGGGCTGGACCGTCCGCGGCTGGATCGAGCGGGCGCGGCACGCCGCGGGTGAGGAGCCGCGCCTCGCCGAGCACGGCGGCGAGCGTCGCGTCGAGCTCGTCGGCGCCGCCGGCGAGGCAGAGGCGCGCCCGCCCGGCGGCGACCCAGTCGACGCCGCAGGCGATCGCCGACTCCCCCGAGGCCTCCCCTTCGGTCACCATCGCCGTCGGGCCGGTGATGCCGAGCTCGATGGTGACATAGGCGAGCGGCGCGTTCAGCACGAGGTTCGGGAAGACGAGCGGGTTCGCCGCCCCGCGCGCGAACAGCCGGTCGAGAAAGCTCGCCGTCTCGTTCAGGTTGCCGAGCGCCGTGCCGAGGCAGAGCCCGGTCCGATCGCCGGCCACGGCCTCGGCCGCGAGCCCCGCGTCGGCGAGCGCGAGGCGAGCGGCCGCGAGCGCCAGCAGCGACGTGCGATCGATCCGGCGGCCGAGCGGCGAGCGGGCGTAGCACCGGCGCTCGAACGGCGGCACCGCCCCGTCGGGACTGCGGCGGCCGGCGAGCAGCCCCGACCAGAAGGCGTCGACCCCGTGGCCGAGCGGGCTCATCACCCCGAGGCCCGTGATCGCCACCGGCGCCGTCAGACGGCCCCCACGCGCCCGAGAACAAGCGTCACGTTGTGGCCGCCGAAGCCGTAGGATGACGTCACCGCCACCCCAAGCGGCACCCGCCGGCCGGGTTCCGGCACCAGGTCCAGATCGGCCCACGCCGGATCGGGCGCCCGCAGGTTCACCGTCGGTGGCAGGAGCCCGTCGCTGAGCGCGCGCACCGTGACCACGGCTTCGACCGCCCCCGCGGCGCCGAGGGTGTGGCCGAGCTGCGACTTGGTCGAGCTCACCGGCACGCGCGGCAGCCGTCGGCCGAAGACCGCCCGCAGCACGCCGACCTCGACGGCGTCGTTCTGCGGCGTCCCGCTGCCGTGCGCGTTGACGTAGTCGACGCGCTCGGGGGACACGCCCGCGTCGGCGAGCGCCGCGCGCAGGGCCGCCACTGCTCCCGCCCCCGCCGGGTGCGGCGCCGTCGGATGGTAGGCGTCGGTTGCGGTGCCGTACCCGAGCACGAGGGCATGAATGCGCGCCCCGCGGGCGCGCGCGTGGTCGGCCTCCTCGAGCACGAGCGCCGCCGCTCCCTCGCCGAGAGAGAGCCCGCGCCGCCGCCCGTCGAAGGGCCGGCACGGCTCGGGGTCGAGCGCCTGGAGGGCGTCGAACCCGGCGTAGGTGAGCCGGCAGAGCTGGTCGGTGCCGATCGCGAGCGCCAGCGGTGTGCGGCCGGCGCGGATGGCGTCGGTGGCGGCCGCGATCGCGAGCGCGCTCGACGAGCATGCGGTCGAGAAGGTCACCCGCGGGCCGAAGAGACCGAGCGCCTGGCTCACCGCCGCCGCGCTCGTCGACAGCGGCGTGCCGAGCATGCGCCCGAGCCGGAAGCGGCGGTCCGCGCCGGCGCGGCGGCGCCGATATGCCTCCTCGGTCTCGCGCATGCCGCCCGTCGTCGCGCCGACGGCGATCGCCGTCCGCTGCCGAAGCGCCGCGTCGAGGCCCGCGTCCCGACACGCCTCGGCCGCGGCGGCGAGCGCGAAGCGGTCGGCGCGCGAGAGCCGCCGCGCGGTGGCCGGGGCAACGGCCGCGAGCGGCACCGGCACCGCCTCGGGCACCTCGGCGGCGATGCGGCAGCGGCCGGCGTGCGCAAAGAGCGTGAGCGGACCGATGGCGCAGCGGCCCTCGGCGAGCCCCGTCACCAGCGCGCGCACGTCGGCGCCGAGCGCCGTCACCGCGCCCAGGCCCGTGATCGCGACCGCCCGCGTGCTCGCCGTCGGCATCGCTCGCCGGGCGCTAGGAGCCCTGCCCGCCCCGTTCCGCCGCGATGAACTCGACGAGCGCCGCCACCGAGGCGAACGCCCGCTTGCCCACCTCCTCGTCGGGGATGGCCACGCGGAAGCGCTCCTCGACGAGCACCACGAGCTCGAGCGCATCGATCGAGTCGAGCCCGAGGCCGTCGCCGAAGATCGGCGTATCGTCGGGGATGTCCGCCGGGGCGAGATCGAGCCTCAGCCCCTCGGCCAGGAGCGCCTTCACCTCGGCCCGCAACCGCTCACGATCCATACGCGGCCTCCCTTAGAGCATCGTGAGGCCCCCGTCCACGTGCAGGGTGGTCCCCGTCACGTAGGAGGCGGCCGGGGAAGCCAGGAACACGACCGCGGCGGCGATCTCCTCGGGCGTCCCCGGACGCCCGAGCGGTATGTGCGCGTCGAGCTCGGCGCGCCGGGACGGCGCCATGCCGGCGACGAGCCCGGTCTCGACCAGCCCGGGAGAGACCGCATTCACCGTCACGCCGAACCGCGCGACCTCGCGCGCGAGCGACTTCGTGAGCGCCACGAGGCCGCCCTTGGCCGCGGCATAGCTCGACGCCCCCTCCTTGCCGAGAAACGCCGCCGGCGAGACCACGTTGATGATCCGCCCCCAGCGGGCGGCGATCATCGGCCGCAGCGCCGCTCGGGCGCAGCGGTAGGCGCCGAGCAGGTTGGTCTCGATCACCTCGCGCCACGCGGGCTCCGGCGCGAGCATGAGGAGCCCGTCGTGGGTGACGGCAGCGTTGTTCACGAGGACGTCGGGCGGGCCGCCGAGCTCCGCCCGCATCGCCGTAAAGAGCGCGGCGACCGCGGCGGCCTCGGCGACGTCGGCCTGGACGGCCGCCGCCACCACGCCCAAGCGGCGGAGGGCAGCGAGCGTCTCCTCGGCTTCCGCGCGCCGCTCGCGATAACAGAACCCGACTGCGGCCCCTTCCTCGGCGCAGGCGAGCGCGATGGCCCGCCCGATGCCGCGGGAGCCGCCGGTCACGAGCACGCGCCGGCCGACGAGCTTCATGCGGGGATCTCCTGCCTTTCGACGACGCATGCCGCCACGTGGCCGCTCGAACACACGTCGAGCACGAGCCCGCACTCGCGCGGCGCAAGCGCGCCGAGCGCCGCGAGCACGCCAAGCACGCCGGCTGCGCCCAGGGTCTCGCCGCCAGCGTCCTTGGGCGCGAGCGCCCGCCGCGGCACCCGACCGAGCGCGGCGAGGAGCACGCGCTGCTCGAGGCGAGCGAGCGGCGGCGGCGCGCCCAGGACGACGAGCGCCACCTCGCCCGCGCCGGCCTGTGCGAGCGCCCCGCGCACGGCCGCGGCGAGGCCCGCTCCGGCCGCGGCGGCCTCCCAGTCGGGCTCGAAGCCGCTCGCCACGCCGCGCACCGCGCCCAGGATCGGGACACCCCTCCCCACCGCGCGTGCAATGGGCTCGAGCACGACCGCGGCCGCGGCCTCCGCAAGCGGGCGGGCGGCATCGAAGCCGCCGTCGCGTACCCACGCCTCGAGGGGCTCCGCAACCGCATCCATCCCCCCGGCGACGATCGCGCGGGCCGCGCCCGCTTCGAGCAGCTCGGCCGCCTCGCCGACGGCGGCGAGCCCGGAGGCCGCGCCGGCGCTCAGCGTGATCGCCGGGCCCCCCAGCCGGCAGGCGATGGCGAGCTCGCCTGCCGCCGCGTTCGAGACCGTCGCCGCGAAGAGCCGCGGGCTCGCCCCCGCCGGTCCCGTGAGCGCGAGGCGGCGCTGGTAGGCGGCGTTGGTGAGGAAGCAGCCGAACGCCGTGCCGAGCACGACGCCCAGCTCGGGCCCGGGTGGGCCGTCGAAGCGGGCGAGCCCCGCGGCGGCGAGCGCACCCGCCCCGGCGGCGAGCGCAAGCTGCGCAAGACGCTCGGCCCGGGCGGCGCGACTGCGGACCGGGGCCGGCAGGCCGTCGAGGCCGGTGGCCGTGGACGCGCCGGTGATCGCCACGGCGAGGCTCATGGCGCCCCGAGCACGATGGCGGCGTTTGCGCCCGCAAATCCCGACGAGGTCGAGAGAGCCACGTCGACGCGGCGCCGCCGGGGCTCGCCGCGGACGAGGTCGAGCGCCGCACAGGCCGGATCCGGGGTGACGAGCCCCACCGTGGGCGGAATCAGCCCGGTCGCGATCGCCTGCACGCACACCACCGCTTCGAGCGCCCCCGCAGCCCCGAGCGTGTGGCCGACGGCGCCCTTGATCGAGTGCACCGCGGGCCCTGCCGCCCCGAAGACGCGGCCGAGCGCTGCCGCCTCCATCGCGTCGTTGTACGACGTGCCCGTACCGTGCGCCGAGACGAAGTCGACTGCCGCCGGGATGACCCCCGCGGCGGCGAGCGCGGCTTCGATCGCGCGCGCCGCCCCGCCGCCCTCGCGGTCGGGCGCCGTCATGTGCACGGCGTCGGCCGCGGCGCCCGCACCGCGGACGGCCGCCAGGACGTCGGCACCGCGGCGCGCGGCGTGGGCCGCGGCCTCGATCACCAGCAGCGCCGCCCCCTCGCCGAGCACGAGCCCCCGCCGGTCGCGATCGAAGGGACGCGCCCGCTCGGCCGTCGCGCGCAGGCAGTTGAATCCGGCGACGAGGAAGCGCGAGAGGATGTCGGTGCCGCCGGCGAGGACCACGTCGGCGCGGCCGCGCTGCACCCAGCCGGCCGCGAGCGCGACCGCCGCCGTGCCCGATGCACACGCGAGCTGCGTCGTCGCCACCGGACCGCGGAGGCCCAGGGCCCCGGCCAGGCGGACGGCCGGCGCAAAGTACGGCACCCGGGCGACGTCCGCCGGGGGAGGCGTGCCGGCCGCCGCCGCCGCATCCCAGGCCTCGAAGATGCGCATGCCGCCGCAGGTGGTCCCGAGCACGACGCCGAAGCGGGTCGGATCGACCGCGCCGGGATCGAGCCCCGCGGCCGCGAGCGCCTCGTGCGCTGCGAGCAGCGCCAGGGCCCCGGCGCGATCGGGGTCGTCGGCCGCGACGCCGCGGATCTCGGCCGCCGCGTTGGGCACGAGATCGTCGGCGGGAAACCCCGCGATGGGCGCGATCGCCGAGCGCCCCGCGAGCAACGCGTCCCACAGCGCAGCCACGCCGAGGCCGAACGGGGAGACCACCCCGCAGCCGGTAATGACGGCGGCGGACGTGCGCAGCGACACGCGGCAGGCAGCTATGTCACGCCCCGCGCCGCGCGGTCAATCGCAGGCCCGTGCCGCTCAGCGCGACCCGAGCTGCTGCTCCTGGAGCCCCCCGGACGGCGTCGCCCCGCCCGTGTCGGCCGGCGGCGGCGTGCTCCCGCCCGCGAACTGGATGTCGTCCTCGCCGCGCAGCATCCGGGGCGTGATCACGTAGGTGCCGCCGAGCGACGGCACCCAGATGTTCTCGGCCGTCTGCAGATCGCCGCCCGTGCAGGCAAAGGCGAGCCCGCCCGTGACCGCCCCCAGCGTAGCGTAGATCACCTTGGCGGGCATGTAGACGGCGTTCGACAGCACCGCGAGCGTGCCCCAGCCGGCATCCTCCCACGACCCGGCCGAGTCGGCGCGTGCGGGCGTCGCCGACGCGAGCATGCCGAGCAGCCCCGCGGCTGCCACCCCCATCCTCCAGCCCTTCATACGTCCTCCTCGCGAGGCCCCACCCGGCCTCCGGGCGCCCTTCTAGCGCATCGCCCCGCCGGGCGCTACTCGGTCCGGACGACCGCCTCGGGCGGCAGGAGCGCGAGCAGGTGCGCGAGCGCGCGCTCGACGTACGCGCGGTCTTTCGATTCGAGGGTGAGCTTCACCGCGTACTCCGGGTCGGCGAGCTTCGGATACGAGCCCAAGAGCAGGTCCGGGAAGGCCGCGAGCGTGGCGTTCAAGTGCTCGGCGATCGCGCCCTCGCCCTCGCGGGTGTAGACCACGCGCAGGTGATAGGGCGCCGCGGCGAAGCGGTCGCGGAGCGCGAGGAACTTCTGCTCGAACAGCTCGGGGATGCCGGGGAGCACGTAGACGTTCTCGCACTTGATGGTGGGAAAACCGAGCCGCCCGTCGACGATCAGCTCCGTCCCCTCCGGCACCTCGGCCATCTTGAGGCGCGCCGCGTTCACCTTCTCGCCGTAGAACTCCCGGATGCGGCTCTCGATCACCGGGTGGCGCACGACGGCGCGGCCGAGCCCGCGCGCGACCCCGGCGATCGTGACGTCGTCGTGCGTGGGGCCCACCCCGCCGGAGGTGAAGACCACGTCGTAGCGCGCGGCGAACTCCCGCACCGCGGCCGCGATCTCTTCGAGGTCGTCGGGGATCGTCACGATGCGGCGCAGCTCGACGCCGAGCGCGCGCAGCTCGCGGGCGAGAAACGGCGCGTTGGTATCGACCACCTTGCCGGAGAGGATCTCGTTCCCGACGACGACGAGCCCGGCGGTGCGGTCGCGCGGCATCCGCTACACCGAGATGGCGTCCTTGCGGAAGTCGCTGCGCCCGATCTTGACGTTGACCACCGCGGGCTTGCCCGCGCCGAGCGCGCGCTCGAGCGCCGGCCGGAGCTGCTCGGGCCGCTCGACCCACTCGCCGTGCCCCCCGAGCGCCTCGATCATCCGGTCGTAGCGGCTGTGGGCGAGCTTGCAGGCCGGGGTGCGGTCGGGGCCGTACATCTGCTCCTGGCCGCGGAGGATCTGCATCCAGGCGGCGTCGTTCCCGATCACGCCCACGATGTTGATCTTCTGCCGGATGCACGCCTCGAACTCCATCATGTTGAGGCCGAACGCCCCGTCGCCGTAGAGGATGATCACGTCGCTCGCGGGCGAGGCGAGCTTCGCCGCCATCGCATAGCCGGGGCCGGCGCCGAGCGTGCCGAGCGGTCCCGCGTCGAGCCAGTGGCCGAAGCCGCGCGGCCGCAGCACGTTGGCCGCCGAGCCCACGAAGTCGCCGCCGTCGCCGACGAGGATCGTCTTGTCCGTAACGAAGCGCCCGACCTCGGCGCACACGCGCAGCGGGTTGATCGGGACCTCGTCCGAGGCGAGCTGGGGCTGGAGCGCCTCCCACTTCGCCTGCTCGAGGGCGCGCAGCTCGGCGAGCCAGGCGCGCGAGAGCTCCGGCCGGAAGCGGGCCGCGCGCGCGCACGCCGTGAGCGCCTCCATGACGAGCCCCGTGTCTCCGATGATGCCGACGTCGCAACCCCGGTTCTTGCCGAGCTCGCGCCCGTCCAAGTCGACGTGGATGAGCTTCGCTTCGGCGTTGATGTGGGTGCTGCGGCCGTAGCCCAGGCGGAAGTCGAGCGGCGTGCCGAAGATGAGCACGACGTCGGCGCGCCGCAGCGCATCCTTGCGCGTGTGGAGGAACCAGTGCGGGTCGTCGGGGTCGAGGCTGCCGCGCGCCTGGCCGTTCACGTAGACGGGCAGCTCGAAGGTGCGCACGAACTCCGGGTATGCCTCGCGCCGGCGCGACCAGAAGAGCTGCGAGCCCACCAGGCACACCGGGCGCTGCGCGCCGCGCAACAGCTCGAAGGCGCGCTCGACGTACACCGGATCGGGGCCTACCCCCGCGGCCGTCCGCGAGCGCTCGGGCACCACCACGTCGCGCTCCTCGACCTGGTCGAAGAGGAGGTCGAGCGGCATCTCGAGAAAGACGGGGCCGGGCACGTTCGTGGTCGCCACCCGGAAGGCGGCGGCGACGTACTCCCCGAGCCGGCGCGCGCTCGGCACGGAGACGGCCCACTTGGTGATCGGCCGCATGAGGCTCACGTGGTCCATGTCCTGGAGGCCGCCCATGTCCTGGAACATCCGCGGCGCCTGCCCGCCGATCACGATCATCGGGATGTTCGCGCGCCACGCCGTGGCGACCCCCGTCACCGCGTCGGTGAGCCCCGGCCCCGCGGTCACCACCGCCACGCCGGGCTCCCCGGTGACGCGCGCCCAGCCGTCGGCCGCGTGCGCCGCCGACTGCTCGTGGCGGACGTCGATCACGCCGATGCCCTCGTCGAGGCAGCCGTCGTAGATCGACATCACGTGCCCGCCGCAGAGCGTGAAGATGTAGCGGACCCCCTCCTGCTTGAGCGCGCGTGCGACGATGCGTCCGCCGTGGATGCTCATCCGAAGTCCCTCAGGCGCCGAACTCGATGTCCCGGATGTCGGGGATCTGCTCGCGGAGGTAGGCGGCGAGCCGCTTCTTCAGCCGGGCCTCGATCTGCCGCACCCGCTCGCGGCTGATGCCGTACTGATCGCCGATCTCCTGCAACGTCACCGGATCTTCGTCGCGCATGAGCGCCTCGAGCCGCCGCTCGTAGATGACGAGGTCCTTCCCCTTGAGCGTGCGCTTGAACTCCTCCGCCTTCTGCCGCACGAGGCGGTGATACTCCTCGTCGGCGACGGCGTCGGCAGTCTGCGCGGGCCCCGGCAGAAAATCAAGGAGCGTCGCGTCCTCCCCGTCTTCGAGCGGCGCGTTCACCGAGAGATCGCGCGCCGCGAGGCGCTGCTCCATCTCGACGACGTCCTTCTCCTTGACGCCCAGGTGCTGCGCGATGAGCTTGGGCGAGGCGACGAACCCCTCGCGCTCGAGCCGCTCGCGCTCCTTCTGCAGGTTGAAGAAGAGCTTGCGCTGCGCCTGCGTCGTGCCGACCTTCACGAGCCGCCAGTTGTTCATGATGTAGCGGATCACGTAGGCGCGGATCCACCACACCGCGTAGGACGGGAAGCGAATCCCGCGGTAGGGGTCGAAGTTCTTGACCGCCTCGAGGAGCCCGACGTTCCCCTCCTGGATGAGGTCGAGCAGGTTGTGCACCGCCCGCTGGTACTCGCGGGCGATCATCACGACCAAACGGAGGTTCGCCGTCACGAGCCGCCAGGCGGCCTGCCGGTCGCCATGCTCGTGCCAGCGCACCGCGAGCGCGTGCTCTTCCTCGCGGGAGAGGACCGGGATGCGGCGGATCTCGGCGAGGTAGCGCTGGAGCGTGTCGGCCGGGACGAGGGCCCCGGGCGACCGCGGCTCGCCCGACGCCGGGCCGGGCAGATCGGGCTCGTGCTCCTGCGCCATGCGCAACGTCAGAAGGCGAGGTGGGCGCGCGGGTCCCCGGGGTAGGCACGCTCGAGGGTCGCCACCGCTTCGCGCACCTGCTCGCCGCCGTTCGGCGGCACCTGCACCATCAGGCGCACGTAAAGGTCGCCGGGCGGCCCGCCCTTGGGATCGGGCACCCCGCGGCCGCGCAGCCGCAGCCGCTGCCCGCTCTGACTCCCCTTCGGGATCTTGAGCTGCACGCGCCCGGTCGGCGTCGGCACCGTGATGGTCGCGCCGAGCATGGCCTCGCCGATCGTGACCGGCACCTCGACGGTGAGGTCGCGGCCGTCGCGCCGGAGCTGGGGATGCGGGCGCACCTTGACCACGAAGTAGAGATCGCCCGGTGGACCGCCGCTCGGCGACACGCCGCCCTTGCCGGCGACCCGCAGCCGCGCCCCGTCGTCCACGCCGGGGGGAATCTTCACGGTGAGCCGCTCGCGCTGCTCGACGGTGCCCGTGCCCCCGCAGGCCGTGCAGGCCCGTCGCCCCTGCCGTCCGCTGCCGCCGCAGGGGGCACAGGGCGCCGGGCGGCGGATGGTCACCGCCGTCTGCGTGCCGCGCAGCGCATCGAGGAAGTCGATCTCGAGCGGATGCTCGATGTCCTGTCCGCTCGCCGGGGCGTGCGCCGCGCCGCCGAACATCTCGTTCAGGATGTCGGCGAATCCCCGCTCGGCGCCCGCGCGCCGCCGCCCTCGCGGCATCTCGAAGCCGAAGCTGAACCCGCCTTCCTCCGGCCGGAAGGAGAACCCCCGCCCGCTCTCGCTCCAGCGCCGGTACTCGCGTGCGCGCACCGGATCGAAGCCCGGCTGCAGGCCCTCGTGCCCGAATTCGTCGTAGAGGCGGCGCTTTTCGGGATCGCCGAGGACGTCGTAGGCGAAGGAGATTTCCTTGAACCGCTCCTCGGCCTGCCGATTCCCGGGGTTCACGTCGGGATGGTGCTGGCGGGCGAGCTTCCGATAGGCCTTGCGAATCTCCTCCGCGCTCGCGGTCCGCGGCACCCCGAGCACGGCGTAGAGGTCCTTCTGCGTCGCCATCGGTCCGCCCGCTCCGCCCCCTCACTGCGGGTAGTGGACGTGCACCTTGCCCGCGGCGATCTCGCGGAGCGCGGTGACGATCTCCTTGTTCTCGGACTCGACCAGCGGGCGCGCCCCCTTCAAGAGCTGCTTGGCGCGACGCGCAGCGAGCAGCACCAGCTCGAAGCGGTTGTCGACCCGCTCGAGGCAGTCCTCCACGGTGATTCGTGCCATGGTCCGACTTAGTAACGGAAAGTGCTGCACAAGGGAATCACGGCCGCCGCCCGCAGCTTGACAGCCGCACGACCGCCCGATACGAGCGAGCCGCGCATGGGCCGGCTTGCGCGCCTTCTCGGCTTCGATCACGGCCGACGCGATCTCCTCGCAGACCTGGGGGACCTCTACCGCGCCGAGGCCGAGCATGCGATCCATCTCCGCCAGCAGGCCGAGCGGGCCCGCTACCCGCAGGTGGCGGCGACGCTGCGCGAGCTCGCCGCGGTCGAGGACCGCCACGCGGCGTGGCTCCGCGAGCGCATCCTGGCGCTCGGCGGCGCGATTCCGCCGCTCGCCCCGCCTCCCCTGCCCGGCCGCAACCAGTGGGAGCGCGCCGTCGCCGGGCTGCGCGCGGCGCAGCAGAAGCGCAAGCGGCTCGTCGACCAGATCGCCCACTGGGACCCGGAGGAGCCCGAGACGGTGGCGCTGCTGCGCCGCATCGAAGAGGAGGACCACGGCCAGCTCCCCGTCCTCGAGCACGTGGTCATGCGCAGCGATCCCCAGGCGATCGACTGAGGGGCTTCGCGAGGAGCAGGAAGACCTCCCGGTTGCCTTTGGGACCCGGGAGCACCGACTCGGCTTCACCGCCAACGCAGAGGCCCGCGGCGGCCGCAGCCGCACGCACGCGCGCGACCGCCGCGGCGCGCAGGCCGGGGTCGCGCACCACGCCGCCCTTGCCGACCTGCCCGCGGCCGACCTCGAACTGCGGCTTGACCAGGGCCACGACGGGCGACCCCGGGGCGAGCACGGCTGCCACTGCCGGCAAGACGAGCGCGAGCGAGATGAACGCGACGTCGATCGTGGCGAGGTCCGGGGTCTCGGGCAGCTCGACCGCCGCGAGGTGACGCGCGTTCACCCGCTCGAGCACGACTACCCGGGGGTCCTGGCGCAGCGACCACGCGAGCTGCCCGTAGCCCACGTCGACCGCGATCACGCGCCGCGCCCCCCGGCGCAAAAGGCAGTCGGTGAACCCGCCGGTCGACGCCCCGACGTCGAGCGCGACGCGCCCGCGCACGTCGAGCCCGAAGGCGTCGAGCGCGCCCGCGAGCTTCTCGCCCCCGCGGCTCACGTAGGGCGCGGGCGCCCCGCGCAGGCGCAGGCGCGCGTCGGCGGCGACCACGGCGCCGGGCTTGGTGACCGGGCGCTCCTCGACCAGCACCGCGCCGGCGAGGATCAGCCGCTGCGCCCGCTCCCGGCTCGGGGCGAGCCCGCGGTCGACGAGGAGCCGGTCGAGGCGGACCCTCACGCCCGCTCGGCGGGCTCGAGCGCGCGGCCGACCACCCAGGTGACGAGCGCGCGCAGCGGCTCGGCCCGGCGGCCGAGCGGGCGAAGCGCGGCGAGCGCGGCGTCGCGCTCGCGCCGCGCGTGTCGCCGCGCGCCCGCGAGCCCCAAGACCGCCGGATACGTGGCCTTGCCGAGCGCGCGGTCGGTGCGCCCGTCGCCGCCGGGCGCCTCGCCCGCATCGAGGATGTCGTCGGCGATCTGGAAGGCGAGCCCGAGATGGGTGGCGTACGCGGTGAGCCGGCCGAGCACGGCCGGCGAGGCGCCGCCGACGAGCGCCCCCGTGCGCGCCGCCGCGACCAGGAGCGCCCCGGTCTTGCGCCGGTGAATCGCGCGCACGCGGCGGAGCGTCGGCCGCGTGCCCGCGGCGGCGAGATCGAGCGCCTGGCCGCCCACCATGCCCGCCTCGCCCGCCGCCGCCGCGACCTCGGCGATCGCCGCGAGCGCGCGCTCGGGCGGAACGCCGCGCGCGCGGGCCATCACGGCGAACGCGTCGGCCAGCAGCGCGTCGCCGACCAAAATCGCCGTCCCCTCGCCGTACACCCGATGCGCCGTCGGCCGCCCGCGCCTGAGATCGTCGTCGTCCATCGCGGGGAGATCGTCGTGGACGAGCGAGTAGGTGTGGATCATCTCGAGCGCGCAGGCGAAGGGCAGGACGAGGCGGGGCGGCGCGCCGGCGATCTCGCCCGCGGCGAGCGCGAGGATCGGCCGCACGCGCTTGCCGCCGGCAAGGAGGCTGTAGCGCAGCGCCGCGCGCAGGCGCTCGCGGCCCGGGGGAACCAGGCGGCGGAGCGCCCGCTCGACCAGCGCGCGGCGGCGGGCAAGGTAGCGCGCGAGATCCAGGCCTCAGTCCTCGTCGCCGAGCGGCTGGGCGACGAGCTTGCCCGCCTCCGTCCGCAGCAGCACCTCGACGCGCTGCTCGATGTCGGCGAGCCGCTCGCCGAGCGCCTTCACCAGCGCCATGCCCCGTTCGAAGGCCGCGAGCGACTCCTCGAGCGGCAGCTCGCCCTGCTCGAGCCGGCGCACGAGCGCTTCCAGCTCCGCGAGCCCGTCCTCGAACCGTGCCGGCAATGTCGCATCAGCCATCGTCGCGCTCCGTCGCCTCCACGCGCGCCCGCGCCCGCCCGCGCGCGAAGATGACCGCGAGCGGCTCGCCCGCGGCGAGCACGGCGGCGTCGCGCACGACCGCGCCCGTGGGCCCTCCCCGGCGCACGATCGCGTAGCCCCGCGCGAGACAGGCGAGCGGCGAAAGCGCCCCGAGCGCCGCCTCGCGCGCTCCGAGCGTCCCGCGGGCCTGCGCGACGCGCACCCGCAGCGCCCGCTCGAGGCGCTCGCGCGCCTGCGCGACGCGCACCGCGGCGTGCCCGAGGCGCCCGGCGGGGCTCGCCCGTTCGAGCCGCTCGCCGAGCCCCGCGAGCTCCCGCCGGTCCCACTCGGCGCGGCGGGCGAGCGCGGCGCGGGCGCGCGCCGCGAGGTCGTCGATCCGGAGCCCGAGGTCGCGCACGCGCCGGCGGGGATCCCCGAGCCCGCGCTCGACGCGGGCGAGCCGCTCGCGTGCCGCCTCGAGGCGCCGGCGGAGCCCCGCGCGCAGCGCCTGGGCCGCGCGCGCCACCGTCGCGGCCACCTCCGTCCGGTCGGGCACGACGAGCGCCGCCGCCGCCGTCGGCGTGGGCGCGCGCACGTCGGCGACGAAGTCGGCGATGGTGAAATCGATCTCGTGGCCCACCGCGGAGACGACCGGCACGCGCGAGCCCGCGATGGCGCGGGCCACCACCTCCTCGTTGAACGCCCACAGGTCTTCGAGCGAGCCGCCCCCGCGCCCGACGATCAGGACCTCCACGCCCGGCACGCGGTTCAAGTCGGCGATCGCCGCGGCGATCTCGGCCGCGGCGCCGTCGCCCTGGACCCGCACGGGGCGCACGAGCACCCGCGCGGCCGGCCAGCGCCGGCGGAGCACGGTGCGCAGGTCGTGCACGGCCGCGCCGCCGAGCGCCGTGACGATGCCCACCGTCGCGGGAAAGCGCGGCAGCGGCCGCTTGCGCTCGGCGGCGAAGAGCCCCTCGGCGGCGAGGCGGGCCTTGAGCTGCTCGAAGGCGAGCCGCAGCGCTCCCTGGCCGCGCGGCTCCATGGCCTCGACGTAGAGCTGGAGCGCGCCGCGCGGCGCATACACGCCCGGGCGCGCGGCGACCAGCACCTCGAGCCCGTCGGCTGGCCGGAAGGGGAGGAGCTGCGCCGTGCCGCGGAACATGACCGCGGCGAGCTGGCTCTCGTCGTCCTTCAGCGTGAAGTAGAGGTGGCCCGAGGCCGCGCGGCGCACGTTCGAGAGCTCGCCCGCCACCCAGACCGCGGCCGGAAACGGCGCGTCGAGCGCCGCCCGCAGCCGCTCGACGAGCTGCGTCACCGTGAGGACGCGCGGCGCGGTGCCGGGCAGCGCCACGCGCCCGGTCATCCCTCGCTGCGGGCGACGAAGGGCTTGAACACCTGCCAGCTCTTGAGCAGCTCGAGGGCGTGGTCGAGCTGCGGATCGGACCCGAGCTCGCCCTCCTTGACGTTGGCGGGATCGATCTCGGGCTTCTCGCTGCCCGGCGGGAGGGCGCTCGCGGGCTTGTGGTCGGCCTCCCCCTCCTCCTCCGGTGCCGTCGCGTGGTCCGACGTCGGGTGCGCCAGATGGTGCGGCAGATCGGCCTCGCGCACGCCGAGCCCGGACTTGTCGTTCTTCGCGATCTGCCCGGTCTGGTCCATGATGATGTCGGGGACGATGCCGGTCGCCTGGATCGAGCGGCCGCTCGGCGTGTAGTAGCGCGCCGTGGTGAGACGCAGCGCCGAGTTGTCGTCCAGCGGCAGGATGGTCTGGACCGAGCCCTTCCCGAAGGTCTGCGTGCCGAGCACGAGCGCCCGCTTGTGATCCTGGAGCGCCCCGGCCACGATCTCCGACGCGCTCGCGCTGCCGCCGTTCACCAGCACGACCATCGGGAAGTCGGACCACGTGCCCGCCTTGTGCGCGAAGTATTTCTGTTTCTGGTTCTCGAGCCGCCCGTCGGTGTAGACGATGAGGCCCGAGTCGAGGAACAGATCGGAGACCCGCACTGCCTGCGTGAGGAGGCCGCCCGGATTGTTGCGCAGGTCGAGCACGAGTCCCTGGAGACCGCCGGCATCCTTGTCGAGCTGCTTGAGCGCCCGCTCGAGGTCGTCGTCGGTCCGCTCCTGGAACTGGGTCACGCGGATGTAGCCGTAGCCCTTTTCGAGCATCTTCGACTTGACGCTCTGGATCTTGATGATCTCGCGCGTGAGCGTGACGTCGAAGAGGTCGGGCCGTCCCTCGCGGCGCAGCGTGAGCGTCACCTTCGTGTCCTTCGGGCCGCGCATCTTCTTGACGGCCTCGACCAGCCCCATGTCCTTGGTGAGCTCGCCATCGATCTTGACGATCTGGTCGCCGGACTTGATGCCCGCCCGGTACGCCGGCGTGTCCTCGATCGGGGAGACGACCGTGAGCACGTTGTTCCGCGTCGTGATCTCGATGCCGAGGCCGCCGAAGCTCCCCTTGGTGTCGACCTGGAGCTCCTTGTAGAGATCGGGCGTGAGGTAGGCGCTGTGCGGGTCGAGCGCCGCGAGCATGCCGTTGATGGCGCCCTCAATGAGCTTCTTCGTCGGCACCTCCTCGACGTAGTTCTTCTGGATCATGGCCATGACGTTGGAGAGCGTCTCGAGGCCTTCGTAGGACTCCTTCGTCGGCGAGGCGCCGACGCGCTCCACGCCGCGGCCCCAGGAGAAGAGGAGCGCCAGCGCGACCGCCAAGGCGGCCGCCGTCACCCAGCTCGTGCGCCGTCTGCCATTCATCGATGCTGCCCTCGCTGCGCCACTATACGTGCGGCTGCGACCAGTGAAAAACGAGCGTCAGCGTAGTCCGCCCCCGACGACCCGGCAAGGCCACCGCCGCCGCTCAGCGCGCTGCCTCCGTCGGGTCCGCGTCGAGCAGCGCCTCGATGGAGGCAACCGCCTCGGGCGATGCCCAGTCCCGGGGTCCGATCACCCGCTCGACGATGCGTCCCGCGCGATCGATGACGAAGCTCTCCGGATAGCCCCAGACACCGTAGCGATCCCCCACCTGGTGGTCGGGGTCGATCAGCACCGGGAAGCTCAGCTTGAGCTGCTCGACGAACGGCCGCACGACCCGCGGGCCATCCTCGTCCTGGCTCACGGCAAGGAGCTGGAAGTCGCGGTCGCGCAGGCGCTCGTAGAGCCGCTCCATCGACGGCATCTCCTCTCGGCACGGCGGACACCACGTCGTCCAGACGTTCAGCAGCACCACCTTGCCGCGCAGCGCCGAGAGCCGCACGGCCTGCCCGGCGAGGTTCGGGAGCACGAAGTCCGCGGCGCGCGCGGGCGCGCGGTGGCGGAGCCCCAAGAGCCCCGCGCCCGCGGCGAGGCCGAGCACCACGACCCCGGCGAGAACCGTCAGGCCGCGGCGGTCCGCCATGCCCGTTCCGCGACGAGCCCCGTCGCCCCGGCCAGCACGAGCGCGAGGCTCGTGAGCTGGGCCGCGGTGAGGCCGAGCGCCACCACCGGGTTGATCCGCACGAACTCGACGAGGAAGCGCGCGGTGCCGCTCAGCACGAGGTACCAGCAGAAGATCGTCCCGTCGGGCGCGGGCCGCCGGCGCAGGCGCCAGAGCAGCGCGAAGATGGCGAAGTACGCGATCGACTCGTAGATGGGCGTGGGATGCACCCGCACGCCGGGCGGCTCGTTCCAGCCCACCACCGCATACGGGTACGCCATCCCCCAGGGCAGCGTGGTGACGCGCCCCCAGTCCCCGTCGCCGGCGAGCTGGCACCCCCAGCGGCCGATCGCCTGGCCGAGGACGATCCCCGGCGCGGCACAGTCGGCCCCGACGAGCCACGGGATGCGGTGGCGGCGGAAGAAGAGCGTCATCGCGAGCGCCCCGCCCGCGAGCCCCCCGTAGAAGACGAAGCCGCCCGGGCCGAAGAGCACATGGACCGGGTCGCGCACGAAGTCCGACCACCCCTCGACGATCATCCACAGGCGCGCGCCGACGAGCCCTCCCACGGCCGCCCACACGAGCGCCGAAGAGGCGAGCTCGCGCGCGTAGCCCTTGCGCGCAAGCTCGACGCCCGTGGCCCACCCGGCGGCGAGAAAGCCGAGCGCCAGCATGATGCCGAAGATGTGGATCGGAATCGGGCCGATGTGCAGGACGTCGGGCACCATGCGCGGAACGCGGCGATCTTAGCGGAGGGCACGCACGCGCGCCACTCGCGCGCCCCGGGGCTTCGTGCTTTAAGGCCGCCGTGCGAGCCGTCGTGCAGCGGGTGTCGGAGGCGCGTGTCACCGTGGACGGACGCGTCGTGGGGGCGATCGGCCGCGGGCTCTGTGCGCTCGTCGGCGTGGCGGCCACGGACACCGAGGCCGACGCCGAGGCGCTCGCGCGGCGCGTGGCGGGGCTGCGCGTCTTCGAGGACGCGGCGGGCCGGCTCGCGCGCTCGCTCGCCGACGTGGGCGGCGGGCTGCTCGTCGTCTCGCAGCACACCCTCTACGGCGACTGCCGCCACGGGCGGCGCCCGTCGTTCACCCGCGCCGCACCGGCCGACCGCGCCCGCGTGCTCTACGAGCGCTTCGTCGCCGCCGCCCGCTCGGCCACGGCGCCGGTCGAGACGGGCCTCTTCCAGGCCCACATGGCGCTCGCGCTCGTGAACGACGGCCCGGTCACGCTGCTCCTCGAAACCCCCGGCTGATGCCGCGCGTGGGATTCACCGCAATCGCCTCCGGCCGCATCGTCTTCGGCAAGGACGGCCGCTGGTACTGCGACGGCGAGCCGATCGCGAACGCCGCGATCTGCCGGCTCTACAGCCGCGCCCTCGAGGTCGATGCGAGCGGGCGCGCCCGGCTCGTGCTCGGCGAGGACCGGGCCGAGGTCGAGGTCGAGGACACGCCGTGGGTCGTCACCGGCGTCGACGGGAGCCCCGAGACCGGCTTCACGATCACCTTGAACGACGGCAGCCGCGAGCCCCTCGACCCGACGACGCTCACCGTCGGCGCCGACCACGTGCTCTACTGCCGGGCGCGGGGCGGCCACCGCGTCCGCTTCCTCCGCCCCGCCTACTACGCGCTCATGCGCCACGCCGAGACCGACGCGGCGGGACGCATCGGCCTCTGCGTGGGCCCGCGGCGCGTCGTGCTCGCGCCGCCCGAGGCCTGAGCCGACGCATGCATGTCGTGCTCGTCGCCCCGGAGATCCCGCAGAACACCGGCTCGATCGGCCGGCTCTGCGTGGCCACGGGAACCACGCTGCACTTGATCGATCCGCTCGGCTTCTCACTCGACGATCGCCACCTCCGCCGCGCCGGCCTCGACTACTGGCCGCATGTGGACCTCGTCCGCCATCCCAGTTGGGAGGCGTTTGCCACCCGCGCGCCTGGGCGCATCCTCTGCTTCGCCCCGCGGAGCCCCCAGCGCTACACCCGTGTGGCGTACCGCCCCGACGACTGCCTCGTCTTCGGCAACGAGAGCCAGGGGCTGCCGCCCGCCGTCCGCGCCCGCTACGCGGAGGTCTGCTACGCCATCCCCATGCGCAGCCCGCACGTCCGCAGCTTGAACCTCGCCACGGCCGTGGCCGTCGTCCTCTACGAGGCCCTGCGCCAACTGGACGGGGCGTGAGGCCCGCCGCGCGCCTCGCCCTCCTCCTCCTCGCCGCGGCGTGCACGGCGCTGCCTCGCCCGCGCGCCTCGCCGTACCATGCCTCCGACGCCGATCTCGCCGTCACCCGCATCGTGCACGGCTCGCTGCTGATCGAGATGTCGGGCACCCGGGTGCTCGTGGATCCCTGGTTCCACTCGGGCTTCGTCACCCGGCAGCGCGAGCCGCTCGGGCTCGTGCCCGCGGGGCTCCCGACGCTCGCCGCGGTGCTGCTCACCCACGCGCACCCCGACCACTTCGACCCCGAGGCGCTCACGGCGCTCGCCCGCACGGTGCCGCGGGCGATCGCGCCGCCCGCGCTGCACGCGCGCCTCGTCGCGCTCGGCTTTCGCGAGGTGGACGCCCTCGACTGGTGGGGCCACAGCGCCGTCGGCGGCATCGCCGTGACGGCCGTGCCCGCGCGGCACGCGGTGCGCGAGAACGGCTACGTGCTCGCGACCGCGCACGCGAGCGCCTACGTCGCCGGCGACACGCGCTGGTTTTCCGAGCTCGTCGACATCGCCGTCGCGTTCCCCGCGCTCGATGCCGCCATGCTGCCGGTGGGGGGCCTGCGGCTCCTCGGCTTCCGCCGCGAAATGGGGCCCGACGAGGCGGCCCGCGCGGCCGAGCTGCTCGGCGCGCGGCACCTGATCCCCATCGCCTACGGCGCGTGGACGCCCTTCCCCTGGTGGTGGTACGCGCGCGACCCGGCGCGGCGCTTCGTGGCCGCCTGCGAGGCGCGCGGCATCCCGCCCGATCGCATCGTCGTGCTCGAGCCGGGCGAGAGCTGGCACCTCTACAAGTGAGCGCCGGGCCGCCGGCCGCAGGTCGACCCCTCGTCCTGGGCGGTTCGCCTGGCCAGTCCGGGGAAGCTATTTTGTGGTAGCCGGAGAGGGAGGAGCGAGCCTATGAGAGCCTTCCGGTTCGTCGTCGAGCGTGATCCCGATACGGGGGTGTTGGTCGGTTACGTGCCCGGCTGGCCCGGTGCGCACACGCAAGGCGCTGATATCGAGGAGCTCGAGCGAAACCTCCGCGAAGTCATCGAGATGCTGCTCGAAGATGGCGAGCCGAATCTCGAGTCCGAGTTCGTCGATGTTCGGACGATCCAGGTTGCCTGACGGCGCTCGCCATTCGATAGCACCACCGTCGAACCAGCCCCTGGAGCGGCGGGCGCTTTCCGCCGCCATGGCCATCTGAACGTCCGCCTCGGCTGCTACCGCTCTGCCTAGAACTCCACGACGACGTCCGAGCCGTCGTCGATGCGCACGGTGTCGACGAAGCGCACGTGCCGCTCGCGCAGCGACATCAGCACCGAGCTCGTGCGCAGCCCGCCGCCGAAGAAGCGCACGCCGCGCATGAACGCCCCGTCAGTCACGCCCGTGGCGACGAACATGATGTCGGGCCCAGGCGCGAGGTCGCGCTCTGTGTAGACGCGCCGGAGGTCGGTGATCCCCATCCGTCGCATGCGCTCCTCCTGCCCGGGCTTGGCCGGCACGAGGCGCGCGCGCATGCCGCCGTTCAGACAGCGCAGCGCCGCCGCCGCGAGCACCCCTTCGGGGGCGCCGCCGATGCCCATCACCGCGTGCACGTTGGTGCCGCGCACGGCGGCGGTGATGCCCGCGGAGAGGTCCCCGTCGCCGATCAGCTTGATGCGCGCGCCCGCCTTGCGGATGTCGGCGATGAGCTGCTGGTGCCGCGGCCGGTCGAGCACGATCACGACCAGGTCGTCGACGTCGCGGTTCATCGAGCGGGCGATCGCCTTGAGGTTCGTCTCCACCGGGGCGTCGATGTCGATGTGGTCGCGCGCCGCGGGGCCGACGATGATCTTGTCCATGTAGCAGTCGGGCGCGTTGAGGAGCCCGCCGCGGTTCGACGCCGCGAGCACCGCGATCGCCCCGTTGGCGCCCGTGGCGCAGAGGTTCGTGCCCTCGAGCGGATCGACGGCGATGTCGACCTCGAGATCGCCCTCGCCCCAGCGCCCGACCCGCTCGCCGACGTAGAGCATCGGCGCCTCGTCGCGCTCGCCCTCGCCGATCACCACCGTGCCGCGCATCGGCAGCGTGTCCATCGCCTTGCGCATGGTCTCGGTGGCGACCTGGTCGGAGCGGCGGCGGTCGCCCTGCCCCATCGTGCGCGCGCTCGCGATCGCCGCGTCCTCGGCGACGCGGAGGAACGCCCGCGAGAGGATCTCGAAGCCCGCGTCGATCGGCCCCGTCACGGGAGCTTCCCCGCGTAGATGTCCATGACCGTGCGCAGAAAGTCGAGCGCCTCGCTCCGGGGCCGCTGGAAGGAGTTGCGGCCGATGATCGACCCGAAGCCGCCGCCGTCGCGGATCGCGCGCACCTCCTCGAGCACGGAGGCGGTGTCCTTGGCCTCGCCGCCCGAGAAGATCACGATGCGCCGCCCGGCAAAGGCGCTCTGCACGACGTGCCGCACGCGCTCGGCGAGCGTGCCGATGGGAATCCGCTCCTTCTCGTAGACCTTCTTGGCCGCGGCCTGCTCGATGTGCGCGGTCGGCGGCTTCACCTTCACGATGTGCGCCCCGAGCTGGCAGGCGATCTGCGCCGCGTAGGCGACGACGTCGATGGCGGTCTCGCCTTCCTTCGAGATGCCCGAGCCGCGCGGATAGGACCACACGACCACGACGAGCCCCTTGCGCTTCGCCTCCTCGGCGAGCGCGCGAATCTGCCCGTACATCTCGTTGCGCGCCGCCGACGCCGGGTAGATCGTGAAGCCGATTGCCGCGCAGCCGAGTCGCAGCGCGTCGTCGACGCTGCCCGTGATGGCCGGGCACGGATCGCTCCCCGTGGTGAGCGTGTCGGAATTGTTGAGCTTGAGAATCAGCGGCACCTCGCCCGCGAACTCCGCCGCGCCGGCTTCGAGAAAGCCGAGCGGCGCCGCATAGGCGTTGCAGCCGGCCGCGATCGCCAGCTCGAAGTGGTAGCGCGGATCGTAACCCGCCGGATTGGGGGCGAACGAGCGCGCGGGCCCGTGCTCGAAGCCCTGGTCGACGGGCAGGATCACGAGCCGCCCCGTGCCGCCGAGCCGCCCGTGGTTGAGCAGGCGGGCGAGGTTGGTGAGCGTCCCCGGGTTGTCGCTCCGGTACCAGCCGAGAATCTCCCGAACGCGTTCCGTCATCGTCTCACGTCTCCCCCTTGCGCGAGCCGCACCGCAGCAATCGCGATGCCACCGATCTTCTGCTCCGCCCGCCGGAGCTTCCTAGCGCCCGTCGCGCGCCGCTGCAATCCCGTCGCACCGCCGCCACCTCAGGCCGGCCGCCGCCCGCAGCCGCCCCCGCCGCAGCCCGGTCGGCCGCACCCCTCGCCGAAGACCGCGTAGCCGAGCGTCGCGAGCGCCGCTTCGGGGACCCAGCGCAGGCAGGCCGGGTCGATCTCCGCATCGCAGTGGAGACAGCGCCGCCGCTCGCTTCCCTGGTCGTCGACCTCGAGGTGCACGAGCACCTCGCGTCCGCAGCGCGCGCAGGCCGCGACCGGAAAGCCCTCAGGCGCCCCGCCGTCCATGGTCGTCGTGCGCGCCCGGGGCGAGGCCGAGCGCCGCAAGCTCGGCCAGCATCCGTCTGCGGTGCGTCGCTTCCCAGTAGCACTTGCCGCAGCGGGGACAGCGGAGAAACGCCTCCTGCGTCGCCCAGACGTGCGGGGGCACCCGCTCCCGCACGGCCTCGCGCGACACCGGCTCGAGGGGGCGGTTGCAGTCGAGGCAGCGGCTGAGCGGCCGCGCGCCGCCGAGGGGCACCGCCGCGGCCACTTGACGGAGCTGCTCGCGGAAGCGATCGCTCGCGACGAGGAGGTGCGGCGGCAGGTCGCGCTCGCGCAAAAGCCGCGTGTCGCGCGTGAGCAGCCACCGTCCTTCGCGCCGCGCCGCCCGCGCGAGCGCGCGCCCGCGGAGCTGGGGCTGATAGACCACGTCGTGCCCGAGAATGCGCAGCCAGCGCGCGAGCCGCCCGAGCATGACGTCGACCGCGAAGCGCACCTCTCCCCGCGCTGCGGGCGCCTCGGTCATCGGGAGACACACTCTACAGCGGCCGGGGGGTTTTGCAATGCAGCGAGCGTCGCGAACGGATCGCGGCTTCGTTTCGCCGCCGCCACGAGGCGGGCCACCGCGGTCGGGAGATCGGCGTCGGTCGGCGCGAGCGCATCGAACCGGTCGAGGTCGGTCGTGTAGAGCAGCTCGCCCAGGAGCCGCGCATTGTTGGGGGGCAGGAGGTCGGCGCGCCGGCCGAGCCCGCGGCGGGCGAGCGCGTCGGCGGCCGCCCCCGCAAGCCACGTGCGCGCCCGCTCGCGCACCGCCCGCGGCGGCCGATGGGCGTAGAGCCGGCGGAGCTGCGCGGCAAGGCGCCCGAGGATGCGCGCCCGCGCCCGCGTGGCCGCCCAGGCAGCCCGCGCCTCCGCACAGGCGGCTGCATCGGGCGCTCCCGCCCGGCAGAAGAACGCCGCGGCGCCGCGCCCGCCCACGAACGTCGCCGCCGATTCGTCGAACGCCGCGGCGCCCGGCAGGTAGAGCGTCGCGTGGAAGAGCTCGTGCAGGACCGTGTCGGCGAGGGGAACCGGCGGCTCGGCGGCGGTCGTCGAGAGCAGCGGATCGGCGAACCAGCCGAGCGTGCTGAAGGCGACGGCCCGCCGCACTTCGACGTCGAGGTCGCGCCCGGCGAGCGCGGCTGCCGCGCGCTCGGCCGCCGGGCGCGCAAAGAACCCGCGGTAGGGCACGCGGCCCACGATCGGATACCACCAGGTGACCGCGTCGAGCCGGTCGCGCCGTGCGGCCGAGACCACCCACACGGTGGCGTCGTCCCCGACCGCTGCGAAGGTGCCGAAGCTGCCGTCGACGCGGAGCCCGAGCCGCTCGCGCGCGAACGCGCGCACGGCGAGCACGAGCTCCAGGCGCGCGCGCAGCGCCGGGTCCAGGTCGGGCCGCGCGACGAGCGATGCGATCGGCTCGCGCCGCCAGAGGATGTGCAGCTCCGTCCATCCGAGGCGCGCGACGTAGCCCGGGGTGCCGCAGCCCGCGACGAGCACGACGATGGCCGTGCGCGCCGCCCGCCTCATCCCTCGACGGCCGCGCGCCGCACGGCCCGCGCGGCGGGCGCGTACTGCATGCGGTAGAGGCGCGCGTAGATGCCGTCGCGGGCGAGCAGCTCCCGATGGCTGCCCTCCTCGCGCAGCACGCCCTTGTGCATCACCAGGATGCGATCGGCGCCTTCGATCGTCGAGAGCCGGTGCGCGATCACGAGCGCGGTGCGCCCCGCGAGCAGCTTCGTGAGCGCGTCCTGGACGAGCCACTCGGTTTCCGGATCGACGCTCGACGTCGCCTCGTCGAGGACGAGGATCGTGGGGTCGTGGGCGAGCGCGCGGGCGAAGGCGAGAAGCTGGCGCTGCCCGCCGGAGAGGTTCGCCCCCCGCTCGCGCACGAGCGCGTCGTAGCCCCCGAGCCGGCGGATGAAGCCGTCGGCGTTCACGTGGCGCGCCGCGGCGGCCACCGCCGCGAGCGGAATGTCGGCGCGGCCGAGGTGGATGTTGTCGGCCACCGAGCCACTGAACAGGAACACGTCCTGGAGCACGACCGCAATGCGCCGCCTGAGCGCCGCCGGGTCCCACTCGCGCACGTCGAGCCCGTCGACGAGGATGCGCCCGCGCTGCACGTCGTAGAGCCGGTCGAGGAGCTTCACGAGCGTGGTCTTGCCCGACCCCGTGGCGCCGACGATCGCCACGCGCTCGCCCGGGGCGATGCGGAAGGAGACGTCGCGCAGCACCCACTCGGCCCCGCGGTAGGCGAACCACACCCCCTCGAAGGCGATGGCGCCGTGCACCGCCCCGGGCACGCGCGGCCGCGCCGGCCGCGGGGCGGCGGGCTCGTCGAGGAGCGCGAAGATGCGCTCGGCGGCGGTCATCGACGACTGGACGACTGCGTACTTGGCGCTGAAATCCCGGATCGGCACGAAGAACTGCTGGATGTACTGGATGAAGGCCACCACCGTGCCGATCTCGGCGAGCCCCTGCGCTCGCAGCCGCCCGCCCTGCCAGAGCATGAGCGCGATCGACACGGTGCTCACGGCCTCCACGAGCGAAAACAGCGCCGCCTCGAGCTTGTTCGAGAGGTGGTTGGCGTCGCGGTGCTCGGCGTTGAGCCGCCGGAACTCGGCAAACGCCGCCTCCTCGCGTGCGGAGAGCGCGATCACCTTGATGCCCGAGATCGCCTCCTGGAGGTAGCCGTTGATGCGCGCCACGCGCTCGCGGATCTCGCGGTACGTGCGCCGTGCGGCGCGGCGAAAGAAGTCGACCGCCACCGCCATCGCCGGCAGCAGCGCGAGGCTCACCAGCGCGAGCCGCCAGTCGATCCACAGCATGAAGCCCACGATCCCGGCGAGCTTGAGGCCGTCGAGCACGATGGTCATGGCGCCCGCGGCGAACATCTCGTTCAAGACGTCGACGTCGGTGGTGACGCGCGAGACGAGCTTGCCGACGGGCGTCGTGTCGAAGTAGCGCATGGGCAGGCGCTGGAGGTGGGCGAAGAGCGCCGTGCGGAGGTCGCCGAGACTCCGCTGCGCCACGACCATCGTGAGGTACTGCTGTCCGTAGGCGGAGACGAGCTCGCCTGCCACCGCCGCCGCGAACACGAGGCCGAGCCCGCGGAGCCCCGCGGCGTCGCCGCGGCGGACGTAGCGGTCGATGCCGACCTTGAGGAGATAGGGTTGCACGAGCGCGAAGAGCTGGTTCACCGGCGAGAGGAGCAGCGCCGCCCAGAAGACGCCGCGGTAGGGGCGCACGTATGCCCAGAGCCGGCGGACGAGGCGGCCGTCGTAGACCTTGACCGCGTCCTCGCTCAGATCGCCTCCAGCTCGACCTCGAGGGCCTGCTCGCGGAACAGCTCGGCGTAGGTCCCGCCCCGGGCGAGCAGCGTGGCGTGGTCGCCCACCTCGACCACCCGGCCCGCGTCGAGCACCACGATCAGATCCGCCTCCTTGACCGTGGTGAGCCGGTGCGCGACGAGCACCGTCGTGCGCTCGCGGAAGAAGCTCCGCAGCCGCTCGAGGATCTCCCGCTCCGTCGCCGCATCCACGCTCGAGAGCGCGTCGTCGAGGATGAGCACCCGCGGCGCGGCGGCGAGCACGCGCGCGAGCGTGGCGCGCTGCTTCTGCCCGCCCGAGAGCGTCACCCCGCGCTCGCCGACGAGCGTGTCGAGGCCGGCGGGCATGTCCCCGACGTCGCCCGCGAGCCCGGCCATCCGCACCGCCCACTCGACCCGCCCGGCCGCGCGGCCGTCGAGCCCGCCGTCCAAGGCGAAGGCGACGTTCTCGCGCAGCGAGCGCGAGAAGAGGAACGGCTCCTGCGGCACGAGACCCACCGCGCGGCGCAGCCAGCCGAGCGGCAGCGTGCGCACGTCGCGGCCGTCGAGGAGCACGCGCCCCGCCTCCGGGTCGAACAGGCGCGGCACGAGCTCGACGAGCGCGCTCTTGCCCGCGCCCGTGCGGCCGACGATGGCGACCGTCTGCCCCGCGGCGATCGTGAGATCGACGCCCGCGAGCACGGGGGTGCCGTCGCGCTGGCCAGGGTAGCGGAAGGCGACGCCGCGAAAGGCGACCTCGCCCCGCAGCGGCGCGATCGCGGTCGCCCCCGGGGGGCTCGTGATCGCCGGCTCGACCGCGAAGAGCTCGTCGAGCCGCGCGAGCGCGGCGCGCCCGCGCTGGAGCACCGAGAGCATCCAGCCGAGCGCCATCGTGGGCCACGAGAGGAGGTGGAGGTAGCCGATGAAGGCGACCAGGTCCCCGATCGAGAGCCGCCCCGCGACCACCTGCCGCCCGCCGTACCAGAGCACGACCAGCGCCCCCGCGCCGCCTACCACGTTCATCACCGGCCCGATGAAGCCGCGGACGCGCGCGAGCCGCAGGCTCTGCTCCTGGAAGCGCGTGTTCACGCGCTCGAACGCCACGATCTGTGCGGCCTCGGCGGCGTAGGCCTTCACCACGTGCATGCCGGCGAGGTTCTCCTGCACGCGCGTCGAGAGGTCGGCGAGCCCCTCCTGCACGCGCACGCTGCGCTCCATGAGCAGCGCGCTCGTGCGCTTCACGAGCCCGAAGGCCACGGGATAGATCGCGAGCGCGGCCAGGGTGAGCCGCACGTCGATCGAGAGCATGATGGCGAGCCCGTAGACGTAGTAGACGGGCGTGTTGATGAAGTTGAGGATCCCCGGCCCGAGGAGCATGCGCACGGCGCTCACGTCGTTCACCAGGCGCGACATGAGGTCGCCGGTCTGCCGCTGCTGGTAGAAGGCGAGCGGCAGCCGTTCGAGATGCGCGAAGAGGTCGTTGCGCAGGTCGTACTCGATGTCGCGGCCGACGTTGAAGATGACGAAGCGCGAGAACGTGCGCACGACCGCCTGCGCGGCCGCGATGGCGGCGATGAGCCCGAGGGTCCGCAGCAGCGCCGCCATGCCCGCACCCGCCGTGATCTGGTCGACGGCGCGCCGGTAGAGCCAGGGCACGACCATCGTGAGGCTCGTCGCCCCGATCAGGCAGACGATCCCGCCAAAATAGCGCGCACGATAGCGGGCGAGGTAGCCCCAGAGGCGGGACATGGCGCGGACTCTAGCGATCGGCGGCGAGCCGACGCAACGGGCGGGGGCCTAGCGGCTCACGCGCGCCACCGCGAGGAGCGACATCCCGATCGGCACGCGCAGGCGCTGCTCCAAGCGAAGCAGGGGCACCAGCCGGTCGTTCAGGCGTGCTTGGATGCCCGGCACCGTACGCCGGCGGAGCACGCGCGCATTCAGAAACCAGCCCGGGACGCCGAGGAGGTTGAGCGCCCGCACGTGCTCGACGACCAGCCCCGCCGCGGCGAGCTTCCCGACCAGCTCGCGGCGCCCGTAGCGACGGTGGTGGCCGATGGCCCGGTCGATCGTGCCGTAGAGCGCCCGCAGCGCCGGCACGACGAGCACCAGGCGGCCGCCCGGGGCGAGCACGTCCCGCATCGCGCGCAGCGCCGCCCCGTCGTCGGCGATGTGCTCGAGGACGTTCGCGCACACCACCGTGTCGAAGCTCGCCGGGGGGATGCCGTCGTCGGCGAGCTGCGTCAAGTCGAGCCGACGCACGCTCACGTTGGGGAAATCGGCGAAGGCCCGCGCGAGAAACGTCAGGTACTGCGGGTCGAGGTCCGTCGCGGTCACGTGCGCGCGCGTGGCGAGATGGCGGGTCATGGCCCCCGTGCCCGCGCCGACCTCGAGCACGCGCCGCCCGACATACGGCTGCATCAGCTCCCAGAGAAACGCCGTGTAGCGGCGCAGGGCGTCCACCCGACGCAGCGTGTGGTAGCCCTCGTCCTCGCGTCCGATGTCCGGCACCAGCGCGAAGCGCACGATCGTCCACAGCGCCACCAGCGCATCGCGCCAGCCGATCTTCTTGCCCTCGGCATAGCCGCGGCCGTGGTAGGAGATCGGCACCTCGTAGACGCGGCAGCGGAGGTGCGCCACCTTCGCCGTGAGCTCGGGCTCGAGCCCGAAGCGGTTCGAGCGGATGGGCAGCCCCTTCAGCACGTCGGCGCGAAACACCTTGTAGCAGGTCTCCATGTCGGTGAGGTTGAGATTCGTGCACACGTTGGAGAGGAGCGTCAGCAGGCGGTTGGCGACCGTGTGCCAGAACAGCAGCACCCGCCGCGGGCTGCCGGCAAAGCGGGAGCCGAACACCACGTCGGCATGGCCGTCGACGATGGGCGCGATCAGCCGCGGGTATTCCGCGGGGTCGTACTCGAGATCGCCGTCCTGGATGAGCACGATGTCCCCGCTCACGTGTCCGACCGCGGTCCGGACCGCCGCCCCCTTGCCCTGGTTGCGGGCATGGAAGACGAGCACCAGCCGATTGTCGGGCGTATCCGGATGCGCGCGGCGCACCTCCTCGAGGACGCCGCGGGTCCCGTCCGTCGAGCCGTCGTCGACGACGATGATCTCCTTCGGGATCGGCACCGCCATCACGCGCTCGAGCAGGGTGCGCACGGTGGCGACCTCGTTGTAGACGGGCACCAGGACCGAGAGGCGCGGGGGCATCCAGCGAGATTCTGGCAGGGCCGCAGGCAGCTTGACAACCGCGGCACGGCGCCGATAAGCACGCCGCATGACGCGCACCGCGCTGCTCCTCTGTCTGCTCCTCGCCGCCGGGTGCGTGACCGTGGATGCGACGCTCAAGGCCGACGGCTCAGGCACGATCACCTACACCTACGGCCGCGAGGCGAACACCACCGTCGCCAGCGAGAAGGCCCGATTCGCCTCGCCCCACCTGACGATCGAGAGCCTCACGCTCGGGGAGAAGACCGTCACGCTCGAGGCGAAGTTCGACGACGTGACGAAGCTCGACACGGCCGAGGGGTTCAAGCTCGCCACCATCACCCGCACGCACAAGGATGGCGAGGAGGTGCTCGACGTCACGCTCGCCAACCCGAAGCCGATCACGGGGCAAGTGCCGAACGTCCCCGACTTGAGCTTCTCGGTGACCCTGCCCGGCAAGGTAATCGCGGCCACGCCGACGGCCACGATCGCCGGCACCCGGGTCACCTGGACGATCAAGGCCGCCGACTACGCGCACGCACCCAAGACCGAGTTGTCGGTGCGCTACGCCGCGAGCTAACCCGGTCCACGCGCGCTCCGTCCCGTCGACGTCTCGCCCATGAGCTTCAAGCAGTATCTCCGCAGCGAGATCACCAAGGGGCTGGACGAGACCTACACCGAGGAGGCGCACTGGGCGCAGCGGTTTCCCGGCAAGGCGTACTTCGACGTCCAGCTCTCGACCATCGAGCAGCACGAGCGCGCGACGCCGCTTTTCCGCGAGTTTCTCGGACGCGGCGGGATGAAGATCCTCGAATCGGGCTGCGGTACCGGGCGCTGGATGGCCTTCTTCGAGAAGCTCGGCAACCAGGCCTTCGGCATCGACGACAGCCCCGGACCGCTGCGCGTGGCGCGCGAGCACGATCCCGACATGCGGCTCGTGCGCGCCGACGTCCTCCACAAGCCCTTTCGCGATGGCGTGTTCGACGCGGTCTTCTCCTCCTACGTCGCCGAGCACTTCGAGGACGGACCCGAGGCGCTGTTCCGCGAGATCCACCGCGTGCTCAAGCCGGGCGGGCTCTTCTTCGTGGTCGTTCCCTACAACAACACCTTCCGCCGCCTGCTCGTGAATCCGACGCTGCGCGCCTTCTACGTGCTGTGGAAGCTCCGCGGCAAAGGGCTCGGCTTCACCGAGTTCCGCTACACCCGGGCCGAGATGGACGGCTTCCTCGCGCGCACGGGCTTCGAGGTGCTGCGCGTCGAGCCCGACGACTACTTTCTGCCCTGGGCGAAGGGCCTGTACTGCGACTTCTGCGACGTGGGCTCCTTCCTCCACATCGAGCACAAGCCCCCCTTCGAGTTCGGGCGCTTCGGGACGGCGGTCATCCGCGCGATCCAGAGCGTCGGGCTCTGGCACTCCTGCGCGGGCATCTTCTACGTGACCCGCGCGCGGAAGTAGGCGCCCGTCACACCACGAGCGGCGTCGCGCCGCGCGGATAGACGGAGGGCGCGAAAAACCAGCTCTCGATCGCGTAGCGCACGCCCGGCATGTCGGGCTCGGCGGCCGTGCGATGGAGCAGCAGGTGATCGAAGAGGAGCGCGTCGCCCGGCTCGAGCTCGGGTCGCCAGATCGGTGCACCCGGGAGCTCGCGGGCGATCGTCTCGGGGGACACGGTCCACGCGAAGTACGTGCCGGGCTCGCCGGGCGGGAGGACGCGATCGAGTCGCACCGGCACGACGTCGAGGCCAGGGGCGTCGCGCCCGCAGCGCGAGAGGGCGAGCCAGGCATTCACGGTGCGAATCCCCGCGCCGAGGAAGGCACCGTCCTGATGCCACGTCGACCGGTGGAGCGTGGCATCGGCGCGGCGCAGGGTCCCCTTCTCCACCGAGAGCGCCGGCCGCTCACCCAGGTAGGCGCTGATCAGGCGGTCGAGACGCACGGCGCGCAGCGTCTCCATGAGCTCGAAGAAGGCCCGGGGGGAGTCCGCCGTGAGGAGACCCTGCCCGGCTCGCACCCAGTGGCGCGAGGCATCTTTCGGGACACGCTCGACCGGATCGTACCACGCAGCGGTCTCCGGGGTGCGGCGGCCGGCCAAGACCGCCTCGCGGGCTGCGAACGCGCGGTCGATCGCGTCGCGCAGACGGTCGACCCGCAGCGGAGGCAGGAGGCCGCGCACCCAGACACACCCGTGCCGCTCAATCCCCGCGCGGAGCACCGCCACCGTCAGGTCGGCCGCGGCAACCGGCCGCGGCAGATCACCCGGCCACGCCGCGCTCGGGGCCTCCGGCGGCTGCCACGCCGGCGCCGCCGCGCCATGCACGAGCTCGGCGAACGCCCGACGGCGCAGGCGCACGAGCCGCCGCTCGACCGCGGCGGTCGGCCGCAGTCGGTTCGCCTCCGTCAAGGCTTCGATCGCCTCGAGCAACCGACCTGCGGCCTCGAGCGCATCGCCCAGGGCTTGGGCGCGGGCCGCATCGAGCCCGTGGGTGGCGATCTCCTCGCGGAGGGCGGCGACGCGCCGGCGGGCACGGAGAGGGAAGAGCGCTCGCATCCTCATCACTCGACGTACCCGAGCGCGCGCAGCCGCTCGCGCTGCTCCGCGTCGAGCGGCCGCTCCTCGGGCTGCGTGACGTTGTGTCGCGCCAGGCGGTCCTGTTCTTGGCGGAGCGCGTCCCAGAGCGCCTGCCCGCGTGCCCGCATCGGCGAGTCGGGCAGCGAGAGCGGGAGAACGGCGTGCATTTCCCCGGGATCCGACGCGAGATCGTAGAGCGCCACCGGCCCCAGCACGGCCGCCCAGTTGGGCGCGAGCACCATGAGCTTCTGCGTCCCGTGCAGGATCGCGGCGCTGTGGTGCCGGGCGTCGAAGGCCGGGTTTGCCGGAGCCAGCTCTGCGATCACGTCGGTCGTGGGCCCATCGGCCGAGAACAGCGGCACGAGCGAGCGGCCTTCGAAGCGCCCATCGCGGGGCAGGCCTGCGAGCGCGAGGATCGTCGGCGCCACGTCGACGAGCGACACCTCGTCGTCGACGACCCGGCCCGCCGGCACCCCCCGGCCAGCGACGATGAGCGGGACCCGCAGCTCCTGATTGTAGAGCCCGAAGCCATGGCCCATGAGCTCGTGCTCCTTGAACTCCTCGCCGTGGTCCGCGGTGACGACGACGATTGCATCGCGCAGCACGCCGCGCCCGTCGAGCGCCGCGAACAGGCGCGCGAGCTCGTGATCCAGATACGCGACCTCCCCGTCGTAGAGCGAGGCGAGGAGCCCCACGTCGGCCGCCGACAGCTCGTTCCAGCGAAAGGGGTCCACGACCTTGCGGTTCGCCTCCGCCGGGTCGGTGCCCTCCGCCACTCGCTCCCCGAAGCGCTCACGGTACGGGGACGGCGGGTCGTACGGCGGGTGGGGATCCATGTACTGGAGGTAGAGAAAGAACGGCGCCGGCGAGCCGGCCGGCCAGGCGCGATCGAGGGCATGGAGCCCTTCCCGGCGGAGCCGGTTTGCCGGCAGCTTCGTCACCTCCGGGTACACGCGCCAGGTCGCGAAGCCCTGCCCCCAGCCGAGCGCCTCGGCGAGGCGAAGGTTGCCGCTCAGGCCCATGGTGACGTACCCGCCCGCGGCCAGATCCTCGGCGAGCGTCCGCTCTGCGTCGGGCAGCTTCGAGCGATACGTCGTCACGTGATGCTGCGAGGGATACCGCGACGTGAACAGCGACGCCACCGAGGGACACGTCCACGAGCTGGCGGCGTAGGCGTTGCGGAAAAGCACGCCGCGGTGCGCGAGGTGGTCGAGGAACGGGGTGAGGCCGCGTGCATTGCCATAGACGCCAACCCGATCCGCGCGCAGCGTGTCGACCACGACCAGAACGACGCTCGGCCGCCGCGGGCGCGAGCACCCGAGGGGCGCCAGCGTCGCGAGCATGCCGATCATGGCGGCCGTCCGCGCCTTCATCGCCCCCGGCACCATCTCGCCAAGCCCACCAGCGTGCAAGCGAACGCCGGAAAGCGCTCGGCTCCGCCGAAGGAGAACCCGAGCAGGGCCACGGTGAGCGAGCCGAAGCAGACCGCCGCGGCCGTCTTGGCCGCTCGCACGACGGCCCCCAGGGGTTGCGGGTAGGTCCGGGCAGGCCGCCGTCGGCGCACGGCGGCGTGCGCCGCCACCCCGACGAAATTCACCGCCCCCCACGCCACGATCGGCGCGAACGTCGCCGCGGTGTAGGTCCACGGGCTGGCGAACGGCACCCCCAAGCAGTGCCACGCCGTGCTCACCACGAAGGCGCCGAGAATGCTCACCGTCGGATTGCGGCGGCCGCCGAGGGGAATGTAGACGTACTCGATCAGCCAGTTCGTCATCGTGCCGCGCCAGGCGCGCCAGAACTGCGAGGGGTTCGCCGCCGTGAAGATGCCGCGGAAGTTCGGCCGCAGCCGGAACCCGTAGAACAGCGCGCCCCCCTCGATCGTCGCCCAGGTCCCGATCATGAAGAGGCCGCCGCGGAAGAACGCGCGCAGCAGGTTCCACCAGGCAAGCGCGGCGGTCGTGCTGGCGAGCATGGCCTCCTTCGAGTCGGGCACGTGGAGCGCGCCAGTCATGCAGACTGCACCCATCACGACTTTCGCCACCGCGGCCCGATAGTCGATGCGGACGGGCACACGCAGGTTGCGCTCGACGAAGTCGTGGTAGATCTCCGTCGCGCCGCTGCAGTTCGGGTAGAAGAAGACGTAGCACAGGTAGCGCTCGAGGCTCACCGGGGTCCCGCGGGCAGCATCCACGACGAAGCTCACATGCCGCAGCAGCACGTATTGAAACAGCCCGAAGCCGCTCAGCGCCTTCGCCCAGTCGGTCGCCCGCATGCGCCAGAACACGGTGGCCACGCCGAGCATCACCAGGCCCTGCGTCACCTCGCGCGCCCACGGTCGGCGGGTGGGTGCCCAGCGCGCGGCGGCAAAGCCGAGCAGACAGCCCGCGACGATGACGCCGAGGACGTCCAGGCCGAGAGCCCGCGCAAGAAACGCGAGGCTGAGCGCGATCACGACCCGCGTGCGCGCGACAAGCGACAGGCGGCCGAGCAGGCAGCCGACGAGAATCGCGAAGACGAGATGGTCCCAGCGGAGCAGGAGCGCACCGAGTCCTGCGCCCGGCGCCCGGTAGAGCGTCCCGAGGAGGCGGAGGGCGGCCAGGCCGACGGCGATGAACGCGCCCACGACGAGCGCCGGAGCACGACCGCGCTCGGCGGCCCGGTCGAGCAGCGCCGCGCCGCCGGCCACGAGGGCGAGCAGGACCGCCAGCTCGGCGATGAGCAGCAGCTCGAGGAGCCAGGTCGCTGCGGCAGCGGGCGCGCCCAGCCGGGCGAGGAGGACGAGGCCGAGCTCGACGGCGCGGCGCTTGAACGGGTCGAGGTCGCTCATCGGCTCAGCGGTCGATGGTGGCCTTGCGCACGAGGAACGGCCGCTCGATGACGCGGTACGTGAGCGCCGAGAGGAGCAGCATGAGCCCGAAGCCGCCGGCGGCCCAGGCTGCCATGAGCGGGCTCCAGCTCGCCGGAGGCCGCCATGCCGTCCGCACCATCTGCAGCGTCACATCCCACACGGGCAGGTGCAGGAGGTACAGGGAGTAGGAGACCACGCCGAGCGCTCCCAGCACCGGGTTCACGAGGAGCGGCCGCAGCCGCAGCGGCGCCACCACCAGGAGCAGGACGATCGCGGACCAGAGGGCGCCCTCGAGCAGGTGCCAGGCGAAGTAGGGCGGCTCATCCCACGGCTCGTATCCGGAGAACACGAGTGGACGGAGCAAACAGCCGAGGGCTACAACGCAGCCGAGCAGCGCGAGATCGCCCACGCCCGCCCGCCAGCCGCCCCAGGCGCGGACGCGCACGCCGTGGCGGCGGTAAATCCAGGCGGCGAGGATCCCCATCAGAAAAAGCGGGCCGCGCCCGAAGACCCCCAGGCGCAAGAAGTACCGGAGCCCGGCGGGGCGTGCCTCGAAGGCCCGCGCCAAAAATGCGCCGTAGGCCACGGCGTAGACGAGCAACCCCACGAGGCCCACGCGGCGGCCGCGCGGCGAGCCGAGGCAGACCGAGAGCAGGGGCAGCAGCACGTAGAACTGCGCCTCGGTTGCGAGGCTCCAGAGCACGTTGGTGTACGGCGGGACGGGCGTGGCCCAGGTGGGAACGCTGTTGAGGAACGCGAGGTACGGAACCGCCCGGCTCAGGTCGGCAGGCCGGCGGGCGGCGAGAACCATGAAGCCCACGACGAGGGTCCAGTAGAGCGGGAGGATCCGGAGAGCGCGCCGGCGATAGAACGCCGCGACCGAGACACGCCGTCCCCCGTCGGCTTGGGCGAGGAAGGGAATCGAGAGCAGGAAGGCGCTCAGGATGAAGAAGAGGCTCACACCCGTGTGCCCGGCGAGCACGAAGGCAAGCAGCGGCGACGGCCAGATGCCGCGCGAGTTGCCGAAGGGCCCGCGGACGAGCCCGTCGGCGTGGAAGAAAACGACGAGGGCGATCGCGATCCCCCGCAGGCTTTCCAGCTCGGGCAGGAACGTGCTCGACGGGCGGATGCCCGCTGGGCGCACCTCGCGCATCGCCGCCCAGAGCCTCAGCGGAATCCCGCTCCCGCAACGCCCTCCGGCCCCACGAGCAGCCCCGCGAGCCGTCGGTTGTCGGCCGGCGAGCTGTAGCGCGCGCGCGTGGCGGGGTCCGGCTCGACGAAATGCACGCGCCGGCCGTCGACGACGTTCCCGGCGTGGGCGAGCACGAAGATGCCGGCCAGGCCCGGGAACTCGGCCGGGCCGAGCATCGGACCCAGGACGTAAAACGGCGCCCGCTGGTTCTCGATGTAGACGTCCCCGCCGACGGGAGCCGCAGCGATGTGCGCGTCGATCGACTGCATCCCGGCTGCCACCCACGCCCGCACCGGCTGGCGCTCCTCGAGGCGCCAGCCCGTGCGGACGAAGGCAGCGCTTGCGGCCACGAACCAGCCAGCCAGGACGGCGCCCGAGACGACCCGAGCCTGCCGGCGCACCGCCTGGCCCACGAGGACGACGAGCAGAAGCGCCAGCGGAATCGTCCCGACATAGTGATAGCGCGGCACCCTGGCCGCGACCCACGGGTCCACCTTGAGCAAGGCGTAGACGTTCGCCCGGCCCACCGCGACGAGCGCGTAGGTGGCGACCGCGAGGCTCGCAAGCGCACCGATCCGCCGTCGCGCCGCCCCGTCGCCCAGGAGCACACCCGCCAGGACCGCCATGACGAACGACGCGACCAGGCTCCGCGAAGCAGGCCCCGGATAGGCCTGTGGGGCGACCAGGAACCCGGCCACGATCCCCGTGACGCCGAACCCGATGAGGTGCCAGAGCATCGCCGCGATGGGGCCATAGTGACTGAGGGCCACTGCCGCAAGGATGGCGTCCTGCATGGGCATCGGGACGAAGTGGAAGTAGAGGCGGCGGATGCCGAAGTAGAGGGCCGGCACGATCGCGACGAGGCTCAGGACGAGCACCTGACTGCCGCGCTCGGCCAGCGCGGCGGGGCGCAGGAGAAAGAGCACCAGCGGAAACGCGAGCGCCACCCCGATGCCGACGCCGAAGCAGAACACGCCCGCCAGGAGGAGTGCGCACCATCCGGCGACGACGCGGGTCGAGACAGGAGCGGGGGAGGCCTCCACCCGTTCGAGCACAACGAGGAGGATCGTGCCGACCAGCACCTGGCCGTAGACGGAGTACCAGCCGAGCGCGCCGCCGAGCAGCGGGCACGTTCCCCAGAGCGTGGCGCCGAGGCAGGCGAGCACCGGGCTGCCGGTGAACGCGCGCGCCACGCGGAAGAAGAGCCACACGTTGACGAGGTGGGTGAGCAACGCGCTCCAGTAATACGGACGCGGGTCGAAACCGAAGAGCCGGTAGACGACGTAGAAGATCGCGTTGCGCGCCAAACAAAGGTGGCCGCCGAACGGTTCGACCACGAAGCGCAGGAATCCCCGGTTGGCGATGTCGAGCATGGCGGCGAAGTCGTCCGCAAAGAAGTAGACGCGCGTGAGCGGCCAGAAGACGATCGTCGACCCGGCGAGCGCGAGGAAAAGAAGGGCGGCGGCGAGCCGCGGCGAGCCGCTGGTCGTGCACGAAGGTGGACGCACGTCGGTCGAGCGCTCTCTACCGTCGCGCACCCCACGTCGGCAAGCCGCGCCGGAATTGAGCAGGCGAGGACGCGCGTGCTACTGGGGTCGCGTCGCTCCCGAGCCGTATCCGTGCAGAGCCGCCTCATCCGATTTCTCCCGCCGGCGATTCCCCTCGCTGCCGCCGCCACCATGTGGTGGCCCCTCACGCGCAACTTCTTTTTCGCCGACGACTTCCTCCACCTCTTCGATCTCCTCAGCCTGCCGCGTTGGCGCTTCTTGACCCAGATCTTCGGCGGACATCTCTGCGTCGTCGGCAACGCGATCACCGTCCTCATGTACCATTCGTTCGGACCGGACCCGCGCCCCTGGTTCTGCTTGGTTCTGCTGACGCACCTGCTCAACGTGCTGCTCCTCTACGCGGTCATCCGGCGCGTCACCGGCGACCGCATGCTCGCGTGCTTCGGCGCCACGCTGTGGGGAACCTGTCCTGTCCTCGAGGGCGCGCTCGGCTGGTACTCAGTGTACGGCCAGGTGCTCCTCACCGGGCTGCTGCTGATCGTCCTCCTCAGGCTCGCCCGGGTCGTCGGGTCCGAGCGGGGGCTTACGGTACGGGAATCCCTGGGCTGGGCACTTCTCCTCGCCGTGGGCGCGGGATGCTTCGGGACGGGAATCGTCCTCGCGGCAGTCCTCCCTGCGGTCGTCGTCGTGGTCCTGCCGCGTCGATCGTGGAGTTCGGGCGCCGTGGGGGTGCTCGCGCTCACGGCGGTCGTGGTGCTGGCGGCCTACGCGGGCCTGCGAACGCACGAGGCGCACCTCGAGCCCAACCTGGATGCGGTTGCGCCCGACGTCTTGTCGCTGCGCTCGACGCTCACCGCCATTCCCGCGGCGCCGGGCTTCACGCTGCACCTCCTCGCCTTCGGCACGGCGACGCTCGTGCTCGGCCCCGGCGAGTCCACGACCCCCTATCCCGGCCCCGCGGCGCTGGCGACCGCCGGGTGCGTTCTCGCCGTCGTCCTTGGCGGTCTCGTCGGATCCTCGCCGCCCGCGCGCCGTCAGCTCGGCGTGCTCACGGTCCTCGCGCTCGCCAGCTACGCGGCCGTTGCGCTCGGCCGCGCGAGCTTCTTCGGCATCTTTCACTATCCCCTCGGCCGCGCCGCGACCTCGGCGCGCTATCACTACCTCCCGCTGGCGCTCGTCGCGGCGGCGGTCTGCCTCGCGCTGGCACCGCTGGGCGCCTGGCGCGCGGGCGCTGCCCGGGCCGTCGACGGCGCCGCGGCGGCCTTCGTGCTTGCGCGCCTCGCGCTCCTCGGGCTCCGGCCGCTCGCCATCGACCATCACGACGCGCAGCGCCGCGCCGTCCAGGCAGTCCTGAATCGCGTCCACGCGGCCGCCCTGGCAGCGCCGCCGGGCTCGGTCGTGCGCGTGGAGAACGAGCCGTTTCCCCCCGCGCTGATCCCGTGGCTCTTCCCCGGCTCCGCCGGCGTGTTCCTGATCTTCGAGCCCGAGGACACCATCGCGGGCCGGCGGGTGCGCTTCGTCGCCGGCGAGAGCGACTGGCGGCTCGCGCACGAGCGCGGCGGGCGCATCGCCGCGCTCGTCGAGCGTCAAGGCTCGAAATAGCGCTTGAGCGCGAGCACCCGCTTCTCGACGAGGTGCCAGCTCGACCACGCGATCGCGAAGGAGACGGCGGTGCACATCGTGCTGAAGACCGCGTTGGTGAGAACGTACGAGCCGGCGACCGGACGCAGCCAGAACTGTCCGCCGATGTGCATCATGAGCTGGAACTCCACGGCCAGGTGCACCACGTACAAGGCGTAGGAATACTTGCCGAACGTCCGCAGCACGCGCCCGCTGAGGAGACGGTACAGCGGCGCCCCTGGCGCCGCCGTCACCGCGCGCAGCACGAGCGCACCGAAGAGGAGCGCGAAGGCCGAGAAGCCGAACGTTGCCACGGCCCCGTCGGCCGGAAAGAGGCGATCCCGAGTCATGTAGAGCGCGAGCACCACCGCGACGGCAGCGCCACCCACGTACGGCGCAATCCTCGCCAGCCGCTCGACGGCCGCCCGCTCGCCGCGCATGAGGAGAGCGACGAACGCTCCCGTCGCCAGCGTGTCGATGCGGCACGGCGTGAGATTGTACGGCGCCGCCTTGTCGAAGACCTCGAATCCCCCGCCGAGGACGAGCGCCGAGCGCAGCACGAAGGCCGCCGCAACGAGCGCCGCGCAGACTGTCATCAGCCGGCGGCGATCGTCGCACAGGAGCACGACCGCCGGCCACACGAGGTAGAACTGCTCCTCGACGGCGAGCGACCAGAACTGGCTGTGCACGAGCGGCACCTGCCCGCTAAAGCGCGCAAGCGATCCGAACACGTTCGTCGAGTACGTCCAGAAGAACACCTGGACCTTCCGCAGCTCCTCGAGCTGCAGGTTGGCCGCGAGGCGCGGGAAGTGCGGCAGGACGAACAGCAGGACGGCGAGGAAGCCGTAGTACACGGGGAAGATGCGCAGCACGCGCTTGGCGTAGAAGTCGCGGAAGTACGAGCGCGAGCCGCGGCTGTCGTAGAGGATGCCCGTGATGAGGAAGCCCGAGAGCACGAAGAAGAGATCCACCCCGCACCACCCAGCGCCGAAGAGGCGGCCGAGCTCCACGTCGAGGCGGGACGTGCCCCCGCGTCCGAACAGGCCGGGCACGATGCCCCAGAAGTGGTACTGCATGACCAGCAGGATCGCGAGGCCGCGGATGCCGTCGAGCACCGGCAGCCGCTCCTTCGACAACGGTCGCACCTCAGCGCAACCCGAGGCGCCCGAGCGGCAGCGGCCGGTCGAGGACGCCGTCGCGCAGCCCCCGCAGGTACTCCGCGAACTCGGCGAACTGCCCGCGCCGCCACGCGCGCACGATGTCCCGCGGAAGCGACCACAGCGCGTCGAGGACGGGAAGCGTGACCATGGCCCCGAGCCGCCGCGCCCCGCCGAGCCAGCCGTGCGGCGGCGTGCGCAGCACGGGATGGCGCTCGATGAAGTAGGTGTCGAGGAACCGCCGGTAGCTCCAGGCACCGAGGCGCATGCGGCCGGCCTCGCCCACGAGGATCGCCGAAAATTCGAGCGGGATCTCGCGCACGCACGCACGCACGAACGACAGGCGCTGCTTGCGGCTGGCATACGTGCGCATCAGGCGGACCAGGTTGCGCGTGCCGAGATACGTGCGCACGGGGTTCCAGGGCAGCGGCTCGGCGTTCGGCAGCTCGGGACCCGCCGGCCGCCGGATCACCGGCGGCGCCTGGGGGCGCGGCCGCGCCGTGCTGCGCGAGCCGCGATGGTAGACGCGGGAGAACGGCTCGAAGAAGAGCTCGTAGCCAGCGCGACGGGCGCGCAGGCACCACTCGACGTCCTCGTGGTAGGCGAAGTACGCCTCGTCGAAGAGGCCGACGCGCCGGAACACCTCGGCCTTGATGAGCACGCTGCAGCCCATCACCACGGGCACCGAGCGCCGGCGGTCGAAGCCCTCGCCCGGCAGCGCGTTCACGCCCACGATCTTGACCGCGTGGCGCTGCGCGAAGTCGACCTCGCACCACGCGACGTCGAGCATCTCGGGCCGGTCCATCCGGAAGACGGCGCTCGAAGCGGCGCCGGCCTGCGGGCTCGAGCCGATCGCCTCGAGCAGCGGCGGCAGGAAGTCCGGCGCCACGACCGTGTCGTTGTTGAGCAGGAGGACACCCTCGGCGCCCTCGGCGAGCGCAACCCGGATGCCGGCGTTGTTGCCGCCCGCAAACCCGCGGTTCTCCGGCAGGCCGAGGATGCGCACACGCGGGAAGGCGCGCCCCAGCGCCTCCACCATTTCCGGCGGCGACCCATTGTCGACCACCATTACCGAGGCGCCCCCCAGGTCGGCCGCCTCGAGGCTGCGGAGGCACTCGATGGTCTCCGCGGCGCGCTTCCAGTTGAGCACGATGATCCGGACGCCCGCCGGATTCATCGACACGACTTTAGCGCACCGCAAGCGAAGGCACGTCGACGCCCGGCGAACGGCACGCGAAGGGCGGTCCGCCCGGCATGCGCGCCTCCGCCGCGGTCCTTCGGCACCCGGCGGCGATCGCCCCCCATCGCCAGGGAAGGCTAACCAGCCCACGGCGCGGAGGCAAATCGCCGCGGCCCCCCTTGCGGCCTCGCGGCTGCCGGCGCTACACGGTGCGCGGCGTGGCAGGTTCGATCCACGGCAACCATGACGGCGCACTACCACCTCCGACGCTGGCAGCGCGCCTGCTCGCCTCCCCGGCCGTGCCTCTCGCCTTCGCCACCGCGGTGTACGCCCCGCTGCTTCACAATTACTTCTATCTCGACGACTTCTTCGAGCTCTACGGTGTCGTGAATGAGCCCCTCCTCCCCTTCTTGCTCAAGCCCATGTCAGGCCATCTCTTGGTGGTCCGCAACGCGGTGCTCGCTCTCTGCTACCACGTGTTCGGCATGGACCCGCGCGGCTACTTCGCCCTCGTGCTCGCCACGCATTTGTTCAACGTGTGGCTCCTCTTCAAGGTCATTCGCACGCTCACCGGAAGCGCCAAGCTTGCGTGCCTCGGCAGCACACTGTGGGGAAGCACGCCCGTGCAGGAAGGCACCCTCGGCTGGTACGCGGTCTACGGCCACGCGCTGGCGACGACCGCGCTGTTGCTGCTCCTCGCAGACCTTGGCCGTCTCTCGGTTCGCGGCCGAGCCCCCTCGTGGGGGCGGCTCGCGCTCTGGTACGCCGTGCTCCTGGCGGGAACGAACTGTTTTGGTACGGCCATTGCCGCGGCACTGGCCTTCCCCCTGGTCGCTGCCCTGCTCGTTCCCCCGGTCGCCGGGCGCGGCCGGGCGGCTGTGCTCGCCACCCTCTGGGTCACCGTCCCGGCCCTTTGGCTTCTTCAGTACCGCGTCGCGGCACGATATGGCGCCGTCGACGCGTTGCAGATGCCGCTCCTCCTTGCGTTCGCCAAATCGTGGCGGGCAGACGCACTCATGGCCGCGCGGCTCTTCCCCCACGGGCTCGTCGCGCTCGCGACCGGCTTCCTCGTACCGCGGTGGCAGGAGAATGGGATCGTGGTGACCGGCGTCGTGGCGCTCTACGCAGCGGCCGCGACCTTGGCGCTTCTTTGGGGCACGGCTGCGGACCGCCGCATTTTTCTCGCGTCTTTTCTCCTCGCGTCTGCGGTCTACGCGATGATTGTCCTCGGGCGAGCCGGCATCTACCAGGCATTCGGCCTGGACCGATCCCTTCTCCAAATGACGCCGCGGTATCACTACGAGGCCAGCGCGGCCCTGGCGATTTCGATATGCGCGATTTTCCGTGCCGTCGGACGTCGATGGCTTCTGCCGTCGACTGTGCGGAGCGGCCTCACGATCGCCTGGCTGCTGGCCCTTGCCCTGACGTTCGCCCTCTCTGGCTGGCACATGGACCACCACGACCAAAGCCGCAAGGATACCGCCGCAGCGCTCGCGAGCATACGCCAGGCAGTCGCCACGCAGCCGCCGAGCTCGCTCGTGCTGATTTCGAACCGCCGCCTCCCGATCGCCGGCATGATGCCCCCCGAGGCGAGCTTTCCCGGCCTGGCTGCCGTTTTCGCGCTCTTTTTCCCCGGCGATCGGCTCGACGGTCGCACGGTCCGCTTTCTCGAGTCAGACGCCGAGGCGGTGCGCGCGGCCCGGCGGGGTCTGCGTTCTCGCCGCCTGATCCTGCCTGCTCCGCCAGCGAAGCCGCGCCCACCGTGAATTGCACCGCTGACGACGCTGGACGTGACGACGACGGAGCCACCTGGCCGTGGCTCTGCCTCGCGCTCGCGGGGAAGCTTACGTGAGCACCGTGCGCCGCGTTGCGCTCAAGCTGGGCGGCGGACCCAGCTCAGCCCGCGCCCGCGTGCCTGAAGCTCGCGGACCGGAGCCGGCAGGCCGGGGGCTGCCCGAACCCCCGACCGCAGCCCCCTCGCGAGCTTGCCCCGGCCCCCCGAGGCTGCGAATTGTCCTTGACCAACGCTTTGTCCGCCTCATATGAGGCTCCGGAAGAGCGGAAGGTGAGGTATGATCAGCGGGTGTGGAAATAGAGGAAAGGCGGTGTAGACCTTCCGGCTGCCAAGCCATGCCGGGGAAACCGGCAGGAAGGAGGACACCGCCGTGGGAAGCATAAGCCGAGGGGAGCGTCG
>Ga0209061_1000186_pt1 | contig 201826 bp, 194 predicted proteins | sample Coa_R1_10_FD_187157 | JGI IMG/M metagenome (GOLD analysis project Ga0209061, IMG submission 187157) | Surface soil microbial communities from Centralia Pennsylvania, which are recovering from an underground coalmine fire - Coalmine... | ecosystem: Environmental > Terrestrial > Soil >... | reverse complement strand
GCCGCACCGCTTCCTGTTTGAATTCTCGTGTGTAGACCTTTTGAACCTTGCCCATTGATAATCCCCTTCTTGATCTTGTTAGAGTATAGCTCGGCTTTGGGGACTCTATCAAATCGGGGGAGGCTCAGATAGCCTCCTGGATGTTCATGGATTCCTCCTTCTTCTTATCCGTCTAGCGTGTGGTATTGCGTCTCTCCACAGGCCACAAGCCATTGCTTTGTCTGGCGCAAGCGAGAGCCGATCCCGCCATGCGCTTCTTCTACGAATCCCGCAGCACGCAAATGAGGGAAAATGACCGAAGCATTCAAGGTCCGCGCATAGTGCGTCCCAAGATTCACAAAAATGCTGGTGTAATGCTCCGTTCGCAGCCTCCGATCAAGCTCCTGACTGACGGCCTGTTCTAGCTCACGAGACCGTTCAGGCGTCATTAGGCGGTCGTAGTCGGGGATAGGACAGGTCTCGTCAATGAGGCCAAATTCGGCAGAGATGATCCAGACCGAGAGATGGTCTGGCCTATTTCTCCGAACAACCCGGTACACCACGCCCTGATACCGCTGGATGGCAGGCAAAAGACCCGGATCATGCCGTTTGGTGGCCGAACAACTGATCAGGAGGAGATGTCTCATTGTTGTCGTTATTTCTCCAAATCCTTTCCAGACAAAAAGAGAGCCAGGTGCTGGACACCTGGCTCTTGTTCGCAAAGCTTCCTCACGCACTCGCGATCTTGTGCGATTAGAGGAGCTTGTAGACAACAATTTCATGGGGAAATTGAGTGGTTTCCAGCCCTGCCCAAAACAATGCTTTCATCGTCTCGATAATGGCCTGCAAGGTGTGCCATTCTATCGCCTCATATAGCTGCTCTCTTGCCGCCCCTTGCCGGTTCGCCGCCACGCGATCCAGGCTTCCATAGAGGGGATGCGTCGAGCTTGGCTGCACCAGGTAAAAGTGAAACCTGAGCGGATTATCATGGGTGGGAAGAAGCACCAGCAGTTCTGGCTTGGTCTCGTCGATGAGATCCACCCGATAAAAAGCCTCATGATCGCGAGAGTGTTGAAGCAGGGTGAATGTCGGCTCACAGAAAAGTGTTGGGACCACCTGGGTCTCGCTGTCTTCCATCTCGACCCCCAGTCCGCGCAAGAATTCCCGGAAGTGTCGCCAATCCATAAAATGCAGTTCCTCCTTTCACCACAAAAGGGAGTCTGGGCACACTCCCAGACTCCCTTTTGTTCAAAAAGCTTCTCTTTATCTTCTTTCAGGCTAAAAAATCAGTCACTTGCCCCCGAATGCATAAAAAGCCCTTGACCGTCCAAGAATATCGCTGACAGAGCGACCGAAGCGGAACCAGGCACCTTGTACAATAGCCATCATTCAGGATTTCCTGGTCGAAAGCTTGACCCTCACGCAACAGGCGAAGAGGCTCGCCTGCTCCGTTTTCTGGGTCAAGCCACTTGCCTTCTTCTACCTCTTGTGCGAACGTCATCTCGGCCTCTCGCTGGGCAGCACCGTTATCGCCATAGAGCGCCAGGCGAGCCTGCTCAATATCGAGGTCACGCAGCCATACCCAGAAACTCGGTCCAGAAATCTGTTGCGTCTTCGCCAGCGTATAAGCAACAGTCGCATGGGTGAGGTCCAAGAGGGTATCACCGTAGGCACTCATCACGGCGATTGGTTTCCCACCTGCATTCTCTTGTGCTTGTGTGAGCACAGAATACTCCTTTCCACAGAAAAAGAGCGATCTCCAGTGGAGATCGCCTGATACGATAAAAGCGATGGAGAAGAAAAACACACGGCAGCCTTTGTCAGCTATCACGCCCACAAAGTTGATGGGACCTGTGCGTCACAGGGGAAGGCAAAAAGCTGTCCATGAGCTTCAGATCTCAAGCAGACCAGCGTGCCAGCGCTGGAGAATGCTGTTCTGCTGCAAGATCGTCATCGGGGTGAGGAAAGAGGAAGAGCTGACGCATCACACCTGGCTCCATCCAGGTCTGCATTGCTCCGACATTTTGTTCAGCACACTGAAGTCCCGTAAAGGTGAGTTTGCGCGCGTTGATACATTTGCCATCGATGGTGAGAAGGGTGCGAGAGGATAGGCCCTGGAGCCATCTGGTAGAGTCGGCAGAGCGGAACCATCGCTGCGCACAGGCGAACACCAATAATGCAAAGTTCCCAAGCCCGAAGACATGCGCCTGGGCACCGGCTTCATCAAGCACGGCTCCAATGGCACAGAGCAGGTCCTGGGCCTCGGACAGATCGCGCACCATCACCGAAATGAAGCCACCAATGCCAATGAAGTGATGATGCTCGACGGCTCGGCGCAGGGCATCAAGATCCCCCTGGCGGTGCCATCCACCCCCACGGCTTTGACACTGGTACACCCATACCAGTTTCTCGCGACACTCTTCATCGTCGGCCAGTAAAAACTTGAGACGCTGATACCGTTCGTCGCTTACCTGCTGATTATGGAGTTCATCGATATTTGAGCACCAGAGCATCCTCTTTCCTATTTTTCTGATGAGGCGCGCGTAGGCATCGACATCACGATATCCCTGGCATGCGCCGCTATCCAGAACCAGGCTGACCTCTGGATAGCGTTCGTAGGCTTTAAGCAAGGCACGCTGACCCGCATAGAGCGCATTCACCATGCCAGAGGCATGCTGGCGAGACAGCACCTCCAGCAGGGCAGGTTTGTTCACACCGGAATAGTAATATGTTGCCATCTCTGTTCTCGCCATTCACAAGAGGCGCGAAGCCTTTGCTTCGCGCAAAGTACAGATGGAGCCATAGAGCTTTTTCCTTCTCTCTTGAAATCCAAAGCCCCCCTGACTGGACTTCTGGTCAACAGGCATCCAGCAGCATGCAAAAAGGGGGAGAGAGCTTTGGAACTGTCATACCTCACATGAGGCGTGCGAGGGAAACTGCCGGGGGACGTTCAGGCAATCGCCATCTCTGGCAGTCGAAGTGATTGAGCAGAGGCAGGGCGGAAAAGTGCGCAGATGACCTGCGTCGTGAGGGAGGAGAGCAACCATGAACTTCCGGCGCGCTTGTTCTCCTCGCCGCCATACTGGACATGCGGCAGGTTTCCTGTCTGGCACAGGTAAAGTCCAAGCGCATCTGTCACCAGTTCGAGTTGTTCATGATAACACCAGGGGCCGACTACATAGGAGACCATGAGATCTCTCCCTGCGCTCCTGGCGTCCCTCATGGCATCTCCAATGCTGCCATATCCAATAAAAATCAGGTCGTTCTCATCGCTCTTTCGCAAGCGATACAGACCCTGCGCGCGCTCATCAACCTGTACCTCTCCCGCCCGGCGCCAGGGAGTCCATTCATGCCCACCCCACCCAAGGTCTGCAATAGGATCACGCTGGTCATCCAGTTCTCCAACCGGCATAATACTCGGCGTATGGCTCTCAGTTCGGAAGGGCACTCTTCCCCCGCGATAGCCCTTCGCCCGTGAGGAGGAAGACACCCATCCGTCCGGCATTTTATGGAAGTTTGCTAGCGGCGAGTACGCAGTGTGCCAACGCTCATCAAGCGTTAGCGCGCGTTTTAGATTCCAACGAGCTTGTGCGATTACCAGATCCTCGAACCCTTGCCGCCAGTAGGCGGAGCCCTCGATAGCCGCGAAAGAGACGGTGTAGGGACGATTCGGGGGGAACTGTTTCCATACCCAAAGGCAGGGGCTGGCAATATGCGGATCGGTAAACGGCATGCTATCTCCCTCAATCCCTCGTAGCTCATTTATTCTGCGCCTGAGATCTTGGGATTGGCCCACATAAGCCAGGATGGGGACCCCTTCCATATGTATCCGGTAAACTCCACTCTTTTTGGGAACTGGATCGTGGCGCGGATGCGCAAGCCGGGCGAGACGTTCAGTACGGTTCACGGGAAAGCGCGCAGACCAAATTGTCCCTCGGAGAATCTGATCGATCACCGATAATCGTTGTGTCCGTTCGATGGGAAACCTCCTTTCAAAAACATGCGCAGAGCATTATACGAGCATGAAAATGGGCCTGCTGGTATCTGCCATAGATACAGCGTGTGAAGCAGGCCCACTAAAAAACAAAAGAGGGGCGTGGTTCTTCTTCGTTGGAAGCTCACTTCATCGAATCAATCTCTGCGAAAGATGGAATGTTAATGTTGCCAAAGATCTGCGGAAAGGGGAGATGGAGTAGCTTCTGGCATGCTTCGCTCTCCAGGTCAAGCTCGTATCGAGCTTCCGCGTCGAGCGGTCCATACTCTTTCTGGATGAGTTCGTCAATTGCTGCGGCCAGCCGATAGGCTGGCGTACCCTCAGCCGGATCTCCATAGCCATCTACGGCATCGCTATAATATTCATCGCCAGGACGAGCCAAGAGAAGATCCAGATCAGAGCACTCTTGCCAGAAAGGCAGACGAAGATCAGGAGAAAACTCGTTGCCATCACGATCAAAGACTGTCATAGAATCTAGATGGCGATAGCGGATGCCGCCGCCAAGGGGATTTTCGCCTCCCTGAAGAATGACGCGGGCCGCCTGGCATTCCTTCCCATAGGCCATCTCTACCATACGCACAACCCGCAGAAGCTTTTCCTGCTCTTGAAAGAGGCGAGCGAGGGCAAACACATCCTGTTTGCTCAGAGTCTTTTGCTGAGTTGTCTCTACGGTCTGTGTCTGGGCATGAGAATCAGGGACTTGCAACTCTGGGCACTGAATACGCCAGACACGAACATGTTGCATGTCCGTATTTTCGCGCTCCACCGCCCAGGCAAAGGCTTCCTCTAGCTCAGATCCCTGCGGTTGTGCCATAAACGGACTCAGCGAAATGGTTCCATTTCTCCCACGCCAGACCCATCCCTGCGCCCAGATCTCACAGGTCGAACCGTCCTTTATCGGGAGAGGATCAAGTCCCTGGAGGTCGTACTCGATATCATACAGAAACCAACGTTGTCCTTCCTCGTGGGTACTGTAATCGCTGACCACCGCAGCAACAAAGGGGGGTAATTGCTGGAGTACCTCAGCAGTAATGGGGCCAGTATACGCTGCCGACACGTTCTTTAACGCCCTATTTCCCTTATCTTCCTCATCCAGGCGCGTAATAGTGATCTCTGGCTGGAGGCCCTGGTAGGTTTGGAGCATTTCTGCAATAGCCAGTTGTGCAGCCTCGTTCAGTCTTTGCTGGATCTCTTCCCCGGTCGCCTGATCCGAGACCGCAACTTCAATACATGTATTGTACTCAAAACGCGCATAGACATCCGCGCTGATAACATGCATATCCGTATTTTCCATTGTAAAACACCTTTCTCTTGAAAAAATGTTCTCTCCTTCATGCCCATACCCTAGATGCATAGCTTCTCTTGCAACATGCGAAAAATTCAAAAGAGATAGAGATGCATAAGCAAGGAGTGGTATGATAGCAAGCATTTGAATAGAGGAATGATGGATGTGGTTCTATCTGGTGGGATAAGGCAAAACCGGAAGGCGCACGCATCTACGCACGCGCCGGTCGAGAGGGAACAAGTATCGATGATTTCCCTGGTGCCGAAGTTTCCGTGCGCCGATCAAGGGCAGAGCACGAGTCAACCACTGGGCCGGCGCTTCGGAGGGCAGACGTGGGGAAGCACCCAGATCACGCAGGTGTTTTTCTGCCTCCTCATGCCCCTGTTCCTGGGCACGGATCTTCTGGCGTGTACGCTCATGCAAGATGGTGCCATCAGGGAGGAGGACAAGGGTTCGCGCCCCGCTACGTCCGGTATAGAGTGCCTCTTTGAGTTGATAAATCCGACCAAGATGGCCTGGAAAGACGATCTCGCCCTGGGCATTGGTTCGCGCAACGGGATCGGAAAAACTGACGATCCCGCGTACCCCCTCCTTATAGGCAAGTTGGAAAACCCGTTTTAACAGCCAGGTCTCCCCATTACAGGGCACCTCGTCGAGCAAACAGAAACGCCCCAACTCTAATGCTTCCTTATTGGGAATCAGCCCGGAAAAAGCATTGGTGAGCGTCGCTTCGTTGACCGGCACGGAGAGGATGGCGACTCCCACGAGCTTTTTCGCATCGTACATGCCATAGCGCAGGACCATAGCTGGGCAACTCTGCGTATAATGATGCGCGGTGACGAACGCTTTTGCCGTCGTGTCATCTGAGATGGCCTCAACGCTATACCGCCTGGAATTAAAGCCGCCGCTATGGGCCGACAACCAGTGCTGGTGGCGCGAGCGCCACCGCTGGGTATATTCCTGAGAGGAGAACTCTAAAGCAAGCTGAGTTAACATAGTTGGCTCCTCCTCAAAGAATGTTGTATGCCCGAAATGACACTTCTTGGAGCGTGTTTCGCATAGGCTTGAGCATTTCCCATTCGTGAATACCCGTTTGCACGCGGAGCCAGGCCCCTTTGCTTTGTTTTATATCGATGGTGTAAAACATGTCGGTGAGATCGTAGGATTTTCCTTGCTTGTCGAGGAAAATCCCTTTTACCTGGATATGATGCGTCATCTTTTCGCATGCGAACAAGGCCATGTACCCTTTCCAGCGTTTTTGAAGGGTGAGTACATTGATGTGCATCAGGATGATTTTTGGCGTTTGGCTATCGAGCATACGTTTTCTTTCCTTTCAGTCTTGACTGGCTGGTAGCCGCGGTGGCTACCAGCCAGGTATTTGGTTGGTCAAGCCAGCGTTTTGGGTCTTGGAACGCCTTCTCGGCATTTCCAAACGCTGCCCGTTCAACATGAGAAGATCAGGCATGTCCGTGAGCTTCCAGGGAAAGTGCCCGTGTTTCTCCAGAGAGGCAGACTGAGTACTTCGATCAGGCAATGAGAGATACACACCCAGCGCCTCATCAGAAACTCGCGGCCCTGTACGAAGCGCTTGTGATACCGGTATGGCGGCAGAGGTTACGGTGGTCCATGTTGGGCAATGAAGAGAAACAGTTCAGTGTCTCTAAAAGCTGCTTGGGGAATGGGAAAGGTCAGGTATCAAAACGGGGGCAACCTCTCAGGACGCAAGGCATATTCTACTGCTTCGCACAGCTTTGTCTCGTCCGCGAGCAGAGACGGATCGACATCGAGCACATCTTCAATGCTCCACTGAAAGCTTGCGCCCTCTATCGCTTTTTTTCTCCAATAGAGGGTATATTTCTGCTTCCCCCGCTCTTTTCTGACATAGAGCTGGTAGCGATCAACCAGCAGGCGGGCAATGGAAGGCTGAGGCACAATCAAGCTAAGGCGTTCCTCTGGCACATCAGGGATCAGATGCAGGCCGCTATGCTTATTTGGATCAGGAATAACGTGAAAGTACCTCTTGCCATCTTGCCTGGTGTATCCACGCGTGTTCAATAGCCTCACGCGCCACACTCCATTCGGCTTGCCATCCTTATCATGCCATTGGAGATAATGAGTCGGTAGCTCATCAATCGGCTTTCGTGCCATAACAAGCATCCCCCCTTCTCTGTTTAACTTGTCTGGTTGTCAGGAGCGTTGATAGCTTATCGAGTCCCAGACAATCCATAAAAAATCGCACTCCTCAAAAACGCGCGACTAGGCTCATTCCCCCAAACGCCCTACCTTCTCCCAGATTTCCATGCCGCGCTTTCCCAAAGACCGGCGCTGCCTGTTGGACAAGCACCCCTCTGCGTAATCCTTCCACGAAACCATGCGGCTCAGTTCCTGTACAACCTCAATAGCCCTGATGTGGCGTAGATTGGGGTTTCGTGCGCGTGGTAGCTCTGAGTTCCACACCCAACGGTCCGGCGCGACATGCCGCCCATCTTTGAGCGAGACCATGTAGTAGGTCCTGGTCCCACTCATTCCGTATTTAAAGGAATACCACGATAAGAGAAGCTGGCCCACGGCCAGCTTATGCTCCATTCTCATGCTGCCTTCGTTGTACTTCGGCTTCCAATCGTCCGGCAGGGGCTTGGGGCTGTGATCCAGGTCTTGAGGAGGCAAGGGCCAGCTATCATCAAGCTCATGAGCATCATAGTGCGTCAAAGCCGCGTATCTCATCCATAATTACCCGCTCGAACTTGCCCCAGAAGAAGGTATAATCCCAATTCGCCGGATCTGGGTTGCTCCTGTATTGCGCTACCCAGGCTTTGACGTGGCTTTTATAAGCCAGGATGAAGAGTTTGTCCTGCATATTCCTCTCAAATCCTTTCTATGGGGGTTTTCTCCACAAACAAAGGTCTTCCAGACTTCGGTTACAACTCTGGTTCACCGAGCAAGCCAAGGAAAACATGTTTCTCCAGATGTTGCTTCAAGGGGCAGGGGAGGAAATGGTTGACTTGACAGCGGCCTCAGCCAGGGACTTGAGTTCCTTCCAGGAAGGTGAAGGAGAAGTGAAACACTGCTCCAGGGCAGCCTGGACGCGTTCCTGTGCCGCTGGTTGACCCAGGTGGTGCGTCAGGATCACTTCTGCACTATAATGAGCCTCAAAACCATCGACGCCGCCGGGCATGTACGAGAGCACAGCCAGCGCGCGCGCAAGCTTGTTAAATGTGGACGCCGCCTCACCCGGACGTGCAGCCCCATGCAGGAGGCGATCCAGGGTATTGCCGACAACTTCGAGGTCGATATAGGCGTCGATAAGCAGTTGGCGAGTAAGTCCGCCCTGCGCATCAATTTTTTGTACCCAGAGGGGAACAGCCGTCGTGAGCAATCGGCAGCAGAGCCGATAGCTGGCAATATTAGGCCCAAAACCGCCCCCATCGCCGGGAGCAGGAGCATGAACTGCCCCTTGCGCCTTCTTTGTACCCTTCCCAGATCGCCTAGCAGTGCTCTTCTCTGTGCTTGCCCTCCGGCTCCCTGGCAGGGACGCAGAGACATCTGGGTGTTCTGCTGGCTTTTCGTTCCCTTTTCTCCTGGGGGTATGTGCCATAGAAATGAACCTCCTCTTCCCTATCACGCTTCTTCTGGATGCTGCTCATGCTTTTCAGTCTCCGATGTTTTCGGCCCCATTCTGGTATCAATGAGGCGATCAAAGGCAGCGAGGACGTTGTTTACGTCATTTGATGAGAGTCTTAATGCAGTATTAATAAGGTCAGACTCAACCATCTGCTGAATGCGGGTATCATTTGGCTGAAACAGCAGACGGTCAGGCCAAGCGCAGACGGCATAATCACTTTCCAGCAATCCTGTGAGCAGTGCTGTACGCAACATATCTCCATCCTGCGCGGAAAACGTCACCTCGAAACCAGACTCATGATCGTACCCCATCTCAGCCAACCAGGCGTGCTCATCACCTTGAAAGTCATCTTGACTGATGAAATGGGCCGTGGTTTGAGGCAGCAATCCGGCAAAGTACCTCTCTTCGGGATCGTAATTCTCGATCTCAAAGCGCTCGACATCTTCCTCGCTTAGGAAGTAGAGCATGATGACTCGTATCTGCATATTTGTCTCCTTTCGTGGCTTCCTTCGGTGACGCCCACATGAAACTGGCCCGAGATACGTCCGGCCATTGGAGGGCAAGGATGAAGAGGCCATTCCATAAAAATTTATCTGAGGTAGCACATACCAGCCAGAGAGCAAGAAAAATGGATCTGGATTTCGCCAGGCCCGGGGATCACCAAACATCTTCATTTTTCTTGGCTCTCTCGATATGTGCTTGAAGCAGGCTAGTAGCTGTACCACCTTTGCCTTCTTCTCTATCGAGGTTACATATGGTTTTGAGATCTGGAAGAACATTGGCCTGGAAGCGTCTCCAGGCCAATTGTGATCTCTGATAAGGCCTCAAAAGCGGTCGGGTTCTAGAAGCCTTTCTTCGCATTGCACTTGAGTTATTCTATGCGCTGCCGTTGCTTCTCCTTCATCCAGGATCGTTCTTCTTCGAGTCCCTCTCTCGATCTGCGACATGTGCCCTGATCTCATCAGTGACCAGGAAGAGTTCTTTATAGGCCAACGAAAAGCGGTCAGCGCGATCCCTCTTCCCAAGCTTTCGTCCACGGCAGTCGTAGCGGTCACCGTCTTTTACTGTTGGCCCTTCCAAGATAATTTGCCCGCTTGGGGTGATCCGCTTGATCCGGCAAATTTGCCAGAGCGTATTGTTGAACCCATATTGGCGAGCGACTTCATCACCTGCTTTGAATGCATGGTCCTCGGGCAGCATGGCGTTCCCTCCTTTCCTGTTGCCCCGCGCAGCCTTCATCGCACTCGGCCTGCGGAGACCCCGCGTTTGAATGCAGGGGTGCTTGACTCCAGTACACAATGTAATGCTGCTCGTAGCGACGCCAACCCAACTCTTCGTGGGTATCATCTTCGTCCTCCTCCGCGCTCCAGGCCGCGTCCGAGAACACCAATCCGGCTGCCTGCGCAGCTTGCTGCAGACACGTCAGGCTCAGATCAACGGTGCAAATGCTGGTGTCTTCATCCTCCCACACGCGACATCCCCAGAGCGCCTGCTTCCCTCTGCGCCAGTGGCCCGCATCTACCAGTTCTGGCCGCGCCACCATCGTAACAGTACTGGCAATGATCCCACCAGGGGCAAGCACCTGGCGGAGCGAGCGGAGCAACAGGCCTTGCTGGTCTGGCGAGAAAAAATTCTGGACATAATCCCCACGAATGAATGCGCAGGGAGGAATCCGATACGAGAGCTGGCAGAGATCAGCCAGGATCAGGTGCCGACGAATTCCTGGCGTTGGAGCAAGTGTCTCTAACCGGGCGAGGGCCTGCGGCTCCCGGTCTACGATGAGCAACTGGATCGGGAGCTTCCCGCTTCCCCAGGGGCAGAGCCAGCCAATCAGTTCCTCCATCGCCTGCAATGAGCGTGGAGACGCACATCCTGCCAGTAAGCAGCACCCAATAGTCATCGGGTCTAGCAGGCCACGCAAGATCATTTGCTTCAACACCAGTTCATCCCACGCGCGCGACTCTGCCAGGGTCACACCTGTCGCATCAAAAGAAGCGTAATACCGTGCTTTGTTCGTCGAAGATGCATCAGCAAGGCCGATACCTGTTGACCCCATTTAACGACTCCTTTCAGCGCGACCTGTCCTCTCCTCTTTCCACAGGGCCTCACCCTCGTATTCATACTATATAACGGAAGAGAGAGGCAATAGCAGCCATCTGGTTGAGCAAGAGGAGATACCCGCTGCTCTTCTAGTCAGAATGCATGCGCGTCTCTTCCATGAGGGATCGAGTGTCACTTCGCGCTGAGGTTGTATCAACGCCAGCGCAATCTTATGCTGACAAGGGGAACAACGAGGCAGGCACTGCTAGCCATTTTCGCCGAGAAGGCGGAATGGGTTCACGATTGTTACCTCCTTCATTCCTTTTTTTCTGCTTCATTCTCAGCAAGGAACCTCTCAACTATATCGTCGCGATGATGTTCGTAAAAGAACTGCTCAAAGAAAAGCCAAAAGAGTTTCTCCTGCTCCTCATCTTCATGACACCAATGCCGAACCCGCGTGGCATACTGTTCTTTGAGTTGTCGATAGGCTTTATTGAGCACTTGCGTAAACGCGCTAAGCGGCCTCGATAAACCGTCGGGCAAGTTCGGTATATACACAATCTCGCCCTGCCACGCCTCCGTATCGCTCGGCGCCTCTACAGCAAAGAGATCTAGAAGAGCTTTGCTTAACTGGGCAAATTGTGTATCAAGCTCAACCTGACGGGCCTCTAGCTCGGCCTGATGCGCAAGGAGATAGCGGGCAATCTCAAGAGCTTCTCTATAAGGAAGCTTCAGGATGGCATCAGGAGTCTCGCCCTCCTCCAAGGACTCCGTGTTATACAATCGTACATCTATCATGGAAAAAGCACAACGATGGTGCGCCGTATCAAGAAAGTTCTGCTCATTCATGGGAATTCGTCCTTTCTCACGATGGCATCACAACACCTGCGCTTGTCTCAGCGTGTCCCGGAGGGAGCTTCAGCAGGTCTTGCAAGCCCTTCTTTGCAGTCATTTTGTGGGGAATGGCCTTGGCGATCCATAGGCATCGTGGTAGATCTCCTGGTTCGCCCGAAGGCACGATGAAGCCCAGTGGAGGAATGAAGGGAAAAAGCCACAATAGGTCAACTACATCTTATTCCTTCATATCTTTACACGAGAGCGAAACTCTTTCATGACCTCGAACTTCAGTTCTCTGCCATTTTCGTATCTCTCGTAGGAGCGTTTTTTCCGAAATGTGTTGATGAGGATGAGTCTGTAGGTAGGAGCGAGCCAGAGGGACATACTCGTGGAGGATTTCTCTCAAAGTCAAAGGAATCTTTTGCCCATTCACGACGCGAGCGCAAAAGGCTTTCCCAGCTAAGCTTCCGCCTTGTTTGCGCATCATCTCCTCCCACTCCATCGCTTGCTGATAGCGCTCAGGAAAGTAAATCGCTTCGAGGATACGTCCTCCAATGCCTGAACGACAGCAATCCGTTCCACAGTTGTTATAATCGAAGCCAAGGGCATAGACACGAGGTGGCACAATACCAAGCTCTTCTTGACAAACAGTGGCCAAATCACGCTGTTCAACCGGGTCCCAGAGAAGAGGGTACTCGACTCTGCTCTCAGGAATTGCTTGAGCATAGGAGACACAAGTACGCCCCTGACGGCTTGTTTCCGCCGGTTTATATCCGAGGATAACTGTGGGAAGTGTAGGCATGGCCAGGATAAATGCACGATAGTATTTCACTTTCAGTTCAAAACTACATGGACACATCCTATTATTGGGAATGATGTGGTGCTTTTTCCACACATTCTCTGGCCGCATGCCACTCCGAAACCAATAGAACGTCCCACCCCAACGCTTCATGAGGTCGTGCAAGAAACGATAGAGATCTTCATCTTCTTTGAGCACATCAGCAAACCAGAATGTTACCTGACCTCTTCCATAACGACGAACAGCTCGTTCTCCTGCAATAGCGCTCCCCAAACCGCCTGAGAGACTCACTGCATATTGGGCAGTTGCTTGTCGAGCGATCAATTGGTTGGTTGCAACGGTCAAATTGACTATTTCATACCCATTACAGGAGTGAACAGGAGCATGCTCTTGCTCTCTGGTAATGGATGCAGTAGGAATAAACATTGATCTTCGGTCTCCAATCAACTTCTTGTAAAGTCTCTTTGCGAAACTATGGTTTCTCGGAGTTCATAATCCGTTCGTTTTATATCGATGAGTCGCTTGTTTTACCGCTTTTCCTGACGTATACAAGAATGCGACGAAACATTCTCAGGCTGAAATCAAGCTTCGCGAAGTGGAGCGCAATCAGCGATTGCGAGAGAAAATGCCTAACCTCTTCCTTCCAGTGGGGGAAATTCGTTGAGGGATGCATGAGTCGAGAAACATTGCTCTCTTAAAAGCCTCAGAGGAAGGGGAGGCTCCTATTCAACGACGAGTTGCACTGGTGCCTCGCTCCTCGCAAAAGTTGCAAGGGCGCTCCTGAAGCGTAACAGGTCTGATTGGGCTAATCGTACCCCAAAGCCAGAGGAATCTTTCGTCTCCATATCAACTCCACCCTTGAAGATTTCCTGGCTTTGATCGGCTGTCAGGAGATAAAAGCGTGCGAGGCGCTTCACTTCTCTTTCTTCTAAGGTGAATGCTATGATCTGGGAAGCCAGGTCCTGACAATAGCCGAAGTCGAGAGCGGAGTACTCCATTTGCAACTTAGCTGCAAGAAGGTTGGTCGCCGCCGCTCTTTTTTCTCGCTGCTTTTCAGCTTTCCACAAGTCAAATTGGGTTTTACATAATGATTCGCGGAGATGCCCCCGAAAGTCCATCTCTGTTGGTTTTATACGATGCACTCTCAGCGTTCCATAGACGGTGACCGGCCATTTCAGAAGTGTTTCAAAACCTTCGAGAAATCTGATGGTTTCTAACAACATTGTGAGAGACAGTTGGAACCGGTAGGGAGACGCAGTTACACAGGGCATGCCGTAAAAAAAGTGGTTCGAGATTGAGAGATTATCGTTTTTTATGTGGATAATGAATACTCCTATGTCTCCGTTACCTGATGTATTATCCATTTGAGACATCTCCTCTCTTTTTACGCAAGCATGACCAGGATGTAATCGCTCTCCATCCTGGTCATGCTGATTATCATGTGGTTGCTCGCAGCACACGCAGCATGTTGCTTCGCTGGTGCGTCTCGTTTCCTGATGAGGATAGAGTAGAGGGTCTGCATCCTAAGCGACAAGAGGAAAACCATCAGGGATCGTGAGGGCATTTGCTTCACGGCTTCCTGGCATACGCTATCTCACACTCCCAGCCCTGAACCCGCTCCATGCTCATTCGCCTTGCGATTCAGATGAGAAGATGGTCTGGGAGGAGAGGAAACCAGTTTTCTTTCCAGCTTCCTGTCTCCCGCCTAAAGATGCAATACATCCACTTTCCCTCATGCCATTCGGGAAAGATGGTGTTTCGGTACGGCTCCTTTATCTCGGGGAGTGGAATCGCCTCCTCAGTCTTGAAGGTGCGAGCATGTGGATCGATAGCGATGAGTTCTGCATCTGGCATATCCTTAAAACGGAAAGTCAGCTCTGTCCCTTCCGTGGGAACGAGGGACATCCCGATTCGAGCAGCACCAAATGAGGCACGGTAGATCCTGGCGTCGAGGCCAGTGGGATGCCAGACAATATATCTGATCGGTCGAGTATCGTCAACGAACGTTTCCCTAATATAGAGCTTATGATCGTCGGGATGCTCTTGCAGGGTAAACCATTCCTCCATCTCTCACTCCTCCTGTGCTTCCCCAATGCGAATACTGGGTCCGAAAAAGGAGCAGTTGCCATACTTCTCTTGCCACTCCTGGTCGTCAGCCTGCTTCCATTGCGACTGTCGATACTCATCGCACAGTTCTTCATAATTTCGTTTTGCTTCTACAAACGGTACACAGTCCCGGCAAAAGGCATGGACGCTGTAGTAGTAAGAGGCGGTCTGCGGCTTATGCCTCGTGTAGAGTTCGCCAACAGCAATGGTCCTCCCACATCCATAGCCAGCGCACACCAGCGGTTCACTCGCTCGGTAGACCCGACTTCCCTTCCAGGTCGGAAAGACGATAAGGATGCTTTTCGCCTGTTTTTTCTTCCCTGTTTCGTTCTGCTCTTGCATCGTTTATCTCCCCTGGTACAACATGAGCAAAGCCCGGATCATGCTGCACGATCCAGGCTTTGTTCTCACACCATCGTTTCTCCCTATTCATGAGCAGGGACATGGTAGAGGGCCACGCGACCAGCATTATCGGCGACGGCCAGCACATCCTGCCACCATGCCACATCTTGTATCCCTAGACTTCCACTTCGGCGGCTGCCCGTGTGGAAGAGTAGTTCTCCGCGCTCGCTCCACACGGCAACATGTCCATCCGCCGCACCAGATGCCAGGCGTGTTCCGTCAGGCGACCAGGCGAGGCCCTGTACCGTGTTCATGTGGAAAGAGAGGACGATACCTTGTTGAGGCGCAGCGCCAGAAGCCGCTTGCCAGAGTTGGACAAATCCGTCCGTCGTTCCGAGCGCCAGAGTGGTCGAATTGGGTGACATGGCCGCGCAGGTATAATCGTCACAACGGCGCTCCCCATCATCAATCAGGTGCTCTACCTCCGTCTGCATTGCCTTCCAGAGCTGCACCTGCCACATCGAGCAGGGTGGGGACAGCGTAAAGGGATTGGCCGCGAGATGCTCGTCGGACAACCACAGCAAAAACAATGGGGGCAGTTCAAAGTGACGCTCCTGGATCACTTCTCCGGTCTCCGGCATCCACACGTGGTACTGTCCATACTCTGAGCAGATAGCCAGATACCGTCCATCCGGGGACCAGGCCAGAACATCGGCTTCTCCGTCCAGACGATGCTCTTGGATCTTGGTCGCAGTGGCAATATCGAAAATGGCAGTGCCATGTTCTTGACCAACAGCAATGTGGCGGCCATCAGGCGAGAACGCGAGCGCGGCCATATATGCCCCGCCGAAGGCGACGCGCGAGTCATCTGGGACCGTCTCGCTAGAGAAATCCCAGATATCAACGCCTCGACACCCAATAGCAAGCAAGCCCTGCGAGGAAAAGGCCAGATGAGAGATCGGGCCTACGCCATGCTCTTTATAGAGGATGGCAAAAGGAGAAAGCGTCTGCAACTTGGAAATCTTCCTTTCATATGTCGGGGTACAAAGGGCATACCAGTATCTATGGCTTCGTGAGAGAAAACAGGAATACGGGTCATGAGGGGATCATAGGAGCAATCAGAAAAGCGGGTTGAAAAGGAAATCGCAGGTGCGTATCGGTCTGGCAGCTTTGAGGGTATGATGCAACTAGGCCGTTTCGCTCATGCAGTTCGCCAGCAGGATTTCTTGTAATGGGGAGAGACCAGTTTTTGCCGATCTCAAACAAAGGAAACTCACGCCAGGCACCAGGTGCATTGACGAGTGTCAGAGCGCTGTTCCCCCTGGATAGACTTCCGCTTCATAGAGAATGGGCGCCCATCCCCATACCAGATGGTAGTGCGAGACCAGGGCATCGCTGAGCTGAGCGGGTACGACGACCCAACTATGCATACCTGTCCCTTGCTTATCGGCTGGCACATAAATGGCGTCGGGAATAGCCGCCCCTGGCCAGTGTTCATCCATCACACAGCATGGTGAACCATACACCCACCAGTGCCTGTGTCCATGCTCTCGTACCCAGCGGATCTGATGCACAACGTGGCGGGCGTCGCCGCGAAGCTTGACGATTTGGGAATACCCGACGACCTCTGATGCCCAGCGCTCGAACACCCACGAATCATCTGCCTTATAAGGTGGCGATGTCGTTGGGCTACCCATAGGGTGAGCAATGGAGAGATCGAACACAAATGGCTCCTGCGTGTCAGGGTCAATAGCGACTTTGAGCAGATCACCAATTGTCCAGTATTTTGCATTCAGCAGGCGAAGGGCCTGTTCAATCTGCAAGACATACGCCCTTGTCACACACGTAACCTCAAAGGTTTCGGGAATGACCCGGGCGAGCCTGCGCACTAAGAAGCGCCGCCCGTAGGCTCGTTGTACTCGCCAGTTCCGGGGAAACCCGATGGTCCCGGCCATGAGTTCAAGCACGACATCCTCCTGCGTGGCAACGCGATAGCCCGCATTCGGGTAAGGGCGGCCATCCAACGGCTTCCAGACTTCAGAGCCATCTGGAGAAAGAAATGGTCCTCCTGTGTGACGGCCCTCCCTTGCCGGGATGGATAGCCGGGTAAACCCTTTTCCTGGAGCAATATCGCCAAGCGCGAGTGGCAATCGTTCAACCTGCTCTTCACCTTTCTCCGGCTTCGTTTTCTTCTTCATGCTGACATCCTCTTTCCAGATCAAGCATGCTGCGTAATGTAGAACTTTTCCGTTCATGTACCAGAGGCATAAGCGGCGCACCAAGATCTCTGTTTTCGGGATACGTTATCGGGAATGCGGGTTCATGAGGGAAGCAAAAGCGGGCGTTTGTCTGCTGTCTGGATGCCTTCCTCGGCCTGATAGAGCCACGCAGTTCTATTCTCGATGATTGCTCGAACGTTTCTTTCTCTGCTTTGCTTCTGGCGGCAGCAGCCAGCGCTCTCCAGTTAGCAGGGCATGTTTGTAGAGCGCAAGCCAGGCCTCAGCCGCTTTCGTTTCTACCTGAAACGAGATTTCCTGGGACTCGTCGCGTGCAGCGAGAAGAAGCTGGTCCCCCAGCCTTTCCGTTGCCTGCTCTCCCTCGCCTCCAGATACCGACCAACGCACGCAGCTCTGGGCCTGATCAAACAAGTGTGAAAGCAGGCTCTGTTCATAGCCAGAGCGGGAGTATGGATCAAGGACCCAGGTAGCGCGACCTTGAAAGGATGCAGCCCGCAGGCTCAGGATATCCTCGTTTTCCGCCCGTTCAAACCAGCGGAGAGCATTATACGTCCCAAAGGCTATGGGCTCGTTTCCCTCGCGCCAGCATGTGACGGGAATCTCGTCGATCACCGCATCGAAGTATGGCTGGAGCGCGATCTTACAGAACGCCCGCGCCTCCTCTTCCCCATACCAACAACTGAGCTGCTTGAGCGCATCAAAGGGTTCCTCTAAAAAGGGAACCCCTCCTGGCACAAACGACATGATCGCGAGGGCGCGAGCCAGGCCAACAAACATATCTGCGGTTTCACCTTTGCGCTCACTCCTGAAGAGGAGCCGGTCTCCTCTTTCCGCCAGCACCTGTCCGAATACTACTGCTTCTCCCGCCATCCAGGGCGGTATGCCCCCTTGACCTCGGAAGCTTTGATAGAGATGATCTATTTCGATGGGAACCGCTGTACTCAAACTGAGTGATAACAGCCAGCCTGGGTGCGGCACATCTCGAAGCTCCGGCTGCTTTTGCCTTTCAGTTTTCTGAGCAAAAGCTTCCTGCTTGTCAGCAGAGGTGCTGGATGTGGTCGAAGAAGGAGACGGGGGATGCTGACGTACACGGGTCTTTTTTGTTTTTCGGGACATGGGTGTTCTCCCTTCTATATCAAGCATTCTGAGTAGCGAATCCCCGTGCCGTGTTTGCACCAATAGATCTCGGTCGAGGGTCCATTCGGAATAAAACCAAAGAGAACGTCCAACTCGCCTAGCCGCTCTTCCTCGCGTGCGGTCAAGTCTGCCATCCGATACTGGGGTTCTGGGTCACGCCGGATCGCCCGTTTCACGAGGGCTTGCGCCTCCTTCTCTGGCCCACACTTCCACGTTGTGAGCCGATCTTCCTCCTCTGGTCGTAGCCAGCCTACTGCGTACCACCTTTTGGGCCTGGGCGGGGTAAGCGCAGAGATATCTTTCTGCATAAGAAAATGCTCCTTCCTTTTCTTCTCCATGTCTGGCACTGTACGGCGCGCATCGCGTGCTGGTAGCTCTGGGCGCCGTACAAGTCGGAGCATGGCGGCTCTCTACTTCACTGGCTCCACCTCGCCAGAAATGACCCCTTCATGAGCGGTCTTCCCAGTCGATTGCTCAGCTTCTTTGAAGGCGGCGAACGCGACTTTCAGCACCTCGGCGTCATGCGCCTCACAAAGCTCTGGCAGTCGCGGAATGCCGCCCGCCGCAAAGGCCAGCAGGGCAAGACCCTCAACGATCTCCATGAAGACTCGTTCCCGCTCAGCACGCTTCCCAGCACCGAACATAAGGAGATCAGCATGGCTGGCAACATGGACATTGGTCTCATGACTTCCAGCACGTTGCCTTTGCTCTTCCGTCGGGCCTCCCTCTGGCTGCTCCAGCCAAAGGAGGATCTGCCGAAGAATGGGAACATGCATAAAGACCGTGAATCCGCGTGCCGAGGTCGGAGGATGCTGCTCTACCCACCAAGCAAGAAAGCGCTCGGCCTGCTTAGAGAGAGGCGGCGGTGTGTAGGTCCACTCTTGGTCCGGCGGATCTTTCTTCAAACGGCGTTGACGCTTCGGCTTACCTCCTGGCTGTTTAGCGCTGACCATCGCATTCACCTCTCGTTGTCTCACTGTTCATCTGTCCGGGATAAGCGAGAGGCTTCCAGCTTGAAATCGGGACAAAGTAGTCCGGTTCTTCTGGAAAGCCCATCTTTGTGAAGTCCCGATTGATCGTCGCCGCCATGAACGTACTGGGGATGTTGTGCCCATACCAGTAGTCCCACTGGGGTGAGCCATCGCGTTTGAGGCTCATGACGGTGAGCCGATGGGTAATCAGCTTGTCTTCGTAGGGAATCGGTTCATCCAATTCTTTCAAGGCGAAGTAAACATCAGGGGCAAAACGCATCAGCGCACCAATATGCTTGTGAGGGCTGGCGTCGAGAACGGGCTTGAGCTGACGCTCATACTCGATCAGCGCTCTTCCCAGGGCCATGTACCGGGGTTCGCACTGTGGGCAGACATCACCTTGCTGCTTCACTTGATTGATGCAGAGCAGGCAACGCACACGACGTTGCTCAGATGTTTGTTGGGTCATCAGAAGTTCCTTTCTACGAGGCTTCCAAAGGGTTGCTGTCGTCTTTCGAGGGTTCGATGGGAGCTTCGAGCGCCGGAAGAGGCGGATCAACTTCTCCGCTGGTTTGAAAGCGCCAGAAGCTGGCGAGGATGGCAGGCAAGTCGTTGTCCACCTGGCGTTCTCCTGCGCGGTGAAGCAGCTCGCCGTCTGGTGTGCGAGCGTAGATTGTCCTGCCTCGACTGTCATAGCCCACCCGCTCGGCCACTGCCATGAAGATCGAATAATTGCGCGATGCTTTTTCTTCCTCCTCCAACTCCGCTGCCGTCATTTTGCGCAAGACCAGCACACCGGTATGGACGCCGGTATGCGATTGCGCCTGAAAGGTTTCACCTGGCAGGCTGATTGAGGCGAGAAGATATGCATGCTTCATGAGCCAATACCGCGCGTAGGTCGTCCCTGGATTGCTCAGCAAGCTCTCCGGCACCACCAAAGCCATCCGACCGCCTGGCTTGAGCCAGTTGAGCGCCTGTTCCAGAAACAGCACTTCTGTTGGCACTGATCTCTGAAGTTGATCGGTGGGCATCCAACCCGTCTCTCCCCGCCGCTTCCAGACCCTCGCCAGTTCGTATCTGCCCAAGATCGCAGGATCAGTCACCGGGAGGCTATAGGGGGGATTACCAACGATGAGATCCAAGCTTCCCTGGGGGATTTGCTCCTGGACGCTGGCCTCAGCCTCCTGTGGAAAAGCAAGGCTATCCATGTGATAGACATGTTCAGGATCTCCATCCAGGAGCGAGAGTTGTAGACGCGCCAGGCGAATCAATGTCCCGTCAAGATCGGCTCCATAGACGCAACTCCGCATGTAGGCAGTTAGCTCCTGCTGGAGTTCCTCCGCTGGGATAGAATGACCAGCCTCTTCAAGCAGGGCAGCCATTCCCGACAGATAGTACCGTCGATAGGTCTGCAGCGCGCGAAAGAAGACGCCTGCGCCACAGGAAGCGTCAAGTACGCGCTCCTGTGCCTGGGGCTGAAGAAGAGAAACCACGAAGTAGGCCACCCCCAATGGCGTAAAGAACTGCGCCCGCCATTCCCGTGCTCGCGCTCCGGCCCATTGCTGATAGGCAGCCCCGAAGGGGTCCAGTTCGCTTCCAAAGAGATCCTGGTCGCACAGCGCCAGCACCAATGGAGCCAGGGTGGAGGCCTGAAGTTGGAGTGTTTCGCCCTCAGAAAAAAGCCCAGGATAGGCCGTTTTCACCTGCTCAAACAAGGGCAGAATGCGTTCGGCAATAGACTGAGCGCCCTGTTCTTTTTTTGCCTCTTTCTGATTAGTAAAGAAACGTTTCGGCCATTCTTTGGCATGCCGCTCCTCAGCCTGCTTTGCACAAAGCAGATAGACCAATTGCCAGAAGCCCGCGTCGCGTGAACCGCCAATACTAGACCCACTGAGACGGGCTACGCAGCGCTCAATCGCTCTCGCGAGCGGCTCAGGAGGAGAGGCAAACGGCCATGCGAGCATGCATGGTTCCGGGAAGACGGCCATGTCGGGAGGCGACGCTGATACCTGACGCGCCTCTTGCTCTGGTTGCGGCAACGCCGAGATCTCTTCTTGCTCTTTTGAGAATGGCTCCTCAAGAGCTTCCCCGGCAATGAAAACCTGCTGAACCTCTTCAAGAGACGCCGGCAACACTTCTACGGATTCTGACTCAAAAAGGGAGAGTTGCGAAAATGCTGCTGCATGCTGATCCTCGGATCGTGGCTGAGCAACATGTCGAGGTGTCTGAGATGCCATACGGCCTCCTCGAAATGCAAAAAAGCCAGGAACGACACAGAGGTACCGTTCCTGGCTTTTTTCTCAACAATAAAACATGGAATGAAAACTGCGGGGAGAGGAAAAGAGCGGGCGTACTACACACCTCGCCAGCACGTTCACCCAACATCAGTGGCGACAGCTCAAGAAAACAGGCGCTTACTTTTGCGCTCTGGCGAGGTGCGCCTTGACCCTGGTGAGCAAGCGGTGCGCGTACATGTTGTGCGTTTCCTCGTAGTCGAGCTGTGTGTTGATCCAGTCAAGCGTAAAGCTGAGTTGGTGATGTTGGAGCTGGTGGGCAATCGTGTCCAGGAGCAGGGCAAGGTAGTGCATGCGCATCTGGATGCCATAACTTACGCCGCTCTCATGCCAGCGGAGTTGGTAAGCGGCCATCTGGTAGCGCTGGGAGAGTGTCGCGGAAACATGATTTTCCTCCTTGAGGAGGATAGAGCCATTGGGCGCGATGAAAGCCTCGTATCCTAACGCGCCAAGATGTTTACTGTATATCTGCACCTTTGTATATTCTTGCGCCTCGACACACTTACACCAGGCGCGAAAGTTGATAGCTGCTATCTCCTGCGTGTTCATGCACTTTTTCTCCTTCCAAAGCGAGACACTCGCGATCTCCGCTGTTCACGCACACTCCCTCAAGCAGACCAGCATATAGGGAAAAAGGTCTGGCGGGTAGGGAAAGATACGGGGATAGCGAGGCTGAAGCTATGAGTTAAAAAGGGGAGCTGAACGGCAACAATGATGGAAGCGAGGAGCCTCCATACTTGAAAATGGAAAGTAGCTCAGTCGCCTGGTTCCCAGGGCACGGGAATGTCTGCGTGAACGCGCTTCCAGGCGTTACTCATTGCCTGGAGAATGGTCAGTGGATAGAGCAGGTGGCGGGGGGTATGGCGATGATAGACGAGGTAGGCAATCGAGAGGGCCTGATTACAAGCTCTCTCACTCTCAAACGGCGATGGCCACCCCTCCCCAAATGTCCTGCCCTCCTCTGCCCAGAACACCTCATTGTCAGATCTCTCATAAAAGCCGTCGTAAGTACAGGCCTCGGCGAACAAGCCTGGATATTCGCGGAGGTACAGGTCCCACAGCGAGGTATAAAAGGCATGCCGGAAACCGTTGGAGCAGACGTAGAGTCCGCGCTCAATCCAGAGTAGCGCGGGCCGAGTTCCTTTCGGCTGGGCAATGGGCTGGCCGCGCCAATCGCGCTTTGCTCCCTGGTACACTTGCTCAATGGTCCTGCTTGTCTCCCCCGCGTAGCCAGCCGGCAAGCGGGCAAACAGGGCACTAAAGCGGCGGTCACCGCTGGAATAACAGGAAAGCAAACGGGGCACCATTTCCTATCCTCCTCTCTGTTCTTGCAGCAACTCACGCCGCGCTCCCTGGCGCGCGGCTTTCTTGACAGCTCGTTTCACCGCGCGATTTTGTTGGCGTGACTGGTGTTTTTTCGTGAATATCTGGCGATACCAGAAATTCATTGACTCCAGCCCGTAGGGTCTGAGATGATGAGGCACAAAACGAGGGCTATTCAGCCTCCTTCTGACCCCAACATTGCTATAGCGATCTATCCGATAGCGAGCGTGGATAAATCGTCTTCCCATACAGAAGACCTCCTTCTTTCAAACTGGGGCTTTACCGAGCCTTGTATGAGGTTCAATCATGAGGAAATGGTAGGTCCATCACATTAGGCAAGAGCATCTAAAACACGCTCTATCAGCCATTGCATAACAGGAGGAGTAACAGCATTTCCTAGCTGCCTCACCTGCTCCCGCCTGTTTCCAGTGATAATGTACTCTGGAAAGAAGGCCATCGCCGCCTTGATCTCTTCTGGTTGAAGCATTCTGAACCCGCAATCCTCCAGAGAGAGTGTGCTTTTATTCTGCTCTTCGCTGGTAAGCAGCGCGCACCGGTGCTTTGTCGTCACAGTAGGCACAGCCTGATCGAGGGCCTGAAGTTGCCCATTGCTGTAGTAGGTCATCAGCCATGCGTTCATGCCCTGCACCATCTGAGGAATCACCAGGCCATGATGCCGACCGCCCGCACACACCGTTGCAAGCGGATCGCTCACGCCATGCGCGAGCGAAGTGCCATGGAGTTCAGCGATGAAAGGTTCGGCTCCCGGCGGCACCAGCATGCCCTGATGATTTCCTCCTCCAACAACGGTTGAACAGGGATCAAGACTATCACGCACGCGGTATTCCCCCGTCAAATCGACCTGAAGGGGACGCTGTGGCCCAATGACCAGGCCACGCGAGTCATAACTGGTCTGCGTGGGGAAGGTCTCTTCCATGACAGAAACAGGGCGCGCATGATCATGATTGAGATTGAGCAAGAATGGCTCGACAATGGCCAGGCCATTGTCGGCAGTCTGGGTGGGAAAGGTGTCGGTGATCACGCTTTTTACGCGGTCGCTGGTTTTATTTACCTGCACTGTGAATGGTTCCCGATGCAGGAATTTTTCCAGGCCAACCTCGATGCGACGAAGGGTTTTTGCTCGCAACGGTTTTTTTCGATCTCCAATGCGTTGAATTGGAAGAGACCAATTAATTGCATTGGCCGCAGCAAAGTAAAAGGGGAAAGCCGGAATATTGCAGCGCGGACAATGGTAGAGGTACTGGCGCTTGTAGCGTCCCCACTTCTTTTGAGGATTTTTCCAGACCTGCACTGCATAGACCTGTTGCTGACAATGACCGCAAAAGGCGAGTGGCGTAAAGTTCAGGTTAGGAGGACGATTTCCTTTCCTCCAGGCCACAAAGTACCAGCGATCTCGACTCTGTGGACAGGGCCAGAAAAACATCGAATTGAGATAGACCTCTTGATATTCATAGCTCAGGTTTTTATCCAGGTTGGCCCATGCCTTGCGCCATGTCTCGTAGTGAGACCAGAAACGGACATCAACTACATTTTCTAGTATGATATACTCGAATTTTTGGACACGCGCCCATCGCTGCGGGTCCCACATTGTACATCTACTTCGCTCTTCCGCCTCGACTATCAGGGAGCCTCCTTCCTCTTCCCCATTGAGCGGTAATGTCAATTGATTCAGGTTCTTACGTCGTTTGCCTTTCGCAAGCGCATGATTTATGCACTCCGGGCTGGCAATGAGCAATGTTGTTGGCTCAAAATGTTCTGGCTGCGTCTCATTGATATCGGTCAACACGTGAGACGTGTCTGGAAAATTCGAGTTATGCGTCTCGATTGCCCTCGCCCAGTGGTTGATAGCATACTTAATGCGGACCCGGCGATTTCCCCGATTTGCACGCCGGGCAGCATCTGATGAACCACCGCAGCCACAGAACATATCAGTAGCGGTGACATCCTGAGTGAGCACCATGCCCCATTCCCCCTCCTTTTCTGTGTGGACTTTGTCCTTGTGCATGTCCCGGAGAGGCTTCTCCCCAGTTCAAGGACCGCAGTTTGGAAGAAAAGATGCTGAAAGAATTCTCGGCCTGCAGCACTTCCTGCCGCATAAAAGCTCCTTTCTTGGCAGACAAGAAGAGAGCCAACTATTGGGCTGGTCTTGGCCCAATAGTTGGCTCTCCAGAAAACAAAAGAGACATGCCATCATCAGGCAACTTGAGCGCGTGAACAGGACAGGATAAGCAGCAAGGGATATGCCTTCAGATAGCTATTTGACGAGATTCTTATATTTTGAGAAACAGAACAAGAAGAGGGTGAGATAGCTTCGAGGAAAATGATCGAAATGGGAGAACCAGGGGCACCTCTGTATCTAGCCTCCTATGGCTATCCTACAACAAAGCCACCTCCGTTTGTTTCGCTATCCTCCTGCACATCATGTTTCTCAAGCCACCCCGCTATTTTGAGAAATGACCACCTCAACGTGTCATTCATATACAACAGCCCCTCCAGGCGTGTGACGGGTCCCAGTTCATCTGGCCCACCAATGACTTGATCCAGGCGCCATCCCAGATGCTCGGTTTCTTGAACAATGTAATCATCGTTGGCGACCTCATCCCAGTCAAAGTCTATCGTCTCTCCAGCAGCCAGGTAAGCGGCAAGAACCACATTATACCCGGGCAACCCAAAGCCGTTATCGCTCATATAGCGGTCGAAGCATTGCTCAAGATGTTCCGCGTCCGCGCGCCTGATCGCCTGTGGAAGCGTTATAGATACACTTCCTTTGCGTCTCAGCAACGAAACTTGTCCCTCCGAAATGCTTATGCCACTCTTCTCTTTTGGAGGAGGAATAAGCATTTGTATCAGCCTCCGCCGCTCTTGCGCTGAAAGCAAATCTCCATTGAGGAGCCGATAGCCGAACAGCGCCAACTCTGCCCGTTCACGGGTATGGAATACCTTGCTGACGAATCGCTCCCGATCAGTCTCATCGTCATCAAAAACAACAACCGCAGGAACCCCCTGTTCCCCAAGAGATACGCGGTATTTCGTCTGTAGCGCTACGTCCTGCTTGTATAAAGTATCAAAGTCCACGACCTCGCTCCTTTTCTTTTTTACTTCAAATCTCCTCTGCTGGGAGACATCCTATGTCCAACAATGCCCGCCATCGCAGGTAGGATGCTCTGTTTCTCTTCGTGATTGCTCCCGCACCTCTCTCTGGGCAGCATAGACACGCATAGCTTGCCGAAGCGGCATCCCTTTATTGGTAAGCCACATCTTATAGCGTCGGTTCTGGTTGAAGCGATCTTCTAGCTCTGCTGCACGCTCGAAGTAGGCTGGTTTTTGCTCCAGCAACTCTTGCCAGGCTGCCAGAGACTTAAAAGGGCAAAACCAACAGGCGCTCTTGGGCGGAACGGGTAATCCTGCGGCTTCGATAATGGCGATGCAATCATCCCGTGTCAGCCGGAGCCGGAGCAGCGGGTAATCCAGGGCTTTCCAATGGGTTGCTGCAAGTTGCCGGGCTCGGCTAAACTCGTCCAAAGAGATGCCCATACCGACGATAGCGTATGGGCGCGGAGCATGCTTGATTACCGCTCTCTTCGCCAATTGATAGGAGCAAGGAATGCCCTGCTGCTTCATCCGCTTGACCACGCGCCGGGTGGTAGCCTGCTCCCAGGCTAAACATTTTCTGATCCCACAGGTGTCGAGTAGCCATTTATCCAGAACCTTGACTTTATAATCCGACGTACATCCTCTGCGCCCTGGTTTTCCATTGGGCAGGCGCATGGGAATCCCAGCAAACTTGTTGCCCGGGCGGGTGACTCTCTGGTAGAGTGTCGGCCCCGGACGCCTGGTTTCCCAGATAAACAGCCCGTGCTGCTTCGCGAACGGGATAGCAACGTCTCTGATGTAGCGCAAGGTGTCTGGGTTTTCACTGTCATTGCCAGTGTTTGCGAACACAAAATGCTGATAAGGGATCTTTCCTTGAGCAGCCAGCACCAGGGCGGCAACCGACTGGACGCCGCCGCCGAAGGAGAAGATACGCAGCGAAACATGGGTGTCCTCTTGCATGGTGAACCTTTCGCAAAAGCAAAAGTTCCGCGAAAAATGCAGGAGGTTTTTGCCCAATGGCTCTCACGAATACCAGAAGGCCGTGCATAGCAAACCTACACTTTCTTGAAAAACTCTCGAACAGAAAAACGCCTAGTTGCACCTCGCAACCAGGCGTATCTTACGAATAACAAGAAATGGCTCATCGAGCCAGGTGAGCGTTTGCGGGGACGACGCAGTCACCCTGCGAAACTCCCCAGATCGCGGATCGCGTGCGCTTATTCGTAGCGAAATTAATCAACGCCACGCGGCGCGGTGCGCTCATCGTATCAGTCCGTCTCTTCCTCCGCCAATAAATGTGGCCGGTGCTGAGCGAGCCATGCCTCGGCATCCTCTTCATTGACATGGCACTCGAAGCCCCGGAGTTCGGTGCTGTCCGGCAGCGCGTTATTGTGATCAAACATCGCTTGCACCTGTGAATCGTAGGTCGCCATAAATTCAGCAACACTATCTGCGGTATAATTGCCACCATAGCCTTCATTCCGCAGCGCCCGCAGTTCTTCATCACTGGCCTGGGCGAACCAGGGACTCGCGTCGAATTCGTTCACCTGAACAACAAAATCGTCCGAGTGGCAAGAAGCCGTTACCCTTGGTGACAATAGCTCCTGGTCAAATCCATTTTGTGCCAGGTACTCTGGATCAAGTGGAACCTTGCCAACATAGGCAATGAGGAAATCGACGAATGGATCAAGATCTATTTCATGAAGGTCTACATCCGAGAGCGATGGCAGGTTCGCGTCCTCTAAAACCTGGAGCAGGACATCATAGACATCGTTGACAGACCCTTCACGTGACCGCTCGTGCCGAATGTTTTTCAGGATGATCTCACGTAGCTCAGAGTTATCCCAAACTGCATGAAAAACTCGGGCCATTTGTGAAATCTCCTGCTGCTCTCGTGCAAGGAGGAGATGAGTCTTTGCAATCAGCTCATTAAGCGCATCAAAGAGGACATCAGTGACCTCATAACCAAACACATTCTGGACCCACTCTTCGGAGAGGGTCTCCAGCGCAGACTCTGCGCACGCAATGGTATCCTCTGGCAAGCGTTCTCTCTCTTCATCATCCAAATCCAGATCGCCCTCGTCCAATTCTTCTATTCCGCTTATTGCATCACGTGCCATCCGACGGAGTTCCTCAAGAGTGCAACGAAGCGGAGAGGTGAATGCTCCGTAGATATGAGGCCAATCGAGGCCATACTCTAGATACAGCCGTTCTCTTTTGAGAAGTTCCTGCACTGTATCCAGGCGATCTTGATGGGTGATGCAGTCTTGAAACAGATTGGGGTAAGCAGCAAGCATTTCTTTCCAATAGGGCACGCCTTCAAAATCTGGCAACAGTTGCTCCTCCCCCACATAGACGCGAACGCACGTCGCCTCCAGATGTGGTGTTCCGTGCGCTCCACCGCTTAGTGCCTCAACATCTATCTCTATTCTCGTTGCAGCAGGCAGCTCACCATAGATCTCCCTCAGAAAATCATAGAGGCGAGCTTCTGGTCGTCTTCCTTGACTGATCTCTTTCTCTTCTGGCATAGCATCCTTCCTCTGTTATCAAAAAGAACAGCCAGATGCAGGCAAGCATCTGGCTGTTCTTTTTACAACGGTATGAGGGGCGTTCTCGGCCTCCTCGCAAAACATCTCAGATCGCGCACCTTGCGCGCTTACTCATAACGAAACCGCTCAACCTTACGCGGCGCAGCGCTGTCATCGTCCTGGTCGGCCTCTTCTTCGTTGTCCCCTTCTTGCTCAGCTTTCTCAATCTTCGGAAGGAATTGTGCCTTATAGCGCCGGTTAAAGTATCGCAAGAAAAGCTCTTCTTTCAAATCGTGCGCAAACCGTCCCTCCTTAAAAGCCTGACGCCTCCATGTCTGTATTTCCGTTCCATCTCGTATAAAGAGTGAGATGTACGCATGCTGGACATCACCGTTCCACTTCAACGAAGAGAAGGCCGCGGGGCCTTTTTCTTTGAGCAATTCCGCCAGAAGCTCCTGAGACAATTTCTCAAACTCTGCGATCTGCGCCTCATGCATTGGCAGAAGCCGTCTCTGGTGAGACAGAATATGCTGGGCAATTTGGACGGCCTCCAGAGGATCAAGGAGCAGCATATCAGAGGAGCCTGGAAGATCGTCAGGATCATCCAGGTCTACACGGCTGGCGTCATAAATGACCACACCCGCGTCACTCACCGAGGTACAATGACCTGCTGTTTGAAACTCACCGCGCTGTTGCTCCTCAAAAACATGCTTGACGCAATCAATGGCCTCTTCCAGCGTGATATGTAGCCGCATGGCAAGCATTTCAAAAACATCTGCCACAGCCTGGGCAGCGGAAATCACGTCCGGTGTGAAGGGGTCGCGCGGGACAACCACCCGAATACCACTATCCAGGGGAGCAAGAAAAACGGACGCTTCCGCCTCCTGCCAACCCAACTTTCGCAAGTACGTTTTCAGCGCGTATAACATCCCCATCGAAATGGGAAAACGCTCTTGGACATACTTTGCGATGCCAATATCTGTATTGGACATCTCGTTCTCCTTCCTTGATGCTTGTTATAAGGTCCAGGCAGCAAGCCAAACGCTCGCAGAATGCGAGGTCATCAGCCACGCGCGCCGCTCGGCAGAATACGCCCATTAACGCCAAACTACTCACCCTCATCGCCCATATGAACACCGTCGGCGTCAATTATCTGTGCTGCTGGAAGTGGAGCTGCAACGCGCTGCTGTAGTTCAGCGCGATAGTCCTCCGGGCACTTCTGGTAGGCATCCTGTTCCGCAAGCGTCGCGACAACATAACCGGCTGCCCACGCTGCGTCGAAGCGCTGGTCATCATCAGTAAAGTTGAGGATACTCTCCTGCCGCTGCGCCCGATACTGTGATGCCGCACGTAAGGCAGCAGCATCGAGGATCGCCTGATTCTGGTAGACGGTGGGCACCCCTTGCAGAATACTGGCGCGATAGATCTCTGTTGCCACGTCATGTCCCAGGTAATACGCAGCCTCGAAGCCCTCTGCCGTTTGGGTCGGGTAGGCGAAATCATCCATCAGTCTCACTCCTCCCTTGCATTGTTGGCCGACAACTTCCATAGATGGCTGGGATTGATCCAGCGCTGCTCCTTTACACTGATATGTGGATTCACAAATGTGACTTCGACATAAGCTTGAGAACGAATGCAGGTGATCTTCGCCGGCACATCCAGGCGGCTTCGCTGTTTCGTCGGCAAGCGGAACTGATACCACATGGTCTGTCCTTGATAGCAGGTTTCTAGTTTTCCTCTCGTCCGATAGGTCGCGCTGGGACTCGCCAACAATTGCCGAATCTGCACATCGGTAGAGGGGCCCCTTTGCAGATCGGTGAGAATCTCTCGGAACTTCATCCCGATACACTTCGCTCGGTCAGGACGCTTTTCCGGGTCCTGCAAGGTCATCTGCGTAAGCAGAGAATGGAGCGATTCCGGCTGAATAGTTTCAGGGGGCGTAAACGGCTCGCTCGTTGCGTCCCAGGGGGAATGCTGGCCGGCCAACAGACAGGAGAGGGTAACGCCCAGACTGTAGATGTCTGTCTGTATTGTCGTCCACTTACCTCGCTCTTGCTCTGGTGCTGCATAGCCTGGTGTCAATCCCCAGAATGCTCCACCGGTTTCACCGGGAAGGAGGGCCGCAGCAATCCCAAAATCGATCAGTTTCACCAGGCCCTGCGGAGTGATCATGATATTGCCTGGCTTAATATCACGATGTAAAATGACAGGAGTATGGGTATGGAGATAGTCCAGTACATCGCAAAGCTGTATCGCGACCGCGAGAAGCTTCGTGGTTCGCTCCTTGCTCGACGCCTGCCACAAGAGTTCGCCAGGGAGCGACTTGGACAGCCAGCGTCTCAACTCATCGCCATCTACCAGTTCCATGACCAGAAACCATGCCTCATCGTCGGAGAAATGATCATAGTACTGCGGGATTTGGGGGTGCGCGAGACTCGCAAGCAACACGGGCTCACGCTCGATAGCCGCGATTAACGCTGGAATGTCCTCCGGTGCCCAATCATCAAGGATGGTTTGCTTGATCTCTTTGATGGCAACCAGGCGTTTATCATACGCGCAGTCCTGTGCAATATACACGCTTCTATCCGGGAATTTGCAAATGAGGTCCAGGAGCTGGTAGCGCTGCTTGAGCATTGTTTCTCTCAAAGAAGACATAGCTAACCTCCAACAAAAAAAGGCAGAGAACACCAATGGTATTCTCTGCCTGTGACATTTTTAGAGGATGGGGAGCTGCTCCAGGGGGGTGCGCTGGATGCGCCGAATGGTTTCCATAAATCTGACGCTTTCTTGTAGATCCCGCAATCTGGCCTGCTCACATGCTGGATCGAGCCGAGTGCGCTCCAGTTCTCGCTGCTGATGATGATATATCGCGTCAAGCTCGCCCGACCCGAACTCGCCATACCTCCCGGCGTGGGCGAGCACCTGCTCACACGTCTTTGCAAGGGCCGAGCCAGGAGAGGCATCCCCATACGCTTTGGCAGCAATGACGATCATATAGTGGCTATGCGCCCGCAAACGCGCAGACTCATCGTTCGGATCATACTTCAGCGCGAAGAGATCGCCCCGCTGCGCTATGGCTATTTCGTTGCCAGGCATACCAACAGGAACCAGGACGATCCCTTCTACGTCGGCCAGAGCGAGTGTATGGTCTGGCAGCCAGCTTACGCTGTGCAGGTCCTTCCCATAATAAGCCTGGCCTTGATAAAGCCGCCCCTCGAAGAGATCCTCCCATTTCCAGATACCAACCCACTCAGGAGAACCAAGAGCAATGTATTCAGCATCGGAAGACCATGCCGCCAGTTGTAGCGGCCCCTCCACCTGGACGAGTGGCTGGAAATGATCCTCGAACAGGTTCCATACTAGAGCTTCCTGCTTGAAGAGTACCAGAATGCACGCGCCGATGGGCGACCAGCAGATTATCTCGGCAGTACTCTCACAGCGAAGGAGCGCCTCCTCTTCCCCCGTCTCGGCGTTCAGCACGCGAACGGCATTATCAGAGCAGGCAACGGCGAGGTGTTCACCGTCAGGAGCGAAGGCGCAATGATACGGATAGCCTTCAAACGCTGAGAGTTTCATTGGCTCAGGCCCCTGGTAAATGAAGAGTTGCTCGCCGGTAGCTGCCTCCCAGATGCCTAGCGCCAGGTCATCCCCGATGGAAGCCACAGCCTGCCCATCTGGACTCCAGATTAGCTGCGTCACATTGTCGGTATGCCACTCCCAGCAAAGTTGTTCGTCTTGAAAGACAAGATCCCAGATGCGAATCGAACCATCTTCATAGCCAACCGCCAGACGCAGGCCGTCTGGCGACCATGCGACACATCTGGCCACTAGAGGCTCATCGACAAAAAGTGGCCCAAGCCTGCGGCGCGACCCAATGAATCGGCAATGTTGGCTGCCGGTACAAGCATCGATCACGCGTACACTGCCATCATCGCAAATGACCGCGAGTTGCGTCCCGTCAGGAGAACTGTCCAGTTCGAGAGCCGTTACCGGATTCCAGAAGGCTCGCAAGGGATGAGAAAAGGCCTCGCCCAGTTGGAGGTCTCCAATAGTTGTGTTGCTGTTCATAAACACCTCTTCTTCTTTTTGGGAAAAACGTATCAGGCGCAAGAAGGAGGATTTCGCGCTAATACAACATCAAAAAGGACAAAGTGTGTGATAGGTACTCTCAGAAGTACTTCTAGAGCTGACTCGTGGAGATACGAAAAACGAGAGGAGAGAAAAGCGGTTAGGCGATTATCCAGATGCCGAGCGCGGAGGCAGCGGCATAGATCTCCCTCATCATCCCATTGACCTGTTCTACCGAGGTAGCCGCGCGGATGTCATCAGCATAGGAGGAAAGAGCAGGGATCGTACTCAGCCGGTCAGAGAGCCTCGCGCTGCACGCTTCCAGCGTGGGCAGATCAAGGGACAGTACGTCAGCGAGAAAGAGCGAGGTCCGAAAGTTTGGAGGCTGGCTCTCGCCTCCGCGCATGCAGCGCATAGGCTATCGCCCGCTCCAGTTCCTCGCTTGTTTCCTCATCCGTAAGGCCAAAGAGCAGCTTTGCCACCCTGCGCTTTTGCACCCAGGCGAGCGGGGGAGTATTGGGCAGTTCTCCCGCATCGTAATAGGGCGGTTCCGTATCACACCATGTTTGCAGATCGATCCCCGCCTGCCAGAGCAGTTTGACGATCCCTGCCTCAGCATCGCCGCACTCGGTTCGCCACCCCTCAAGACTTGCTGGGCTCGTCCCGTAGGCAGCGATGGCTTGCTCCTCTCCCACGCGCAGCGACCACGAGTGTCCCTCTCCATCCAGCACTGCCTGCGTGTTGACCAGGAGCACCCGCATCCTGTACAGGGCTTGCTCACGGGCGGAAAGCTTCTCTAAGGGGACAGAGACCTCGACAAAGATCTGGCCGCATTCTACCTCAAGCTCTCGTTCGCTCAGTGGCTCCGGCGGGCCTACTTCGTCGAATGGATCTTCCTCATCTTCCAGCAGCTTCAACTCCCTGGCCTTGGTCCAGATGCGCTCCTGGAGAGCAGGATCATCAGTCAATTCGCCAATCGGCTCAGAAAAGAAGAAGCGCAGTTCGGCCTCTCCCAGATAGACAACTTCTCCCGGCTCAGGCTGTCTCCAGCCAAAGGGATCTCCCATTGGGACAGCCCCAGGCTGCAAATAGCGCCGGAGCGCGGCCAACTCTCGGATATAGGCTGAGAGAATAGGCTCGTTCACAGAGCAAGCAACAGGTCTCGTGCTACTCATTTCAACACCTCCAGTTTTATGAAGATTCTTCAAAGCGAAAGAAGTGGTTACTCCGCAGCCTTATTCCATTCAAACTCTACTGTTGATAAATCCAAAATCAGAAATGCAGCGCAAAAGGGGTTAAGGCGTCCTGGAGTGCGAAAGTACTGGATCATGAGCTTATGCGCTGGGTCCTGGTCAAACAATTCGTAGAAATCGGCGCGCCATTCTTCGGGGACACGCGCAATGAAGCGCCGAAGAGCTTCGTAGCCGGCATCCGTCATTTCAAACGTGACATGGTGATCATAGATCGTTGCTTTGTCCTCAAGCTCCTGGCACATACGAAAACACGCGAGGTTGAGCTGATAGGCCGTGGTCTCTCTCCGCTCTCTCTCCTCTGGGGTTAGCCCCTTCTCCCACTGTAAGCCGCTCAATACCTTCCCGGTGACAAACACGCTGGTTGGGTGATCTCGCTTATACTCCCGTTCATGCCAGACGCGGAGCGCCTCCTGCTTCCCCCAAATCGTCTCCTCATCTTTTATCGTGGGATGGCTGGGGACATCCACCCCTTGCATTACCACACCGCAATGCGTCGGAACAATCGCAGGGTACAGTCTCCCTGCCCTTCTTAGAGCTGTATGACCGCATTGGTCACACATCAAGAGGATATCGTTCATAGATCTATCCTTCCTTCTGCTTATTTGCTCAACAAGAAGACAAGACTTGGATGTGGATCAAGGATCAAGCCTTGTCTGGGGTGCGCCAGATGACTCTGAACGCTTATCAAAACAGCCAGAAAAAAGAGGTTGACAACGAAAAAACCACCCGATATCATCCATGCACTTTTTCCGATTGCACAACGCTCTGGGGCTGCACGCCTATAAGTGAGACTATCTACTCTTCTTTGCCTTCCTCATCCTCACAATCCTGGACAGCATCACATTCCAGAGGAACCTCCCATTCCATAAAAAATTCGATGTTCTCCGGTTCGTCAGCAGTTGGAAAAGGCAGTTCTAACGTCTGGATAGTCCCTTGCACGAAGGGAAAACCGAGGGTCTCCAACCATCGGTAAACGTAGAATCCTCACAATGGCGCCACACCCTGGATGACGGAGCCGCTATCTTCGAGTTGATGTGCAACTGCATAGCGTCTTCCTGCGGCAATGATATCGATCAGCGCAGCTCTCACCCGTCTGATCTCTCCACAACAGGGAGAGGTGCTTACGACCTGATAAGGGAATGCCTGACTCACGAGGTAAATCATAGATGCCTCCTCTCATGCTCACTGATGAATTTTGCTCTGCGCTGCACAACGTCATATCTCATCGAAATGACACTGCCAGGAGTGCAGGGCCAGTTGATCGACAATATCAGGAGCCGGAATAATGTAGCGCCTGGAAAAAAGATCAAGCAATGTGTCAATATCCTTTGGCCGAGCTTCATCATGATCCAACCCATCTCGGTCAAAGTAAGTGAGCTGCCAGCTATCCGTCATCTTCGTACTCGGATGGACAATCACACCGCTCGTGATCCGACTGCCAGACTTGAGAAAAGCCCAGGTTTCCTCCCCGCCTCCTGAATGAGGGTAACGCCGCCGGTAATAGGGCAGCAAAACGTAAGCGATGGAGCGGGCATCAAAAGGGGCCAGGCGCAGAGCCGCCAGGGTACGCGCCTCCAACGGATGACGCAACGCAAGGAATGATTGAAAGAAGCGCCCATCAATACCCAGATCTCTGCACACCAGGATTGTTGTATCCGGCTCTGGCAGGAAGAAGAGTGCCGGGTAGCCGTCCTCAAGTGCGCTCAGATGCTCATCGGAAAAGAAAACCTCATCAACCTCCTCCCAGCTTGGCCCTTGCTTTGTAAACATACTCTCCAGGTAGACCAGATCGTCCTGAGAGAGCGTTGTAGGTGATTCAACAGAAAACATCGCAGCCGTCTCCCTTTTTTGAGGCAGGCTCATCCTTTTAACGATGGCCCCTATAATCCGACCGCATAGAACTGGTGCAGTTCGGCAAACTCAAAGATGATGACCAGATCATGCAAGACCGCAAAGCGCACCGGCAAGAAGTCGGCCTCTGGATAGTCGATCAGCGCATCGTCTAAAAGTATCCCTGTGCGGTTGTACAGCGCTCGCAGTCCACGCGCGATCAGGGCGACTGCCTGGATATCGACTACATCGGGATTGTTCAGTTCTATGCCCGATACGTAAGTAAACAGGTACGTATAGCTGGAGGCCTTAAAGCAGCCTGGTTTCACCTGATTGGGAAGTGATGGGGTGGAAGGCCACGAATACTGCCGAGCTGCCTCCAGGTTCTCCGGGTCTGGCGTGAATTGCCACTCAAAGCTCATCTTTCCTCTTCTTTATCAAATGCGCCACGCTGGAGGCGGGCAAGGTAGGCGGCATTCTCATCCGCAAAGGTGGGACACAGGCGCAGGTGATACCATTTGTGGTCGAAGAGCGGAATGGGACGTATCCATTGGTTGGTGGACTGCGGAGCATGCTTATAGATGCCGCCAGTCAGGCAATACCAGATCATCAAAAGTGGCTCGTCGCGCTTCCAATCACGAACCTCATACCAATCTGACAGATCCACCTCACGTTTTTTCCGCCAGGTGTTCGCACGTTTCCCTGGCTCGATGAACTCGACCGCCCCTCGAACCTCAATACGTGGGGCCTTGCCAGTCTCGCGAACGTAGGAATCGTAGGCATCGACCAGTTGCTGGTGAGTAAGAAAAGAGAATACTCTGGTCGTTGTCGGTGTAGATGATGTGTCAGACATAGATGTGTTTTCTCCTTCTTTCAACAGCAAAACAAAAGCGCTTCCCCGTAGTGGAGAAGCGCCATGCTTTAGCACAGAAACAATAAGGTCCTGGGGATCAGTTCCCCACTTGCCACGCGTCTATTGGAACAGCCAAAAGATCGACATCACATTGATCTCGTACTTCCGCAAGCAGTTGCGCCAGGTTCGCCTCGTGCTCCCAGTTTTTGTCCTCCCAGTCTGGGAATCTTGGCCGAATAATGTCCTTGAAAGCTTGTTGAATCAGGTGCTCGATGCGGCCATCAGATTGATACTCACCCCAGATAAGCAAAAAGTCGCTTTCGCTGATATAGCCACGGCTGAGGATGTACCACGTCCTATTCACCTGTGTCGCAATGCTCTTCCAATCACCGTCATAGCCACCTGGACAGACTAGATCATAAAGAGCGCTCATACGTGGATGCTTCTTTCTCCACGCCTTGTAGTTATATATTTCCTTCACTTCGTGTTTCCTTTCCATCGCCTCTGACAACAGAGAGCTTCCATGAAGACTATTCCTGGTTTTTGGGCGATTGCTTGAGTTCGGGCCAGATGCTCCGTGCAAGCCTATTTACGTTGATCATGCCAAGCACTTCGCCAAGAGCAATGCTCGCCCATTCCGGGACGTTGGTTTGCTCCTGCTGGAGATAGCGCAGGAGAATCTTTGACATCTCGGAGAGACCTCCCTCCAGAGGGCAGGCCAGGCGTATCCGGTCGCGGTCTTGCTCGATGGCCTCCTCTACACGATCAATGAACGCCCCCAGCCGATACTCCGCTTGCGAAGCGCGATCAATCGCTCTCACTACTGGGTCTGTAATGACATTCCTTCGCGTTTTCATATTCTGCCTTTTTCAAGAACAAAGCAAAAGCGATTCCTCTTATTGGGGAATCGCTTTTGCTTCAGCCAACGAAAGTGCCCGGAAACGCTCATGCTGGCACACCCTGCTCTAGCGCATAGCATTGGAGAGCGACGATAAGGGCCTGGGCATACTCCGGCCTCGGAAAGTTGATATAGCGCCCATCATGCGTCAGATGATACCAGAATCCGTTCAGCGCCTGGGCATAAATGAATGTTCTGGCCTCACCTTCTCTCTTCAGATCCATAATTTGTGTTGGCCCACCAGCCTCCTCAAGCACACTGCGGAGAAACGCCTTTTTGAAAGTGAGACACGGCCTCTCGGTCGCTGCTTCTCGCTTCCGGCTCAAGGAATCCATCCGCTCACTCAGCTTGAGCAACTGTATGAGGCCAGCGATCAGCGGCGACTCGCAGGAGAGAGAGAAAGTGCCATCGCCATGTTTGTAATAATGCCCTCTGCCGACCTGGAGCATCCCACAAAACTTCGTCACGATCACCTCACGCTCGGCACAAAGCTCAGTTGTGAGGAAGGTTCGCAGACCTTCCAGCGTGAGAGTCCCGAAACAATTGTAGCCGTCTCCATCATCGCTCCACTGGACATCATAGGTAATTTCCAGCGATTGCCCCTGTTGCTCTATGGGTCTTGTCATTCCACCGCTTCCTTTTCTTCTATCTGCACACCCTCATGCCCGCTGAAGTACTCTTCGGGCGGGTAATCTCGAAGCAGAACGCGTCGTGCGTTCTGGTGGGCTTCCTCGGCTGTGGCTGCCAGTACCGTGCCACTTGGGTGCATCACCAGAACATCATCTTCTTCCACACGCCAGGTCAATTCTGCCTGATAGTGGTAGGACTGATCCCCTTCTTTATAGAAAAGGTGCCACCCGCGATCTGCGCAGAACTGCTGTACCTGCGAACGTCCCGTGACCGCTTGAACGGGCAGGTCAGCAAAAGACATCGCCCCTAACTCAACAACCGACTGGATATGAAGGAGTCGCTCGTCACGGGTGACTTCGTATAAGGCATACTGCTCTCCTGCATCAATGAAGCGGGCAACCATCAGCGGCAGCGGCCTGGGTTCTTTCCCACGCACCTTTCTCAGTTCGTGCGTCTGATAGAACACCTCTCTATCTGGGTGCTCTTCGCTGTACAACATGACGCTGAAGGCATCGGCTTGAGGGAGCGGGAAGCTCACCACCCAGTATCGTTTCCCTTGCCTGCACTCTTTTCCCGTAACGCGCCCTATCGTCCTTTCAGGCAGGCACAGCGTCCCGGGTTTGTCCAGGGCAACCAGCGTCTCAACGATGCTCCCCATCTTTATCACATCGCGTACTTTCATCGACCTTCCCTTTCATCTTCTTCGCGCTGCGGATCTCTGCGCTCTTCGCACTTCCACTGCCATTCATTCTCTTCGCCGCCATTCGGCAGCCCAACATGCTCCGGCTCAAGACTGGTCATAGTCCCCCGCTCATCGATTGCGGCCATACAGGAAGTAGCCAGTTCGACACCGACCACATTGGCGAGCAGGCCAGCCAGGGCAAGATGGCTGATAACGTAGCGATGCCACGATGAGGGAAGTCCCAGTGATTGGCTCGCCCGCGCATCACAGACTCGCGCCTGGTAAGCGAGCTTCTGCGCCGCCGAGTTTTCGCCAAGCGGATACAGGAGCGGTGTCAGGTGATCGAGCAAGCCCGCCTGCGCGATACGGAAAAGGACCGCGTGCGTTGCCGTTCTTCCAAGGAGAGGGAAGAGAACGCCGGCCAGCGCCCGATGGGGACGCCACATTGTAGGCTTCGGATACTCATGGATGAGGATCACATCGCAAAAATTCGCAACATGTTCCAGAGTCGTGTTGTGAAGCGAGGCCCATTCGTAATCTTTTCCAGGTAAAAGCGTCTCGATCTTGCGGTAGTCGTTGACTGTTGGATATCCCCGCCGCACCAGATCGTCGGCCCAGGCCAGCCCCCCATGTGGTTCGTGCGTTTCTGAAAGAATCCGCACGAGCAGAGCACAGATCGAATTCCCCCGCCAGTCGCTCAGTTCTTCCTCATCTTCTGAGCGGAGAAACTCAAAGAGCACTCGGCAGGCGATACCCATTTCTACTCCGAGCAGTGCTGGCTTGATCTGCGCCAATGCGAGGGCGAAGGTTTGCTCCAGCAGCGCTTGTTTTCCTGGAATATCAGGCTTTTGAAGATACGTCGCCGCCACCTCTCCCGCTTCCTCAGAAGTTGTACAGGTGGATAGCTCTTGCTTGAGATCTTGCCACTCATCAAGCATAGTCAGGATGAGTCGCAGAAATGCATGTTCAAATGATGGCATACACATGCCCCTTTCAAGGTTGCAAAGCGCTACACACCGTTTTCCCGCGTTGGACGAACGATGCCGTAAAAGCCTCCGCGCTCAATCACGATCCGCCGGTTGCGCATCCGTGTCAGAATATTTCGTGCTTCCGAACGATTGAATTCAATTGGGCCACGCGGCACCCGCCCCATCGCGATATCCATCTGCACAGATGGACTACCGAAATTGGGTTGCTGAGAGAAAAGGGTGGGATTGGTCGCAACTTGCTCTACTGTCGTCGCTCCCTGGCTCACCAGAAGCCGGAACACACCCAGCTCGGTTGCGCGCAGTTGGAGGCCAATGAGATCCCAGCCGTGGATAATCGAGAGGCTTCGCCAGTGCAGCAATGGCTGTTGGTAATCATACGCCGCCTGCGTCCAGCGGTGCGGGTCGGAGCCGCGGGCAATACAAAATCCGTGTTGATGCCAGTGGACTCTCATTGCCCGCACGATTTTTTCGATATCTTCCTTGGCGAAGTGTCTATCCGCGCCCCACAAATCAAGGAAAAGAGGGCCTGCCTGCTGTAACTGTTGCAATTGTTGCAGGATTGGATCACCAACAGGCAACAGTTTGCTGACCACCTCAGAAGATTCCAGTGCGGCCACCAACAGGTCACTGGCGGAAGCCTGCCGGTTTAAAAGAGACTGAAGATGCATATACATCGTATTTCGCCTTCCTCATGCAAAAACAATTATTCGTTGGAGAAAAATCGCGAGGCACGATGTGTTCTCGACGTTCTACGCCCTTACTGATCGAGGGTATCGGCTTCTGGGAGTTGATCATCGCCCTGGCTCTGTGGCGGAATATGTTCTGCGAGGACAATGCGTTTAGGATCTTGCGCATCTGACATGGCTGCGTCCCAGTAGAGGATTTCAAGCTGATGGTTATAGGAGGCAACCTGGAACGATGCCAAAGGTTGGCCACTGGTCTGTTCGTCTGGATAGCAATACACCATCAGGCCATTCGCGCCAGGTGAGAGCTTCAACGTCAGAAAGTGGCCGCTCGCGGCATCCTGTATGGTAACCATCTGATGATGGATACCGGTTGCCCTCGTAAAGGCATCTGACGCCAGCAAAGAAAAATTGGTGACCACCAGGCTGTTGCCGTTGTCCACCCAGTAGCCATCAAAGCCCTGGGCCGTGAGGTATCTTCCCATGAGTGCGCAAGGAACCCCCATATCCATAGCATCGATGAAGTAGTCACTGTCCTCCGGCCAGTTCTCCTCATGTGCAACCTGAAGCAGTTTGCTGCTTGGACTCCCATCCTTTTCCAGGTAGCCTTGAGCCTTGCCCCATCGCTCAAGCACGCGGCGCTCTGGCTTCTCTCGATCTGACGCAAAGCGTGCCGCGTCTTCCAAAGCGACTTGGAGAATAGTGGTCTCAGGAGGGCTGGGATAGGAAAAGAGTTCGTGTCCCCATTCTTCCGCCCATTCATACTTCCGCGTCAGGTGAAAGCCAGGGCCAGCTTTCAAAGAGTTCACACCGATCTGCGAGGGATCAGCCCCTTTTGCAAGTAATGAGGGAACATTTTCGGCCAGGGTCACATGGTAAAACTTTCTCATAGTATTCTCCTCTTCAAAAACACCGGTGCTGAAAACAGAGAAAAGGATGCGCCCGATAGCCTTCCGCTATCGGGCGCGTTTCTCACCGCCAGCATTGGTTGAGTTTATATGGAACTTCTTTTCTTGACGGTACTGCTACTCTTTCTCCAATCGCCATTCACTTTTGGGATAGGCAGCTTCGACAGTGCTCACCTTGCCATCCTCCGAGATTTCGTAGCCGCAGTAGGCATTTGTCCTTTCAGTCTGATAAGCTGGCAGCAGGTACACCTGCTGCGGCTGATCAGGTTGGGGAACAATTCTTACCAGGACAAGGACCGCTACTTCTTCCTGGACTTCGGTACTATCAAAATGTTCTCCAGTCTCCTCTATATAAGAGGTAGGAGTTGCATGGTTCGCCTTCTTCATCGCATCGTCCTCGTTGTCGGCAACGAGGTAGTAATCCTTGCGGCGCGTAAAGTAATCGCTCAGGAGAAACACCCGTGGCTTCTTTGCTACTGTGGTCATACCTTTCGGCCTCCTTCTTTTTTTCAGAATTTAGCTCTTTTTAAGGGTAGTACATCCACAAAAAACAAGTATGTGGGCGTCCATATTGTTCTTCTGCACAGCTATCACAAGCACCGCAATCACAACGGAGGTGCCTGTGTAGCTCACAAAAATCCATGTGCAGGATAAACTGCAAGGCGTCAAGATCATCCTGACACTCCTCAACCGCTTCAAGCCACTCCTGGGAGCATCGAGACGCCGCATACATTGGAAGAAGTTTCGTCGATTCTCGCGTCCTGCTGGTCTCATTTCCATTGATGCGCTCATCTTCTTCCTGTGTGCTCATGTCTTCGGCTCCTCTCCCGACCAGTACAGCAACCCGCGTTCCCACAAAAACCCGCGTGCAATTTTCCACCGTATCCCCAACTCTACGGCCTGTTCACCCACCGTGTCAGGGGAAAGGTAGCATTCATCGATTTGGTTAAAGCGGGCGGCAACTCCCTCGTCGGATAACTGATCACAGTGCTCAAGTTCCGCTAGGCTGATCTCGTAGTGGGCCTGCGAAAGCTTCCCGCGTTGCATCTCTTGCAAAAGTTGAGTTTTGATGCTGTCAGCATAGTCACTCAGACTTGGCTTCGCTTTCTGCTCACGCGCTTTGTACGGATTCCCTGGATGAGTATGTCCACAACAGTCGCAGATATACTCACCAAGCCCCGGTTGCCCATCTTTGCCGGGGAGTCCATGCCAGGTCCAGTCCTGCTCTCCGCACTGCGGACAGACCCTCCCAATAGTCTCGGCCTCGGCTCGCATCTGCCGGAAGCGCTGCTGAATACTGTCCTCGCCCATATCTACACTCCTTTCATACATGGCCAGGCCATGCAGGTCAGGCATTGTTCTTTCTTTCATCGAAGCCAGAGCACACGATAAAGGGCAACCATCAAGCGCATGAAGCGCCTGGCGGCTGCCCTCGCACCAATGCTGTGTCCTCGTGGCTCGTACTTACGACCGCTGCTAAGCTTGTTCTCCGTCCAGAGGCGTTAACCCAGTATAACTATAGGAATGGGGAACGAGCTTCTCCCCCAAGGAATAGGGCGTTTGCACCGGCAAGCTCCGCTCCTGCCATGCCTCTAGCGGTACGCCTCCCTCATACCTGTTGCCCTCTTCCTGTCTGGCTAATCGCTCATGTGCATAGAGCCGCCCGGGCCGCAGCGCCTCTTCGGCCAATCGCACTTTCGCAGTCGTCACAGCGCGAACGAGCCAGACGGTAATGCGTGTCACTACCACCGAGGCCACCAGACCGAGGAGCAACCAGGAGACGAGGACCCGCTGCGGCCAGAGAGCAATCAGCACAAAGATGGTCGCTGGGAGCAGGACTACACTGCCAAGAGCGATGGTCAGTAAGAGCAGTATTCGCTCGTGCTTGGACATATATCTATCCCTCCTGCATAGTGAAAAAAGGAAAGGCCCGCCGCAGACCCAAACTTTTATCTGGAGAAGGCGAGCCAACCACGCATTTCCGCTATTCGTGCAATGGTCCTTTCATTGGCTTATGACAGGGGCAATAACAGGTGAGGCCAGGCAGCTTCTGTATGAGTTCTACCGCCGAAGCAGAGGTCATCAGGTTATTCGCCGCCAAGGCGCGTGCCCTGCACTCTGCGGGATCGGCAATAGCACAGTCGCAGGGCGGCCAGTCGGGAGCATCAAAGGGGTTTGCCCCATCAGAGAGCGCGACAACGGCTTCTGTAATCTCGCACTCAGTAAGAACAGTATGGGAGACAAGCCCATTCTCAAGAGGTCTTCCTATCGCTTTTTCAATAGCTGCAACTGCCTGCTTATCATGTTTCTTCAGATACCAGACAGGTTCTTGTTCTTGCAGAAGGCATGTCAGCATGATCAGTGCATTAAGCACCTGATTTTGTGTTTCAAGATCCATCTTTGTTTCCTTCTCTTTGTGCCAATCTACACCATTGGCGTTTATCAGCTCTTCGGAAAGAAGATTAGTAATTGCCCAGCTCGTAACACCGACCGTGGAGAGGCAAATGCATCAGAAGTTCACAGAACCCTGCATCCAGATGGTGAACACTGGGACACCTGGAATAATCACCATCTCGCACCATCTGGTTTTCAGTCACCGGACTATCCTGGAAGCCTGGGTGCGTCCTACGGAGATCTTTGGGGCATGTCCATACTGGATCATCTGACGGCAGTACAGCCAGCCCACACGCAGGGCAGATCCCCAGGGTTCGCTGGCGCACACGAGCGAGCGTTGCTCTATCGCTCTTTCCCCTCATGATAAGGCCCCTTCATTCCCGAAAAGCCACTCGCGGCGGAATGGGCCAAAGGCGCGAGCAAGCCATCCTGCAAGTTCCCAGCTCATCGCGCGATCAGCACGGATATGGTAGCGTGTAAGCTTCGTGGGGTTGTAGGCCACCAGGCGAGGGTCTCGATAACGAATAGCATAGCGAGCAAGCAGTTCGGCGGAAGTCTGCACACCGCTTGCGTCGAGGAACAGCCCCTCTATTTCCACCGCGACGTGCTTGGGATGATACCACCGATCTGTACCATAAAGAGGCGAGGAGATAGCGGAGATGGCAGATCGTCTTCCACCCGGACGTTCCAGGCGCGCAATTGTTCGCTCAAAGCGGCTATCCAGAGTTGGAGTCCGCGCGCCGCAATACGGCAACCGCCCACCAGAAAGCTGATCGCTTCTCCATTCAAAATCATCTCAGCCAACAAGCCGAGTGCCTCACCGCAAAAAAATTGCCGGAGGGAGGAACTAAAGGATGCATAGATCGCTTTCTCGTCCATCTCTGGTACTTGTCTGCAGGTGACGACGAGCGCGTGCCTCTGCTGCTCAGTGGATAATTTAGTCACAAGAATGCTCCTTTCCAAAGAATCACTTGAGCTGACCTCTGGAAAGACCAGGCCAGCCAGCTTCGCGCATCTCCTCATAGTATGAGAACCAATGCTGATCGATCCATGCGTTGCACAGGCGCAGGGTTTCACCCAAGCCTCGGCGCTCCAGTTCGCGATCAACTACGTGATGAGCATGGGGATGCGGATAGAGGCAGGGGAGTGGCGAGCCAAAGCCGTGCGCATAGTGGACCAACTCGTGAGCAATGGTGGCGAGCAAGACATACTCAGGAATCTGCGAAAGCTGCAAAAGGGAGTTCAGCCCGATAAACGAGGTGCGAGAATCAAGGGACATCCTGATCTGCCCCAGACGACGCTTCCAGGGTCGGCAATAGGAGATGTCAACCTGGTTGGCCCGTGGGACATCGGAAAAGTACCTGTTCCAGATGTCCTCCAGATAGAGTGCCGGATCGCGCCAGTCCGTTTCAGCACTGATTGCGGGAAGCGTTAAGGGCAAACTGTTGGAGGCACCGCATGGGGTATCGCTGTAGCGCAAAGAGTCAGGCATACAGAAAGCTCTCTTTCTTTTGAAAAAAGGATAGATCGTGGAGTGGTCCGCCTCGGGCCCTATTCCAGGGCAGAAGAATGATTGCCTCATCCGCAGGAGAAAAAACCGTCTGATCCGATGCAGCCAGATCAGGCGGTTTCAGAACGTTGCTCACCTCCACCTATGCTCGGCACTTGCCTGCAAGCTCCAATGGAAAAGCACTCTGTGAGCATCAGTGTCTGGAACACAAAGGTTCCTTTCACTCGTGGAGCGGATCATCTGGTTTCCCCTGAGAGGCAGTGGGCTGCGAGGACGCCTGCGGAGATTGGGAGGGATCGGGCACAATATCGATAATGCGGTTAAAGGGCCGCGCCTCCCGATAGCCACTCGCTGTTTCAATGGTCAGACTCTTCTGGTTCCGCCGCACCACACGCACGACGCCAAAGGCAGAATCCTGCATGTAGTCGCCTTTGTTGGCGCTCTGCACGCGCACTTGGGCCTGGCGCAGCCATTCCTCCTCTGCGGCTTTCCTCCTGCGCCTTCGCTGATTACGTCCACTCCACACATCCTCGATCTGCTCCAAAAGGCGTGTGTGCTCCCGATAGAGCGGAGCGAGTTTGTTGGCGGTCTTTATGGTTCGGTCTAGCGCGGCGATCTTCTGCTCATTGAGCGCCCGCGTATGGCGTCCACTGCCTACCATCCCTAGTGGGTCACTTGCCAACTCCATCGATGTTGTGGCAAACTGAACAAAAACGAGAAGGAAGCCTCTCATGCCACACCCCACCGTTGAGCCTCTTCGACCACTCACGCAGGAAGAACAAAAGGAACTCCAGCGAGTGAAACGAGCCACAAGTGAACCACTCCATCGCCATCAACGCGCCGTCGCTCTTCTGGCTGTTGCCGAAGGCCAGAGCCGAACAGAAGCGGCTCGACAAGCAGGGTGGCAAGGCTATGAAACCGTCAGCAAGCTCGTCCGGCGTTTTAACACCCAGGGCTTGGCATCCCTGGATGATCAGCCTCGATCCGGGCGTCCTGCGACGTATGGAGTTGGAGAAAAGGCCAGAATCCTGCAAGAAGCCCGGCGTGTTCCAGATCGAGACACAGACGCGACAGCGACCTGGTCGCTCTCCTTGCTTCAACGAGCGTTGCGTCAGGCTCCCGATGGTCTCCCACACGTGAGTACCTTCACCATTTTACATACCCTCCATGAAGCTGGCTATAGCTGGCAAAAGAGCCGTACCTGGTGTAAAACCGGGATGACTCTGCGCAAGAATAAAGATGGCGTAGTCGAACAGAGCGAAGATCCCTACACGCAGGAAAAAAAACCTTGATCGAACGGGCGTACACGCTCGGGGAACAGTTGGGGTTCCAGGTCTGGTGCGAAGATGAAGCTGGACCTTATCAAACGATTCCGCTTCCCGGCACGTCCTGGAAGCCTGAAGGAGATCCCAAGCGTCAGGATCATCAATATATTCGTGGGAAGACGGCGAAATTCCTGACCTTGTTTCGACCGGCGACCGGGGAACTGCGAGCCAAGCCGGTCGATCAAAGTACGAATGCGATCTTGCACCCCTGGCTGAAAGAGGAACTGGAGAAGATCCTCCAACAATGCTCGCCTGCCCCCGAGCAAGCGCACGAAGGCAAGCGCTGGCAAGACTGGGATTGCTATCCTTCTGCCGATCAACTGGATCGCTGGTTTCCCCCCATTCGCGTGTTGCTGATCCTGGACAATCTGATGGGGCATCGGAGCCGAGACTTGACCCAGTGGTGTGCCGAGCACGGCATCTGTCTGTTGTACACCCCCAATGCGGGTTCCTGGCTCAACATGGCCGAATCCGTGCAACGCATCATTGTGCGGCGGGCTCTGGAGGGACACCACATCTATGATGTGGAGATCCTCAAGAATTGGCTCCGCGACGCCATTGCTGGCTGGAACCGCCACCCCACTCCATTCATCTGGGGAGGCAAGCGCCACGCACGGCGAGATCGGGCCTATGCGCGCCGTCATCGGTTGGGAGGATCAGGAGCAACAACCCAGTATGTCCTGCCGCAGCGGGTTCGTTCTGTGCGCTTCTACAAACGCGTTGTCTAACATCGATGGAGTTGGCAAGTGACCCACTAGATGAAACATCTGCCCCACCTCATCCACATATGGATCGCGTGTCTGTGGCGCGACCCGCGCAATAGTTGCTCGTACCTCTTGAAGTTGTTTCTTGAGTCTGGTCAGATCCGCCAGATCGACCTCATCCAAGATTGTCCTGGGCCGGCCCGCTGCATACTGGAGCAACCATCCACCAATGAGTCGCCTGCGAGCGAGTGCTGCAGCTTTGTAATGTTGCAGGGCCTGTTCGCGCTGACCGAGGGAAAGCGAGCGACCCAACCGGTAAAAGATCACGTTCCCCTCGACAGTTTCCTGATAAGCGAATCGCTCAAGCTCCTGATCATCCATGTCAGGATAGATCGCTTCGCCCTCTGGTTGCTCATGCTCTCCTAATGCATCAATCCAGGCTGGGAGAAATGGTCGATAGCCTAATTGCAACAGGGAGACGATCCCACCACGGAAGAGTGCGGCTCGTGCATAATGGGCGAGGGCCGCTTCCAGGCTAGTATCCTGTACCTGCTCCTCGGTCTCACGCCCGCGCTGCGCCAGTGCAATATTCCCTTGCATTTCCGCAGCGTCGGACTCTAACCAGAGGAACAACAAGTATTCTTCTATCGACTGGACAACAAACAATTCGTGCCAGAAGGAGGCGCGATCTTCAGCATAGCGGTCGAGGCCCATGCGATGATTTAGCTCGCCAAGGATGTTGCGAGCCTGCGCTGCGCTGGTTGCCATAAGCACCTTGCCTTTCACAAACTGAGGGGCTCCACCAATGCGTCTGGTGAAGCCCCTTATTGCGTTACTCGTCACCCACACCTTTATAGACACAATCGGGCGACCCTTCGGCTGTACAATCAATAATCTTCGCTAACACCTCCTGTGTATCCGCTTGGATCAGTGCGCCCTCGTGGTGAAGGCAGGAAACGGCCAGCCATGCCGTTCCCTGCTCAGAACGGTGAAGCTTCGCCAGGAGCGTCGCCGGCGTATAGGCCTGCCCATCCCCAATATCCACAAGATACCGTGGATGAATGACGCAGCATCTCTTGCATGGGCGATCCAGAAGCAATTGACCCAGATGCTGAAGCACCTCCTGAAGGGGTTTGACCGACTCAACGTCGGGCGAAGCCACAATCTCGTGGACCGGGACAACTACCTCCTCCGGCTCATCAGACATGCGCCATTTGGAGAACGAGGGTACATAATGTGGTGGAGCTTCAAAGGAGATCGCCTCGTACCCTTTCTGATTGAGCTTCTCTTGCACCTTCTCCTGGAAAATGCGTTCGGCTTCACAGAGTGCTTCGACCTCCGACATCCCCGCCTTGGGACGAATGATCTGTTCTGTGAGTTTGAGTGGGCGCTTAGCGGGACCATACCGGACATAGAGGTGTCCCGTATCGGTGAGGGCGATGGCCCAGATTTTATTATGCTTGGTCTTCTTCGTGGTGCCGTCTGGCCTCTTCTCCTCAGTTATCTTGCCATTGTAGCCGGACCACTCCCGAATAATCTCTGGCATGGTGAACACCTGCTCCTTTCTAATACAAAAGGCCGGAACAATCCGGCCAGAGAACACCTGACAGCCTTTGCGCCCGTCCACTCCTTCCTCAAAGTACGGCGGCTTCACACTTTCTATGGAGAAACCATCCAGGCGAAACAAACGTCATCCGAGCGCGCCGAGATGGGCGTGCTCGGATGACGTTTGCGCACCATTGAGTGCGGATCAACTAAAACATCACCATCTGAGCTGGAACCTGCTCCGAGCTAATAAGCCCGCTATTGAGCACCTCTAAAGGGATCGACAGATGGTGCCGGTCGGCAAACTCGCGCATGCGTAATTCCGCTCTCCGCAGTTGGAGTTGATACTCCTTCTGCATACGCTTTTGCAGATTGCGGTTGGTAGTATCCCAACGATACTCGGCGATCTTTCCTTCACAGAAAGTAACCTGCCTGCTCAGCCAGGCCAGCTCAACCCCAAACCAGCAGAGTTGTGCCTCTTCGCTGATGTGATCCACTCGCACCCAATCCTCCACAAGGTAGCGATCACCAGACCAGAAGCCAATAACCTCCAGATTTTGCCCGAAAGGCACGGGAGGGTTGGCGGGCGCGGCACACAGGACTGGTTTCCCGAAACGATTGATCCCCAGGTGATGGACCGTCTGGGCCTCGCCTGTGTGAATGTTGCGCCAGGTGGTACCGACCAATTCCTCCATGCACCAGGGGAGAGCTGGGTAGCATTCGCGCGCCTGAACACTGGTCATCTCGTAGCTCGCATAGAGTTCTTCATAAGAGAGCGAGGGATCGCCCGATAAGGGACTATAGAGCGGTGTCCCAGTGGGCCGAGGGGTCGAGACCGCGGGTCCTATCTCCTCTCCCAGCAGAGTTGTCTCGGAGGCTTCCGCTTCGTGCTCAAGAGGCACAGGAATCTCTTCGGGCATCACAGCTTCGCATGTTGCTTCCGCCACGCATGGTTGTACATCGCGTGTCACTTCTTGCGAGCCGTCATCAGTCTGCCAGGTATCATCCCAGCGCTCCATAAACGTTCGTTCCAAGAACGGCCAGTCTTGCGGGCGTATATCGAGATGCTGCTGACTGTTCCTGCGGGCATGCGCGATCACACGTTGATAGTAGTCGCGAATGGCTTCCTGGGTCTGCTTCCAGGCAGGCAGTTTGGGATCAGCGCAGAGGTCGCCGCTGTTCAGTTGCCCGATGATGCGCTGCTGCGCGTAGTAAAACTCATCATCCCCACCATTGTCTGCAAGCAAGACCGTATTGTAACAAAACCAGGTTGGGTAGCCATTATAGGGTCGGTACCGCCAGGATTGATCTCGCTTTTCCAGGCGCATGAGCGTGATACTGGCATCCGTTCCACTTTCATGAAAGCTTTTCTCTGGCAGCTCTTCAAAGCTGCCATACGTCAGGACAAAGCTGAGGAAGTCATAGGACTTCTTATCCGAGCGAAAGGTATACCCGGAGGGAGCAAAAGCGATCAGGAATCCTCCATCTGCGAGCAGATCCCAGGCATGACGGATATGGGTGATGTAGGCCATCCGATCTTTCTCGACAGAAAAAGGGGGGTTCATGATCACGGCACGGTAGCGCTTCTGGGGCTGGTAGGTTAAAAAGTCAGCCGCCACGATCTCAAAGCCTTTGTCACGCAACACCTGTTGGTTAAGTGGCAAGATTTCGCAGCAATCGATCTGCACCCGGACGTGCGCCAGTCGCTGACGCATCCCTTCGGCCAACGCCCCAAATCCTGCTGATGGCTCTAGCGCCGAATCACCATCCTGGATCTCATTCAACAAGGGATTTTCCATCACATAATTCACCCATCGGGACGGAGTTGGGAAAAAGGCCAAAGGGTTTTTCGGTGGCATCTCTCCTGTGGCAAGCACGCCAGCCAGCAATGGGCGCGGATCATAGTAGGGGAACAGATGAGCCTGGGTGCGCCCCCCTTTCCATTTGCCCCCAAGCCGCATCAGGACCTCATTGACTTCTTCATACAATGGACGGGCTAGTTGCCCCGACGTAATGCGAGCGCGGTCGGAATCACATTCCATCTCGCGCAGGACTGCCAGCGCGTCTGCACTGATGCTTTGAGTTGCCATAGAGTAGCACTCCCCAAAAACAACAGAGGGGAGAGAAGCCGAAGAAGCTTCTCTCCCCTCAAGGACAGTGATCGGTTCAGCGATTATTGCGGGTCATGGGCATGACGACAAAGGAATAATCCTGTCGGCCCAGCGGCGTGATTAGCCCCGGTTTATCCTCTGTCATGAGCTTGAAGACAAAGGAATCCACTGGCACATATTTCAGAACATCAATCAGGAAGCGAATGTTAAAGATGATCTGCCCATCTGGACCTTCGATGGGCACATCGATCTCGTCATAGGCTTCACCCAGGTCCTCGCTTTCTGCCAGGCAGCCAACTGTTCCCTGCGCTGCATTATAGGTGAGTTTAAAAATGTTGGCGTTATCGAGAGCAAATGGTTTGAACGCCTTGACGATCTGATCGAGGTCGCGGCGAGGAGCAGTGAACGAGGCGATGTTCGCTTTCGGGATAATGGCGTTATAGTCTGGAAAGGTCCCTTCCACCAATCGTGTCGAGACCAGCACCAGTCCCGCCTGGAAAACTGCTTGCTTTTTGTCTTTATCCCACATCACCACGACTGGGCAAGCAGGCGGCATGATTTCCGCAAGGATGCGCATAGACGCCACAGGAACAAGGATATTTGCATCCCGCCTGCCAATTTTCGTCGGCATGGGGATAGTTCGCACGGCCATACGAAATCCGTCAAGGGCCGCCAGCGAAAGGTGCTCCTCCTGGATGTGCATGCAGATGGAGTTCAGCACCGGGCGAGGATCATCATCGGCAGCCGCGAACTGCACTTCTTTGATCGCCTGACGCAAGATGTCCGTATCAAGGGCAAAAGGCGCGCCCTCCCCCACACTCATCTCGTCCCAGGTCGGGAACTCGCCTGCATCCATTCCTCCTTTAAGCTTGAAGACGCGCTTGCCACATTGCACATGCACGCATGGCTCCACGACTTCCACCGTGATGCGCTTTCCTTTCGAGAAAGTTTTCACACACTCAAGCAGCGCCTTTGCAGGGATGGTGAATGCCCCCACACGTTCAACCTCGGCATCACACTGCCAGCTAATCGCGGTCTCCCCATTACTCCCCGTAAACACTGCTTGCGCAGGGACACCTTCAAGCGCGGCTTCGCGCGTAGCAACCAGGACATGCGAGAGGACCGGCAAGGTTGAGCGCACACTGACTGCCTTCATGACCAGCGTCAGAACCTTGAGCAGATCATCCTGCTTCGCGGTGAATTTCATCTCACAGGGCGTCCTCTCAGGACCATCATCGAGCTGGCCTTCTGCCTCAAGCGTCGGATCACTGCTCTCGGCACTCGCATCAATCAGGCCTGGTGCATCAGTCGTGGTCTCTGTCTGCTCTGCCGTTGTAATCGGTATCGCAGTCGTTGTCATGTGTTCACCTTTCTTTCAAAATGGAAGAAATGGCCCCTTGTATGAATGGATCTTTGCACCGTAATCCGGTCCATTCATACAAGGGGCCTGTACCATCACAAACGCGAGCATATCGAACAGTTTAGAGGTGGATTATCTCAACAGGATGAGGGCTGGTATGTGACTCAATCTCAACCAGGGGACCGTTTTTACTCTTTTCGAGGATCTTGCCGTCCTGGCAAACAACCGCCACAATGCTCCCAGCCAGTTCTGAGGTTTCATCACAGAATACCGTGGTAGAAGCATCAGCTTCCTCTTCACCTCCTACAAGGAAGGTGGCAGTCACTTCGATGAGTTTTTTGACCTGAACTTTTTGCATCAACGCTTCCTTTCGACCGAGAGATTCACAACCATGAGCACGTTGGTTCCCCATCGTGAAGTGGCATTGTTTCGATGAGTTTCCCTTCGCTGAACGTCCACAGGTAAGCGGAGCCATTCATACATGCTGAAATGTAGGAACCATCCTGAACAAAGGGAGCTATAGCCTCCAGGCAGGCGTGTGTATACTGCTGCCAGTAGTTGCCGGTCCAAACCAGCCCAACAATATTGCCATCCTCGTCTTCTTCGACATCGTAATCAAGTAAACCCAAGAACTGCTGAACCGTAAGTGCCTGGGCGAGCGCTTCCCGGATTGGAGTCTCTTCGTTGAGTCCCCATGCCCTGCAGCGCTCGTGCATGGACTGCATGCTATCATCCTGGTCGTTCCAGCCAATAAAGGCGTTTTTGCTGATGAGCGATTGGTCAACCTGCTTCAGAGCTTGCAGAGCTTGCACGTGATTTTGCTTTGGTAAACCAAACCGCTGTGAGAGAATTTGCATGTTAGGGCTTCCTTTTCGTCAATAGAGAAACAAACGTGAATATCGTAAACACGAAGTTTTACTCTAGAGGCCAGGTTCTTGAGGATGAATAGACCGAGTGAGAACATGAAGGTGTATCCATCCTCAGGAGCCTAAATGGCGTTTTTACAACTTCTCTTGCGCTTCTGCTGATTCCGTGTGTTGGACGATATACCAGCGGGAGTAGCACGCGTAGGGCAGGAGTCCTCGCACTGGAGAGATGCCAGGGCTGTTGCTCCAAGTTCGCGCGCGAGGGCAACGCGGGCGTGAGGAACGCTGGAGATGTGACTCAAGAGGTCAGCGATCCGCTCCCGGGCCAGCAGGATCACGGGCGGCTCCGCATAGTACGGGCTGGGCAGCACATCGCCAAAGGATTCGTCATTCCCCTGGTCCAGGCTGGAAACCGAAGCATCTAAGCTCTGGTGGGAGCGGCGTTGCAAGTACTTGAGCCTATCAATGATGCGGCTGCGCACCCGGTTATAGGAGTAATGGCGCAGTTTGTGGGCAGGGATACCTGCATCTATCAATCGCAGAATATGGATACAAGCATCCTGATAGAGGTCATCAAAGGTGACGAAGCGGCGATACTTCGCTGCATACTGCCGGAGAAGCGGGGTCACATAATCGAGCAGGGATAAGACCAACTCATCCCGCTCGGGGCCGGTGAGACCAGCCATGAGTCACCTCCTCTCAAGGGAGTTCCCCGTTCTGCTCTCCTTGTGAAGCGGGGAACTCCGCGCTGTTCGCCCGGTTGGTGCCGAGCCGCCGAAAACCTGACACTGACTGGGCGTCCGGCACGCAAAAACAGCGATTCGTTATTCCTCGTTTTCAAAGCAACATGACCGGTTTCCACACTAAAAAAGCCAGTGGAAGCGTAAAGCTTCCCAACTGGCAACAGGGGAAAGGAACAGGAAAGGACAACTCAGAATCTGGACAGGGACCGAGAGCTTGGCTAGCTACGCGCCGATGAACGACTTCGGTGCCAGCTCATTCATCAGATGCGCGCCACATCCATTCTTCCGTCAGGCAAGGCTGTGGTCTCTCTTTCTCAGAGACAGCCAACACCAGTTCTGGTTCCTTTTCGGGATACGCTACATACACCCAATCTTTCGTGAGCTGTGGCTTCTTATACACACCAGGTCGCATCTGACCTGTGTGCAAAATGATTTGTAAGACGATATGCATTTCGCGGTGGAGGCCCTCCAGGTACTGCTCTTCGTCCGGGGAATAGCCCCATTCCTCATCGGCCAATTGACGGAAGCCAATACGATGAGCAATGCTACTGATAACGCTGCTATCCCCATACGGTCTCCTAATGCTTGCCCCCGGAGCGCCACCGTCAGCATCGTACCAAACGATCCAGAGGCTTCGGGCTAATGCAAGGTGCTCCTCAGTGACCAGAAAAAACATATGGAAGGAGGGGTGAGCTTTCTCTCGCTGATACAGTTCCTCACCGGTAGAATGCGAATAGTACCAGACATGCTGACGGCACGCATGATAGGCACGAAACACAAAGCGCTCCCTCACTTTCTCTTTCCCAAGCAAGACCACCGCCAGATTCTGAATCACTGCGTCCTGATAACATCCCTCGAAGGAACATTTGATCATCGTTTCCTCCGTGTTCAAAAGAAAGCCCCACAATACCTCTCTCAAAATTTGCTCTTCTCCTTATGCCGTTTCAGTCGCATGCTTCCAACATTCACGACAAAACCAGGCCAGAGGAAATGAGATCAGCCCTGTAGGTCGCTGCCGACATTTCCGCCTCTTCCCACAAGCGACACAGATGCGTCTTTCCGAGAGAGGTGCTGCCGCCTGGACAGTCGCTCTGTAATGAGCTTCCAATTGTGCATGATCGTTTTCGTCTTCCTGACTCATCGTTTCCCTTTCCGTACAGCCAACTTATGTATCAGCTTCCGCTAATGTAGGCACAAGCACCGCATCGCAGACATGCGCCATGTCACACGTCGGACACGGGTCTTGAAAGGAGGTCGCAATGCCTGCAACCGGCACGAAGTCGCCCATCGCCCGCCTGCGCTCTGCATGAATCAATTGCCGCTCAATGAGTGGAAGGCGACGAGCGAACTGAGAGGTATCCGTCCACACCTGTGCAACCGTTGTTTCGGTCAGATAGATGTGGCCAATCAAGACCTCCTGGCCGTCAAGCACAATGCCATTCTGGCGGAGCAATTCGCAGTAGATGAGGAGTTGCATATTCAAGGCGAGTTGTGCGGCGGTAAGGGGTCTGGCGCTGGTTTTATAATCACCAACCAGCATCACGCCGTCTTCCCGGCGCGCCACGACATCAGGGACGCCGCAGACGGGGATGCCGCCAATGGTGCCCTCCAACAGACTATAGGCACGCCCCTTTTCCTCCTCTTCCTCTACGGTTCCCTCTTTGGGGGCCGCCACTACGAGATCCTCATCGAGGGGATAGGCATCCACAGTCATCCATTGTCCTTCCACTATCCAGGGGTGGGGCAGCAAAATCTTCTCTGGGGGGATCTCGGTCAGTAGGGCCGATCTGCGGTAGTAATCGGCGAGTGTGGTTCGCTCGTTCCAACGCAGATAGGCAAAGACGCTACGCTGGAAGGTGTCGATATGGTCGCGTAACTCACTATAGATTGGATGAGCCGCGAGCCAGGCCAACGCATCTTTAGAATCCGACCGCTTCCCCCCCCGCGCCAGCCGATAGTCTCGATCCAGTTCGAGCCAGGCTTGCAGGTCCGCGAAAATGGGAGCACAGGAGGTCATCCACACCTGGTCAAAGCTCTCTTCGAGCGAGAGTCCATGATAGGCCAGTTGGATCATACGATGAATGATGTCCCCCCCGAACCAGGCTGCGGCGTGTTGGCGTGGTGAGTGGCCAATCACATAGCGCAGGTTATAGCTATAGCCGCACTGCGTGATGCGCTGCAGCGCAGACGGGCTCCACCGAATAGGGATAGGGTTCTCTTTCTGTATCAGAAGCATGGGTTTGTTCCTCTTTTCGTTCTGTGGCAGAAAATGGGCAGCATAAACACGCCTGGCTCGCGCGAGCCAGGCGTGTTTGAGGCGGCGCTGTGTGATACGTCAAGCACCTCTTCCAGATGTGCGCTTACACACTAACGGGGAGGAGTCGTGGCTGAAAGCGCTGTGGGCGAAAGGCTTGTCCATAACGAGCGGGAAGATCAAGCGATTCAAGCGGCACAAGTCCTGGAGGCAGCATATTCATTGCCACGATACTGAGGGAGCAAGCTGGATTCCAGATCATCCGCACACAGAAGAGATGTGCCTGAATCCAGGAGGACACGATATAGTGGATTTCCAAACAATCATTGGGCTGCTCAATCTTCCCGATGTATCCTCCTACGAGATAGATGGTGCTCAACGCCTTTGCTCGCAGGATGACACAGTTCGTTCGATGAATTTCTTCGAGAACGTCGGGATAGATCCTAAAAACGGTATCAGAGGGCGGAAGGAAAATTGTTGAGGTAGCTGAATCCATCAGTTTTTCCTTTCAAATCTGCTCACGCGGGAAGCGGCCAGCAATCGCGACATTCGCCACAGACCAACACAGTGTAAGCACGCGAGGCGCTCCTTGGGTTCTTTTCATGGGTGATCGGCTGGTATGTGGTAAACAAGGGATGCTTCGAGGAACTCGTGGGCCATTTGATTGCTTTCGATGTCACGCCAGGAGCGCTCGGCGAGGGCGCCCACGCAAATTCAGCGTCCGCAAAGTTGATAGCGTCTCCCCAGACTCGAAGACATATGGAATCTGCATACACACAAACAAATCCGGTGAGACCACCAGACAGGTTCGGCAGAAGAACAAGAAAGGAACTGCAAGTGAGGCATGGGCAATCTCCTCGTAAGCCTGCTCCATGATCTCTAGTGTCACGCGCCCCTCAACTTCATCGCCCCAGGCCAGACAAATTGCCCGATCACTCTTTGCCGTACCAATGAGGTAGCGGCCCTGTTTCGAGGCCGGCAGCAAGGTAATATAGGGCGACTCATCAATCATAGCAAGGATTCCTGCACGATCTTTTGCCATAATCGCATGGTATTGTTCCGATGTGAACATAGGCTTCTTCTCCCTTCTATCTGGTCTTGCATCTTACTTCTCCATACTAGCGCACAGACGGGCTGATCGCTTTTGCGGCGGCAACCAAGGCCGCTTTCTCTGGCCCGAATTGATCCGTTGTACACTCGGCGGCAATCTTGTCCGTCCGAAGCTTCTGGATGCTGGTTTTTGGCTCGACGAGGGTGATCCCGACTGTCCTGATGGGCAGGTATTCAACCGTAAGAACAGGTTGTTCTCCCCGCTTGAGCATCTCGGCAAGACGCGTGATCGCTTGATCATTGAGACCGCTGCGCACGTTTCCAATCCCGATCAGCGCGCCGTCAGCAGGACGAATGAGTCCAAGCTGGACACTGCCCGTTGCTTTGCCGGGATTGACGCCGATGACAATCGCGTCAAGGTCGGCAAGAAACTTGAATTTTCTGATATGCTTGGTGTCTCCGCCCTCATAGGGCGCATCCAGGGTCCGTACAATCACGCCCTCGCCACCACATGCCAGGATCGCGTCGATGATCGGGAAACCAGATGGCGCGGGAGTAAGTAAGGCCAGCTCTGGCAGGATGCTTCTCGCCATTGCTTCCGCATAGGTTGCGCCTCCACCAGTAATCAGTCCAGCTTGCCTCATAGCTTCTTCGAGTGTTTTGATGCGTTTGTGATATGGCCAGGAGCGTACATCTTGCCCCTGCCATTCGAGCAAGTCAAACGCAACGTAAGCACCCTCTATCTCGCCTTGAAGCTGTTCACCATCCACGACAAACTGGCCTGCCAGCCGCTTGAGCGGCTGCACGGCAGGAGAAACATGTTTGAGTGGAATCCCTCTGCGGTTATAGGTGATAAGCGTCTCGTGCCCATCACAAGCGACGAGGCAACGAACGCCGTTCACCTTCTCGGTCGCCCCATATGCCTCTTGCTGTAAACGCTCCTGAAGCTGCGACCAGTTCAGCGGGGTCACATGGCTGGCAAGGTAGCGTGGTCGCGTGCGATCCTGCTCGCTTGTCGCCAGATCTGGGCTGCTCATTGTGCTCTCCTCATCGAGAACACCAAAGGACGGGATACCATAACGCGAGTCATCGAAAGGCACCGGCTGGTAGCCTTCTGCGCTTTTCTTCTTGACTTTCGCGTTGAATTCCTTCAAGGCAGCCTCTTGAGAGGCAAGCGTTTTGGTCCCACTTTGCAGCGTGGTCCCACGTCTTCCCCAGACGCTCAAGAATTGTCCATCGGAGGTTGCGGCTGCGGCCCATACTTTATCGCTGCCGCCCGCCTGGAAGTGTCCAGCCCATTGTTTGATAACGGCCATAAAAATGATCTCCTTTCGGATCGGAACACAAAAAGGCGGTAAGCCCTGCATCAGCAAAGCTCACCGCGTGGAATATATGTGGATATATATAAAGAAGGGGAAGACAAGAGCCAGGCTCCGCTTCACCCCATCGAGCACAGATGTCGCGCCCATGATAGCGGCCAGAGGGGATGACCCTCGTATTTGATCTGCGCCCTGTGAAGAGGGAAAAGGAGGATTCTGGATCGCCTTACTTCCGAGCATATCTCAAGAGCAAGCGCCCTAGCCGCTTCGAGAGATCAGGTAAGCGCTCAACAGGAAGTGTCCATTGAGGGCCAAAGATGGCGGAAAGATTGGCGATATCCGATTGGTCGCCCACATAGGGCGCGACCACCAGGGTTCCCTTGCGCCGGATGTCTTTGAGGACGGAGATAATCGTCGTCTCTTCCTCATCTGTTGGCATACCATCGTGGACGTACACGATGAGCCTGGTTCCAGCGCGACACTGAGCCAATTCTCGTTCTGCCACGCGCAAGGAGGCGCTAATTCGCTCACATCCATAGCGCCCGTAGAGACCTGCAATCGCGGCACGAGTCACTTCGCTATCGCATGGGGTTGATCGATCTCGCAGCCAGGTGACGGGTTGGTGTGGCTTATACCGTTCAGGTGCAGAATGCCAATCACCAGGGTAAGTAGCCAGGTGGACCAGCGGACCGTTGTCGCCAGCAGCACCGATCAGCAGCTTGATGCCTGCAGGCGGACAGACCAGCTCAAACAGCATCGCCACCTGCCGCGCGTAGGTCATGCGATGATAGGGATTATAAAAGTCCGGCAAAAATCGCCCGCGTGCATCCAGGCCACCTTCTCCAACCCAACCATACATGCTTCCTGTGGTGTCGATCAGGAGGGCTATCGCTAGACCCTCGTGGTCTGGCGCGGCATCATCGAGGAGCCGAAATGGGCGGGCGCCATCTGAGCGCAAGTATGATTCAACATCAAACTCCCCTCCACTAGGTGAGGCGTCTTCCCCGGCATCTGGCGTTTTGGCAAGCAGCACCCGCAACAGACGGCTTTTCTCGCCGCGCACCTGATTTTCCAGGTATTGCGGAGGCAACAGGTAGAGTTCATCTGCTGCCGTGAGTGGCGGGGGCACCTCGTCATCTTCAGACACCAAGGTCACCAACGCATAATGAGGAAGCCCCTCCCCCTCTCCCACACCTCCACCTCTGCTAGAAGCATCTCCATCCCCTTGCTCCGCGTTTGCATCCTCGCCCTTGCCGCCCTCGTCCTTATTCTCCCCATCCTTCTCGCCTTCGCCCGTCTCCCCGTCGTCTTTGCCGCCCTCATCCTTGCCTTCTTTAGACGCTCCCCCTTTGACGATCACCCCCATTGGTAGTGGGGCATCGTCTTCGCCTCGCTCACCCCCAATATCAAATGGGTTTAGGCTCATCATCAATCCACTACTTGGAAGCGGAGCGGACTCAGGAATGTCAAGCAACCGCAAGATCTCGCGCGCGATGTCTTTGCGCCCAGCGTCCTCATTGGTCCGCCAGGCCTTCTCGACCAGGGGCCGGATCTGCTCGTTCCAGAACTGCGTATCCTCTTCTGTCCGAAAGCGGAAACGCGAAGGGGTTCCTTTCTTGCGCTTCCAATCAAAGCGATGGTAGAGACACCTATTGAGCATAAGTGCCCCGCGGTCGCATTTCTCTGGGTCCGGTAGGGGATAATACATGGTCACAAGCCGAGCACGGAACACAAAATCGCCCCAGGCGGTAGGGTAATAAAATCGAGCAAGCTGTTCCATCCATTCGTCTTCCAGAATGTTGACCAGGAAGTGTAAGATCCCGGAACAATCGGGAGGCACCGAGAAGAGCACATGCATCGCTTCATGGCGGGCTGCAGTGCGAGCAAAACGCCATTGCAATTTGGCTTCGGTATCGACGCGTTTGCCATTCCAGGTGAGCGGCAAATGCTCCGCGACCCGCATGAAGTCCCAGGCGGTCGGATCAACTACGATTTCACGAGTACTAAAGTTCATGTAGCTTTGCCCCGTCACCTCAAAGCGCACCGTATAGGGGCGCGGAGCGATAAGCGGGCGAATCCAGCTTTCCAGGGCCTTCTTTGCGTTGGCTCGGTGCCACCAGGGCATCGTCGTTCTGGTTCCCATGTCAAGTCACTCCTTTGCGAAAACCAAAAACAGCCATGTCAGGGACCCGCAGATCTCGGCAAGCATGCGGGCCTGACACGGCCAGAGGTGATCAACAGAAAACGGTGGGCGGGCTTAACGCAGCTTATGCAAGGTTACAGCGCCGACGAAGCCAAGCAGCGTGCGTTCTACGTCCGGGTCAAGCTCTGCCCCCTGATAGGGGCAAACGCGGGCGAGCCAGGTAGCACGTGCCGCGGTCTCAAAAGACTTTTGCAGATTGCTGCGAGTCTTCGAGCGATGGTCGTAGTAATACCACTGGGTCTGCCTGGCCCAGTTGATTAATAATGGGAGCGAAAGGGTCATCTTGAGGGCGTCTTCGCGAGTGTGATAAGCATGCACGTCCTTGTTGACCTGCAAAATCGCCTCAAAGAGGTCGGCAGTGGGGGGCAACTTGCACTTACTCGCCAGAATCTCGCGCACCACCGCATCATCATAGCCTGACAAATGCAGCCAGTGTGTCCATCTGCGACAAAATGCAGGATCAGAGAAATCATTCCCTCCGTACTGCTCACCCTGATTGGCGGTCGCGGCAATCAGCAGTCGATTCGTCGGGACCACGAACCGGCGCTGGAGAATATCGACCGCCAGGACGTGATAGCGTACCCCTGGCGTCTTACCGAAATCCTCCGGCAATTCCAATTTCATATCGTCGCCCTCGCTGATCGGACGCATAGCAACGATTTCTTTCATCGAATACGTATTCAAGAGATCCATCGCGTAGGCAAACACCTCGCGGTGCGCCCGCGCCAGTTCATCGAAAATGAGCATGACGCGCTCGCCGTGCGCAATCCGTTTCGCCAGGCGCGTGATCGGTCCTGACGCGAAGCGCCAATCGCCTCCCTTTTCCTCGTCGCGAGTGTGCCCCCCCTGGAGGACATGGATGCGCTTCCCTTCATGGCAGACAATCAGCTCGACCCCATACTTCTCCCGGTCCGCCGCATCAAGCAGCAGCGAACTCTTGCCCGTGCCGGTTGGTCCTACGAGCATCAGCGATCCGCCTTGTGCTACAGCCATTGCGATCTGATCCAGATAGGGACCGTACAGGTCTTCTGCTGGCTCCGTCGTTGGATCTCCCTCTGTTTCCGCTTCACGGACCGCCCGGGCTAAGGCAGTCGGCGCAAGACCAGGAGCCGGGCGACTGGAGGGGCGCACACTGGGAGGCATGCCGGGCTTTGGGACACTGGTCGTCGTTCCTGCAGGCGCTCCAGGTCGGGGAGTGGGTGATGCCCCCAACGACGCAGGGCGAATCGGAGGTCTGCCAGGCCCGCCGGCAAGAGACGCTGGCAGCGAAGGGGTCTTCGTGGTAGCTTTTTCCTCTGAGGTTGATGAGGTGGCTTCGACGGGACGTGGTGTGGGCAACGGCGGCACCGACGCCGCAGTGGTCTCGATCCAGTTCGCATCCAACAACTTCCACCCTGGAATCTCGACGGAAACCCCCTCATCTGGCTCGACGACGGTGTCCATACACACTGACACCTCGCGCCGCGATTTGGCCGCCAGATGGTATTGCATCGAGGCGCGTAACGCATCGCATACATGCAGGATGTGGCTACGCGTTGGCTCGCGAGAACAGGCGCTAGAGATGTCAGCTTCGCTCCAGCCCCATTCACGAGAAGTCCGGGGGAAAGACTCATCCATTGCATGCAGGAGCGCGCACCAGGATGTGACAACTTCTTCCGATTGCAAACGCTCGCCAGAGAGATACATCGCAATTGCTTGAGCCAGACCCAGGACCGACGCCATATAATTGGGTTTGCCGCTGTAGACGAATCCCCCTTGCAGGCACTCTACGCCTTCGTCCTCATTCCACGACAGATGATACGTGTCAGTTGACTTTCCAGTCAGACGCCCAACCACCCCAGGTGAGTCGTAAGACATATGGACAGGGAAGAGATGCAGGACCGAGAGCACCCCCTGCAGATACCCCAGGCCGAGCGGTGAGGGGACCTTCGCCAGTTCTCCCTTGGCCGCCACATCCGTCCAGGCAAAACGGTGACGCGTGCGCAGTCGCTCGGCAATCGGCTCGTGGCGGGTAAACGCGCCCTTGTTGAGTTTTTCGTCGGCGCGATTCAAGAGCATCATAAAAGGGGAGGTCTTTGAGGTCGTTGACATAGATCTTCTCCTTCTAGTCTAAACATGCACAAAAAACCGCTCCCGGGAGCGGCCCTGCAAAGAGCCGACCGGGAGCGGTTCATCGGTGAAAGACGATAGGACGGGGGATGAGCTATAGATCGAAGAGCGAGATCTGGACCGGTTCACATTCCGCTGCGGGAGACTTGGGCCTGGCCCGCTTACGCGACTTTGCCTTCCTCTGTTCCACGAGTGCCAACGCCTGTTCCCAGGTTAATCCACTCGTAGCAACTGGAGCGGATCGAGGAGCAAGATGCTCCGTTTCAGTGCCAGAGCCTGCGCGAGATATCGCTGCCACATACTCAGGCTCATGTTCTGCTTCCACTTCCTCATCCACCCAGAGGGCTTCTGGCTCATCAATGCCACTCTCCTCAGAACCCGTCAGGTCATCTGGGTGAACTGCCCGCTCTGCCGCCTCAAGCACTAACCTTGCACGCCACTCAGCCACACGCGGAGGGAGCGGATCATCATCATAGCCAAGAAACTCACGCGCTCCTGCGCTCACCGCCGCCTCCCACTCTTCGCGGCGACGCGCAAAGGCAGCGGTGATATCCTCAACGGTTTCCAGCCTTCGAGCCACTTTGGCAAGGGCAACTTTGTCAGCCCCAACGAATGCCGCCAGTTCCCCACGGGGAGAATTGCCACTGAAAAGCGAGGCTGCACCCGAGGCGGAGGCCTGTCTGCGCACTTTGTCATGGGTGGCGGTATCAAGGCCTGCAAAGTAATAGGCTCGTACTAACTCCTCCTTTCCAAGCCGCCAGCAGCGACCAACGGCTTGATCACTCTCTTTGGCGTTTTTCCCAAGTTCATAAAGAATGGCTGTATCGAGCTTGAGATTTAAGCCCTCCGAGATCTTCGAGATGGGCGCGAGAATGACACCGTGGCCACAAGCCACTGCCTGGAGTATGGCATGCTCCCGTTCCTCTGGCTCAATCTTGTCTGGCAGCACCCACGGATTGTACTCAGCAAGCAATGAGGCGAGCCGTGCGCCGACATTCCGTTTGGTCGTCTGGCGGTAGAAGATGAGGCAGACGCGGGTCCTGGGAGGATCGCTCCCTTCGATCACGGCGTTCCGCTCAGCATCGACCACCTCGATGAGTCGCTTCTCCATAGGCGTGATGCAGTCCCAGGCCAGCGTCGGGGCCGTGTAGACGACTTGCTCTCCGCGCTTTTCTCCCCATTCGCCACGCAAGGTGTGGGTGATAGTGAGCGCTGGCTCGAAGGGATACGCACACCAGCGCGCCAGGAGCGTCTGCATCTGGATCTGGATAGCGGGATCGCCAGCTTTCACCCGTGACCGCAGTTCGGCCTCTATCTCTCGATAGGTGCCCTCCATATCATGGGCGCGCACCCAGTCCAGCGCCTCCTCAGCCGCCTGGACACGCTGCAACGCCTCTGCCTGTGCCAAGTCCGCATCAATCAGTTCCTCCTCAGACACGCCCTCCACTTCCACCAGGCGTGTATACTCCCGCTCAGCCTCCGTATGCATGTGTTTCGCCTCGGCCAGCTCTGCCTCCCAGGCCGCACGCATCTCCTCCATTTCTGGATCGTGTAGGTCTACGATGACCGGAACCTCTTCCTTGGGGGGCATGTGCGCTCCTACATCCAGAATGTCCAGGAAAATCATGTAGGGCAGGATGAATGGGAGAAAGCGGGCTGAGATACCAGAGGCCGGTTTGACGGTCGTCGAACGCTCGATCTCCGGCGTCCCTTTGCGGGAAATGATGTACTCCTTCGTGAGCTTCATCACCACTCCGTAATCCCTCACCGCTTTGCCAAGATCGTTCCAGCCGATGCCCAAAGACTTCCAGAACTCCGGCACAAATCTGAACCAGCCGTAGAAGAATTTATCCAACCCTTCCCAGAAGGTCCCAGAGGCAGGAACACTGGAGTGTGAGGCATTGATAATGTGATGCCCCGCGCGCGCGACATCGGAGTTGACCCCGAACATATTGTGGTATTCGTCGAGGCCGACAAAGGCACAGCAACCGCTATAGTAATGCTGGAAGTAGTCGTATGGGCTAAAGCTGCCTGGAGGCGCTTCCATCAGAGCCCCGGAGCTATCTGCCAGGCGACAATAACGTGATGGTGGAAGCGGATCGCGTGAGGTAACCCCACCCCCCTTGCCCGCGCGCGCGCCAACATAGATGTCTGGTTCGCCTGAAGCCATCCGCTTCGCTCGCGCAGCACATCCCTGCGCCCACTGGGCAAAAGAAAGCCTGGGGTACTTTTTCTCGACCTCAGCGAGTCGTCGCTTCGTCCACAGGGGCGCACCACAAACCTGCTCATGCTCACGCTCAGCCTGACTCCCACGCCGTTCCTTCAGGCCAAGTGGGTGCTGACACCAACGCGGCTGCAGCGTGAACCATTCACGCTGTTCGACTGGCTGCAACTCATCTTCGAGCTGCTCATCAAGCACCTCCTCATCGATCCCTTCTTCTTCTGTCCGCAGACGCAGGCTGCGCGGACTCGCTTCGATCAGCGACCCGCAAGTCGGACAGTAGAAGTGGGAGTACGCCACTTCTTTTGTCAACAGTTCGCCAGTTTCTCGATCCCGTTTGGCAATCAGACGCCCGGCCTCGTTGAACTCAGCAATGCCGTCAGCCTCCAGATCGTTGACCACCTTGGTCCCTTGTGGCACTTCGATCACGGCAGGACCCCAATCAATCTGCATAGCACGGGTAGAACTCTGGCTAAAAATGGCGACGACGGCCTGGAAGGTGCGCGAATGCATGCGTCCGTCTCGATCCTTTTCCAGACAGGCCCCCGTGGCTGCCAGATCCATCCAGGTATCCACATCATGGTAGGAGCGGATGATGACAACTTTAGCGGCAGGCCAGGCTGCCTTTAGCTCCTCCACCCAGCCGGTCGTGACCCGTTTGGGAGTCACGATGGCGAGGGGAAGCGCGCGCGGCTCGTCGCCTTTCGTCCAGCGACTCTTTTTCCAGTCGATGCGCAAGCGCTTGAGCCAGCGAGGACGGCGCTTGATTTTCTGCTCCGCCAGAAAGCTCGGATCGGTGCGATTGACCCAGTAATGCATATACAGGGCCATCAAGACGATCAAGACGCGTGTCTTGCCCACCCCGCGTTCTCCCTGGAAAGCCACCTTGCCCGAAAGGGCTGTCGCATACCAGTGCGCAAATGCTCGATGCATTTGCGCAATCGCCAGCCCCGGTTCTCCACCTGGGAGGGTCTTGTCCATCGCCGTGGTGAGGGCAACTCTGATCATCCAATCGTCAGGGTTGAGATCATAGATCGGCTGGTACTCCTCAAGGATGACCTTTGCCAGAATTCCATACCAGGGATCGAGGTAGTCATAGGCCTCAGCTCCATAGTAGTGCTCCGTTTTTCCGGTTGAAAGGTTCAGGACTCCCAGAATAGGAAGATCCTGGAGCTGCTTTTTCTCAACGACATGCCGTGCCTCCTCATCCTCATCGACATCCACCTCCTGCCAGCGGGTCGTAATGAAACTGGAGAACATGTATTCATTGCCGTCCGGCCCTGTGAGAATGCGATGGTCAAGCAACCCTGTTCCCAAAATCAGGGCGGCCAGATGGACTTTGCCCACAAGCGGCATCACACTGGGGCGCAACTCCCGACGGGAATCGTGGTAGGTCACTGCCCGCTTCCATGCCTCTGTTATCTGAACACCCTGGACTGAGAGTGCCTCATGAATCTCCGCGTGGGTCGCGTGAAACACGGTCACTTTTGGCTCCGTTTTCAGCACCGGGACGATGTAGCGCTCGGCGTCCGGCCAGGGGAGTTCAGGCAACTCTGGGAGAGGGAATCCCTGTACCCACGGGCTTTCACCCGGCTTCACCCCCTTCGTGCGATACCGCCACCCTTTCATCTCTGTCACCAGCAGCTCATCGGGCGTCTTGAGCGGAGCGGCGCGTTTTTTGCCGATAATGACTGCTTGCGTGTACAGATCAAAGGAAGCTTCCTCTGAAATCGGCAGATCGGGAAATTTGAACGCCTGGACATCATAGAAATGCTTGGAGAACAGCTCGACCATATGCGCGTCCCACTGCCTCATTGGGACAATGGCAATGAAAACGCCATGTTTCTGGAGATACTTGAGCATACGACGAAGCATGGGCAACTCCGTCCGGGTGCCGTCGGCGCGCAGGTAGGGAGGGTTAGCCAGCACCAGGCCAAGGCTCTCCGGGGGCAAATGCATATGTTCGATAGCTGTCGCATAAATCGCAGCCCCAGGAAGTGCTTTCGCGGCGGCTTCGGCACGATCTTTGGAAAGTTCCGTCCCAACCATGCGCGCATTGGACTCTAAGAACGGCAGCAGGAAATCGCCTGTACCACAGGTCAGATCTCCCACTGCAAACAGGTCATGAGAAGGTATCGTGACCATCTGACGGCACAGTTCCGCAATAGGGGGAGGCGTTCGGACAAAGCCAGCGCGCTCCACGTTTTTGTATGATCCGTGCATCGAGAGGAGGCCTCGCTTTCTCGCATAAAAAACCCGCTCCTCCCGGTCTCCATAGCACGCGAGAGCCGGGACAGGCGGGCAGAACAATCAACGGGAGATTACTTTGTTGCCAACAAACTCCGACGCGAACGTTTCGTTCGTGTTCGAGCTGCAAGCAACGGAACAGGCTTTGGACGAGGCAGTGCGCCGCTCAGCCATAGTTCGCCAACCAGATCTGTCCAACGCCCGCGCTCCCGCGTAATACTCCATGCGTGGACGCCGAGCGAGGGCATCGGAAGAATGAGCGCGTGCGAGAGTCCCTGTTCCCATAATGTCGCTTCCCATTCGGGATGGCACACCACCACCAGGGATTTCAAATGGGCAAAGAGCGCGCCAGTCGGTGGTCGCTCTGCCGCAGCATCCCCCAACACGTAGCGGAATGACCAGACACCCAGCGTTGTCTCTGGTTTCTCTGTATCCCCTGTATCTTCTGCATCTTCTGTATTTTCTGCATCTTTCAGGTGAGATGAGGTACGTAGTGCAGGAGTGGCTTCCATAGGGCGAGACAAACCAGAGGCAATATTGAGACATTCGGGAATGACGCACTGATTCTTGAGCCTCATGCCCTTATGCGTTAACGCCTGTGTCAAGGTATCGTAATGCATATCGAGCTTACTCAGCTCGGTAGGGCCAAACCAGGACATCCCTTTTGCGGGCTGGAAGGTCGCCTTGCCGCTACTTTTGCGCAGGAGCCGCTTGAGCGTTGCTGAGATGGCCGCATCGGCAGCACTGCAATTGAGATAAATGACCTTCCCATCAGCCGTTGTGGCAATGCTCCACACATCAACTTCATGCCCGTCGTACTCCAGGATGCCTACAGGCTCATCGACGTAGGGAATGGGGAGTTGTCCATCGCGCGTTTCACTGATCGTTATGGGCATCAGCATACACCTCATGCGAACAGAGACAAAAAACCCCGGACACCTCGATTGCCCCAAAGTGTCCGGGGGTCATGCCTCTCGTAGACATTCTAAGGTCGTTGCTCGAACTTGCGCCAGCGCCTCTTACGACGAAGGCTGGACGCAGCACAGCAGATCATTCTTCCGACTGCCGCTCCAATTCCGCAAGGAGGGCCTCGACATCTTCCTCACTCTCTTCCCTGGCCTGTTTGTCAGTGGTCTGTTCTTTGGGAGAGAGCATCTCCATGTCGTTGGCGATGACTTCAACAGCGACGCGATGAATGCCATCCTTATCTGTATACTTTCTCTGGGTCAAGCGACCTTCGACGTAGACCTTCTTGCCCTTCTTGAGGTATTGGTTGCAGATCTCAGCCAGGTGGTTCCAGGCAACAATCGTAAACCACTCGGTCTCTTCTTTTGTCTCCCCGCTCGCTGTCTTAAATTGACGGCTGACGGCCAGGGTGAATTTGGTCACAGCCGTCCCGTTTGTGGTGTTTTTCATTTCCGGGTCACGGCCAACATTACCGATAAGCATAATCTTGTTTAGCATGTGTTTGTTCCTTTCTGATGTGTGCTATCTGATTAATGGGGAGATGCTGCAACTGTTGCGGATCTTGCACGCGATGCCTTTAGCTCATTGAAGAGCTGGTTTCGTAGCTGCTGCGCGCTTTCTGGGGCGAGCGTGGCATACTCTGGCTCTGCTTTGCCCAGCGCGGAACACAGCTTTTGAATATCCTGGAGGAGCTTGTCATCAAGAGGAGAGGGTGAGGTGGCTTTCTCTGCCGTTGGCAAGAGTTCTGGAGGCATGGGTGGTGATGTAAGAGGAGTGGTTGATGCCGAGGTTTTGGCCGACATACGCCTGCCAGACGCTTTGCGTGCCGAACTGATGTAGGGCAAGAGATCCAGCCCTTCGATGCGCGCATTGCGGTACATCTCCTCGACGAGCGCCTGGGGATTGACGAAACGCCTTTTGTCAGCGTCATAGTCACCCCAGACCTCCGGGAGCAGGTACAGGTAGTTCAGGCCATGTTCGGCCATCGCTCGCTTTTTGGCCTGCTGCTCAGCGGAAGTGCCCCCATTTTCGTCATCGTCCTCACCCTCGCCGGTACTCTCCTTCTGTACTCCCAGAATGGTGAGGGTACAGATCAGTTTATTGGCTCCCCACGGTTCAAGATGGACATGCCAGTTGCGACCTCCAACCAGTCGGTTGAGGCGATTGACCAGCACGCGCCAGTCGTAATAAGCCAGGGCAATCGCCCTTTTCTTGTCTTTTGTTGTCGCGCCTGGTCGTACCTTGATCAGATGGGATGGAAGCGGCTCTATCAGTTCCCCAATGACATCTTCATAGCGCAAGGATGAATAGGTGAGCGGCGCTACTGGAGTACTGGGCGAAACAGGGGAGATGGCTTCTTCAGATGGACTCATGGTAGTAGTCATGAGTATGACCTCCTTCGCTGTGAACACTGCAACAAAAAGCGGGAGTCTCCCATACAAGGCTGACCCCCGCTGGACACACGATAATCTATGAGCGATGCGCCAGATGCCGTTTCATCAGCGGCACCAGCACATGTGTATCGATATGCAGAATATCTTCACCATTATTCAAGGAACGGAGCCGGACCAGGGCAATTTCGAGAGCACAGTCAAAAGAGATCCCCATATCGTCAAGGAACTGGGTCACGAGCGCACGGGCAGACCCATCACGCAGCCCAACGCGCTCCACCTGGCGCATGCAGAATACAAGGTAGCCAATGCGCCAGGGAATATCGTGATAATCGGGAGCGCGACCTTCAAGCTGGCAGAGTTCAATCTCGCTCATCACCAGGTGAACTTCATCAAGAGCGGCGGGCACAGTATCAGGAAGAACCTGCTTGGTGGCGTAATCCTCGACAAGCAGGGAGAACTCATGCAAAGCTGCATTGAAATTCATGGGCTGAGAGTGCTGGTGAAGAAAGGGCATTCCACTACTCCTTGAAAAACAAAGGAACCTGGAGCATACGATCTCCAGGTTTGATGAATGGTCAATTCGAGAAAAACGGAATGCGTAGATCACGAAATGGAAAACAGTGAGGCTGGGGACGATGGCTGGTTCTGCCACTCTCCGTTTTGCCAGGCAAATCCCTTGGCAATCCCGACCCATGCGTCGGCAATATCCCATTGGGCGTCAAGGACGATGGAAAATGCAGAGATTCTGTGCAGCGCTTGCTCCAGAGAAAAGAACAGAGCAGATTGCAATCGCTCAAGCGCTTCCTGGGTAGGCAATAGCCGGAGAGGATCGGTCGTTTCCAGCCTGGGATAGAGGAGACGGGAGTGCTTTGCGCCCCATGCACCGGAGCCCGCCAGGAAGGTCGCGTAGGCGATAGGAGTTCCCGGTTGCGTGGAGAGACAGGCCGAGACGCAGACGCCTGAGTGCCGCAGGCTTTCCCCTTGCAATGAGGCTGTCGGGGAGACCAGAGACTTCACACACACTTCCTCGACCTTATGCTTGAGAAGAAATGAGGTCAGCGCATCGAGCGAGCCGAAATGAAGGGAGAGGAGCTTCTCCCATCGCAGGTTTCGTGCTTTGTGCAAAGGTGTTTCCATGCACCTGCCTTTCTTATGTGTGAGGCTGGCTGATCTTCGCTCCTCGCTTACTCCCCGCGCGAAAAGCGAAGATCGGCGCGCCCAGAGACGATGAAAAACAAGCATTGCCTCTGAAGACTGTCATGATCGGGCTCCTCCGCGATAGAGAGAGCCATATGGAGCCTTACGCTTTCTTTCCCTCCGCACAATCATCTGGATGGCGCTCTTGGTGATCTGCCATTTTCCCTGTCAACCATTGATCAGGTTCAAAGAACCCTAGCGCAAGATTCATTGCCAGGATGCATGCATCGCAATGCCATCGGTTGGGCCAGCCGTACTGTGAGCGATAAAGCGGACTCCCACAGAGATCGCAGAAGCCAGGCATCCAAACAAGCGGACAGACGGGAGTAAAGAAAATCGCTCCTTGCGGCGGAATCTGTTTGCGAAAGGCTTTCGCCCGCCAGATCACCGCAACCACCTCCGGCAGCGAGAGGCGTTGGGGAGGGATGACCGAAGGAGGGGACAATTCAAGGGTCACATACAGGATCGAAACAACTTTCTTCCATTGCTCCGGCCTGCAGCGAACGAACGGGGACGCAGGGGCAGCAGGCCGGCGCATGGAAGATTCATCTGGGGGGGAACGTCCCTGCATGTCAGATGCAGGTCGCGCGCCTTCCGTCCAGAGGCTGGGCGTAGAGTAGGACAAGCGAAACCAGTGCCTCCTTTCCTTGAGGAACTCATGGCGAACACTCTCGCGAGAGATTCATTTCGCAGGGCCGGTAGTGCTATCGTGGGAGATCGGTCAGACGTGTGGGCCTCCAATTCTTTCAGCCCAAACCTCCAGCACCCATCAGTCGGTCAGCGCAGCCGGGTCAATGCCTGGTCTGCGATCCCCTGCCTGCCTCCCATGAAACTGGGTGCGCTAGTAAACAGCGTGTTCTCGTTCGGCTGAGGCGAGAAGGCGCAAAACGTTTATGCAGCCTATGCCCCAGATCAAATGGAACACTACCTACGCGCTTTTTGCGGCCCTTCTATCAAAGGTCTCTTACATCCCTGGCGTGAGCGTAAAGGCAAATGTCAGCCCCAGGATCGTCCACCCCAGGTAGAGCGCTGTACTCACAGCGCATACAAGCAGCAGCTTGTGATGTGAAGTCAGAAAGCTTCGCCGGGTCCTTCCAGGGAGCGTATTTCTAGGGAGGGTATCATCGTCAGCATCGTCCTCGTCATCAATCAGCTTCTGTTGCTTGAGGACGCCACCCCCACTGGCGAGGGCGGGAGTAGCATGCCAGGAACTCCACAGAATCTCGGCAGCCTGGATGAAGAGAAACACACGAGTCGTCAGGTCTAAAAGCAGGGTGCGCAGAGCCAGATGGGCAGCGGGGACGAGTAGCTGGAGTCCAATTTCCGACACGATATAGTACAGCGAGATTTTAAACAGCATGAGTTTCAAAGGTGGCGAACAATGCAGCCCTTGCACCAGAAACAGCACAAGTAATGGTAACCACAGCCAGGTGGCGTCATAGACACCATGTAAAAAGTGCGTCAAATGCTTTCTCCTTTAACTTGTGGCGTCGCGCACGCTCAACGCTCTTCCGGCACTGCACACAGGCATCGCTTGCACGGGCCGCACCAGGAGTTGAGCAGATTTCGGCGCCAGGTATTCGACGAATACGAAAAAGGGCCGTCCGGCCAGGCGTGAGCCTTTGGCCGAACGACCCTCGACAGATGAAACCTCGCGTGCTTCCGCAAGCAAGAGAAGCGAAGAGTGCCATCCGCACCGTCAACCGCGTTCGTTCCCTGCGCCTCTGGTTAGGCCGGGGAATGTTCTGCGACATGCCCTCTTCTCAGCGCAGAAATGTTCCGCTGATCGTCCTGTACGGACGAGAAAAGTCATGAGAGAGGAACAGGCCAGAAGCGAAAATGGTCGTATGCTGATGGCCGATGTTCAGGGTAGCTTGGTGGAATCGACAAGCGCAACCTGAATGCAGTTTCTCGTAAAGAGCGTATTCAGTTGTTGGAGATATGCTGGCTTACATGATGATTACTCGCTTTCTCCTGGCATAAAACGTACAAAAGGGTGCCACGCATATGGCGGACCTCGAAGAGCAACAATGCACATAGGGTCTTCCTCTCCTGGAGAAGTGGTGACCAAACCCCAGCAGAATCGTCATCATCGAAGCTGAGGCAGGTACTTGATGCAGGGTTGGCTTTTTCATCAGTAAGGAGGGAAGAAGTGCTGATACTCAGGTTTGATCGTTCTCCCTCTTCTCTGGGATCATTTCCCACTCATGAATGAGCATGGGGAGGCCTTGTGCAGTGTAGCTGCAGTTCATGTCCTCCTGATCAAAGTCTGGATGCCCATGAGGGTCGTCCGCGCTCAGAGGAGCCTTGTGATTGAACCACTGCTCGACCGTATAGATGGTATCAGGGGAGATGCCGAGTTCCTGGTAATGGTCCCTCTCCTCAATGACAATGCGAAAATGATCGCCGATCTGAAACTCAGGCTCAGGCGGCAGAACAAAGATGGCATCAATTGCCTTATGGATCTTCTCTTCCTGGCTCCGCTTGGCCGCATCAAACTCACGCCTGCTCGCCTCCTCCCAGCGGATTGCGCCTTCACTGATATGCCATTTTGTATAGTGGAAGTGAGCATGGATGATACCATGCTCGCCTGGCTTGAAGTATTTTGCCTGTTCAGATGTAAGGTTCCAGATCCCCTGGCGCTTTGGTCCAGCACCTACCCATTCGAGGATCTCCGCTCTGGTATAGTCATCTGCGCTTTTTTGCTTGGTCATGTGTTTCCTCCTTGAAAGGGATATCATATTCCTGCTATCCTGCATTCACCAGGCAGGGCATGTTCGTCTTCGGATGGCATTGCTTTTTCAGTATTCTACCTGACATTTCGCCGAGCTGCATACCAGCAGTTTATCAATGAGCCGGGCACAGCAGCGTCATCAAGTCTCCACAAGTATCGCATAAGGCGATTGCTTATTGTTCTCAATACAATCGCCTTATACGCCACTTGTCAAGGGCAAGATCTACACCTGGAATGATCCGTGTTCAAGCAGATTTGCTAGCAGAGCAGCTCCTTTCGTCTCATGCACATGAAGCGGAAAGCAAGGATTGGGTGATCGCTTCCCTCTGCGTCAAGAGAGCAGGAGACAGAGATGGCCCTCGTAGTGCCCCCAGAGAACAGACGCCCCATCCGGGGGTCCACCAACCAGCCAGGACTTCCCCGCTGTCTGTACTGGAAAGTACCCGGTCATCAGGAAACCAGGCTATATCACAGACCCTGCCACAGCTATGCTGATAGGAAGAGAGGCACTGCCCTGTCTCCGCATCCCAGACACGCACGATGCCGTCGGCACCACCAGTGACTAGATGCGCTGCGTCCGGCGACCAGCACACCATCTTCGCGAAGGTCGTGTCGTGATAGCAGCAGGCGAGCAGCGCTCCAGTATAGGGATTCCAGATCTGGACGGTTCGATCCAGGCTTGAGGAGGCCAGCCGTGGTCGTGCCTGGTTCGGAGAGAAGGCCAGCGATTCAACCGGTGCCGTATGCCCTCCATAAGAGAGCAGCAATTGCCGATCTGTGGCGTGGTAGACATGAACAACGCCAAGATGTCCGCAAGGGACGGCCACGAGTGCCTGGGAAGTCGCGTGTACTACTGAAGAAGACAGGGAAGCAAGTCGGTTCCAAGAAGCCATAGCAGAAATCCTTTCGTAGTAGAATGTCCACACGTGAATGGGAACTGACAGAATCAAGATGGAAGCGTTGTCAGGAGGCAAAAGCCCGTACCAGTGCCTCGTCGGGATGGTGCAGCACACTGATTTCAGCAGATTTTTGCTGGCGTGCCGAGGAAGCAGGGCAATAACAGATGCGCTGGGTGTACGAGGCATCTGCCCATTGGTGGCGTCGCTCTGATGGATCAAAGACCGCGAGCACTTTGATCGGCCAGACCTGCTTCGGCGTTTGTGGGCGTTCTCCGTACCGACAGGCGACAGCGAGAGGACGCCCGCCAAGATGCTCAGACTCGCCGGTCACCAGTATCTTATAGGGAGCCTGCCCTTGCTCCTGATACCACTCGACAGGTTGGTACACTTCCAGAATTTCCTCGACTGCCTGAGCCAGCAGGGAAGGCTCGATCCCCTGTTTGCGCATATTCCAGAATACCTGCTCTGGAATATCGAGCCACCACTGCCCAGAAGTAATGAGCGCCTCATACTGCTCGCGCGCGTATGGAAGCACTCGCTCTAAGTATCTGCGATGGGCAGCGGCTTTTTCGGCGCAGCGCACAGGATCGTGACAGGTGAACACCGAGGAACCCTTTGCTTGAAGCATGACCGCTTGCCTCTTGCTGGCCTCAGCCTGCTCACTGCGTTGTCGTCGTAATCCTTCCAGGACAGATTCTCCATCTCTCAGTGGAAGGCCAGTCACCATTGCCAGGCTTTGCGGTCGCATTCGTGGGTTCTCATAGATTCTGCCCATATCGACAGTAGAGAGAATGAGGGCGTCATGCTTCGTCGGCGCTGGCCGTAACGCTCGCCCGATGCTCTGGAGAAACTCGACTGGACTCATCATCGGCACGGCCAAGATGATGCCGGAAAGAAACACATACCGCTGCAACTCCTCGCTAAAGGTGGTTTGAGCGTCGTACCCTTCAGTGAGCAGGTCACAGTTGCAGACGACGCGCAGACGCCCAGCCTCGAAGTCGGAGAGGATGCGAGCTTGTTTTTCTCTCTCCAGGCCAGAAACCGCCGCAGCCCTGATTCCCTGCCGGCAGAATGCTTCAGCGAGATGCCGGGCATGGGCCACAGTAGCCGTGAAACAGAGGGACTGGCGGGACTCTCCATGCATCCGATACGCCTCAACGATCTGGTCATTGCGCTGCCGGGTATCCAGACGGCAGGACAATTTCTGAGCTTGGAACTCCCCTTCCCTGCTGAAACCAATTCCATCAAGGCAGGTTCCAGTCGGAATGGCACGCTCTCGCACATCTGTGAGATACGCTCGCTCAATCGCCTCAATGAGCGGGAGGGTAAAGACCGCTTCGCCAAAGAGATCCTCATTGGTGCGCCCATCGAATCGACACTGATCGGTCGCTGTACATCCAACAATATGCGCCTCTCCCAGCGCGTTCAGGACGAGACCATACTCGTTAGATGCCAACGCATGATGGCATTCATCGACGATGGCCAGGCAATAACGCTCTTGCGCCAATCGCTGAAGACGCCCAGGCCGACACAATGCCTGGATGGTTGCAATGGTGATAGGAGCATCCCATTCCTCATAGCCGCCCCCAATACGTCCGACATGTATGCCTGGCTCAATACGTTGGTACACTTCAGCAGCCTGCAACAGGAGTTTTTCGCGATGGGCAATAATCAGGACTCTGGCCTGTGGGAGAGATGCGCGTACCAGGCGAGCAAGGACAGCGAATCCCAGCGTCTTGCCTGCTCCAGTCGGCCACACGAATTTGGCCTTCCCCCGCCCTGCCTGAGAGGAGAGCCGCTCTAGAAGACGTTCGAGCGTCATCAGTTGATACTCCCGCAGGTGGAGCGGGAGGGAATCGATCACTTGACGAAATAGGTCGCTCTTTGTTATGCTAAGCATGGTAGAAAAACCTTTCTCAGAGCACACCCGAGGTGGCACTCGGATGTGCTGAAACGCAAACAGCCTCTTCCCCCAGAAAGTTTGAGGAAGAGGCTGTTTGTATTTGAACTACATGATCCGACATGCGACTTGAGGTAAATGGTCAAAGAAGAAGCGTTTTCTCCACTCTGGCATCATCTTACTGGTTACTCCGCCTTATAGATTCCCCTTTCTCCTGCAAATGACAGAGCGCATCAACAAACATTTTTGCCTCCTTCACTCCATCGATTTGCAAAAGCCCTGCATTGGTGATGGCAACATAAGTCCAGGTTCGCATGTCCATCAAAAACGTGCGCTCGGTAGTATCAGAACAGAGGATATATCCCCGATAGGTGCAGATGCAGCGATGCCAGCAGGCAATATGCGCCTTGATCTCAAGAGAGTCCTCAACCTGCCAGATCGGCATCGCTGCGGCACAGGCATCAGCTACCTGCCTCACCTGCATCTGTAAAGGCTGAGCAGGTGACAGTAGAGAGGTGTGCCCCTTTTGCACGTCTTCCTGAGCAATGAGAGCGAAAAGTGCTTGTACACGACTCCACCAGGAATGCCGCGAAAACATGATGGACACGAATATCCCTCCTTTCCAGGATGTTGCTCTCGCGGCGCTGCCTCAACCAGAGGTCAAGACCTACGGGCGAGAAGACGTGCCTTGTAACGGTTCGTACTCACCTGTTCACGCTAGCCTGATCAAGAACATTCCCTTGCGTGCGGATCGCCAAGAAAGGATTTATATGCTCGCCCACCTGCGAGTCCGCTTCAGATGCGATGATGTTGTGGTCAAATAGACCTGCGATCAGCGAGTCAGATGCAGATCCAAAACCAACATAGTAAGAGGCATCAAAGTACGTCAGAACCTGTTGCCAGAGAGCAGAAAACTGCGCCAGATGATAGACAAGAATCAGATCGTAGGTCTGCCTGCACAAAGCGGCCTGCTGCTCACGCAGCGAGCGGATCATCAGTTGCATTTCACGGATGGATGAAAAGCAGACCTGGGTATCAGGCGCAACCGTCGGTGTATACTGGGCCGCATAGCGTTCAGATAACGGCACTCCATCTTCGAGCGATACCCAGGTTCTGTAGCGCTGGCACAGATGCGCCAGCAGTTGCGTCGATCCAGCAAGGACCAGGATACGCTCAACTGGTGTGTACTGGAGTACACGATCCATGAATGTCAGGAGCAGGCCCACAGCATCCACTCCTGCGGTCTGCGAAGCCTCCACCAGCACTCGTGTATGACGCGAGAGGGTCTCCTCCAGATTGAGCAAGATGGTTTGTTGAGCTATGCTCATCCCATCAGGCAAGATGGGAAAAGGCCCGAGCGGAGGAATATACGTCCTACGACGTACCGGCAACGAAGCTTGGGCGTTTCCAGCGAGAGCCAGTTCGGCTGGCACGTTCGGGCTGGCAGGCAGCCGTGACCAATCAAGCACCTGAAGAGGTTGCGCCGTAACGACATGCTCGCGCTCTGGTTCGTCACGGAAAGCCTGCAAAGACACCAGATATTTGCCATCCAGCGACAGCGTATGGCGCACAAAGTCCGGCGTATGCGCCTGCGCCATACGCGAGAGCAACCGCACAATCTTCGGTAGCTCTTGCGCCTCCCCTTCTGCCCTCCATTGCTCTAGTGGAAGGCCATTTCTCGGTCCTCTCGTCTGACGCTCTTCCTGCGCATCAATACACCATTTGTCCAGGCAAGCAAGGTAATCTTGCAGCGCCAGATACAGGGTATACGAGGTGAGCGAGGCTGCCTCTATGGCGCGCAATTGAGCTGACACACGCCACAAGGCCCGCTGGCGGCCACGTGCAATCCAATGCGCACGGTCACTGCAGGTGCGACGCTTTTTGTTCAACTTATTTGCTTTTCCTCGCAACGCCTGGATCAGCGCATTTACCTCATCCTGAAGAGTCAGACAAGGGAATTCGCTTCCAGGTCTTTTTCGTGCCACAACACATCTATCAGTTTGAGTGCTTTTCATGATCCTCCTCTTTCTTGGGTAATCAGCCTCCTCTAGTGCTGAGGCAGGCCAGAATGGCACTGAATAGGGTGAGACAAGCATGAGCATCCATACATCAGAGTTGGGGAGCTTCATGCTGGATAAAAAATACATCTGAAGGGATGTGCGAAACACCTGGGCCGCGGCGAGCAAATCTCTGCAAAAAGCAGAACTGCAGTATCGCACTATCGCAGGAATGCAGTATCGCGATATTGCACTCCTGCGATAGCTACCATTGGGATGATGGGTAGCGAGTTGGGAACGGGCACACCACATTCCCAGCACACCTCATGGCGCGCGGGAGACGAGAGTACTGATCACCTACACAGCATCACTTTCCACGATACGAAGGTATGCTCGGCGATACCGCTCGTTCTTCGGGTCCCGCTCACAAGCAGCCGAGAGAGCGCCCCGTGCCTCCTCATAAGCGCCGAGTTGGGCGAGGATCTGGCCGCGCCAGTAGCAGAGGTCAGGAGCTAGCGGAAGCAATGAAAGAGCCTGGTCAAGATCCGCCAGCGCGCGATCAAACGCCCCGCAGAGCGCATGAACAAAACCTCGATGGGCAAAAGCTTTAGCTTTTGTCTGCGGATGCGAGGCTCGTTCAAGCACTGCCGAAAACAATTTTTCCGCCTCCGCGTACCATTCAGGCACGATACGGTGGCTTTCTTCTGTTCCTGACGGCACAAGGAGGTCCTGCTCAAGTCGGCGCTCCAGCAGCACTTCAACGTCTTCATCAGGCGTACCGCCTGTTTGCGCCAGAGCCAGGGCCAGATACCGTCGCCCTAAACGCATCTGCAAGTCGAAGCGCTCGTTGATCTGCTCAGGCTCCAGGTTCCAGATGGCATCGATCAGGCGTACAACCTGTTCATCGTTTCCTTCCGCGACCAGTTCCATGATGACCTGTTCCTTCCAAGTTGTACTCATGGCTCTCTCTCCTTCTTGGTGGCATACCCCAGCTCGGCCAGTTCGCGAGCTGCGGCTGAAAAATCTCCGTTATGGTTGAGGAGGGTATAAGCGCTAAACTTGTTGTACGTCTTCTCAGCCTCGAACACTGTCGAGGTCGAAAAGACGTACAACAAGTCACGGCCCCCATAATTGGTTGTTGCGCTAATGCCTGGTCCTCTTTTGCCGGGGCGGCGCCAATGGCCTTCGCCGTTCACGACTTGCACAAGCTGCCAGCCATGGGGAAAAAGCACCTCCTCCCACGAGGCCTGGTGATTGAACAGATCCCCAGGACGCAGCTCATCGCATACCAAAGACAGGGTTTTCCTCGGAGGAATGGAGGAGAGGTCAACTGGGGGCAGCGTATTGAAAGAACGCGCAGCCTCAAAGAGGAGCGAACGCTGGTGGGCCGTAATGGTCCTGATCGACGACACGCCTCCACGAAGCAGCGTATAGGATTTCCCACTGGGATGGACTTGACCGCGAGAGGGGGCAACGATAATCAATCCACCCTCCCCCCGTGTTTCGATGAGGGTCTTGCGCCGGTCGCCATCGGGCTTGCAAGCGAGCTTCTGGTTCCCCTCGATGGTATCGCAGCGGTACAGCAAATGCCTTCCCCCTCCTGGCGTCCCTTCCAAATACCCCCAGGACACATGCTCATAGAGGGCTGCAAGCGTTGGCTCCTCTTGGATGCGAGACAACCAGGCATCAAAGGTACGTTGATCGTCAAAATCCAATACTTCCAGATTTCCGCTCACACTTCCGGTAATAAACCCGAGGCCTGGTTCGCCAGAAGCGAACCAGCGCTCGATCTCCATCGGACTGGCCCGGCGCCTTTGGTACTCACGCCATCCAATGAGGGCCGGTTGCTTCGTCCCATCCGTGCGGATGGGGACAACGCTGATACCATGAGCCTCAGCCTGGAGCGCCGTATGGTGGACGTAGCTTCTCGCGCGCCTGAGCGCCGGAGAGAGGGGCAGACTCGCACCTCGTTGAAACATGGGTATTCCTCCAAGCTCTACAGAATGAATCAGGGAAGAGGTGTTCAGCCGGAGGGAGACCTCCCGGCTGAACACGTACCCATAGGACAACAGAAAGGGAGGGGAATTCACGACGCAGCGACAGCACGGGCAGAAAGAGTATCAATGATAGTCTGCATCGCGGGCACGTCCATCTGAAACTGCGCCACGACGAGGCCGATGTTATCGAGGCCTCCGCCAGCCAGGGCCGCATGCATCAGACGCTCAGCCATATGTGAGGCCTGGAGCCAGGATGAGGAGAGGACCTGCGCGATCTCTGGATCGCGCGTCATTTCCCACACTCCATCACTACAGCACAGCAAGGTGTCGCCGTGCCGGAGCTGCTCGTAAAACAGGTCCACTTCAACGGTTGGGGCAGCTCCCAGGCAGCGCAGAATCTTATTGCGCTCCGGGTGGGTATAGATCTCATCAGGAGCAATGACGCCATCAGCCACGAGTTGTGCCACCACCGAATGATCACGCGTGAGCAGGCGCAAGCCTGCGCCTGACCGGTACAGGTATGCGCGGCTATCGCCGACATTGGCGATAAAGGCATGCGGCCCAATAACGAGGACTGCTGTCACTGTCGTTCCCATCTGGTCAAGGAGGCTGGCCGTGTGCTGGTTTTGCTCATACACGGCGGCATTGGCCTGCGTCACCGCATCGACCAGGGCATTTCCCGCCGCTGTCCCTTGAACATACCCACTCTGTATAAGAGGAAAGAGCGTGTCCACAAGGGTTTGTGTCGCCAATCGAGAAGCATCTTGACCCCTGGCGTGGCCTCCCATGCCATCAGCTACCACAAACAGCCCATAGGTTTCTTCCGTCTGCGCAATGCGCCCCGTTGCCGCAAACACGAAATCTTCGTTCGGTCGGCCTTTGCGCCGAATTCCCGCATCAAGGCTGACGCCCACGTCAATCTGCATTGGGAGACAAAGAGACCGAGGAGCGTCTGGCTGTGCGAGTAGTTCGAGCGCGTGATCTAAGTGCAATTCAGCACAGGGAACATCGAGATTTTGCAGGGCGAGTTGCATATTGGAAAGATAGGCCTGAACCAGAGCGACATCAATGGTAGACATACGGAACACCTTCTTTCGTCACTAGAAAGGCTGTATCAATAGGATAAAAACAGTAATCAGGGAAATAAGATTGCCTTGTTGCCATCGGGCGAAAAGCGCAAAAAGCCGCTCCACTGCTCCTTCTCTCGTGCTATCATCAGAAAAAAGGCGCAAAAAACCCCCTATTACACAGAAATGTGCGAAAAATCATTCCATCGCAGTGGATACTGATGCGCGAAGGCGAAGCGGGTTTCCTCCCACGAAACACGCATACTATAAGGGAGACATTTCTCCAACGCGAGCTAGCAGGGCAGGCCTACCGTTCCCTTTTCACAGGACGCACTTCCGATGAGTCTTCGCTCCAAGATGTCTCCTCTCTACAGAAATCATTATTATAAGGAATCCGTTCGACGAGATGGGCTACAGATGACGCCTTCCAAGAGCTGGCCACACCTGTTTCGTCTCAAGTTCACAACCTACGAAGCCCTTTCCTTACCGAGCCGATCATCAGAACCGAACTCCAGAATTCGCACGCCTGGCACACGCTACAACGTCATCAATACACGCTCTTTCTCCAGATCCAACATAGAAGCACACTTCCATACCGCTGTCCAGGGGCACACGACAGATCCACACTTCAAGAACGCACTCCTCAAAAACGCTTCCAGAAACGACAGCAAGAGCTGAATACGAGAGGAGAGTTCACTCGCATGACGCGCGAGGACCTGCTTCTACCGGAAATCGGTATCCTTCGTTTCAGAATATTGCCGACGCTGCCATCTGGTCGAACGTGCGGCGATGGTGGTCAGCGCCCATGTGCAATGGGCACGACCGGGGAGGTTGTTCCGCCTCCCTGATACAGGCTCTCAGCCTGCCAATGTATTCCACCCCCGCAAGCGGGGATACATTGTAAATCACTCATACTATACCTGATGACCAACCGGGAAAACCGGAACGGAACCGGAAAGTGACCGGGAAGGAAACCAGAAAAAAACCTGGAAAGGCGATTTTTTCGTTCCTCTCCAGGTCGTGCTCATAAGAAAAGCCATGCGCAATTCTGGCTCCATCGCATACGGCTCGTTCCGCTCTATAACAAGGGGGAGCACCACTTACAGATACTCGTCACTCCAAACATTTTGTCACCAGGTTCTTCCTTCAGGGTGCCATTTACAGCAAAATTTTGCCGTTTCTACTAAAAGGTTTGCCATCACGCTCTGAGCGAGAAATGAGAGGCGAGTGGCAGACTCTCCGCTCAATCCAGGCGGCAGAACTTTCGGTGAAAACTGGCAAGGCTTTCGGGTCTCCCGCCACTTTGGTGAAAGGAGGAGCTTGTTTGAGAGAAGAGATATGTTGACATAGAGTGATATATTCCTCATGAAAAATCGATCGATTGTGCTGCTTCATGAGGAGTCTGATAATGATGGACGTGTCATCCCTGTTCTCGCTCCCCGAAGGATTGCATGTGGAGTGGGTAGAGCCACAAGGTGCTGATCTTTCGGTTGGGGTGGTCTCAACGAACCCTTCTTCTTGTTGCCCACTGTGCGCTCAAGCGTCATCACAGGTCCACAGTCGGTACTGGCGTCGGCTGCGTGATGTCCCTTGTGCAGGCCGCCAAGTCGTCCTTCATCTCTCTGTTCGTAAGTTTTTCTGCCGTAACCCTGACTGCGCTCGCAAAATCTTTGCCGAACGCCTCCCTCCCTTTGTTGAGCCGTGGGCGCAAGCCACTTCGCGACTGTTTGAAGCGGTGCAAGCCATCGGCCTTGTTACTGGTGGGGAATTAGGAACACGGCTGGCAGACCGCATCGGGTTTCACACATCACCCAGCACTATCCTTGGTCGCATCATGGCTCTGGCTCCTTGCTCCTTCCCACCAGTTTCCTGTTTGGGGATAGACGATTGGTCGTTTCGGCGTGGTCGTAAGTTTGGGACCATTCTTGTGGACTTAACCACCCACGCCATTATCGACCTGCTCCCAGACCGCTGTGCTGAGACTTCTGCCGCCTGGATGCGAGAGCACTCAGAAATCGAGATTGTAAGCCGTGACCGAGGTGAAGATTTTGCAGCAGCAGCACGTGCTGGCGCTCCTCAAGCCATTCAGTGTGCGGATCGCTTTCACCTCGCGAAGAATTTGACGGAAATTGTCGAAGAGGTTCTCGCCCGTTGTCGTGCTGAGATTCGTCAGGCGTCGAAGTCCTCAGACACTGCTAAAGGAGTGCAAGATGGAGAGAACGCGGAACGGCTCTCGGCATCTTCCGGTGAAGATCCTGTTACAGATCCTCTTGCTGGGAGTGCTCACTTGGCTCACCATGCAGAGCGATCTGACCGCTATCAACAATTGGTTGAACTGCGCAACGAGGGGCTCACCAACAAAGAGATTGCACGTCGTCTCGGCATGGCGGAGCGGACGGTTCGTCATTGGTTCAAACGAGGGATTCCCTATGGCAAACCAGAACTGCGTCGCAAACGGAGCCATGGGTTTGACCCCTATATCCCCTATGTGACCGAGCGGTGGAACCAGGGAGAACACAATGGTCTTCACATCTTTCGGGAACTGCAAGCGCGAGGCTTTAAGGGAGGTTCCAGTACGGTCTATCGCTTCCTACGGTCGCTGAGAGGATATTCAGCGTCCCCTCAAGGCAAGGCTGAGCGAGCACAAGCAATTCCAGAAACCCCATCGCAAGATTTCTCCGCCAAAGATGCGGTCTGGCTCTTTATGCGCCGCCCTGTTGATCTAGACGAGACCGAAAAACACCATCTTGCACTCATTTGTCAGGCGAGCCCAACAGCGACTCGGGTCTATGAATTGGTTCAGGACTTCATGGAGATGCTTCGTCACCGGAAAGGGGAGCGTCTAGACAACTGGCTTAGATCAGTACGGAATAGCCACATCAAAGAACTCCAGAGCTTTGTGCGCGGCATTGAACGAGACAAAGCTGCCGTGCTGGCAGGACTCACCTTGCCTCATAGCAATGGGATCGTCGAAGGCAAAGTGAATAAATTGAAACTCATCAAGCGCATGGGGTACGGCAGGGCTGGGTTTCCTTTGCTGCGCCAGCGCGTGCTTCATGCCCTCTAACGCGACATCGCCATAGATCACCCCTCCCACGCGTAACAAGGTGCCGTCATGGCATATTCTCGAAGAGAGATGATTTTTCCCTGGCGCACCCGTGCCAGGGATGCTCCCTCAAATCCGCCCAGATTGCCTGCATACCGACATTCAAAGTTCCATTCAAAGAAACAGGTCTCACCCGTGGCAAAAAAGGAAGTGATGTCCCACTGCATGACGATGTTGCCTGGCGCAAACCAGGAATCAATCCATCGAGCGACCATATCGCGGCCTCTGTAGGTTGGTCCGTAGGATTCAATGATTACGCAGTCGGGGTCGAGCGTCCCCAAAATTTGTTCTCGATCTGCTGCTATCCACCCTTGAACATAGGTAAGGATCAACTGGTGAGCATCTGCATCGTGCATCGTGCTTCCTCTTGAGAAGTATTCTTGAAAGAGCAGCGTCTTCCACACTGTATTCTATGCTGACACCACCCTTTTGTCCAGTTTGAGACCCTCAAGTAAGCGAGCGGATTCACCAAAGTATCGGGAGACCCAGGCTTTCTTGTAAATGGCACAGGGATCTCGCAGCCTCTATCGGCAGCGACCTCCATCAGTTTTTCGCTGCAAAAGAGATGTCTTCCTAAGAAGAGCGTTCGCGTGCGCGCCGACTCCCACGCAAAAATAAAGAAAGATCAAGAGAAGAAGGAGCCCGCAGGGGCTGCAACTTCGACGCTTGATCAGGCTTTGCATCGACATGTTTTTGGGATAGGAGCGAAAGAGCAGTTTTTGAGAACAAAAGAGAGGGGAGCAGTACTCGACCATCATTTGACTCAAAAACCTTTTGTACGATCTTCTTGCGAAGCTCGAACAACTCTCCACTCGACCGACCATCAACATGGACGCGGGTTGCAGGCGATATCCTCGCTGCCAGGAATAGCATTTTACTCCCGCTATGGGGAGGTCGCGGAAGAAGCCCCCGCTCCACCGGGCCAAGAGAAACAAGTGGGGCGTCTCCCCACTTGGGGATCGCGATTGTGGCAGGACCCCTGCCGGGTTAGGGAAGAGGTGATCAGGGGCGCGCCCCCCGTCACCAGGGAAACGTTTGGCAGGACACCCCCTGCCTGGGGTTATGGTGTACTGGGGGCGCGTCCCCAGCACGGGATGACAGAACAGGTGGCGCGGCCCACCTGCCAGAGCGAACCCCACTCTGGAAGGGACTAATAGAGGTGCATCATCGCGAAGAACGCGCACCCGAACAATGCTACAATACCGACCAGCACCAGGCCGATGATCGTGAGTCGCGTCGTCCACTTTTTCATATTGGCCTTATGCACCGCCTGCTCCACCACTGCTGCCTGACGCTGCTCAGTTCCAGCCATCCAGTTCTCTACCGTTTGTTGCGTTGCTGCCGCAAAGTCATACCACTGCTTCACCCCCGCCTGAGCTTGTTGCACCCCCGACATTGCGACATTCGCCCACTGCTGGTTCGATTGCTGATATCGGCTGAACATCTCCTGTTGATGCTGGAACCATTGCTGGTTCATTTGTTGTTGGCCCTGGACCCATTGGAACGCAGCGTTTTGAAACTGTTGCTGCTGATTCTGCTGGTTCTCAAAAGCCTTAAACGCCACGGCTTGCCAGTTCTGTGCGCGTTCCCGCTCAGTCTGCGCGCGCTGTTCCTTGCCCTGCTGAAGCAGTAAGAAAAGCTCAGACGACAGCGACTGATGTTGCCGGCCAAGTTTTTCCCAGAAGCTCTTCTGAAGACCGGGATGAGTAGGATCGATGACACCGTTCCGGTAACGCAGGAGCAATTCCACCGCCTCTTTAATCGCCCACTCCTGTAACAGAGTAGAGAGAAGGGGAGAGAGCTGCTCTTCCAAACACGCTTGCGCGAGCTTGGTCAACACGTCCCAGTACTGAGCGATACGATCTACCTTTTCCTGGAGCATATCATCGAGCACATCCAGATCGGTATGGTTCTGGTTTGCAGCAACAATGTAAGAAACAAAGGCGTTATGAGCATCAACAAGGTTTACGTTAACGAGTGTCATGGGAAATATCTCCTTCTTTTTCTCGATTCCCATCCGCTCAAGCTCCACCGAGATATCTTCCATGCACGCGTGGTTTGCACCACCGCACAGGAAGCACCTGGGTTCGCTGTGCGGCTGGTTGGTACAAACAAACAGTCAATGACGAAAAGACAAACTACAAGTACACACTTACAGGACTTACCGCCCCAACTGGGTCATTTGCCACAGTACCAGGCTGGTCGCATAGGCATTGCTGAGGCTTTTTACCACTGCGGCTCTTTTCGTGAAAAGAGTCGCCAAGGGTCCGCGGGTCCGGCACAACCTGGCTAATGACACCACCTCTTGAAAGTAGGCAGCCCGCTCAGGACCTCCTTTGGCATTTGCCTCAAGGTGGTTGATCATCGCATCGAAACGCGCACTGGGCATCAGCGCTATTTGGCAAGCTAAAACGACGCGAGAAACGAGAGGCTGCTGTTTCAAATTGCTCAACATGTGATCACTCTCCTACGTTATGGTTTGATACACATGTCTAGGGGGAGACCCTAGACATGCTAAGGTCTTCCCCTCTGGGGCGGTATCTACAAGAACGGAATACAAGAACGAACGAAAAGGGCGAGAAAAGCGTGCTAGGCGGCAGCTTGCTTGAGTTGTGTGCGTAAGCTCTCCATATCCTGCAAAAGCGCTGTCAGGTAGCCGATCATTTCCTCTGGACGATGACTCTTGCGGGCCATCTTCGTGAGAAGTTTGAGCGCCCCGGCAATCCGCTGGTAGCCAGCATCATTCTGCGCCTGCTGATAGGTAGAGCTGATAGCCTCAAGCTTCTTGTTTGCCTCATCCAGCACCCATTGCATCGTTTGCAGTTGATAGTTGTAATTCCTTTGTGCCTGCTGCAAACGAGCTTCCAGTTCACTGCCCCACTTCCGTGCGAACGCGAGATCCTTGTGCTGGAGCCGTACGCTCTCCAGGTTCGGAAAGCCGAAGTGGTTGAGGAACCGGATTAAACTCTCGAACTCGGCATACAGGACGGCATTCTGGGCAGGTAGGATCAGAGCAGGCACGGACTCGTTCACCATCTGGAAGTGCGTGCGACGAGCCTGTTCCATTTCCGGGGTCATACCATGCAGGGCCAGTCCGAGCCGGTCGATGTTGTACTTCAAATGCTTGAGCTGTTCTACGGAAACGAATGGATCGTTGTTTTTCGCCTTTTTTCTGCGCACATGTGTGCGTGCATAGGTCTCTATCTTTGTCCAGAGCTTCGGCCCACCATACTGAATGCCTTTGATGAGCGCGATGACCCAGGTCAGCAGGATGGTGATCCAGCCGACGATATCCAACATGGCAAGAAGCCAGCCGAGGAGAGGGTGCTCTGCCGCGACGGAGGTAGCAGCAACATGCATGAGAATAGAAATGGCGAAAAGAAACGTTTGAAGCTTAAAATTGACGATATTCTCACTGGTGACGATGTTCTTACGGGTAACGAGAGTCTTCATGGAGATGCTCCTTCTTTCATCTGGGTGGAAGCCTGGCAGCTTGGTATCCCGGCAAAAGAGCATCCCTGTACGATGGCGCTGCCATGCACAGGGATGATTCCGCCAAGGGCCTCGACCTGTGCAGGCAAGCAACTTGTAACGATTTACAACGATTATCAGGCTAATTCAAACCCCAACATTTTGAGGTATGAGAAAAGCTGAGGGAGAAGGGGAGAATCCTGTTGTTCACTCTTCTTCTCCCATACTTCAGAGTAGTCTCGAAGAGAAGTCCAGAGCCAACGTGCGAGATCATAGGAAAGATACTCATAGATCGTGAAGGGTAACGGATCTCTCCAGATCACTGGTTCTTCCTTGAAACGTTCGCACAATTCAGGCTCGGCTAGCTCAAGGCCTCTCCTGTCCGAATCGTCATCGGATGGATAACTTTTCAGAAGCTCGGAGTAGCGCTGCCAACGCTCGAACGCCTCGTCAACCAGGGACTGTAGCTGCGAAACGGTCAATGCAGGCTTCGGCCATGAGTAAAAATCCAGCATTTTTTCAGAGACTGCACAGGCATCCATCTCCTCGGCAGCCTCTTGCATGATGACCTCACATTCATCGCGTCTTTGGAAACTACAACGCAACTGCCCGTGTATATCCCTATAATTCAGCTCGTCCTCTGCTTCATTGTAGCGATTGCGTGCGGCCAACCACCTCTCACAAGCTCCTTCGTCTGTGAAATGGAGAAAGGAGTGACCGAAAAGGTAGTGGCGGTAACGCTCATACACCGGACCTTGAAATGTCAGGTATTCCTCATACTTTTCGATAGGCAGCAAGACAGTGCGAGCCGGAAGGTCGGATAGATCGGTTGCATCGACAAAGATCATGGTAGAGCCTCCTCTGATTTTTGAGATTTCTGCCACGCCCGCACAAGTACTCCTGCCATATGAACTGGTTCTCCCCAGCACAGACAGAAGCCCTTATGTACACGCAGGGCGTCTCCAGTGTTGGGAAGACACGTTGCCATGCACAGGGATGATTTCGCCGAGGGCCTCGACCTGTGCAGGCAAACGTCTTGTAACTAACGGGACAACTTACGAGAACAATTTCGGCATACTGGCAAACTCCTCATCGAGCGCGAAAGGATCATCCATCACCCGCCTGAGTTCTTGCAGGCAGGAGGGAATCTTCGCTTCAACGTCGAGCAGGAACTCGTCGTATGCCTCTTTGACGCTCTGCTTCTCATACATGACGACATACAAAGCTCGCCAGAATCCCCAGTGCTTGATTGCGATGCTCATGTGCTCCACCGCCTTGCATTGCCCACATTCCCCCGTCTCCGCGAGAAACGCCATCGCTTGTGCGTACTCGTTTTCTTCTCTGACGAGGCTTTCCTGGTAGTAAGGCGCCAAAAAAGCTGGAGAAGTCTCGAACGCGTAGGCGATAACGAAATCCCAGGCACCAAGCGCCACCTGTTTCAGTTCCGAGGTGGTCGTCTCATAGGCAACTGTCAAGGCGACGTCAAGCTTCTCGTGCAGGCTTTCGAGATGTTCTACCTCAAGCGTGAACTGAGCGGCCTCTTCAACCAGATCGGCTGTCTTCGATGTGAGCTTGCGCTCAAGCCAATCGCGAACAACCACCACCAGGTTAAAGAGATCTTGATGCGACTGCACCGGGGTCGATGAATACGATGAGGAGCGCGTCTCCACACCGTGCGCGCGCTGAAGAACCTGCTCCAGGAGGAGTAAACGTGCCTTGAGATTCTCCAACCGCGAGATGGCCCGCCTCCGCTCGTCCCAGGAAGTAATCTGGCTCTGTAAGGATGTCACCCAGTTCTGGTAGAACTCCAGGTCGAGGTCCGAAATACGCTCTTCAGAGAGATCACAGTAGATGGCCGAAAGCACCTTGTGTAAGAAAGTGATTTCCAGCGCAAATTCCGCTGCATCCCGCAAAGGCTCTGGCATTTCGTATTTCTCGTCCTGTTCCTCACAAACGTCGCGATATTCCTGTTCCGAGGCTTCGTCTGTGCCTCGCACGACATACTCAAGTTTCGTCAGTCTAGCCTGGAGCGCAGAGATGGTGTTCTTGTGCGCCTGCCGTCGCGTTTCAGCCTCGTTGGCCTCCTTCGCAGAAGCATCGTGGGTAGACTGAGGAACAGGTTTCTGTCCCGCGAGATTCTCCTGACGGTTTGTGCGTGCGCCGAAGTGGACCCAGAGCATTGCTGCACAGGCGGCCAAAGCGATCAGCAGCACCCAGACAGGAACAACAGGTGAAGTCACGAAGGTAAGCAGGTCGATAAAAGTCATGATGAACTCCTTTGCTTTTTCTCGGGCCATCACCGCTCAACACCAATGCTCAAAGGAAGTCCACCACAGGTTTTTCACCTGCCAGGCGGCATCTTTGAGTACCGGTATCTGGCAGGGATAGCAAACAGATTTTGCTCCACGTGCGTGGATGATAGAAAAGAAACACCCTACGATGACAACGTATTAGAGAAGAACCTGCTCCACGGCATTTTCCAGGAGTGGGCGAGTGATCCTTTGCTGGCGGCGACGGAGGTGCTTGATATGCTCTGCCAGATTCTTGAGAAAGAGACGACCATTATCAGTCAGAGGATCTCCTACGCACGTGGGGTCTTTCTGGAAAGAGGCATCCTCCAATGCCTGCCAGCGAGACCAGGACTTGATAAGGCCGACCAAATGCTCAGGAGATAGTCCTGCTTCCTCCCTCTGGTAGTACAGGCGACGAGCACCAATGCGCGCCAGATTGGTCATTTCAAGATCCATCGGCCCGGTTTGGCGCAGTGTAGCGCTGTACTGCTCGAATGCGACAGAGTAAAGCTCATCAGCAACATCGGATCTGGACATGCAATTCCTCCTCTTCCCCTCACACGCGATCCGTACCGCTCCACCAGGCTCAGTTGGGTTTCCCCACTTGCACGAGGTGAGCGCGCTCCTCACGGTGCAGGGGGAAACGAATAACGTATCAAAAGTTTTCCCTTATAAGGACTACCCCTACTTTAGCAGCCGCCTTCGGGTTGCCAGCAGATCGAGAGCAGTTGGTGACCAGACCGCGACCGGAACACCACCGGGAAAGGGAAATCAAGGAGCCGCGCGCACACAGGGACACTTTTTTTTGAGTGCCGTCTGGGGAGAAGAGTGCTGCATCCGCTTGAGATGAGCACTGACACGAAAACAAACCAGCGATTTTGCGCATGCCTTTTCTTACGCCACCACTTTCGTCTGACGTATCGCGGTCAAGGCGAGCAGGGGAGTGTCCCCTTTGAGAGTCTAAGAACGGGGAAGCATCAACCAAATCATGAGATAAGCAATACTCGCATTTTTTTGCTCTGATCATCATCGATGCCGTATCACTCCATCCATCGCTTCACCTTCGCATGCCAGATCAGCCCTGCCATGACAAGACGAGCCGAGAACATGCCTTCCCGGAATCCTTCCCGGTCGTTTTCAGGTTTTGTTCTGCTCAGTGCCACCCCTCCATCTCACCAGGTTCTGCTGGCCGCCCGGCCTCACGCGCTATTCTGAACATCGAAGCATGTGTGCCAAGACATACAGCTTTGAGCAGCCTCGCTGCGGAAACAGGGGGAGGAAACCAATGGTCTTCGGATTTAACCTCTTGCAATGGATCGTGGATCGTCTCACCGATGCCCTCAATGCGCTGAGCGGCCCGATTGCTCCACTGGTGAATTTGATTAGCAGCACGCCGCTTGAGTTCACCACGCAAAATGCCATTGTCATCGCCGGATGGCGCACGATGACCACCGTAGCAGATGTGCTGCTGGGTTTGTTCATCGTCATCGGGGCCATTCAAATCATGTATGGGGATACGACTGGTTCGCTACGCATGCCGCTTGGGCAATTCGTAGGAAAAGCTCTTCTCACGGCTATCCTCATTCATCTCTCAGCGCTTATCGGAGAACAGCTCCTCGTCCTTAACAACTTGTTGTGCGGTCTGGTGACGGCAAACGTTCAGAATTTCGTGCAGGGAGTCAATAACGGGCAACTCTTTAATAACGGTCAGATTATTGTGCTGACCATTGTGATGACTATCGTCTTTGGAATCGGCCTCTTCCGGGTCATTTTCCAGGCCATCAAAAGAGTGATTCGGTTCAATCTGCTCTTTGTCCTCTCTGGTCCGGCGTTTCTGACTTCGTTCCACCCAGCGACCGCGCCCGTCTTCTCTGGCTGGATTCGCTTGTATATTGTCACCATTTTTGAGCAATTTATTCAGTTCCTCACACTCGGTTTGGGGTTGCAGTTTCTCATTGCGACCAAACAAACCGGACTCACCGGCTTCATCCTGGCTATCGCCATGTTGAACCTGACTGCTGAAATTCCTGCTCTGCTCGCCCGTTTCGGCGCGGCAGCCGGAGGTCAGGGTGGCGGCCTGGGTTCCCTGCTCAATACTGCGATCAAGGCAGCAGTCTTGCTCGCTTAGTTGTTTCACACACGCATAGAAAGGGAAACAACCGCATGAACGCACTTACCAATCTCAACAATGTTGTCACGCTTCTGCAACAAAATGCCGCCAAGATCGGGATCACAGCAGCAGGTCTGCTCGTCGCGATCTACTGCGTCGGCATTATGTTGAACAATGACAATTCTCCTGCCGCGCGCACTGAGCGCTGGGCACAACTGAAAAAAGTGTTTCTGTGCGCAGCCATCATTGCCGGGACAGGGGCATTCGTTCAGCTTGCAACGAGCCTTGGCGGAATGTTGTAACTGGTCATACAGATGAACGGACAACCTGTAGCCAGATCTTACAAAGAAAGGAGCAAAACAGGCGTCATCTCTCCTCTTCCTCAAAGCTCTCGATGAAGCCGGAGCGAAACGTCTGCAACCATACCTATGCAAGAGTATGACAAACACCCATTACTCAAAGAGGTCCCTGGTCATCTTCTGCAGTTCGAGGAAAAGATTTTCGGGATGACGCTGACGCAGCTCCTCTCTGACCTGGGAGCGGGCGTCGGCATCATCGCTCTTACCGCGTCCGTGCCGCTCGTTCCCCGGATTGTGGTGGGCGTGTTCCTGATGATCGGCGTGCTCATCCTCGTTCATGCAAAGGTCGGTGGCTACACCATGCTCTACTGGCTCTACCTGATTGGCCGCTGCCGATTTCTCCCGATTCAGACGATCTTTCGCGCTCAGGGCGAGGAGGTCGAGCGCGGCGAGCCAGGTCCGGTTCAGGAGAGTTGGATTCAACTCAATACTCTCTCTCACGGAGTAGCGGGCGTCCTCACTCCACGGAAAAACCGTGATCAGCCTGACGCAAGCTACTGGGTTGTATTCGAGGTGCAAAGCTTGCAAAATGTGCGCTTTCTCGCGGAGGCTGAACAGGTGCGCATCTACGGGAGATTTAAGCTGTTCCTCGATGGCCTGGGCTTCCCGCTGAAATTCATTTCATTGGTCGAGACTGCCGATGCCGAACGCGATCCGGCCCTGGTTGCACAACACCAGGTGCTCTCACAGCTTGAGACCGCGCCGCAGCTTCAAAAACTCCAGAGGGAAAGCCTCAAGCATCAGCAAGGTTCGCTGCAGCACTGCACAACCACGAGGCATTTTGTCGTCGTTTCTGCCAGTTCCAGCGAACTGGCGCGGCTGCGCGCTGATGGAACGACTCGCTCGCCTCTGCTTCGGCTCCTTGCGCTGCTCAGGCCCTCGAAACAACCGGTGATCACGCCTGAACAGGTCAAAAACGAACTGCAAATCCGCGTTTCTATCGTCAAGAAAGCGCTCCAGCAACTGGACGTGCAGGCGACGCTTCTCGACGATGCCCAGGCCCTCCAGACCTACGCTTCCTGCCTCGCGCTGGGAGCACACATTCCCTCCTTTGAGGTTGAGGTTCTCATGCAACGGGAAGCGGTTCTTGAATCTCCCACGCGATCTGCAAAGATCGAGCCTTCAACCGAGCACACGGCAGGGGAAGAAGGGCACAGAGCAACAGGAAGCAGCCCGGTGTCTGCTGAACGAGGACCATCGGCTTCGGCGGCGGGTCGCCAGGTCTGGAAAAAACGCATCAAAGGTCTTCATCGGACCTTCGTCTACCATAGCCCGAATAATTGGAGGAGATTCGAGCAGGAGGCGGTGCGTCTGGCTGATCTGGTCTCACCATCGGCGGTCACGCTCCTCAAAGACGCGGTTGAGGTGACGGTGGGAGGAGAGAAACGCTACCAGCGCTACTACGAGGTCATCGGCTTCGCGCCAGAGTTGTTCTGCGGCTGGCAAGAGGAACTCACCTCGTTGGCCCTGCCAATGATCATCATGTCGCGGTGCCATCCCGTCGATAGTCGCCTGATGATCAAAAAGCTGGAACTGCACCTCACCAAGCTCGAAAGCCAGAAACTGGCGGACCAGAAAGCGCTCCGTCTGACCAAAACGGACCAGAAGGTGGAGGCCGAGCAGGTGCGGGCTGTGATGGATGCGCTCGCGCGCAAAAAGCTCAAAATTTTCGCCGTCCAGATGGTGATCGGCATCCATGCCGGCTCCCTAGAACGATTGGAGCAACGGGCCAATTACCTGCTTTCCCACCTGCGCGATTTACAACTCCGTGTGCGCCCGCTCGCTCGACGGCATGATACGGCCTGGCAAGCCTGCCACCCTGCTGATCTCACCTGGCTGGATGCGTTCACCAACCTGCCATCGGATGTCCTTTCGACGTTCATGAACTGGTCGAGCGGAACCGTCGGGACACCGACCGGAGCCTATATTGGCACGACAGGCTCTGGTTTCTCTCAACGTCCGGTGTACTTTAACCCCTGGGACGAGAAAAAACGGCTTCCTAACCCGCATGTGGTGATCTGTGGCGAGAGCGGGATGGGCAAATCATGGCTAGCCAAGACATTGATCATGGGTTTGCTGTGCGCAAAGATCGCTGACGCAGTCGTCCTGGACCGTGATGGAGATTACGACTCGATCCATGAATACCTGCGAGGAGAAAGCCAGCGCTTCAATCTGGCTGGTGCCTGCCCGGTGAACATCATGGACATTCCCTACGGCCCTGCCGATGTCAACCTGGACGACCCTATTGATTTACTCGCGGAGTTCATCGACAACCACCTGTTGATCGGCCTGGCCCTGCTCTATGGGGAGCCGCTCTCCAAGCCCCAGGAAGCATTCTTAACGCATGCAGCGCGTGAGGCCTATGCGGCCAAAGGGATCACGATGGAGAGCATCCGGCGCGATCCACAAACGCTCTTGCGCGAACCACCCGTGTTTGCTGACTTGATCACAGCCATGAAGGATGTGCCGGCCTCTTCAGAGTCCATGCGCCAGGCCCTCCTGGAGCGATTTGAGAACGTGGCCTACCTGTTCCCCGGTCAAACGACGGTGGAGATCACCTGTCCGCTGACCATTTTTAACATCAACAAGCTTGATGAAAAATGGTATCCGCTGATGATTTATGTCGTGCAGAACTTTCTGCAACGGCACCGGGCCTTACGGCGTGATGACCGCTACCTGGCCTACGTGGTGGAGGAAGCCAGTTATATGCTCCGCCATCCTGCCGGCAAGCGCTACCTGGAAAGCGGCAGTCGAGGATTTCGGAAGCTTGGTATTGCCCAATTCACCCTCAGCCAGCACCCGGCAGACTTCCTGGAGGAAGGCCAGGTCATTATCAGCAATGCAGGGACCTGCTTCTTCTTAGGGATGCAACGCCATGCTGCACAAAAGCTCAAGCTGGCCGAAGAGCTGGAGCGCGTGCTCGAAGAAGGGGTGTCTGGTCGGGCCATTCTGCGCTGTGGGCGCGAGTACGCAGCGGTAGAAGTCGCCAGGCAAAGCGCACTCCACCGCGCCATCTTCACCACGGACCCACGAGAGCGTCGCCGGCTGCAAGAGCGCAAGCAAAAGCTGAAGGCGAGATCTCAATCGCAGAAGGTGGCCTCATGAGACAGGCAAGAAAGGAGCAAACCATGCTAACGCTTGCTCTGGCTCGCAGGGTCATTGCTTCCCTGAGCAAACCATTTATCCAACGGCTTATCGTGCTGGTTGTCTCTGCGCTTCTGGCGATGAGCCTGATCTCGACAACCATTGTGCTCGTTCTACCTTTCTCGGGACACGAAGTCGCTTCATCGGTATCGGGGAAGCTCGCCCAGCCAGCCTATCGAGAGGATCGCGTCCAGAGCCTCGTCTCGATAGCACACAGGCAAGGGAACGCTCAGGCAATACCGCGCATCGATGCAGAAAGGAGGCTCGGATGGCCCAGACCATGACCCAACCAGCAACGCACACTGCCCCAACCGTTCCCTTACCCAGACCGGGCGGGAACGGGAAGGTGCCGCCACCTCCATCGGCCCCAAGCGCAGCGGCGGCACCAGAACCTCAGCCAGAGGGGTGCCAGTTCCTGGCACTGCTTGTGCCTCCCGACGAGGGGGAGCGCCAGGCACAGGCAATGGAAAATTGGTTCCAGGCCTGCGCCAGCGATGAACCGTTCTCTCTGGAGTTAGTCGGTACCAAACGGGAGCAGGGCTTCCTCCTGCGGGCCAGTTCTGAAGCGCAACTGACGCAACTCTGCAAACAGCTTGAAGCGCAATATCCCCAGGCAGATATTCAGCGAGTTGCGCCCAGCGCTGATCCACTCATCCTGCGCGCGGGAGAACATGCTGTGATCGGCGAGTTCCGGCTTTCTCAACCGAGCTATCTGCCCCTCAAAACGTTCAGTGGCAAGGCCCTGGCGGAGTTGGGTGCTGACCCGCTGGCAGGACTCCTCGCCACGATGGAAGCCATCGGGTCCGGGCAGCGTATCATCGCGCAACTGGCGCTGGTACGCGCCCCGGAATCCTGGCTTTCTGCGGATATCCGCAAGTCGGTCGAGCATGCCCTCCAGCCGGAGCGAGACAAGTTGGCGGCATCGATGAAAAACACCCCGATAACGAGCGATGTGGCAGAAGGCAGCAAGTTCGTCGCCGGCCTTTTCGCCGTTATCGGGGGAATCCTGGCGTATCGCTGGTATCGTGAGCAGGCCATGCTCCCACTCATGTGTCTGTGTGTAGCGATGGCGCTCGCCCTGATTGGCTTCATCTGGTGGAAGCTCTTTCAAAAGAAGCCGCCGATTTACGATATGAAACTGGTGGCGGAGAAAATGGCGCGGGCAGGCTTCTATTGCCAGTTGCGTGTGATCGTGATTGGGCAGGAAGCGCGCGCGACCTCTGATCAGTTGACCGCTCACTTACAGGCGATGGAGGTCGCCTATCGTCAATTTACCCTGGCGTCGAGCAATAGCCTCTACCTGAAACGCACCAGGTATCTGAATGCCAACGAGCATGAGGCGAGAGCGCTCACCAGCGCCAAGCAGGCCTTTCCCTATGCGCACCCCGTGCTTCGTTTTCTGCATGGCGGGGCCTATTCCTGGCAGGTCCTCAACGCCCTGGAGCTGTCCGGGATGTTCCACCTGCCCCAGGAGACAACTGATCTACCTCTGGTTCGCCGCATCTCGCGCAAAGGCCTGCTGGCCTCACCGGAGATCGCCCGCCAGATCAAGCAGATGCCCGCGCCACTGCCGCCAGCGCTGATTGGCTACTCGAAACATCGCCGTTATAGCGTCCCGGTGTACCTGCCGTTTGATGTGCTGTTCTCGCACAAGTTCTTTGCGGGCATGTCACGCAGCGGCAAATCGGTGCTGATCCAGCTTCTGACCAGTGCTGCGATGCAGCCGGTGCGCACGGCCTCGCGCGCAACGACGCTGCAACCGGGAGTGTTCGTGGCTGATCCGCATCGCGACTTGATTATGGATATTCTCAAGCTCGTGCCGCCAGCGCGGCGCAACGATGTGTTGCTGCTTGACCTGACTGATACGCAGTTTCCGGTGGGGGTTAACCCATTGGACGCCAGCATGGGATTTACACGGGACCAGGCGGTCTCCAATCTCATGTCATCTTTTCAGAAGATCTGGGCGGAGCAGTGGGGGCCTCGTATGGCGTACTTTCTCAATTCTGTGTGCCTGTTGCTCTACACCCTCAATGAGCGACTGGTTCAGGCAGGCCACCCGGAACAGCAGTATACCCTGCTCGATATCAATCCGCTGCTGCAATATCGCGATTATGCCGTCGAGGTGCTCTCGCATCTCGATATGAGTGAAACCTGGCACCAGGAACTGATGGTGTTCTGGCAAACCACCTACTTCAATTTGAAACCCGATTTCAAAAATGAAGTCATTATGCCCATCATTTCAAAAATTGGCATTTTCAGCGATAACATGCAACTGCGGCGTATTGTCGGCCAACCCGTGACCAAAGCGCCCGTCCATAAGGCCATTACCGAGGGCAAAATTGTCCTCTGCGCGCTGTCCGCCAGAGATATGGACGATAATGCCGTGAACATTCTTGGGAGTACCTTGATCAACCTGCTCCACCGCTCCTTCGGCACCCAGCAGTCGGTTCCGCTCAAAGAACGTCGCAAAGTCTTTGTCGCGATAGACGAGTTCCAAAATTTCAGCGGGGGAGATTTTGACAAACTGCTCTCGGAAGACGCGAAGTACGGCTGCGCGATGCTGCTGGCCACCCAGAATCTCAAGCGGCTTAATAAAATCCGCGACGGATTACTGGAGATGGTGCTCTCGAACTGCCAGCAGCTTTGCGTCTTCCGCATCTCGGCAGCCGATGCGAAAGAGATGGAGCAAGAGCTTCAGGAAAAAGTGACGATCAAGCATATCATCAGCCAACCAGGGCTGCATTGTTATGCTCGACTGGCAATTCCCGGCTACCCCCTCCAGATTATCTCTGTCGCGCTCGCCCATCCAGCAAGCTGGAAGGATGATCCGGCGGTCGATCATCTGGTGGAAGAGATCCGGCGCACCAACCAGAGTCGAAACCTTCCTGCCGCCGAAATAGATCGCCTCTATGAAGAGCATCTGCGTCAATTCCTGAACGTCAAGGCAGCAGCAGATCGGGTTCAGCGCGAAGCACGCGCAGCCCGCAAAAAGAGGCAGGAAGAGGCGGACGCCAATCAGCTTGCCGCCGATCTCCAGGCAGCCCAGGTGATTACCGGCACGAAAGAGTCCACCACCGGTTCCTCATCCGAAGCCCATCAATCCGAGGAGACGGCAGAGGAAGAGTCCAAGGCACAGGGGAAAAGGGATCAGAACGCCACGGGGGCATCACCGGCCAAGCCGACCCGGAACCACCGACGTAGCCGGCGCATGGGGAAAAAGCCGGTTGGCGCCCCCCCTCCAGAACCGACGACCGGGCAAACAAACCCATCGAACGACGAGGATGATGCTGATACAGGAGACTCCCCGTTGCCTGGTTCTGGTGGTGGCGGATCGTTTGGCGGAAGCAGTTGGGGAAGGTCCTGGGGATACGAAGGGCGCGAGGGGCGTGAGCGGGCATAAACTGCGATCTCGCCTCTGGCCCATCAGCAGAAGGGCGTGTTTTCTCATCTTCTGCTGATGGGTCTGCGGCGCCATGTTCTGGTTTCCTTCCCGGTAATGTTCCGGTCGCGGTCTGGTCACCAACTGCCCTCGATCTGCTGGCAACCCGAAGGTGGCTGCTACGCTCTTGAAGAGTCAAGTGCGTTCGAGGCGCCGGTGCTGGGAGCGGAGCGAGCAGCGCAACGGGAGAAGCGCTGTTCCTCCCCAAGATCAACCAGGAAACGGAGCGCGAGGAACCCGCCCAAGGAAAAGGTGTCTCCAATGCCAGCACCTCTTTGAAATTTGATGATTCATTCCTATCCAGAAAGTGAGACAGACCATGACCTATCGCGTATCGCAAGCACAGAATCGTTCTTCCCAGACGGAGATGAACTGGTATCTTCAAGATCTGGCAACGATGCCCGTACTGACATTGAAAGCAGAGCAAGAAGCACTTCAACAAATCGCCACAGCTCCAGATTCGTCGGAGGCTGAGGCGGCTCGCACGCTGCTCATCGAAGCCCATCTTTGCCTGGTTGTCCATCTCGCTCGCCGCTACCAGCCGTTCGGCCTGGAGCTTTCCGAACTCGTTCAGGAGGGAAACCTGGCACTCGTCAAAGCGGGCAAACAATTCGACCCCCAGCGGAGTTCGCACTTCAAGCCCTTCGCCACGCAACGTGTATGCTGGGCGCTGTACCGTGTGGTCGAAGAGCATCTGCGCGAGAGGCATCTGTTGGAGCCGAATACGGAACCGATCCACCCGCTACGCGCGCAGGTACTCAAAGCCCTTGCCCATCACGCCATTGACGAGCAGGCCTTAGTCTTTGATCTCCCTGAAGAGCGCTTCTTTTCCCTCTCGGCGCTGCTCGAAGAGACCGACACGGACACCGCTTTCCTTGATGAACGCTCATGCGCTCATCACCTTTGCAGCAATGAGGCAGTTCCAGAGGAACACTATCTGGCCCAGGAACGCGGCACAGCGATTGCGACCTGTTTGCAGACGTTGACCACAAGGGAACGTTTGGTGCTCATCCACCGCTACTTGCTTGATATCGCGCAGACCTTGGAAGAGGTCGGGCGCGCGCTCGGCGTCAGCCGCGAGCGTGTGCGCCAGCTTGAAGCACGCGGCATACGGAAAATGCGGCACCCGCGGAACTCCCGTATCCTCAGCGGCCTGCTCTAGCACCCATCCCTGGTTTTTCCAGAAGCCATAGAAAGGAATAACACAACTTCATGAGTATTCTTCCACCACTGTCATCGTCACCGCTCACCGGTGCTCGCCTGGCTGAGCTACTGGAGTCGGAAGCGGTGGCAGGCCCGTATCCACACCTCCTGCGATGGCTGGTCTGGTTCCCCCTGCTCTCCGCCTCGGAATTGACCCGTCTAGAGCAGTCACGGTGGGCGAAACAGGAACAAACACGCAGTCCCCAGTGGGTAGCCGCGCGCCTCCAGGAATTAGAGGTGTCAGGTCTGATCGCACATGTGGTCGTGAATGAACCGGGCTGGCCTCCACACCAGCATCGCTACTTTCTGACTGATGCAGGACTCTATGTGTTTGCTGCCGCCGCCGACCCGCCGCTTCCAGTTCCCAAACTGGCGCAAGCGTATGCCGTTGAGCGAGCGGACCTGATCGAGCGCCTTTCGCACATCGACATCCATCTGGTTCTGGCTGACTTTTCAAGCCGACTGGTCACTGAAGGGAGCGGGCAGGGCTTCTCGGTCACGTCATTCCAGCAGCCCTGGATGCAAACGGACACGATCTTCGGGCGGCGGCAGACCTTGCGCTGTGACGCGGCGTTTTTGCTGGCAAATCAGCAGGAAACAGAACATGCTTTTTATGCCCAGGTCGATACAGATGAGCGTCGTCCCTTCGACGAGATACAAAAGCGCATCCCGCTGCTTGGATTGCTCAATCTCCGCCATGCGTATCGTCTCCAGAATGAGGCGATGCCATGCACGCTCATCATCACCAGGGCCTCGCGCCTGGCTGCATGGGGAGCGCTCCTGGAAAAGACGAGCGCCGAGCGCAACACCGCACTTCTGCATGGAGCAATCACCACCCTGGAACAGATGCAGCGCACTGGCGTCTATGGCCCGATCTGGTGGACGTTTGCCGAACTGGTGCATGAGATGAATCGTGGCCCGCTCACACACCTCGCTACGCCATCCACCTCGCTCGCTCACTTGCTGGGGAGTCCGGCCAGTTCGGGCCTTTCCGAGCGATTCTCACAACGACGGACCTTTGCGCACCTGATCACGGAACGCGAGCCTCGTTCCCTGCACAAGACAGCACGACCACTCCCATCCTATGTGGGCAAACCCCTGACGAACGAGATCGCCTCTGCAAACGTCGCGGCAGTGCTCGATGCTTTGAGCGGAACCAGATCCGAACAACAAGAGGCCACAGCATTGCTCAACCTGGCCCTTTCCACGATGCAAAAAGACCTGCTGTTCTGGCTCACGCATCACCAATTGCTCACCATGCACCATCTGGCAGCCCTCCACTATCCAGGAGGGCGAGATATACGCGGGGTGCAAAAACAGATGGGAGGCCTGGCCTCTCTGCATTTGCTCGTTCCGTTCACCTGGTACGGCACGCGACCCTGGCGCGAACGCGAACGTTACGTGTGTGCCGAGCCAGCTCTGCGCTACATCGCACTGCGCGAGGGCAGGCCGCCAGCCTATTACCTGCTTCCAGAGGAGGACAAAAAAAAGTACAAGGTACCGGCATTTTCCATCCAGCAAGGCACCGCAGGACTCTTTGCCCAGATGGAGCATACGCATGGCCTCTACGCCTGCATGACGCGTTTGCTGGAGGAAGCTCATCAAGAGAAAATCAAGCTCATCACCTGGAAAAACGCACGTGAAGCTCTTCGTAAGTACCGTGATCCATTCACGAATACATCCATGCAGGTCAGACCAGATGCAGAGGTAATCTACCAGCTCAAAGGGCAAACCATGCCGCATAGTGTGCTGGTGGAATATGATCGCGCGACCACGGGCGTGCGGGAATACGAGGCCAAATATCAGGTCTATAGTGATTACCTGGAGGCCACCCGCCTCGCGCTCCCCCCGATCCTGGTCATCACGCAAAATGACCAGGCGGCCTCGCTGATTCGCACCTGTATCACTACCGTTGGCTCCCGTCTGTCCTTCATGATCGTGCGAGAGGATCAGGTACAGCGTCAGGGCCTGCTTTCCATGCTCACGCTGCTGGACTCCCATGAGTAGGGCATGTTCTGGTTTCCTTCCCGGTGGTGTTCCGGTCCTGGTCTGGTTCTTTCCCTACCGTCGCCCGCTGGCGAACCGGGACGCAATGCTACCGTTGTCAGCGTGAGCAGTCAATACGAGCGCCGAGCGCTTCACGACGAGCAGGGGCCGACGGGCACACCCGCTCATACCTGCCCAAAAAAGATGAAAGGAGTTCTCACCCTATGACGACTATTCTTCTTCGCCTGCCACGACATGTGGTTGTGGGCCTGAGCGGGATTCTGATCGCTGTCATTCTCGCTGGAGGCATAACCCTCTTCCTTCTCCCGCGCTCTTCCTCCAATGCCTTTGCAGCCACGCTGCAACAGGTAGCGGGCATGACCTGTGCGCAGACACCAACGATGGCAAACTGCAATAACCAGGACCCGGAACTGCAAGGCTGCGCGGCAGACGCGCAGACGCTTGGGCAGGCCGATATCAAGGAGAATGGGTTCACCATTGGCAGCGTCGAACGTCGCTGGTCAGCCAGGTGCCAGTCCTGGTGGGGCCGCGTCTTTGACTATCGTGTTGGCTCACAGGCCAATATGTATATTACCGTCGCTGGCACAACCCTTTCTGCCGCCCCGACCTTCGTCAGCGACCACTATCGGATTTTGTATAGTTCTATGATCTTCGATGCCACCCCGACTCAGCAGGTGCCAGCGATCACCGGCACCCTGGAAATCGATGGCATCGCCACGCCACCAAACGCCACCCTTCCGGCGATCACCGTGCCGGGGAATTAGCATACCGGGAAAGGAGAAATGCACTGATGCAGACAAGTCAGAAAACGCACCCTCTCAACGGGTGGGTTACGATGGGCCAGGTCAGTCATGCCCTTGGCATCAAGCATAACACCGTCAGGCAGACGGTCCACCGGGCACTGCTTGATCAGCAGGAGTGGGTCAAGCGAGCGCCGTATCCGACGCCAACCGATCCAGTGCGCTGGCTCATCAATACCGACCATGCGATCTATCAGTACCACGAGCGACGCTGGAAACAGCTCGCCGAGAAAACCAGTGCTGAGCAGAAGGCAAGAAGCTGCGAGAGGCGGTGTTGCTGCACACCAGATGCCCGGTCGCAGGCCATCGAGGTCACAGAAACCTGGCCAGAACTCTGTCACTGGTTGGCCGAGCGTGGATTGGTCGTGTTTGTCAACGCCATTGCCGAGGATCAGAACTGGCAGTGGACCTGGCTAGAAAATTCTGGCTCTGGCTATCCAGATGTCACCTCCGCCATCACTGCTGCCGTCCAGGAGCAACTCAGCGAACACTATCCTCTCTCTCTGTACAGGATACTTCCTCCCACGTCTACGACGCCTCCTGCAACGTACACGGCACCTCCCGCAACGGAGCCGCCCGCTGAGCCGGAGTTGTCGCTCTGGAATAGCCTGTTTCGCAAGAAGTGGTAAGCTGGTGCGGCCTTGACACCTGGAAAGAAGAGGGTCTCTCATGAGCGATCTTGATACCATTGCAGGGTTGCGCATCAGCCTGGCATCGCCAGAGCAGATTCGCGCCTGGAGTTCCGGTCAGGTCACAAAGCCGGATACAATCAACTACCAGACGAACAAGCCGGAGAAAGACGGGCTTTTCTGCGAGCGGATATTTGGTCCTATGCAGGACTGGACGTGCGCATGTGGAAAATACCGTCACGAACGAACAGCCGGGTTTGTCTGTGAGCGATGTGGGGTCGAGGTTGCCCCAAGTCGCGTGCGCCGTGAGCGGATGGGGCATATTGAGCTGGCGGTCCCAGTCGTCCATAGTTGGTTCGCGCGGGGAGCGCCAAGCATTCTGGCCATCTTGCTTGATCTCTCCCCACGGCAGCTTGCCTCTGTGCTTGCCTATAGTGGATACCTCGTCACCGAGATCGATGAGAGCCGGCGCAAGGAGCAACTCTCCCAGTTCGACGCAGAGAACGAGGCCGAGCAGGAGCTGCAGCAGTGTCTTTCCCAACTGATCCCCGGTGCCTTCCTTGATGAGGAGCACTACCGAGGTCTCAGCCTCCTCTACGGCTCCTGTTTCCGAGCGCAAACAGGGGCAGAAGCCATTCGCCGCCAGCTTGATGCCCTGGATCTTTCCGCGCTTGCGCTCGCATTGCGGCAGACGATTCGCGAAGGGGGCGGCAATCAAAAGAAAGCCATCAAACGCTTACATATCGTGGAAGCGTTCCGCACCTCTGAGGTCAATCCCTCATGGGCCGTGATGGATGTGATCCCCGTCCTGCCCCCTGATCTGCGCCCACTTGTGCATTTGGGGGGAGGACGCCTGGCCGCTTCCGATCTCAATACCCTCTATGAGCGGATCATTCACCGCAATGCCCGTATCCAACGTTTCATCAAACACGGCGCTCCTGACGCGATGCTCAACTATGAGAAACGCTTACTGCAAGATGCATGCGATGCCCTTTTTGATAATGCGCGCAGAAAGCGCCCGCTGACCGGATCACGTGGGCAGCCGCTCAAAAGCTTGACAGATACCCTGAAGGGAAAACAAGGCCGCTTCCGGCGGAATCTGCTTGGCAAGCGCGTCGATTATTCCGGTCGGAGCGTCATTTGTGTGGGGCTGGATCTAGCGCTTCATGAGTGCGGGTTGCCGAAAAAAATCGCGCTCGAACTCTTCAAGCCCTTCGTGATGCGCAAATTACTAGATCGTCACATCGCGCGCACGCCTCGCCACGCGAAGCGCCTGGTGGAACGGCGCAGTCGATACGTCTGGGATCAACTGGCCGAGTGCATGCACGAAAAGGTCGTGCTGCTCAATCGTGCGCCAACCCTCCACCGGCTCAGCATCCAGGCGTTTGAAGCCAAACTCGTCGAGGGTGATGCGATCCGCCTGCATCCGCTGGTATGCAGCGCATTTAACGCCGACTTTGACGGGGACCAGATGGCCGTTCATCTCCCCCTCTCCGACCAAGCCCAGGCAGAGGCGCGGCGCCTCATGCTCTCAGTACGCAATCTCCGCAGTCCGGCTGCCGGCGATCCCGCGATTGCTCTTTCACAGGAAATCGTGTTAGGCTGTTACTATCTGACAGAGGATCGACCCAGCAAATGCCTGGCCGGGCGCATGTTTGCTGACGCGAACGAAGCGCGGCTGGCCTATGATCAGGGAATCATTGATCTGCACACGCGCATCACGGTCCGCGTCCCTGATCAGCGTATTCACGATGCCCCACCCCCTGCCCCGGCCAGCACTCCCCGGCAAGGACGCATTGAAACCACGGTCGGCCGCCTCATCTTCAACGAACTCCTGCCAGATCATCTGCGGTATCGCAACTATGCGATGACGAAGGAATGCTTGAAGCAGCTCGTCGCCGAATCGCTTGCTTCTGGCGGAGAAGATGCGACGGCGCGGCTCGCCGATGCGATCAAACAACTCGGCTATCGCTATGCCACCAAGAGCGGAACCAGTTTCGGAATAAGTGACATGGCCGAGCCACCGGAGAAACAGGCACTGGTCGCAGAGGGGCAGGCCCGCTCCCAGGAGATCCACGCCCTGTTTCAGGAAGGGACGATCACGCAGGAGGAACGCGATCAAAAGAATATTGCGCTCTGGACAGAGTGTACGGAGCAAATCAGCGCGAAGCTGGTAGAGCATCTCGACCCGTTTGGAACGCTCTCCACCATCATTAAAAGCGGGTGTACGAAAGCCAAATTCCAACAAATCCGCCAATTGTCCGGCATTCGGGGCCTGATGGCCGATCCATCCGGGCGTATTATCCCCATCCCCGTGTTGGGCAACTACCTGCGCGGGCTGCAAACGTGGGAAATCTTCATTGCCGCCTCCGGCGCGCGAAAGGGATTTATGGATAGATCGCTCAATACCGCGCAGTCAGGATACCTGACGAGAAAGCTGGTTGAAGTTGGCATGGAAGTCTGGACAACGATGACGGATTGTGGCACCCGGGAGGGCTGGCTGATTACCAATGAAGAAAGCCAGGCACTTGGCCTGCCAGACATGCGCAGCCGGGTCGTTGGTCGCGTCCTGGCAGAATCGGTCGCTGGCCTGGAGGCGGGCGTGCTGCTGGAGGAGAGCCACGTCGAGCAGCTCCTTGCTTCCGGTATTACCGCCCTGCGGGTCCGCTCCCCCTTTACCTGCCAGGCCGACTATGGCATCTGCTGCCGCTGCTATGGCCGCGATCTCGCGACCGGCAAGCTCGTCAAACGCGGGGTGGCCGTTGGCGTCATTGCGGGCCAGTCTATTGGCGAACCAGGCACCCAGTTGACCATGCGTACCTTCCATAGTGGCGGGATCGCCAATGCGCAAGGCGATATTACGCAGGGACTGCCGCGGGTGAGCGAACTCTTTGAGGCGCGAGTGCCCAAGGGGGCAGCGCTGCTTGCCGAGAGCGATGGCATCGTCCAGATCGAAAAACGAGCGGACACCGGGAAAACCGTTATCCGCATCAGCAACCCTGACGCACTGCGTGTCTCCGAAAAGCCGTCAGCGCACGAGTTGGCCCCTGGTCAATCGCCCACGGTACAGCCGGGGCAGGCGGTTGTTCTCGGCACTCCACTCACCAGTGGAGCACGCAACCCCAGGCAGATCCTTGATCTGCAAGGACGCACAGAGACGGCCCGCTATCTGATCAATGAAGTCCAGGGCGTGTATCGAGGCACTGGCGTCTACATCAACGACAAGCACATCGAGGTCATCGTTCGCCAGATGCTCCGCTTCGTGCAGATCTCCCATCCAGGAGATACGGCTCTGCTGCCAGGAGATCTCATCGACCGGTTCAGCTTCGCGCATGCCAACGAGGCCATCCTCGCACAAGGCGGAGAACCGGCGACGGCGCAGCCAGTATTGCTCGGACTGACCAAAACAGCCCTCCATACCACGAGCTGGGTTGCGGCAGCATCTTTCCAGGAGACCAGCAAGGTCTTAACCCAGGCAGCCATTCGCGGCCAGGTCGATTACCTGAAAGGGTATAAAGAGCGCATCGTGCTTGGCGCTCGGATTCCCCGCAGCGTCGCCTGAGATCCAGGCACAGCAAAAGTGTGAGCAGCGTTTAGGCATTTGCGGACGCAAAGAACGAAAGGAGCATTCATGATCCCCTACGATCCACTTCGCCCAGACCTCGGCCAACACGCTTGGCACGAGGAACATGGCTTTTTCCACGGATATATCAACGGCATCTATTATCGGATGGTGTGTTCACCAGCAGAGCTGGAAGAAGTGCGTGCAAAGGAAAGTGGTGGGAAAGAAACGCCTCTCGACAATGATGAAGTCTGGCGGGCATTGGATGAGCATGATTACCTTGATCCCTGGTTTGGTGGTGTAGAAAATGTCTCTCCGAAATAATCAGGAGAGGTAGCTTCAAATAGCGCTACGAGACACATCTGCCTGTGACAGTCGTTTCTTACGAAGCGAAAGTGAACAATTTCGAGGCGGACGAAGAGGAGATTACTCAGAAAGGGAATAATTCATGGGCGAATCATTGAAAGCAAGGCTCTGCCAGGCCCAGCGTGCTCACGGCAACGCTCGCGTCTCACAGTCCCTGATGTTCCTGGCGCTGGATCGTGAGGCGCAGACCTTCCAGATACTGGCGGTGCCGAGCCAACTCTGCTTCTAATTCGGCAATCTTGATGTCTTTCTGGGCATAATCTTGGAGGAGCTGGCTATGCTGTTGTTCTTGCGCTTTTAGGAGTTCCTCTGCCTTACGCACACGAATCACAAGGTCAATCTTTTTGTAGGCGAGCAGTGGCTCGCGTCGTGCAGGGGCATTAGAAAAGGATGCCCTTGCGCGCTTGCGCTTTTGTTTCAGGAAGGTGCTGTGTTGCTGATACAGCAGCAGGGCCTCTGGATTGCGGCGCAGAGAAGCATATTCCAGACCACATTCCTCACGAATGGTTCTGGCCGAGACCGGCTTGTGCTGGGCTGTGAGCGAGGCAATGGCGGCTTCGAGTCGGCTCACGGTGGACTGTTTTTGAGCCTGGGCATGGTTACGCAGGCCGGCGAGCTGCTGCTCACTGTAGGGTTCCATGCGTGGTGGAGCAACCCGTCTACGCTTCCGCATCAATCACCACCGAATCATATGGGGCCGAGGCAAGTTGGAGAAACACGGGTTTTCGTGTGCCATCCTCAATGGATGCTTGCGTAATCGCCATCTCATTCAGATGGGTATCGAGATCGCGAGCCAGAAGGCGATACTGACGCGCATCAACTTCATTGCCTTGTGCCTCTAATTCATCGGCCTGTTTTGCATAGACAGTGCGCCAGTGCAAAGCATTGGCGCGTTTTCTGAAATCAGGCACCAAATGGGGGCAGCCAATACACAAGGTCCTGTTGTACCCACGTGGACAAAGGTCTACATTGCCGCAAAACCCCAACGCCGTTTCTAGCAAGGTATGCCAGCGCCCAAAGCTCTCTCGTAACTCCTCGTCCATCGACTGGCGTTCCTGCTCATCTGGCCAGTGAATGAGAATGGATGCTGCATGTTCTTCCACCGTGGTCTGAAAGGCTGCAAGGTCAATCAGCGCTCGCTCTTCGGCCTCTGGTTCTCGACTGTAGTATTCGGTCGCTTCGGGGATCGCACCTGGGGTGTGCATCTCATGATGTAATGCGCGGGCAACGGCTGCTGGAGGAACCTCATGCTCATGGCGGGCGGCGGTTGCGGTGACATGACGAAGCAGGTGCGTTGTCACCGAGAACGGCTCCCCTTGTCTGGTCTGAAACTGGAGGCCGTAGAGGATAAAGCGGAGAAGAGCTTGTACATCGTTGGGATGTAAGGCTCCTCGTTGCCCGTCGGAGTTTGCTGCCCATTGAAATAAATACCGCTCAGGGGACAAATCTCTTGCTTTTTTGTTCCCTGAGTGAGGAGGAATAACAGGGATTCGACCATCATGTGCAGCTCTGAGTTCCTGTGCGATTTCGGTCAGGTATTGATAGGCTCCGTCGCTGATCAAAAACAGCTTGCGTTGCTCTTCGGTATGTTTTCCTTTCGGCAACAGCAACTGCAAACGCATCATGCGCGTCTCTTCGGGGGAGTTCCCATCTGTACGCACGCGGTAGGAGCGCTCCTTGAAACGGTCGGCGCTGACTTGAAGTAATTCCGTCATCCGGCTGCCGTTCGTCAGTGCCAGGGTCGCCAGGCTAGCAGCATAGAGCGCTCCTCGATAGAGGGATTCAGGATCAAACAAGATGGTCTTGCCCCGGGTCATGGCAACCGCCAGACGGTAGGTAAATCCCTGATGAGGCGTTAAGAGACCATCTCGTGAGCACTGAAGACCGTGTGAGCGACCCAAGTTCTTCAGCAACTGCTTGCGATACTGTGCCTGCTCAGGAGACATTCTCCGGGGCGTCGATGCACAAAGAAGACCATATTTGATCATCGGACCAAACCACAACAGATCTTCTTCCGAATCCAAAAATTCGACGAAAAACTCGCGTTTCGCCAGCGTGAATTCTTCCCGCCAGCCTTGAGCACATCTCACATACCCTGGGTAGTAATCATCAGCGTGGTCAATGACCCATTGTCGGAAGTCCCACAGGCGAAAGTGCATGGTGACCGCACGCTTTTCCAGACGTACCTCCGCAACGGTCGTTGCTTCCTGGTTCACCGTGACCAACTCTTCTTCGTAGGAAAACAGGAGGGGGAGTTGCGCCTCGCCCTTTTGCACCTGTTCTTTGGCTAGCTGAAACGCCTGAAACAGACGCCAAGCAGCCTGTTTTCTGAAGCGAACAAGGGCGACCAGCAGGGTGTGGAGAGGTGCCACAATATCGCTCTTGTCTTTTCGGCGCTGCTGTTGTTCGTCTCTGAGGGTCGCATCAGAAAAGTGCTGCTGTACAAAGCGATATGGTAACGGTGGAAGAAGAGCATCCTTCACTCGTGCGCGCTGCTGGGGCAGAAGCGGCTCGACGTAGCTCAGGAGGGCATTGTCTGTAAGAGTACGATAGGCTTTGAAGAGGCTATGAAGGTGCTGTGTCGCTCCGTGTGTGGCGACGATGCATTTCCATACATCCTTCGTCAGTTCAGAGGGAGACTGAATGTCACAAACGCTCTGCACATACTGGAGGAGCATGTAGAGCCTCTGAATATGAGTAAAGCGGGTATATTCCTCGCCTGGACCAAGGTCAGCCGCTGCAACAAGAGCCATACAGGGGGCAAACGGACTGCTTCCTACTGTGTTCACCAGATAAGCCATGAGCCTCCTTGGTAGGCGTGACCAATCAATCCCCGGCGCATCGTGAAGATCCGTTGGCAACCACTCAAGGAAGACTTGCAGATGCAGCGCATGATTGGTATCACTGAAATTGACTCGTCTCCTGGTCCGCTGTTCTGTTTTTCTTTGTGTCTGTATCTGGCTCATCCCTTGTCCTCCCAAAAAGCGAGATCCGCCTGGATGGGTTGGATGATTGAGCGTGAAGCCGCTTCTTGACGGTGTGCTGGCGCATGATCCTGTGTCGCCTGGACGACAACAGAAGAAAGCCTCGTTGCCTCTTTCTCTTTCTCTCGCTGAAACTCGGCAAATGCTTCCTCCTCCTCGCGCTCCGTACTGGAATGATCGTAGCAGAGAATGGTGAGCGGGTTGCGCCAGCCCATCCGGCGCTGCACCACGCGGCGGAGACTCTGCCGCTTTGAGGGATTGTTCGCGTATCGTTGATTGATCCAGACGAGCCACTCAGTCGCGCGCAAATGCCGGATATCATGGGCTGTGAAGATCAGATCTGGCAAGGGAACCTTACTGCTTTCGTCTTTTTGCGATGGCCGCGCGGCGAAAAGACGCCGCCAGTGATGGTAAAAGGCGTCGCGGTTGTAGGGAGTCCCTCTCCTGGTAAGAAAAATGGGATCGGTGTCCTCTAACTGAGAGAGGCGTTTGCGCTCTTGCGGATCGAGTTTCGCCCGTTCAGTCCGAACATAGCGAACCAGGGCAGCTTCAATGGGTTGCGAAAATCTGATGAGTTTTTCTTCTCGTCCGTAACTACCTTTGTTCGTGACATAGGCCTGGTAGGGATCTTTGGCCTTGCGATATCCGCCAGCAGTTAAACCGAGAATTTCGCTCAAGCGTGCCCCTGTCTCGCGGAGCAGCATGAGCACAAGGCGATCCCGCTGCGTTGGGGCATGCTGGACCATCCACGTAAGGTCGGTAGCCAGTTGTTCTTGAATGCTTTTTGAGGTGAGAGCAGAGTTCGGCTTCCATACATTCCCTCTGCGGGGGCGAAAGTAGGCGGTAGGCCGCTGATGGGTCTCTTGCCAGGTTTCCTTACGAATCCCTGCATGATCTGGCGCGCCGGAATTTTCCAGTGATTTGAGATGTTCGCGTTTCCAGCGCTGGAGCAGATCCGAGCACATGGGATTGGTGTACGCATACAAACCGGCCTCAATCATCACCGCGTAGAAGTCGCGAATGGCAGCCAGTAGGACTCGCAGACTACTTTGTGCGAGCGGAGAGGCGCTGGTCAGGTCAATGCGATAGCCATCAAGATCAGTATCTCGCTTCACGCGGCAGGAAGCGTCGTCCAACAGAAACTCTTTGACAGCACATCGCAAGCGAGTTGGCTCATCATTCCAGGCCACGCCTTGCTGGAGGAGATACGAGAAAAAGGGAAGTAAAAAACTCAAGTAGGTACGCCTAGTGCCATCGCAACCGGGCATTTTGCGTAAACGATACCATTCAGTGAGATGCGAAACCGGGCATCCGTTCTGATCAACAACGATCAACTCGTAACGACCACCTGGCTGGCAGATTACTTTTCGGAATCCTGAGCAGGAAACAAATTTGCCCTGGACTCGTTGCTTCGATCTCACCTACCATCACTCCCATCACAATGCGTTTCTCTTTCTATTGTACTGATGATTCCAAGTGCTTTAGACGAGCGCCAATGACAGATGTACTCTTTCATCTGCTATTGGCGCATAAATGGATCATTCGCAGAGAATCAATCGGTACTACTGTTAACTAGTGGGATGAACACTATGGGGCGTTCGAGCCGGCCTCACCCTTTGAGGAGGATCTTGACTTTGAAGCGCGCCGTCGCATCATTGCCGTCAATATGTACCTTGACCCCACGACCACGACCTGGTACGGATTAGGCAAACAGTTCGACGCACTGATGAGCTTTCGTCGTCAGAGGGATCGGCAAGAGGTGCTCAGACATCGCCTGTTGGCACTCGGGTTAGATCCTCGCAAAGAGCAACAGCCTGAGACCCGCCATCTGCGAGCGCTGGCATTGGAGTTGGGCTTGAATCCCTTTCGGGCAACCTGGGAGGACGTTGATCGTACCCATCTCGAACTTCATAAAGTTGCCCTGCCACAAGCTCTGGCCCAGCGTGCAGCCAAGCATCTTTCAGGAAAAGACATGAACTTCGCGAACCTGCTCCAGAGGGCGTTAACATCCTACCTCGACCACGAGGAACACCGGTCAAACAGGACGGACAAGAGGCACCCTCCCCAGGTGTGAACGAAAGAGCGCCGCTCATGATACGTGCTTCTGAGCGGCGCAGCACCCCAACACACAGGCTCAAGAAGCGCGGCCCTGCCGATCTCGATCCGCAAACTCGCTGGAGAGTTGAGACACTTGAGCTGAGAAGCGGTACGCGTTGGTTTGGGCCCTGGCCGCTTCGACATCCGCTTGCGTCTCTTTACTCGGCTGCCACCGTTGGTCGGAGATGCTTTTCATTTGAGAACGATACCCAGCCCACACCTGATTCACCAGGTCTGTTCTGCCGATAGCCCCCAACAACACCACGCAGCGCCGCAGCGCGCGCTCGCTCATCCCAATGCGCTCCCCATACTCACCATGCGCCCCAAAGGTTGCTTTCGCGTCAAATTTGGAGTTGCACGCGTACATGGCGTAGCTTTGATACCGCTGCGCTGCACGGCCAAAGTATTCCTGCTGACGGCGCAAAGCTTCCTGCTGCTTCTGCTCGTTTCCTGTCTGTATCGCCCGCTCCAATTCTGCCCCGACCTTCTGCCCCGCGCGCCACTCGTACTCGGCTGAATACCAGAGCGCTTCAAGGTAATAATCACGATACTGCGTGTAGGGTTTCTTCGCCCAGGAACTGCGCCCTCCCCAGGGCTTGAACTCACCTGGATACTTCTTAATGATAGTTTCCAGGAAATCGCCCGCGTAATTGGCGATCAGCTCGTCGCAGGCCTCTTTTACAAACTCCGGGATTGCATCTCCTCCCAATTTTCCATCTTTGCGCGCCAGGGCAATCACCTTATACAGGCGCTCAATCTCCTCCAGGTCTTCTACTCGACAAATGTCAGATAATCCCCAAAATCCGGCATCGCTGGTAAAAGGATCGATATCTGGATCGATAACCTGCTTGCCTGCCGGCGTATTGACTTGCTCATCGACGACCTCCCTGATTTTCCGACGCAGGAGCTTTTTGTGGGACTCAAAGCGCTCCGAGAGCTTGTCCTCCGTCGCATCCTCATCACGTAAGCCCCAGCCAAAAATGTGCTCCAGGATCTTGTCACGGTCGATCAGTTCCCCGCGCCGGCAGGCAATGTAAGCCAAAAGCTGGACCCGCTTGGCATTCAATGTCAGCGGGACCACAACTCGCCCACCACCAGGCGTACAAATAGCCATCGTCACGTCTTTTAACAGGCGGATCGCGATGAGCGGATCGGGCATCGCGACGCGTCCATTGGTAGTGATCACTGGCCGCGCCATCTCAAAGGCGAGGGCAGACGATCCGTCAGAACGCTGCTCACGCTCAGTCTCGCCTTTCTCCTGCTGTATGAGAGGCACCTCATTCTGAACAGGGGCAACCTCGCTCTGGTCTCCATCCGACAGGGACGAGCGCAACACGTTCGCGGGAGGCATCACCGCAGGGAGCGGAGTGATTGGATTGATCTGCCTTGAGGGGAGTGCCCCTGAGCGCCGGGGTTCCCTCGTTACCTCGCGCGCAGGAGGTGGCGTTGAGCGTTTCTCCATCATCTGCTGCACGGGCAGAGCGGTGGTCCCTGAGAGGGAAGCAGCAAAGGCATCCTGCTGGGGGATCTGCCCAGATACGTCCGTCGCTTCCGGCTCTGGAGCGCGAATCTGTGTATACATCCACACCAGGACAGTTAAAAGCAGCATGATCAGCACTGGCGCAAACATCTTAATAATCAGGTAGACAATAATCCTCCGATTCCCTGGAATCTGCCAGAGGATCGGGAACTGGGCAACATTGCCCCAAAACATTCCCCAATTGGGAATCGTCCAGAGAAAAAATGCAAGAACGCCTCCAGCCACGATCACCCAGATCGATTTTCGCCTCCACCAGGCGGGGGCGGCTGGGTGATGTGAGGGCAAACCGTCATACATGAGACACGCTCTCCTTTCAGTAGAACCGGTCGAGAAGACCGTATGAGATTCATGACGATGAGAACAACGCGTTTGAACCTTCCACTTGCCTCATCTTGTTTCTCCCTACCCATCGCACATCCCCCACCGTGCCCTATTGTGTTCACGGCGCCATTCACCACACATCTCGCGGGAAGAGCAACGTCACAGACTGGTCAAAGTCAAAGAAGACCTCGCGTCCTCACTTGCTCCCTGGCCTGCCGGGTGGAAAAAGACATCTCACCAGCGTTGGAGGCAGGGGACAAGATGTCTTCTTCGCGCATCCATGCCGGCTGAGTGAGCGGCAAACAGCACTGCCCAAACGCTCATCGAGAAAGCGGCAAACAGCTTGCTTTCTGCAAACCAGAAGGATCTTTTAAGACACCTCTTGATACGTTTCGTTCCCCTATTTGGAACAAAAGGCACGTATGCGTATCATCTTCCTCAGTATACAACGAAAAAGCAAGACAAAAAAGCCCTGTTTTCAGGATTCTTCCCGGAATCTTTCCCGGTTTCCTTCCTGGTTTCTTTCCAGGAATCTTTTCTGATTTCCTTCTTCCCGGTCGTGTTCAGGTTTTGTTCTGCTCGATGCCTGCCCGATCTATCCAAGCCCAATTAAACTGAACATCATTGCTAGCGCGCAAGATCCTGCTCTCGCCAAAGCAGCAGGCAATAAAAATGTCGTTCAGAACGACATTTTTATTGATGCGACCTCGATTGCTGGCGCGCAAGATCCGTTTGTCTTTCTTCTCAGCAGGTATCTCTGACAGGAGGAGTACCCATTCCCTCCTTGTCGTACGACAAGGAGAAGATCTTTCTTGTGGACGCCAACGAGAGGCAGGTGTATGAGACTTCGTGTGCCCTTCTCTTGGCTCAACGAGAAAACTTGTACAGCCTGGAAAAGGGAAGTTGGCTCTCCAAGAGAGAAGAACAGGAGTGAAATTGCCACGCAGACATTCCACCGACATTGCACTGACTTATCCCCTCTTTTCCCCTAAAAGCTAGACAACTCACATGGAACATGATATATATATATGTCAAAGCGGGGCTTTCACCTACATTTAGCCGCTGTACAGCATCATAGTAAGGAGTAGATCGTTACATGCAAGAGACACCAACAGAAACTCCGGTTGTCGCAACGCTCCTCCACGGGATTTCGGAAGAGACGTGGGGAGGCAAATTCCTGCTCGGAAAGGACCTTCTTCTTCCAGCCGCACCAACACCAACAACAGTTCAACAGGCTCCTGATCAACCCACACCTCGTACCCGTGTCAAAGGCATCGTCAAGTACCCGCTAGCACCAGATCAGCCGCCCGTTGAAGCGTATATCATCTCCAAAGATTTTGGGAAAAGGGGGCTGAAAGGAGCGGGGGTCAGCAGCAAGGGATACGTTCACACAACGGTGATCCCAGATGCCTACGCAGCAGCGAATACCCATATGCACCAGGATGACCTCTCCGAAGAGTCCGATCAGGCTGTCTATATCTGGCGTGTGCAACAGCAAGGAGAACAGCCACGAACTGGCGAGCAGTTCTTATCTGGAGATCCAGCGCTCCGTATTTCTGAGGCGCTTGCCGTCAATGAAGATGTTTCAAGCAGACTCTCAGATGAACGAACGCGCGATATGGTGCATGCCTCACTCGTGCTTGATCTCATGGGGTTGGGGTGTAGTCCGACAGAGTTGCCAGCCAATGGCGGGGGCATGAAAAAATATTACATTGTCGTGCCACTGGGGGTGCCGGCCAATGATTTTCAAGATTCACGGACCCAGGAAGCGGTCAACACCCTGAAGGGGTCGTTTCTGATTGAGCAGACAAACGTTCAGTCCGGCGTCACTCAGACCTGGAACATTGAAGTGATCAACGTTGTTCCCGAGGCTCAGCCGAAGGGGACACTCTACGCAATGACAAGGAAGCTCAATGCCCAACCCGCGATCAGCAAGAAGATCATCACCGTTGTAGACATTGGCGGCGGCGATGTCTACAAATACGAGTTCGACCTGGCTGGAGGATTGATCTCAACCCCGGAACGTATTGGCGATGGGACGATTGCTATCGCCAGGCCCTTAGCCGCAAAAATAGAAGAAGCCTACGGGATCGTGGTGTCAGAGATTGAAGCTCAGGAGGCATTGTACAAGAAAACCATCTGGAAAAGTGGGGAAGAGGTCAGCATCTCAGCTCTCATCGAGGAGCTTCGCCCCAGATTTGCCAATCTCTTAACGAAACTCACTATTACCAACAGGATGCTCACCACGTTCCTCATCTTTACAGGAGGAGGAGCGGCTCTCCTGGAAAAAGAAATTCGCGCCAAATTGGTGGCCCGCTCCCGCCAACTTCAGGAGGGTTCCGATTTCTTGATCATGCCAGAGGCCATCGCACCGGTAGCCAATGTGGTCGGTCTTTTCGCTGTCGGATATTATAAAGCCCAGAAACTCATCAAGGATTACGTTATCGCTTACCTCGACCTGCTAGGCCAGGTGAGCCAGATCGGCGTCGAACTGGAGCAACTGCGGCGCAAAACCGTGATCCGCACTGACGATCAACAGCGCCTACAAACCCTTCAAGAAGCACGTCTGCAACTGAGCGCGCAACTAGCCAGTCACGTAGGGCAATACTATCCCGAAGTGCAACAACAGATCCAGGCGCAAAGACTTCAGGCGCAACCACGAGCCATCTAGGTGAGCGATGAAGAACGATGAGATCACCAAATCGAACGGAGTGGGAGAGAAAGAGTCCAAATCGAATACGGTCAAGGTCACCGCATATGTCTGGCCGAAGCCGCTGAGCCATTTCGAGGCGCTGGCCCAGCAGCGACAACGCCAAACCGCCAGCGACTACCAGCGGGAGGCAGAGTACATTGGCGGCCTGTTCCTCGCGGTAAGCGGCGAGCCAGGCCCAGATGGCAACTACGGGGTGTATTCTCCATCAGACCTCCTCTCTCGCCTTCGGCCATATTTGGATGTCGGGAACGGCTGGATGGCCGATCATGGGCGACCGGCTCCCCTCGCCCAAACAGGTCCGTCCTCCTCCTTCGTAGAAGCAGCCCTTCTAGGACTGCTCGAACGCGGGGGGCTTTTGCAGGGAGCGATCCTGCCTGCCCAAGAAAGTGCATCACCGCTTTCTACAGCTCCCCTTACAGCATTTCAGGGATCAGAGCAACAAGAGGCTGCGCCCCTCCTCTTTCTCGATGAACTGAATTTGGAATAAGGAGGGGTCCTGTTTCTTCTGAAATGCTTCAGGCACAGACGCCAGCACTCGCCAGAACAGAGGGTAGGAACGAGGTTGCAGCGTCTTTCAGAGTGGCATCAACAGGTCCGACTGTCGGATGAACCACAGCGTTCCCTACAAGTTGGGTGAACAAACGAAGCTTGTATCCAGAATCGCTTCCACGAGGTACAAGACTGACCTTCGTGGTTGAAGAGCGAGGAACTCTTGCCCCGTTTGCGATAGCTCTCGATGCGGGATAGCGCCCCCTGTGCTTCCTCACCCGAGCCGAAGAACGCCATCGCATACACGGTCACCAGCCTTGGCGTACAACATGGCAGCAGTACTCGATGTGCCGCTCTGGTTTCATCTCCCAGAGCGGCACATCTCACGCACTGAAAGCTTTTCCACTCGCTTCGCCAGGCGAAGAACCTCTCTCTGCTCAGAATCTGTCGCTTTATCACAAGCTGATCTGCACACGTTATGGGGAACCTCTCCCTAGCAGCCCCTGGCATGCTAGTTGCATTCCATCTCCGCAGCCAGATTCGCCTCTTCCCTCCAAAAGCACGCGCAACAGCCTTTTTCTGGAAAGCTTCCTGGTTTTCTTCCCGGATTCCTTCCTCGTTTTTCCGCCCAGAACGCGCTTCTTCGCTCCGGTTCTGGTTGATACCCGGTCGTTGTCTGCTCACAGACCGCTCTTGTACCGGTCCCGCTTGCTACGATCACTGGCAGGTGCGCTGCGGTTCGCACGCTGATGCCTGAACCGCAGGCAGGTATGCGGCTAGTTTTCTCGCGACCGAACAAGGAAAGGAGTTTTGAGAACCATGATGCATACGATACGACGTTTTTTCACCGTTCAGGGCTGTATTGCTCTGCTAGGGCTGACGGCCCTGCTGGGGCTGTCAGCCTGCACGACAACACAAGCGGCAACCGGTCAGCCCGTGATTCCACCGACGCCAACACCGACTCTGAGCAACAGTCTGCCACTCCTGCAAAAGAGCATCCACGCTTTGACCCAAACTCAATCTGTCCATGTGGATATACAGGGACATGGCTTGATCCAGGAGGGCATGAGTCAACTTCCAGGTGAGGGGCAAAAGACGACCGTGACGCTGGCTGCGCATAGCGATGTGCTCATTCCCAGGCAGGAAGAGCAGGGAAGCGTCACCGTGGCCGTGACCACTGCCAATGCAGGCATGAACGTGACCATGCTGCAAGCTTTAGAAGTGTTTGCTGGCCAGCACCTCTATGTCCGTGTGGGAACCACGAAAACCTGGCAGGTCATCGATCTCACAGCTCCGCTTCAAAACGCCACGAAAGGACTGCCTGCATCACAGCAGGTGTTGCAACAGGCAGCCCGGCATATCAGCATTGTCGATCATGGAGTGAGTACGGTGGGGCAGCAACGTCTGCATCACCTGACAATAACACTCGACCAGCAGAATGCTCAGGCGCTGGCTTCGCTCCTCCCACAACCCATGCTTAAACAGGCTTTGGGCGCGGTCGTGCTCCAGCACCCCCTCACCGTGGATCTTTTTGTTGATGAGACAACAGCGTTGCCGGCGCGGATTGTAATCGCTGGCCAGGGCCAGGTGAACAGTGCGGCGACTTCTGGCACCAGCGCCACCAAACAGCAGAAAAACGTTGGCGGCCAGGCACACATCATCCAGGCCAGCTTTGCTTTCACCATCACAATGAGCAAATACAATCAGCCCGTCCAAATCCATGTTCCGGCAGCCTACCAGCAAGCGCAGTCGGGTGCAACACTGCCGTAAAGGAGGAAAAACATACCACTGTGTTTGTGTACGAACAGCTCATGCGGAAGCGCACACAGGCGTGGCAGCCCGTCATCGAGCAGCAGCATAGCCTTTCTGAGCTGCGAAAGGATAGCCGCCGGTGCTTTCGACGCGCACACCTTCTTGCTGAGCGCATAGAGAAGGCGACAAGGCGGCTGGGCGCTACTTTTCGCTAACAGGTGGGAACCGTACAGGAAAAAAGAGCAGGCGCGCCCCTATGAGAATACGCCTGCTCTTTTTGTAGGCAGGGCTGATCACTTTCTTCTCATGCAGAAAAATCAGTCAATACAAGATGACGGACCCGATAAGGAATACCACAATACCACAGCCACCTCTGGCCATCCCCCCTCTTCTGTGGTATTCCTCTAACGAACTCCTCAACAGTCCTGTGGACAAGAGTGATAGGAACGAAGGTTCTGCTCTTGTATGGTGACAATACAGAAGCGATGTTGCTTGCCCGATGCCCTTTCCCTTACTCAATGCATCCACTCTCTGAGTGAAAAGCAGCCTTGAAACATCTCATGCGACGGAATGAGGTGTTCAGTCGGCTCTTTCCACTCTTTGAGAGAAAACAGCGATGAAAAGCACTCGACAAGCGAGGCAACCATATTTCTCACCTTATGAGTTAAGAAGTTGTGAATGGGTGCTTGCAGAGGATATGTCAGCCGTGTGCCAGCTCAACATTTCCGCACTCCAGATGCTCTTATTGTTGACAGCATCTCCGCGAAGCACTAGAATGCAAAAAGCTGGAGAAGCCTCTTTGATCGACTCTCCGACGTCGGAGAGTCAATGCGAATAAACCATTGAAATGGCCTAAGCCCAACGGAGAGGCCAGTCTTTATATCTTATTGCTATCAGTAAGATATAAAACAGAAAGGATTTGTTGCATGGATGATCAGCTCAACTTTGTAACGTCCCCCTTCGATGCTCTTCGTCACCAGGACGGCGCGCGAGAATATTGGTTGGCAAGGGAATTGTCGAAAGTTCTGGGGTATCGCAACTGGCAGAATTTCGAGAAGGTTATCGCCAAAGCAAAAGTTGCCTGTGAGTATAATGGGCATCCTGTAAGCGATGAATTTTATGAGATAACGAAAAAACGGAAGGTCGGCTCTAAAGGCGGCAATACTGATTTAAGAGAGATTCAGCTCACACGATATGCATGTTACATGATTGTGCTTGCGGCTGACTCATCCAAACCCATCGTGAGCCATGCCAAGGATTATTTCGCCGAGCAAACTCGCCGTCAGGAGCTTTCTGATGCCGAAACCTTCGCTCAATTATCAGAAGACGAAAAACGCTTGATTTATCGGGCACAACTAAGCCTCTATAACCGAAAACTTGCTCAGACTGCTCATGATGCTGGCGTTATTTCCTCCAGCGATCATGCAGATTTCGCAAATTCTGGCTATAGAGGTCTTTACGGTAATTTAACAGAAAACGACATACACGCACTGAAGAATCTTGCGCCAGGCGAGGAAATCTCTAATTGGATGTCCTCAGAAGAACTCGCAGACAACATCTTCCGTGCCTCCCAAACAGATGCTGCTCTGAAACGGGAACGCGTTCGAGGCAAAGAACGAGCCAATATGACGCATTTTACGGTTGGGCGCAAGGTCCGCGAGTTTATTATTAACGAACTGGGAGGCACTGCTCCTGAAGAATTGCCCACACCACAAAAGTCTATTCAGCAGTTGGAGCGCGAGGAGGAGAGACGCCTGAAACAGAAAAATCAGCCATCCCTCTTTGACCTTCCCCCAGAGGAATAATTACCTGGACTCACCTGATATCTTGCCATCTCTTCTTTTCCTTGTTAGCGTGTTGGCAGCCTGTCAGTAGAAGGTTGAGAGTCGCTTGGCACCAAGCTTCAATCTCGAACGATCACTACAAAATAGAGAAATACAAAGGTTAGGGATAAACCCAAAGATTGTCGATCTCGCCTCTAGAGCCGTTGGAAGCAAGATTTTCTGGATGAGGAAGAAAAAGAATACCAGAGCCGCGACTTCTCTATTCTGGATGAAGCCATGCATTGGAGACGAGAGCTGATAAGGCATGAGAAGCGATAGAAAACAGTGTCGAAACGTTCATGCTCGTCCATCTCTTTGCTTCCCCACACAGCACAAAGTCTCGCGCCCATAATACGTTTTGGGCATCGCCGATAACCAAAGAGTGAATCTACTTGACGAACCCGCAAGAATACGCCATACTCAGAAGAGATCAACAGCAGTATCGCGATATCGCGATACTGCACTATCGCGATACAAGAGGAGGTCAACAGTGCAATGAATTATCCGAGCAGAGTTGTTCAGCCGATGGGTGGGCTTGTCGCTACCCGTGGCAACAAAGTGTACTTGATTGCAAACAGCAAAGGCGGGCCGGGAAAAACCACCACGAGCATCAATTTGCTCACGGCGATTGCCATGGAACTGTTTGAACGGAAGCTCCATAAGTATGGCATTAAAGGAGAAAAGGGAGAAAAGGCAAAGAAAATCGTGCAACTCCTTCGCACTGAAAAAGGGATGAACGCCAAGGTTCTAGAAGCCATTATTTTTGAACTGCTCCTGATCCGTGGCATTGACGCTTCCGCCATCCAGCAGCTCTTGAGCCTCCCCCAGGTGAAGGACCTCATTCTCACGCCGATCCTAGAGGAAGACGATATTGAGGAAACCTTTGGGGAACAGCTCCATGCCCTCGGTGTAGAGGATCAGATTATCGAGACCCTCTTTACCGCCATCCCCGACCTGCGCGATCTCGTGCAAAATGATACCCTTCTGTGTGAAATGGACCCCCAGGAAGACGCCTCGCATGGGATAGGGATCAATTTGGAAGATGGTGCGAAAAGTATGCACGATGTGCTGGCGAATCGCTTCGCAGGAATTGAGTACGCTGTGCATCGGACCCCGTTTGGCATTGATATTCTTCCTGCGTCTGTCCTGATGTCCGAGTTGGAAACTTCACTGGTCTCGAATCAGGTGATGCGGCGCGAGTTCCTCCTCTACGATGCCCTCTATCAGGCCAGAGGAGCAACCCCAGATGACGAAATTGTGCAAGCTGTTGACCGCTATAAGGTGATTTTTATTGACCCGCCTCCAAGCCTGGGGCAATTGTCCTTTAACGCCACCGTCCCAGCAGACGGGATTATCGCGATATTAGATATGGGAGTCTACGCCTATGATGCGATTGACCGGCTGAAAGCTCGAATTGAGCTGATCAGGCAGGCCAATCCCGCTCTCGATATCGCAGGCGTACTCTGTAACCGCTTCGATGCCCGGCAAGGATTTGTCCTGGTCGCCAAGATCATAGAAGATCAGGCAAGACAGGAATACGGTGAGAAGGTCTTTAAGACCAAAATCCCATACAACGCAAGCATTCTCAATGCTCCCTTGTATGGTCTCCCTGTTCAATATTATGAACCTGGTCTCAGTTCAACGAAGAGCGCAACGCAAGCCTACGCAGGCCTTGCGAAAGAATTCATTGAGAGGTTTGGAATACAATGAGTGAAACGACCCAGGAAGAGACCACGGCAGGGAAAGCACTCTCGCGACAAGAGCAAGCCCGTGCCGCACTGGCTGGACGCAGGAATAAGAACCGGCAGGTTCCTCTCACCCAGCCAGCCCAAAGTATCCCAGTATCGTATTTGAGCGATTCTGCAACGACACAGCCCAGCACTGAAACAGCATCGCAGTCATCCTCTCCAGTGCTACCTCAACAATCTTCTGAAACAGCAATGCAGGGTACTCCTACAACGATAGGTCAGGGAAGCACCACTGCAGCGCCGCCTCATGTGGAGAACACAGCAGAACAGCCTCCCAGTATCCCGGTAGTGAAAAGCAGTAATCTTGCGTCTCTACAGCAGCCCATTACCGCAGCAACGCTAGATAGTACTACAAGAGCACCATTACAGTCCAATGCTGCTCCTTCACAGCAAAGCAATAGTGCTGGAATACAGCAGCCCATTGCTTCAGCAATACCAGGAAGCAATATAGCTGCATCGTCTCAATGGGACACTCCTTTCCTACAACAAGAGGGTAATACCTTATTGCAATCCTCCACTACAGCGCTACCTCTAAGTAGAAATAAAGCAGCAACGAGGGAGAGTAGCAGCGAGGCAAAGTACCAACAAGATACAGCTTTACCGCTTCAGCCCTCTACAGCACCCATGCAAAGTAGTGGTACAGCAGCCCCACAACAAATCAACACATCAGCATCTCCCTATAGCGTTCCTGCTATACCACAAAATAGCAGAACAGATGCACAGCAAGAGTCTAGCCTAGCGACAGAGCAAGGAAGTTCTCCTACTACATCGCCTCCTCCCCTTATAGCCCCAAACGAATATCGCGACAATGCAGTATCGCGATATCGCGATGAATCGACAGTCAATCTTCCGCCTATAGCAGGGATACATGGGAGCAACAATGATACGCAGTATCAAAGTGAAAATACAGCAGCATTACAAGAACCCAGTACAGTATTACCACAGAGCGATAGGAGGGTATTACCACCAAGCAATATTCCTCCAATACAGCAGAAGGGTACGATGTTGGTACAGCAAGAGAACACAGCAGCCTCGCTAGACAGGGATACAGCGTTAGGGCAAGAAGACGATCCCGCAGCAGCGATAAAAAGCATGTTCGCGGCGGTGCCAGAAGGAGCCATCGCGGAGTTGATGCAAGCCCTTCTCGTTCAGCCGCGTGTCAACGATGAAAATAAAAGTCAATGGAGAAGTGGTGGCATGCAGGTGACCTATGGGACGCACAAAAAATATAAGTTACTGGCCGACCAGTATGGCGTTCATATGCGAGACATTGTTGAGCAGACGCTCAAAGCATGCCTCCCATTTTGGCGCGCCCAGCTCAAGCATCTCCGAGAGATCGGTGCGCTCAGTGAAGAAGAAGCGGAGGACGAGTTGGAATAAATCCCAACTTCAAATACAAGGGAAATGAGGGAAGTATGATCGAAGTAGAGGTCCGGTCTCTGTTATCGCCTGCCATCGCAGCCAAGCTTCAGGAAAAACTCGAAAGAATAGGCGTGAGCGAGATCAAAGCAAGCCAGGATGTCTATTATGACACACCGCAGTTTGACCTGCTCCGCCATCGGCAGGTCGTGTTTGCCCGTTTGCGAGAGGGCAGGCTACTCCAGTTCAAGTTTGATGAGGATAGCACATCCCAAGAACGTATCGCATGTATCGAGCGAGAATTTGACATTTCAGCGAAGAGCCTCCCAGAAAAGGCGAACCATCTCTTCCGAGTATTCCTTCCCACCTGGCATTCTGCTGCCACCTGGGAACAGGTTATTGCGTACAATAACCTTGTCGAGCTTGCTTGTATCGAGAAAAGGCGCAGTGTCTACATTGACGGCCCGCTAATTATCAGTATTGATCAAGTGGAAGGGCTAGGGGGGCTTTGTCGAAATAGAGCGCCGCTGCCAGGAAGGAATCGATATTCGAGAGGCTGAAGAGCATGTCCATGCATTTCTCGCTGAGATTGGAGGCACGTCGCTCAAGGCAGGATATTTCGAGATCTGGTTGTACAAGCACAACGCCGTAGCTTACCAGTTTGTTCCATCACGCTTTCACGTAGAGAAGGAGTTGCTCAATTTCCTCTGAGCGATCTCTGTCTTAGAAGAGTATGTGAGAGAAATACCTTGCCTGATAGCTTTCACCCGGTACAAGCAGTATACCAATGCACGTTTCGCTCGCTTTTCTCTGAAAAGCGTATTGGGGTAGAATGACTTTGCCTCGTTCAGATGTGGGAGGAACAAGGGGAGAGGATATAGGCGTGATTCGGCATGTTGGGAAGAGGGAAGAGGGAAAATCTCCTGGTAGAACGGACTCTCTTGCTGAACTTATTCCCGTAATAGTAGCAGTTATTTGGACAGAGTACCGCCAATATGGGGTCGGAGATGCTTTGCTTAAAGCCCTCCAACAAGAGGCGAAAAGGGTATGCACAACTGGTGAGATGGCTGCGGCACCTGGGGTGAGCCAGCGACCATGCTAATCGGACTGGAAGCGACTGGAGTTCTGTGGGAACCCCACTATGAGGCAGCGACGAAGGCGGGCTACCACATTATAGTACGCAATCCGCACCAGACAACTTCCTGGTCCGCCAGCCTAGGTATCTGTGCCAAGACCGATAGCATCGACGCTCGGGCCCTGGCCTGCTGGCAACTGGAGGGCTATGCGCGTGGAATCATCCTGCCTTCTGAGACCTTGCAGGCGTCGCGCGCTGCCCCGTTCCGAGCGTGATCTGATACTGAGTCAGAGTGCCGCCCGCCAACGGCTGCCTGATGAGTTGATCCCTCTCTTCCCTGAATTGGTTCACCACGTGCCTCCATGCTAATCTAGCCGATCCAGCGGTCCTAGAGATGCTGAGTCAGTACAACTCGGCACAGGCCATCGCTTCGCTGTCCCCAGCTTGCTACCTGTCTAGCCGAAACAAGGGAGCAGCGCTGGGGAGAAACTGACGCAGAGCAACTCCAGCATCTGACTCACCACTCGGCAACTTTTTGCCGAGTGGTGGTCGCCCGCAGCTTGGTCGTGCGCACGCCCTGACTACACTTGTTTGACCTGCATGCCCGCTTGGCAAGTTGGAGATGGCCAATGCCGAGACCGCCGAGCAGGACGAAGAGACGAGATGCTTGCAAGAGATCCCGGCATCGTTCCTCAAACGCCGCCATCATCCGCTCTGATCTGGAGACCTGTCCCGTTTCAACCAGTCACGCATATCAATCGCCTCTGCCGGATTGGAACCGCGCGCAAAGAGAGCAGCGGTCACGACGCGAGGCAGAAGCGGCTTTCTAAGCATGCTCCGAGATCCTTGCGCCCTACCCTCCCCCTGGTCGTGCTGGTGGCGGCACGCACGCTATCAGCGTCTCTTAGGGTCATCCGCTCAAAATGCTCTATCATCTTGTGGTCCAGCGCTACGTATGACCCTACTTATCTGAGTGCTTTCTACTAAGCACACAAATGAGAGGGAAGAGAAAAGTGGGAGATTTTCTTCGTGAAAACGCGCGGTGGGAAGAGCCAACAGGGGGTATGAATGAGTATCATATGTAAGTGGGGCATGACGCTCCCACAAGCCTTTATCAGCTAAACTATGGAGTGCTGAAAAGTACCAACCCAAGTAGTGCGTCACATGTAAATCGTTCTTCTGAGCAAGCAGTCTCGTGAATCTATCCCTACGGGCACATGCCTTTAGGGCAGAGAGGAGAAGATTTCCTATGCAAGCCGCGACCCTTGACCGTCCAGACACGCAGCCTCGCACTAAAACGAGCGAGGTCAATAAGGTGCCAAAACTCGACCTCGATATCCGCGTAGTGGAACACCCAGCAAAAACGCAGCACGCGCGCATGTCGGACTATCTGACCTGCAAGACCGACAGTACATGCGACAATTCGGACGCCTGCTAACACGGCGTCGGCCAGCATCGTCGAGGCAGAGGAGCCTTCTTCTGACCTCGACGATGTGCCTCTCCACAAAAGCCTGGTCTTACCCATCCTTTCTGTATGGGTTTGAAATGTGAGAAAGCGAGAGAACGTGTGCAGCGTACCTGGAAAGCAAGTATAGAGCATGATTTACGCGGTCTGGTATTTTCCCTTGCTCATTCGCTGACCGGACGCCTGTCCCAGGAAGAGATGATCAGTGCAATTACGCAAAAGCAGGCAGGTACATACTGGCAGGATACTGCATTCGCCGCCGGCTATCCCAGCCTCGCGCTTTTGTGCTACTATATAGCACTCTGTACGCAAGAGGAGCAGGCGCGAGAGAACGCGTACACCTATCTCCAAAAAGCGGTAAAAGCAACGCAGGACCAACCCTTGCAAGAAGCAGGGCTGGCCAAAGGAACGAGTGGGCTAGCCAATGTTCTTTCATTCTTTGAACAGGAAGATGAACAGTTTCGGCAAGCGAGTGCCAATTTAACGCAACAACTCGCCAGGCAAGCACAGCACACAACCTGGGTAAAGACTGTGTGCGGTCACGAAGTGCTTGACTACGACGCTGTTCGAGGAGCCTCGGGCGTCTTACGTACACTTTTGATTCAGCAAGACCCCAATGCAGACGTGACAAGCGCTATTATCCAACTCTTGCAGATCCTGGTGGCATTCGCGTCAGACCCTAACGCATGGCTGATTCACTCATCGTTCTTCCCGGTCAGCGCCTCACGCTATCCTGACCAATTTGTCGTCAATTGCGGCCTGGCTCACGGTCTCCCAGGTCCTCTCGTTGCCTTGTCACTCGCGAGCCTAGCCGGATATTCCATTGACAGACAAAACACCTCCATACAACATCTGGCATCCTGGTTAGCAGACAGATTTATTCAAGCACCCTGGGGAATTGATTGGCCTGATGTTATTCCAGCACACGCTGCGCTTGAGCAAGTTCGCCAGTTGCCCCCCGCACGTTCAGGCTGGTGCTATGGCGCACCAGGCGTTGTGAGGTCACTGTGGCTGGCCGGCCAGGCGCTGGGGAACGACCGCTTCCGAGAGTTGGCAGTGCAAGGAATAAGAGCAACACTCCAGCGCCCGCACACAACGCGACGGATCGATCCGCTCACACTGTGCCACGGCGAAGCTGGACTTCTCATGGTGGCTTTGCGCTTCCTTAAAGACACAGAAGACCCTTTCATAGAAGAGCTTATTCCTGGCTTCGTTCATCGTATTCTTGCGCGATTCCAGCCCGACGCCCCGTTTGGCTTCCGTTACGACTTTCACGTCGGTTCTCTCATTGATTCTTTAGGTTTTTTCACTGGCGCCGTAGGGACGCTGCTCGCGCTTCTGGCCGCCAGTTCCTCCGTTGAGCCGAAATGGGACCGCGCATTGCTGCTTTCGTAAGTCTCAGGAAGGGGGAAAATATGAATCGAAAAAATGACGCTGTTCAGACGAGCAGTGAGGGGGTAATCACACCGTTGTATGCGCCGGCCAGTTTCTATCTTTTGCGTACCCCAGCTTTTTCCGCACACACGTTGGCAGCTTTCCTTGACAGCTCGCTCACGCTTGGCAAAGACAAGGATGTTCTCCAGCACACCATTGTAGAGACATTCGAGCGAGCCAGCCAGCAGGGGTATTCCATCGTGCGCGACCTCCTTGCTCAGTCCCCTTTGCTCAATATCGCGTTGAGCGTCGCGAGCCGTGATCTTCAAGAAGGTATTGCCCGCCTCCCGAAGGGAGAGAATGTGAAACAGGACGCCCGCACCAAACGCGTCTATTCGCGTATCCTGCGCTACATTGTGCGAATGTGTAGCCGGCCAACTCCCTTTGGGTTATTCGCCGGTGTGGGTCTGGGCCACTGGCACACACACACTGACCTTACGTTGGAAAATCCAACAGTCCACCATAGGCTACGCCCCGATATGGGCTGGCTCCTTGCCTTCATCCAAAGGCTGGAACAAGACGAGAAACTCCTCCCTCATTTGCAATTAATGCGAAATGCAACGGCCTATGTTGCGGGATCGCGGCTCATTCTCCCTTCGATAGACATCTACGGCACTATGGACACGAGTTCTTTATCCCTCCGGTACGTGCCAGTAGTACAATCCATCGTTTCAAAGACCCAGACGCCCATTTCGTACACGCAATTGGTCAGGGATGTGACCCAGGAGGTTCCTGGTGTGACAGAAGATCAGATCGAACAGGTCTTATTCCAGCTCTGGCAGGCCCACGTGCTTCTGAGCACGCTTCGCCCTCCATTTACCAACCCGGAACCGACCGCGTTCGTCCTCAACCAGCTCCGCTCGATCCCTGCAATGCAGGAAGTCCACCATCAGTTGGCGGCGCTCCTGCAAACCATCTCAGAGGTCAATCAGCAGGAACTTGATGGGATAGCTCGCCAGATAGAAGAAATCGTAGCCTGCCAGCAAACACTCGCGCCGTATATTCACCTTCCCATTCAGGTTGACGCTGTTCTGCAAATGCAGACGACAGGAGTCCATCACCAGGTTGCGGAGGTCGCGGCCAAAGCTGCCGACCTCCTTTTACGCATGGGCACTCATCCCAAAGGGGAAACTGCGCTCAACCACTATCGCGCGGCCTTTGTGCAGAAGTATGGCTCGGCAGAAATCCCCCTGTTACACCTTCTGAGCCCAGAAAAGGGCCTTGGGCCTCCATCGACCTATGAGCAGCCTCCCAGAGAGTACCCTTTGCCCCAACCTATTCTGGCTCCAGATGCCCAGGATTCCGCACGGGAACGCACACTTTGCTCTCTCATGGCGCAGGCATTCCACACGCAATGCCTTGAAGTGACACTCACCGATACGATTCTACAGGATCTGACCCAGTGGGAACCATCCGCCTCGCAGGATGCGCCGGCGCTCCTTGACCTCTACTTCCAAATCCAGGCAACATCAAGAGACGAGATCGACCAGGGCCGCTTCCGGCTGGTCGTCACAGGCATCACTTTTGGCGGGCGAACGATGGGACGATTTGCTGATTTGTTGGGAGGAGATGGGCGCGCATGCCTACAAGCCTACATGCATGAAGAGGAGGTATTGTCCCCTGATGTCATCTTCGCTGATCTCACCTACTTGCCCACGGAAGCACGTTGTGGAAACGTCTCGCTATGCCCACCATTGCATAGATATGAGATCGCCGTCAACACGATGCCCTCCCGCCCGCCCGATCAAGTGATCTCCCTGGATGACATTGTTGTAAGCGTGCGGAAAAATCGCTTCTGTCTTCGCTCGCTGCGCCTTGGAAAAGAGGTCAAAGTTTCCCAGGGGAACATGTTGAGCACACGCTTCGCGCCCAATGTCTGCCGTTTTCTGCTCGATGTCTCCCACGACGCGTTACCGTACCCGGAATCGTTTGATTGGGGGCATCTGCGGCACTCGCCGTTTCTCCCACGGGTGAGCTACGGGCAAATCGTTTTGAGTCCCGCCAGGTGGACGATCCGGCCCGCAGATATCGAGCCTGCCGGGGAAGGATCTGAGGCAATTCGCTGGTTCATGGGTCTCCAGCGCTGGCGGCACCGGTGGAACGTTCCACGGTATGTCTACCTCACTCACCTGGACCAGCGCCTACTCCTTGACCTGGAACACCCGCTGCTGGCCCAGGAACTCCACACGGAACTCAAGAGAGATCAGTATACTGGCGCAGGCATCCTCCTTCAAGAAATGCTCCCGGATATGACACAACTCTGGCTGCAGGACCGCAATGGCGCGCCCTATTTCGCCGAGTTCGTCGCGCCATTGCGCCTGCGCAAACCGACCAGAAAAGGCACCGAGGAGGAGCAGAGAACAGCCCAACCGCCTACGCACGACCCGCGAGCAGCCCGAACGCGCACGATTGAGGACCATGAACGACATTACCGCCCAGGCGACGCCTGGCTCTATCTCAAGCTCAACGCCCCAGTCATCTTTCATGATGAACTCATAGCCGGGCCAATTCGCGAGCTGGTGAACACACTGCGCATGGAACATCAGGTACACCACTGGTTTTTCATCCGGTATGATTCTCCTGAGCCACATCTGCGGGTCCGTTTTCTGACCGAGGAAGAGGCAAAGCAGGAGCACATTTTGTGCGAGGTGCTCACCTGGGGACGCCAGCTCGCTCAGGATTCGATTTCCTTCAGCATCGACACCTACGAAAGGGAAGTTGAGCGGTACGGCGGACCGCAGATGATGAACGAGATCGAGCGTGCATTCTCAGTGAACAGTGACGCGCTGAGTGCTGTCATAGCATCATCTCTTGCGCGAGAGATCAGCCTTGACCCTTTGATCATAGGCGTCTTCAGTCTTGACCATTTTTGCCAAAGCTTTGGTCTCGACTTCTCTGCGCGCCTCCGTTTCGCCCAGCGCGCGGCAGAAAAATACGAGTTGATAGACGCATTCCGGGCGCACCGCGAACTTCTCTGCGAGTTCCTGGCACCCTGGAGGTGGTCAGAGGACGTGCCTGTAATGCAGGAGCGAAAGCACCTCGCGTCGTTGCTTGCGGTGCAGGAAAGCGTTCTTCCCCCTATCGCGCGGCAAATGCAGGCCCTGGCCCAGCAGGAACTCCTCTGGGAAACACCAGAGAACATTATCGGGAGTTTGATGCATATGCATCTCAATCGTCTTGGTTTTGACAACGCCCAGGAGCAACGCGTGTATGCCTTCTGGCGCCACACGCTGGAATGCCTTCAGAGACGGCCCGATTTTATCGGACAGAAAAACGGTCACGCGATACGAGATTCACAAACAATTTCTACATGATGTGAGAGGCACAGGCAGGGCAGACCGCGGCCTACCCTGAAAAACAGAAGTACTTTCGCGCTTTCCTGCCTTGTCTCTTTTTCAGTACAATGGATAGAGCGGATTTCTTAAAAAGGGGTGGCTTTGTATTTTTATGGATAATCGAGATTTTGTACATACCCATGTTCATACAGAATATTCCTTGCTCGACGGACTCTGCCGAGTGAAAAAACTCGTCGGGCGAGCAAAAGAGCTTGGGATGGAGCACCTTGCCATCACCGATCATGGCACCATGTACGGTGCCATAGAGTTTTATAAAGAGTGCAAGGCAAAAGGCATTCACCCGGTGATCGGGGTTGAGGCGTATCTCACCGAAAATATTCTTGACCATTCAAAATCGCGAAGTGAAGATTATACCCATCTGCTGCTCTTAGCACGCACAACTGAGGGGTATTACAACCTGATCAAACTCGTGACGATAGCGAATACTCAGGGCGTCCGCGCAGGAAAACCCCGTATTGATAAAGAACTCCTGGCGAAATACAGCCAGGGGTTGATTGCCACATCTACTTGCCTTGGTGGGGAAATCCCCCAGATGCTCATCAAAGATCGCTACGAGGAAGCGTGCAAAATCGCTCGTTGGTACCAAGATGTGCTCGGGCCGGAAAACTACTATTTAGAGGTACAAGAACACCACGGTGTTGACGAGCATGGTCCTTCCCCTCAACCAAAGGTCAATCAGTATCTCTATCAGATGTACCGGGATCTCGGCATTCCCTTGCTTGCCACAAACGATCTGCACTACGTCGATGCAACAGATGCGCAAGCCCATGAAACACTGCTCTGCGTTCAGACGGGCAGCCAACTGGCGGGAAAACATTTTCACTTCGATAGCACTGAGTATTTTTTGCGGGATTGCGAGCAGATGCGCCAACTCTTCCCTGAGATGACAGATGCGCTCCTGAACACGGTGCGGCTGGCAGAGCGTTGCGATGTCAATCCGTTCGCAAAAAAAGCGAGCTTGCCTCATTATTTCCCGATCCCATCGAATTTTACGACGCCCCGTGAGTACCTGTATGATTTGTGCCTCCGGGGCGCGCGGGAGAAGTATGGAGAAATCAACGAAACCATTCAAAAGCAGCTCGACTATGAATTTCGCGTCATCGCGGACAAGGGCTTTGTTGACTATTTTCTTATCGAGTGGGATTTCGTGAATTTTGCCCGCTCCAACGGTATTCGCTGCTCGGCCAGAGGCTCGGCGGCAGGCTGCTTGCTGGCATACACACTTGGCATTACCAACATCGACCCCATTCGCTACCAGTTGCCATTTGAGCGCTTCTTCACTCCAGAGCGCGAAGATATGCCTGATATTGACATGGATTTTCAAGATAACCGAAGGGAAGAGGTGATCGATTACGTCACCGAAAAATACGGGGCAGAGTGCGTTGGGCAGTGTGTCACCTTTAATACTATGGCCGCCAAAGCATCGGTGAAGGATGTGGCACGGGCACATGGTCTCCAGGAGATCGGCGACCGCATCAGCCGCTTTATTCCAACAGGGCCTCATGTCACCCTCCAGGGATCACTGGAGAGCGTCAAAGACCTGCAAGACCTCTATGAGACCAATCCACAAGCCAGGACCATCCTGGACCAGGCACTGCAATTGGAAGGATGCGTCCGCTCTACGGGAGTGCATCCAGCCGGGGTTGTCATTGGCGACGCCCCACTCGAAAACTATGTGCCGATGCGCGCCAAGGATTATAAGGACCCCGCAGCCGGACGCGAAACACAATATGAGCAAATCCATCTTGAAGAACTGGGCTTAATCAAATTCGACTTCCTGGGACTCGCCAACCTGACGATCCTGGACAATACGATCCAGTTCGTAAAAGCTGGGCGAGGCGAGGACATCATCCTCGACCAGATCCCGCTCGCAGAGGTTCCCGGAAATGAAACCCAAAATAGCAAGTTCCGCAAAGCGTTTGAACTCCTGGCCGCTGGAGAAACGACTGGTATCTTCCAGTTGGAAGGAGCGAAGATGCGCGAGTATATCAAACAACTCGCGCCCAACCGCATCGAGGATATCATGGCAATGGTGGCCTTATACCGTCCAGGCCCGATGGACTCGATCCCAGAGTTTATCGACGCCAAACACGGGAAGAAAAAGGTGACCTACCTCGATTCGCGCCTATCCCAGTGGCTGGACGAGTCCTATGGGATCATCGTCTACCAGGACCAGGTACTCTTCATCGCGGTCAACATCGCCGGCTTCTCCTGGGGCAAGGCCCACAAGTTCCGCAAAGCCCTCAGTAAGAAAAAAGTCGAGGAGGTCGCGGGCTTCCGGCAATCCTTCATCGAGGGCTGCATCCACAACGGCGTGGCCCCCCAGGCCGCCGAGCAACTTTTTACGCTGATTGAGCCTTTCGGTGGCTACGGCTTCAACAAGCCGCATGCCGCCAGCTACGCGGTGGTGGCCTTCTACTGTGCGTATCTCAAGGCGAACTACACCGCAGAGTTCATGGCCGCGACCATGACCGCCGTGGCCGACAATGCCCTCAAGATCGCTAACGCTGTCGCCGAGTGCAAACGCATGGGGGTCGAGGTCTATGGCCCCGATGTCAACGCCTCGCACCAGGGCTTCACCGTCGAGCAAGGCGGCGTGCGCTTCGGTCTGCTGGCCATTAAAGGCATCGGCGAGGGTCCCATTCAAGAGATCTTGCGCGCCCGCGCCTCTGGGCCGTTCACCTCCCTGGCTGACTTCTGCACGCGCGTTGATCCCAAAGCCGTGGGCAAAGGGGCCATCGAAACCCTCATCAAAGCTGGCGCCCTTGACTGCCTTGCGCCTTGTCCCGGCCAGCGTCACGTCTTGCTGCAATCCGTTGAAAGCGCGATGCGCTTTGGAAAGTCTGAGCGGCAGGCACAACAGAGTGGTTTGCTCAGCCTCTTTGATCTTGATATGGGGAGTGAGAGCAATGCATTCGCGTTTCAACTCGATAGCAAAGCGAAAGATATACCGAGAAACGAGCTTCTGAAGTGGGAGTACGAATTGCTCGGTGTCTATTTTTCACCGCATCCGCTCTCGTACCTCTATGAGCTATACAAGGATCAGACGACCTATACCACCTCCGCGATCTCCGCAGAGATAGACAAAGAGCCGGTGAAAATTCTCGGAGCATTGAAAGATGTGCGCCGAATCACCACCAAAAAGGGGGATACCATGTGCGTCGCCCAACTAGAGGATATGTACGGACGAATTGGTATCACCGCTTTCCCCAGGCTTTTTGAGTCCTCTCAGCATATGTGGGTAGAAGGACAGGTGGTCATTGTCCGAGGGAATGTCCAGGTAAGAAATGACGAGCCAGGAATTATCTGCGAGGCCCTCGAAGCCATTGAGGAAGCCGAGGCAGAAATCAACCGAAAACAGTATCATGTTACCATCGTGTTCTACACCAAAGGAAGCGATGAACGGGGCATCTCCGATGACTGTATTGCCATCCAGGACCTCTACAACGCTGTACGCAGGCATCCTGGGCGCGATACCTACACGCTCGTGATAGAGAATGACGAATGGCGTGTGGAACTCGCACCAGGAACACCTGCAACGCTCTCCTACTGCCCAGAGCTTCTTGTTGCGCTAAAGAGAATCAAAAACATTCAGGTCCAGGCAGCAGAGGTTGAACGTGTTCTTGTCAGTGGCTGATCAGTTTCGCCAGGACCGCTTTGGCATACAGGGAAGAGGAAAGTGGGAGACTTTCTCGGCGAAAACGTGCGCTGGGAAGAGCCAACAGGGGGTATGAGTGAGTATCATAGTAAGTAGGGCCTGGCACTCCCACAATACAAATGCGTGTTTGGCAAGGTGTGGCAGGTCGGAAGCATTGGCAGTGCATCAACACGTTTTCCCTCTGTGTTTGTGTCCTTACCAATGTACTCTCGTTAGCCGTCCTTATCTGTGTTACCTGTAATTCAACGCAATAGAGCAATCAGAGAAAATCCTTCAGAGACGTTTACAGGGAACAGGAGGTTTTATGAGTGATCAGCTTATCACCGATATCCCAGTCGTGCAGCGTAACAAGGCTCTTACAGCCAAACCGGAGGCTATTTTTTTCGACGACGAACGACACCATTTTAAAGCCATCCAAGGATTAGATATCGACAGGGCCGCAGAGGGCTTTACCAGCCCGCTTTCCGTAATCCTCCAGGTTACCAGACGATGCAATTTTAACTGTTCTTTCTGTAGCGAAATCGTTCAGATGCCTGACCCAACGCTTGAAGAGCTTGACCTGATGCGGCAACATCTGCAAGGGGTGCAACGCGTATTCTTATCGGGTGGGGAACCATTGTTACGGAAAGATTTTGTCGAGATCGCGGAGATGTTTTCACAGAACTTTATCGTGGGCCTGCCCACCAATGCTACCGCAGGCAAAGCGCTCGCCCAGAGGCTGGTCGGCAAGATTGCTTTTGTGAATATTGGGTTAGAAGGTCCTAGAGCGATTACTAACCGGGAGCGTGGCGACTATAATATGATCATGAAAGGCGTCTACGCCTTTCGCGATGCCGGGCTTCCGTTATCCTTCTCAGCAGTGATGTACCGCTCCACTCTGGAGGGACTGCCTTTTCTCTATCAAATCGCGGACGTGTTGCAAGCGGGAAAAGTCAAACTCATTATGCCCATTAGAAAAGGCAATGGGTTATACCTGAAGGACGAGGAATTCCTCGCGGAGCCAGAATATGAGGGAGTATTTCAGCAGCTCCTCGACCTGCGTCAGAAGTTTGCGTGGACGCCCTCCTTGCGCATGACCACCTGGACCCCACAGAACGAGGGATACTCTTTGTTGGTCTATCCAACGGGACAAACCTACGCCTGGCCGGTCTATGATGCGGAGGACAAAGTGGAGTATGTGGGGGATCTCAAAGAGGAGACCATTCAGCAGATCTGGCAAAACTACCGTTTTAAACGCAATCATTTGACCAAATACCTGGGGCAGAGTATCCGAACTGCCCAGTAGATTTTACGTTTTCAGAGGCGGCCAGCTTTGGGGGTCGATCATCCGTGCTTCCCAGAGCTGGCGTAGCTTTTGGTGCGCCGATAACAAGAAAGAGAGAGGTGGAGGCTGAAAGATGAAAATCTACGAGAATACACTGCCAATGACGGAAGGAGTACCGCTTATTATTGGCTTTGATGTGGAGTGGACGAAAAACTACCAAATGAAGAACGCCAATAAAGCCTTTTGTTTTTCGCTGGTCGCAGTGCAGGCAAGAGTGCCGTGCAACGTGAACACTCTGGAACAGAGCTTAGCGTTTGGTTTTGTGCTCGGCTATGCAGAAGCCGAAGAGGAATGTCAGCGCGTGTGTCTGGAAGCCAATCGCCGCGTCAGTCAGATTCTCTCAGCCAACAATATTGTCGTTGGTCACCAGTTTTCCAGTGATGTCAGTGTGCTTCTCGCGTGTAGTCAAGAGAAACTTCCTGCCATTGAGATGCTGCAACAGGCATGGCGAATCAGGCAGCACCACAGGGAAGAAACGATTGTTGGTGTCTTTGACACCAGATATGATCTTCCTACGTCCAAAGAGGCGGCGAGTAATAAATTGGTGAACGTTTGCCCTGTATGGAATCTGGTAGTAACACAACCCGAAATCAAGGGATCAATGACCAAAATGCAGCGCGAATTCTACCAGAAACAGACGCCGCTGATTTTAGAGCAAATCGCCGTGCTGAATCTGCGCCATAGTCTTTCGTCTATCCTTCTTTACCTCTTCTCTCAGTATGGTCGTCCCGTCAATCCAATCAACATTAATACCATCCTGTCCCGAAATCTTTATGAATATTTTGCTTACATTCGCTCAGAACGTTTCGCTGCATTGGTGATGGAAGGTATACCAGATGCTCCCTCCCTCAGCAATCCCATACCAGCTCTTATGAAGTAAGCACGGAGAGCAAACAGTCTAGTAGGAGGCGGATACACGAGGGGGATAACGGTTGATCCAACCACTCTGTGAGCATTGAAGCGGCCCAGGTGGCATGTGCGAACGCCTGGCCGCAGCAGAAAAGGAGCTGCACTATGACTATGCAATTCGGCGTGATGCTTCCACAAGGATGGCGGATGGATCTCCATGCGATCCCTGATCCCGTTGAAGCCTATGAGGCCATGATACGTACTGCCCAAGAGGCTGAGTCACTCGGTTTCGCTTCGGTCTGGCTCTATGATCACTTCCATACGGTTCCTACCCCTTCGCAGGAAATCACCTTTGAATGCTGGGCGAGCCTAGCAGCGATTGCTCGTGATACCAGGTATATACGGATTGGGCCGATGGTCACCTGCAATAGCTATCGCCAGCCAGCCCTATTGGCAAAAATGGCGAGTACTCTGGATGTGATCAGTCATGGCCGGCTCACTCTGGGCATCGGGGCAGGCTGGCATGAGCAGGAATATTGGGCATATGGCTATGAGTATCCAGATGCGCCGGAGCGCCTGCGGCAACTCCACGAAGCTGTTCAGATCATTCTTGCCATGTGGAAAGAGCAAGAGGTCGTTTTTGAGGGCAAGTATTACCAGATCCGTGGTGCTATTAATCAGCCAAAGGGCGTACAGCAGCCGCATATTCCTCTCCTCATCGGTGGCAGTGGCGAGCAGGTGACGCTCAAACTCGTCGCACAATATGCAGATGTGTGCAACGTGAGCGGGGACATCACCAAGATCCAACGAAAATTAGCAATATTGAAGCATCATTGTGAACGAGTGAGTCGCGACTATAACAGCATCAAACGCACGGCGATAGTTGACACCTGTGCCATCGCACCAACAGAAGAAGCCGCCATCGCCAAATTGACGCCTCATCAACAACGACAAATCGAGTCATTGCGCTCCCGCCTGCTCATTGGCCCCCCCGCAATGATCCGACAACGTTTGGCCGTGTACGAGGAGGCAGGTATCCAGGAACTGATCCTCTGGTTCCCTGACGCTACGAACCCGGAGGTGTTGCGTCTGTTCGCAGAAGGGTGTATGCAGTGAAAGCCGCAAAAGGCGATAAAATTATCCGCTCACAACTCCTCAAGGAAGGTGCATCATGGAAAAACACGGTCTTCTGATCGCTGGGGTTGGACTACCCGGCATCGGAAAATCGACCTTGCTCAGAGCACTTGCAGAGATGCATGGGTGGCAGCGACTAGCCGAACCAGAAGAACCACATTGGCCTGCGTCAGCACGCGATCACAAGCTTTCAGGGGTGTTCACTGCCCTCACCTGGTTCCGGGCGATGCGGGTCGCGAATCTGTATGCGGCTGACCGTTTGCGACAACAAGGACAGATTGGACTAATCGACTGCTACTACGACAAGCTCATGACGTATTATATTGAGGCCCCTCAGATGGAATGGCTGATAGAGCGTTCCGATCCGTATTTTGATCTCGTGAAGCACATGGCATTGGTTGACAACAGAAGCTTGCCAAATGCCGATATCATCATCCTTTTTACTGCAACCTTTGCTTCCTGGGAGCAATGCATCCTCTCACGGAAACGTCAACTCGATGTCGAGCGAGTATTCCCTGGCGCCTTTCCCTTTCAAGATCATCTCCTGCGAGCTGCTCAACTGGAGAGCGAGAGCAGCGGCAGCCGTTTCCTAATCTTTGAAAATCAGTTCGGATCTATCGAACACTCGGTCAAACAACTCGATGCATTACTAGCAACCGTCCTCTCATAAGTGTTTTTTGGGGTTAACCTCTATTAGAAGACGGAAGGTGAGGAACAGGCTTGTGAGACCTTCAATTCTCATTGCAGAGCGAGAAGGAGGAAATATCACTCGCATTCTCCGTAATTTGGAACAGACCCAAACTTTTGTTGCATCCACGAGTGACGCTGCTGTGCAGATTGCCTTACAGGAGATGCCCAGCCTTATCATTCTTGATAGGATGCTCCCTAACATGGATACGTATCAAGTTATTCAGCAGATACGTGCTCATCCAAAAAGCATACACATACCTCTCATTGTGGTGAGTCCTAAAGCTTCACTTACGGACGAAATATATGCTTACGAATTAGGGGTAGATAGCTACCTCGTCAGTTCTTGTCCTGATCAACTGCTTGCTCTTGTACGCAGACACCTGCGCCGTATCGAGCAAAGTACTCTGTCTCCTCTGACACGGCTTCCCAGTGGCGTACAGCTCGAACATGCTCTTGATTACAAGCTCCAGGGATTGGCCCCCTGGAGTCTTCTCTACCTTGATCTTGATAATTTTAAGGCGTTTAATGATACCTACGGCTTTCTGATTGGCAACGACATGATTATATTGGTTGGCACCATTTGCTGGCATGTCGTCCATGAGTTTGGTAATAGTGACGACCTCGTTGGGCACGTTGGTGGCGATGATTTCGTCATTGTGACCACTCCAGATCGCGAATCATTCCTCTGCACCCAGATTGTAGAGCGCTTCAGTACAGAGAGTGCATTTCTCTATTGTCAAGAAGATCTGGTTAATGGCTCCATCAACGGTGTTGATCGTAAAGGACGTTCCTGTCGGTTCCCTTTGATTTCTTTATCTATTGGCGTAGTCAGTTGCCGTTCATGTACAAGTGATGAGGTTGGGGCACTCGCTGCGGAGGCAAAACATCATGCCAAATATCTCTCTAAACTTCTCCTCACAGATCCTTTTGCGCAAAAATCTTTATAACTGTCAGAGGAACAAATGTTTCCTTGACACCTTTTATCAATCATAGTATGATCGCGCCAATAAGCGGCCATTGGATTGATTCCTCCAATATTCGGAAGGGAGCTGAGGTAGATGAACACGTCCTATTCATTTCCTTGCCTTCTCCTCAGCGGGATGCCTTGTACAGGGAAGGATACGCTCTCATGGCAATTAACCAAGCGCGATCCTGTTTTTGCTCTCTTGAGAAAACACCGCGCTGTCCCGGCATCAGCATTACACAACCAGGAACAGACCTACATTAACGTTTCGCCCCAAACATTCCAGGCTCTTATTGAAAGCAACAGCTTTATCCAATACCATGGTCGCTATGGGAAAATATACGGGGTTTCACGAGAGGAATATACGACGCTTGTTCACGCCAAGCAAATTCCCATTATCCACGTCGGGAAGTACGAGAACCTTTGCCCCCTTCGCCAAGGGGGATTACAAGAGGGATTAAGCGTGCTTTTATGGACGAACCGCGACATTGTTCAGACGCGCCTGCGTGAACGGCATCAACATCGAACCGATGGCGTGGAAGAGCGTTTGATAGCGTATGATCAGGAAGTGACTCAACTCAAGCACATACTGACTCAACACATAGGGTACGTATTTTTGCACTGACCTCTTGCGGGTAAAACCTTGAAAACAGGCTGAAAATCCAGTACGCTAAGAGTGACCCATCCTGTTTAATGAGGTAACAGGCATGCCCAAAAGCAGGCGCCAGCGCCGAGAGCGTACCCATGACTGGCAGCAGATTCAGCAATACACATTATGGCCGGAACAGAAGGCATATGAACTACTGCGCCCCGTCGTGCTTTTTGGAGAGACGGCTGCTGAGCGAGCGAAGGAAACCGGGGCCAGTGAACGGACGCTGCATCATAAAGCAGATCGGTTTGACCAGGAAGGCATGGCAAGTCTGTTTTACAAAGACAGTACCCCATCTCCAGATAAATCACGCAGCTTGCCGCCGGATATGCGCCAACTCATCGTTGATCTGAAGGCTGAATACCCAGATTTTCGCCCCAACGAGATTGCGACCATCTGTTTTCTGCACTTTGGTCGCAGGCCCTCGCCTCACACCGTTCAACGAGTGCTTGCCGATGGACCAAAGCCCTCGATCACTGGGCGGCGCTACCCACCTTACGCGGCAATCCCGGATGGCTATGAGCGGCGGCGGGCCATTGTGGATCTGCACGCGGAAGGTTGGTCGATCACCACCATCGCCGCCTATCTGCAAACGCCACGTCACCGGGTCTATGAAGTGTTGAAGCGATGGGCCACTGAGGGACACGCGGGTCTGGAGGACAAATCCAGAGCTCCGCGCAATCCTGTCCGCAAAGTGACGATCCGCGAGATCAACGAGGTCAAAAAGCACGCCAGCAATCCCGATATTGGCGCCTATCGCGTGATGGCGGCCCTGGAACAGATCGGCATCAAACTCTCGCGGGCAACCTGTGGGAGATTGCTCGCGCTCAATCGCCAGCTTTACGGCATGGAGGTGCCCAAAGGTGGTGCGTCTCGCCAGAAGAAGGAGATGCCGTACAAGGCACATTTCAGGCATGAGTGGTGGTCGGTTGATGTGCGCTACATCGAAGAGCATCGGCTTCCCGATGTGAAAGGGCCAGTCTATCTGATCAGTATTCTTGAAAACTACAGCAGAGCAGTGCTGGCAAGCAAAATCTCGCCCACCCAGAATCAATGGGATTACCTGGAGGTGCTTTTTGCCGCCTTCTCGACCGCAGGAGTCCCCAAAGGCATTGTGAGCGATGGCGGTGGCATCTTTTACTGCAAACAGGCGATGGATGTGTATGCAGCGCTGGGGATTCGCAAAGAACGCATCCACAAGCGGCAAGCCTGGGAAAATTATGTCGAGACGAAATCTGACCCAATTCCTGAGGAAGCGGCTTCTAGAACGGTACGCACGTTGTAAGCATACTCACAACGTGCGTACTCTACGCAGTAACATTTCCGCCTTTTAAGCAGTGTTTGATCTCGCCTGATCACCTTCTTCTTGAAGGGCTAATAATTCTGCGTCGGATGGTTTTTCCACTTGTGATCCATGTCTCACAAAGAGATCGCCAGGCATGAGAGGTGGTTTCCTTTCGCGGTTCATCTGTTCCTTCACACGATATGGCAGCTTTTTGGGGTCACGTATCACTTCCAGTTTCCCAACACAACCAACTCGGCACTCGACAGTTTCATACTTCACCTCAACAGAAGGCTCTATGTATCGAGCAAGTATTTGTTCGATGCGGTTCTGCGTAATCTTTACGTCAGGCGGGCCAAAATACTGATGGGTTGTATCGTGAAACCCGACAATGAGCCATCGTCGCCCACTTGCCTTTGTGTCGGCAAGGCTCAATATATCTTTGACAAATTCGGCTTTCTGGTCCATCGTATCTAAACTAAGTTGACGTTTGAAATCTACACTCGTGGTTTCCCACTCAGCAACAAGATCATCAATAAACCTTGACTCTAGAGTGAAGCCTCGCCGGGTTTCCCAAACAAGGCCACGATAGGTTGCTGAGAGCTGCATTCCTCCAATGTAGAAAAAGCCACCAATATATCCCCATTGCTCCAAATCTTTTGCCACAGCCCACAGAAATTGTTCATCATTCGTCCACCCCAATTCGGAGACCAAATTTTCATGAGGAATTTCTTCCAGCCACGCATGGTCCGAAGTACTCTGCGGGCTCAACCGATTGACAACTCGTAGCATTTGCTGATGCTCTGTATCAAGATTGTCTTGACAAATCTTCCACCATGATGATGCTGGATCAGCCGCATGTGCTCGGCCATCCCTGGTTACTTTCCAAAATGGAGTTGCTTCAACCAGTTCCATTTTTTTTAATTGGCTGACTGCATTCCACATTGCGGTGTATTGCGTTGTTTCGCTAAAATCTTGTTGACTAGCAATACCTTCGCCATATAGATAGCGCGCGAAAAACCATTCCTCAATGCCAATACTTCGGGCTGTAGAGGTTTCACGGCTTGCCCCGATCAGTTTGTTGAGTAAAATATCGCACCAGTTTACAAAATCCATACTTGCCCCTTTTCTTTTCATCGCTGTTTGTGAAGTTGTCCGTAAACTACCTCTAGCTGGCGTCTCAATTCGCGAATTTCCGCCTCTTGCTCTTTAGCACGCTTGCGTAACGCCGCAATCATGGCATCTTTGGACGCATCAGAAGCTTGTTCTCTGAGGGGAACCTTCACCTGTATTTTCGGCGCGTGCTGTGCACGCAAGTGGATAATACGCATTTTGATATCCGGGTTCGCGTAGAGCCAAGCTGTTGAGATCCCAGCGGTTTCAGCGACCGCCTTGAAATTAACGGGGCGCTGCTCTTTCAGCAGGTGAGCAATGGCGTCTTCGGCTCGGCGTGCGGTTTCTACGGCTTTCTCCTGCGCGTGCATGCGCAGGCCAAGGGTGTTGCGTTCCCAGGATCGTGTCATTGCTTCTCTTCCTCGCTCTCAGCTCTCGAAAGTGCCGCAATGAGTGGGATGAGAGCAGCCACCATCTGCTCGCTTTTTTCCCGCAGTCGAACATAGCCATGGGCATCCAGCAACGGAATCTGCGTTTGCTCCTCCTGCAAGCGCTGTTTGAGCAGGAACAGCGCTTGCTCGTCAACGGTGGCCCCGCATACGTCCAGCAGCGTTTCTGTCACTTCCATAGACTCCAAGCCCAGATAGTGTTCGACGAGCTGGGTGTAGTGGTTACTCTTGTGGTCGATCATCAGATACCTCCAGAGCGGCAATGCGCATCTTCATTTCGGCCATTGCCCGTTCCAGATGTCGGGCGGCCAGCATCAGTCCAGCGGTCTGCGCTTCTTCCAGGCCACATTCGGCTTCGGCCAGGTCTGTACGAAGCTGTGCGAGGACATCATCGACGCACAAGGAGCCGTCCATCTCGGTCGCTTCCAGGCTTTTGATCCGCAGGGTAAGCGTAGCGATGATCCGATCTTGCTGGTCGACCACGAACTGGTTTCCTTTTGCAGTGGCATGCTGCTTCAAGCGGATCGCCCGATCGTAGAACGACTTGAGGGCAGGCAGATCGTCAGTCGAGGTCAGCCACATAGAGCAGGTCAGGCACTTGTTGGCGTGGTTGCAGTCACCCAGAACCAGGAGTCGACCACACCCACCAATCGGCAACGTTTGCCCGCGGATGCCTTTGCGTACCAGTTGAGCGTCAGGATCATTCGCCTCTGGATCACCCTTGATGGTGCGTCCCTGGTAATCGACGGTTTTCCGCGTGCGTTGAACCCGCTCCAGTTCTTGGCGGAGCTTCTCAGCTCGCACACGGGCATACGTTTGGGTCATACGGGTGCTGTCGTGCCCAAACAAACGACTGATGACTTCAAGGGGAACATCTTCATTGATGAGGCGCATCCCGACCGTATGTTTCCTTCACTTGTTTTTTCAACAGAGAAATGGCTCCTTTGCGTGTGCAAAGGAGCTTGTTGAAAGTATGCGCTAGTAGCATGTATCCGACATACATATCTGGGACAGGCATAAGTCGAAGGAAACGCTTCACAGCCCTCCAAGGAATTTCAGAACGAGAGCGTTGAATTCCTCTGGCTTCTCCATGTTCGGCATATGATGGGCCTCGGCAATTGTCACCCGACTGGCCCCCACAATATCTCGTTCAAGTTTGTCGGCATCTTTGAAAAGTCGGGGATCGTCCTCAGCGCCCATCACGATCAGCGTCGGCACCTGAATTTCGGTGAGCCTTTCATACGCTGGAGGTTCGAGATCCTGCTTGGGAGCGGGGTCAAGAACCCAGACAAACGAGTATTCCGATAAATTGTGGCGCACCCGCTCTCGCGCTGCGGGATAATTTGGGGAAGGAACCAGCGTTGGATCTTGCATCAGGGCATCAACCATCGCAGGACGATTTCGCTCTTTGCTGGCTTGTACGAAGGCCGCCCAGCGTGATCGCAGAAGCTCTAGCTGTGCTTGTGTGTAGAGTAATTCGATGGGAAAGCCGGGGACGGGCGAGCCGACCAAGATGAGTGCATCCACCATGCCGGGACGCTCAAGGGTGAAGTCAATGGCGATGACTCCCCCTAGAGATAGACCGAGGAGATAGGTCTTTTCAACGCCTAAAGCGTTCAGTAAATCGTAGAGATCCTGTCTGTCGGCATAGGGTACCGGAGGGAGTCCTGATTTGCCAAAGCCGCGTACATCATAGCGGATCACGCGGTAGTATTTGGCAAAAGCGTGGAACTGATCATCCCACATCCTCCTGTCCATGTATCCACCGTGAATGAGCACCAGAGGATGGCCTTCACCGAGCGTTTCATAATACAACTGCGTACCATTGACTGGAACTGTACCGGTTTCGGGTTGGGTTGACCTGGTCATCGTGTGCTTCTCCTTCTGCAATCAACGGAGACTCAAGATGTTTACCATGCTCAAGCATACCCGAAGGTGCGCGAAAATACACCGGTCGTTTAGACGATGCGCGGCGATTGACAAATGTGGTATGGTAAGAGAAAGAAGAGAGCGGTGGCGACGCTTGCAGTTGCCACCGCTCTGATGCGTTGATGGTTAGCATGAAGATCAACCACCTACATTTTTCCTCGCCTGGCCAGAGGAAGTCTGCTGCAATGGTTTGAGTCGCACCGAAGCCTCTTCTGCACATAACTGCCCTTCGAGGAGTTGGTCATTCAGAGCAAGATAGCGTTCATGCAGCTCGGCATACTGCTGTTCAACAAGAAGGAGTTGGTTCACGAGTTCTTCTCTACTCCACTTCAGATAACGTTGTCGGACACGGGTTTGATCGCGGTCTCCCTTGATTATGAGCCTTGTGTTTTCTTGCCTTTTTGCAGACGGTTGCTTTGTTGGTTTACCAGTGGTGCGATAGCGCTTGTAGTAAGCATATGCTTCTTCATTTTCTAGGATAGCGGTATGGGCGATCCCCTGGCCTGTCGGGTCCTGTTGCTTGGCCGTCGCCACAATGGTGTTGAGCGAGATCCGTATTGTGCTGTCTTGCTTGCGCTGCTCTATCAGGGTATCCACAGCCTGCTTAACCAATTCAACCGTTCGCCTCCGCTTTGGTTCATAGACGGCTTCATTCAGCCAGGTCGGAATCTGGCGCTTCAGGGGTTTTCGTGTTGATTGCAAATTGCACCTCCGGTTCCCGTTGCTCGTCTTCGCGACACAACTCAATCATCCGCATTTCTTGCAACTCGGCGTCACATTGTTTGAGTTTTTTCTCAAGCTGAATCGCTTCCAGGGTCAGCCCTTTCTTTCGGGCCTTCTCAATATGGATGAGGGTGACTTGCTTGAATTCTTCTACTTCCTCTCGTTGAGCAGGGTCAGGGGCTTTTGCTGCACATCCAATGCACGCAAAGAAGATGGGACATTCTCCGCTCATGAGACATCTGCCTCCACGGACGCGAGCCAGTGTGCCGTGCGTTTGCTGCGCTTCAAGGATCATGTGCCGGATCTCTTCTGGGCTGCGAAGGATGAGCTCTTCCACATCGATATAGCTGCTAATTTGATTCATCAGTCCGTGGCTTCGTTCGGCAATCAGGCGCGGATTGGGCCGACCGTAATATTTCGTCACCACAAAGTTTTTCTGATTCAAGATGGCTGCGACAATATCGACCGGCTCTTTCGCAATATTAAGTGCCCACGTCGCAAACCCATGCCTGAGCAAGTGAGGAAGAATGGTCACTCGGCGCCCCTCCACCGTTTGGAACACGAGTCCATGCAGCAGAAAGCGCAGGCAGACACGCATATCCTGTGCGTCTAAACACCGATGTTGAAACTGAAACAGGTAGCGGTCTGGCTTGAAGCGATGGGCATCATATCCTCGGGGGCGAACGATGGGCAAGTCCCCGCCAGTTTTGGGATCAATGCCGTAATGTTCACACAGCATGAATTTAATCAAGGAGAGAAGCCGCAGATGCTCGTCGTCGAAGTAATAGGGTTTGGGCGTACGATGGCCCTTTGGCACGGCACGCACTTCCCAATGCACTGTCGGAGTTTGATCCTGGGCATCTGGCGCTGGCGGCAAGACAATCGGCACGATACATTCAGAAGAAGCCCGGACCTGCAGTAATTCCGCGATTCTCATCCCGTTGGCGGTGAGAATGTGAAGCCCAACCATGCCAAAGGTTGCGGCAACGTAGAACGATTCGAGAGGAATCAAGATTTTGCCTGTTTTCTCACGCGCATGACGGATGATCTGCCAATCGCCAGTCTGTATGGGAGGGATCAGTATCCCTGACGTTTGCGCCTGAAATGGAATGGCCATCTCACGTTCGTCGTCTGTGTACCCTTGCGTTCGTAACCAGGTCTGCTTCGCCTCTTTTTCTTCTTGAGATCCCCAGCTCGTAATATCTCCCAGGACATCACGTTCAAGGAGCTCAAGAAACCAGAGTCCAACAACGGGACTGGTCCCATCTATCGCTTCAGCTCGGACAAACTCCAGTTGGTAAGTATTCTTCTCATCTGAATAGGTCCCCTTTCCACTTTTGGCATACCACTTCATGGTGTAGGAGAACTGTTCGGGGTGATGTAGCACGAACGTCCGACGGTCCCAAAGGCGAAAAATCAGGCGTTCTGAGGCTTCACGTTTGAGCCGCCCATTGCTCCCTTCCCGCAACGCAAATTCGAGAGGAAGGTGTGCGTGTCCGCTTTCCACCATGGTGATCGCACGCTGATAGGCTTTGCGAAGACGGAGCAGAAGATTGTAGCGTAAGTGAGCCTGTGAGCGAAGATCCATCCAAAAAGGCATGAGTGCGTCTGTCTCCGCTTTGCGTTTTTCTTGCTGTTCTGTCACCACCTGCTTCCAGTCAGTCAGTTGGGCCAATTCTTTCGGATCAGTTGGAGGAAGGAAGACATATGGACGATACTGCGTCTGCTGTTCTCCTGGCAGGCTCGTCAGCCAGCGTTTGAGGTGTCGGCTTCCTACAGAATATTGTTTCCACACGGTCCACCTTCCGTAGGGGGTGTGCTCCTCAAGAATATGCTTGTTGAGATAGAGCGTGAGGTGTTTATCCACCTCCCAGTTGTCCATCGTCTGTAAACCAAGGGCAGGAAACAGATCACTGAAACCTCGGTGCAACACGGTCATGGTATTCAGAACTGAACGGTATCGCAGATTGTTCCGGCAAATCACAGCGACGAGTAATACCAGATGATTAGCCCAAGGATGCCCTACGACGTTTCGCTTCAGATAATACACAATGTTTTCTAGCCCTTGTGGCATTTCCATATCTGCTGGTCGGAGTGGATCTCCCCAGGTCTTCGGAGCACAGAGCACAAGAGGGGCACAGTGGCCGACGAGATCCTGCCAGGGATCACTCGGTGGTGATGACGTCATTCGTGTATCCTCCTGTGCCGATCAGAAATGCATAGAGGGTTGCGCTGGCCTGCGATGGCCCTTTTTCCTGAGCAGGTGTCTGTTGTTCTGGCAAGGCAGGTCGAGATAACCGTTGTTTGGCCACATGATGATACGCTTCTTGCGTCCGTTGCCTGTTCGTACTGCGCAGTTTCTTGAAGATACCATTCTGGACGGTGGCGTGTTTCGTTGGCTGAAAGAAGTGATTGTAGGCAGCCATGACTTTCTCGCCTGACCGCCACTTCATGTACGCAATCAGCTCTTCGGTACCTTGCTCGACTGTCGATTTGCCCTTTCTCGCTTGCTCGTGGATCAGGGAAATCGCTTGATTCACATACCAATGGCGTGCTTGATGCGGGTCAGCATCAATGCCTGCCGCCGTACAGGCCGGCTTCCAGTAGTGAGTACGGAAAGAGTCTACGGTCCAGGGAGTGCCTCGCCTACTCAAAAACAGAGGGACAGCGTCCAGATCGATTTGATGCTGTTCAGCTAATCTTAGATACATATCTAAGGTGCGATGATGCGGATCGACAGTGGCCCGTTCTGTATTGAAGTAACGCGTCAGCAGTTTGACGGTTTGCTGTGAAAACCGCACAAACTTGGCTCGGCGACGGCGTGAGCCTTTGTTGCGCGCCCAAGCGGTATCCTTCAAAGAGCGCCTGTTCCAATCCCCCAGGGTCAAGGCCATGATTTCGGACACGCGTGCCCCTGTTTCAAAGAGTAAACTGACCACACATTCTTCTCGCAACCCCCACTCTTTCCCTTGTGCTTTGAGCTTGCGACCTCCATTGAGAATCTTCTGCGGAAGCTCTGTGTCGGTCACCACCTGGGGTATCCACTTGTCGTCCTTGAGGAGAAAGTAGCTGTCTGTGAGCCTCCCAGACCTTTGTGGCTCATCAACGCCGCTAATGTCCGGCATCTTGGGGCGAGGGGGCAGATCACCGTCTCGAACAAGTTGCTCGCGTGCTTCTTTCACAGGTTCAGTAAACGAACCAATCAGGGGATTGTCGTAGGTGTAATAGCCGTGTGCTCTAGCGATCCGATAGAAGAGTTTCAGCCCAGCGAGCAGAATGCGTACCGCATTGACGGTGTCCTCTGTCGTTGCTAGCCATTCGCCGCCTTGCGGGTGGGTCCTCACTCGGCACTGGAGTTTGTTTACCAAGTACTCACGCAACATATCGCGGAGAACTTCTGGAGGATCTGTCCATTGGTGGTTCGCTTTGGTCTGCCAGAGATCGGTGTCGAGCCAGCTAAACCACGGCAGAATACCAGACAAGTATTTCTTTACCGATGACGGAGCTAAACGGTTCCCGGCTTCTTTTGCAAAGACGATGAGTGGCAGGTGCAGTTCTCCCTGGCAATTAAACACGAGGTAGGGGTATCCATGTGTTGCAGCAGGCCGAGCACAGTAGTGATACGATATCATGCAAGCATCTCCTCATCTTCCAACTTCCACTTTTAGCCCCACTGAAACGGGAAAAGTACCCATTTTCAGGAGGATATGATAGCACTCACTAGTAGTCGATAAAGAGACTGTACTCCTGTCAGCGTGTAAATTCAACAAACGAGGCCATTAGTACTATCATGAGAACTGATAGCCGAAACTGATGGGATTGAAATCGCCAAACCGTTCCATTCCGATCCCGAATATCCTGTTCAATCGCCCATTTGTTAATGACTCTGGCAAAATTACTTTGCTGGAAAGGTTGTTGTGGATCACGAGGACGTGGAAACAGATAGGGCCAATCAGCGCCGAACCGACTGCGAATCTCCTGTTGTTGGGCTTGAATGGTAGCCACCACCTGTTGATCTACCAAAGGAATGACATGTTCCTTTTTGGATTTCCACTGGTACAATCGCAGATACCATTCATGCTTGTCATCGCAAATGAGGCAGGAAGGCGCGAGAGTGCATAACTCGCTGATTCTCAGACCACATTCGAGAAAAATCACCACCATGCGCAGAACCGTGGTTGGTAAGGCATCCAGGTGGCGGCGCAACTGCTCAAGGATCTCTTCTGGAATGTCGCGAGGAAGCGCCCGCTCCCATTTCGGGAAGTCTGCTTCTAGAATGAGGACTTCTTTGCTGACGTGGGGGAGTTGCAGATGGTGCGCACACACTTTGAAGACGGTACGAAGCGTTATGAGCATTCTTCCTCGGTATTGCTCAGGGTAATGTTGCTCACAGAGCCAGCCCATGAAATCAATGACGAGGGATCGATCAATCACACCAGCCTGCTGCAACTCCTGGCGTGTTGCCAGATAACATGCAAACACTTTACAGACCTGAAGCTTGGTGCAACAATCGCCGGGCGAGTGAAGCGCAATATTGTATCGCATGAACGCCTGAACGAGCCGCCGGAACCAAAGCGGTACAATATCGAGAAAACTGAGATACCGTGTTCCCACTGTCGGATTGACCATGATTCCCAGAGCCTTCATATCCCAGATCTCTTTTTCCGTTTCTGCACGATCATCGTAGGCACGGTAAACAATGGTATATATTTGGCGGAAGAGGCAGATCCTTCGGTCTTCTCCCCACATCTCCCGATATGTTTGGGAAGAGTGGAGCGCCTGCACCTTTCGGCGATGGTACAAATTGCGCTCGACCAGGTAGGAACGCAAGGAGATCTCCCACTGCTCTAAGCTTCTTTCGAGCAAAGAAAAAACCGTTGGCGCAACCATATTCAACCACTTGTTGATGTGGTTCACCTCGCTGACGCGGCCCTCATCACCCATTTCCTGTTGCCACTCACCACTCGTAAACTTGTACCAGAGCGCATATTTGAGTTCAATCCGAAGCTGGGGCGAAACACAGGTAAAGCGCAAAGAAAGAGGACGCTGGCGTTTGTTAGAAGCCTTTCGTGGGAAGGTCCACACATCGTGTGCCCAGAAATCGGTGAGATGAGCCTGGAGACGTTGTTGGCAGTGTTCCGACCAGACGACACCGCCAGCTACTGCGACCGTTTTCACGCTTGTCCTCGCTTTCCTTCAAGGACTGCCCGCAAGTCCTGTGCGGTGAGATGCACGTAGGTTGCTTGTGTTGTGCTGACACTGGCATGACCGAGCAAACGAGAGACCATTGCTAACGGAAGGTGATCATCTCGAATCCACATGGTAGCTCGCGAGTGGCGGTACATATGTGCAGTCACGTGGATTCCTGTTTTCTTTTCGATCCGCCGCAGCAGCGAGCGGACCGTCGCATACGTTAAAGGACGCCCAATCTCTCCCTCCCACAAATTGACAAACACGTAGTCCGGGAGAGCATCGACTTCTAACCCGCTGAGTTCATCAATGAGGTAATCGGTATACAATTGCATGAGAGATGGGGAAACTGGTACGCTGTAGCTCTCTCGCGTTTTAGCCCGCGCGCCGTTCGTGTTGTGTTGTCTGGGAACAATCTCAATTTCGTTATCTTCCGGTCGGATGTCCTCGTGATGAAGCCCAAGCGCTTGCCCGATTCGGATTCCCCCGTCAAACAGGAGTGAGAGGAGGAAACGATCTCTCTGGTGATGGCAAGCATCGAGTGTTTGCTGTATTTGTTCCTGTGTCAACGTCTTCACTCTATGCTGCTCGCGCTTGACTTTGATTACCCGCGATTGCACCGGTTTCATCTTCGCAATCCCGTACAGAAACGGCTTGTACCGGCGGTTCGGCATCATGAGAAAGCGATAGAGCGGAAGATCAGGAACAGTCTTCATCCGCATCTGAAAATCGTAGAAGCTATGGACAGCAGTCAACATCTGATCGATGGTTGCATCTGTCCTGGCGGCGGGCTTTTGCTCAAGGGACAACAGCACCGGGTTCTCTTGACGAAGCCAGCTCACAAATGCGGCCAAATGAGCGACGTCCACCTCTGTCCACTCCACGTGCTTTTCCCGCAGGAATTCCCAAAACAGCTTGAGATGGTGAGCACTACTACGGATCGCGTTTGGAGACCGACCAATATTCTCGCAGAAGGAAAGAAACGCGGCAATTGGCTCGACGATCAGGTAATCGTCATCAAGAACAACCCAGGAGACGTAATCCTGTTCAGGAAGACAAATCTTTTGTACTTTCATCAGCTCCACCCTTCCATCATCACTCATGGTATTGACGTCCTAGAAATACTCGCTTTATATTGTTCTACAACGAAGATCTTGTAAAAAGTAACATACGTTGGAGACGTTGTGAGTACACTCCTTTTGAGGGTCAGATTTGAGGCGCATTTCAATATTGTTCGGCGTATGGCCGACGCGAAATTCGCAGTGGCAACCTCCTGGGAACAGATGATTGCAACCCATCGTAAATGGATGGCCGACTACAATGCACAGCGCCACTGGGCGCATGAGAAGCGCGAGGATGGTTGTCACAGCCCAGCCGAAGTGATTGGGTGGCACAAAGGTACGATGTACCCGCAAGGGTTCCTCGACCGCATCCTGTTTGCCACCCGCTACACCCGCCAGCTTGACAAGCACGGCTTTGTGCGTTTTCAGAACTGGAAGTTCTACGGTGAGCGGGGCCTGGCGCATGAGCCGGTCACGGTCTGGGTCTACGAGGGGACGCTCAAGGTGGAGTACAAGGCCGTGACGCTTTCCAAGTACACGGTTGAACTGCAAGAGGACCGCAAGCACTTACGACAGGTGAGTAACCCCCGCCTGGCGGAGACCCCATTCCGCTCGCCGCAGTTGCTGCTGTTCGATGTTGGCCCCCACGAATGGTTGTTGTACTGGCGGGCTCCATCGTATGCGCCTGCGCGGAGCACTCGACGCCGGCCACAAGAGATCATTCAACTGCCCCTCTTTGATCTGCCCACTCAGGAAAAGGCTGTGGGAGCTGATGACACGAGAGGGGTGAAACAGTCACATTCCTTCCTCCATCTCGTTCCTCGATCTTCCCATAAGTCAGACGAAAAGAATTGAAAGGAACGCTCTATGTCTTCAGCATCGTCTTTTCTCTCGATTGATGAATTAATCGGCAGATATGCTGACGCTCAAGTTGTCTATGTTGCTGCAAAACTCGGACTTGCTGACTTGATGTATGACAAGCCCCGAACGGTAAACGAGGTTGCAGATCTCGTGGAGGCCAACCCTGATGCACTGAGAAGAATGATGTCATCATTGGTTCGCCTCGGCGTTTTTGAGCGGAAAGAACATGATACCTACCAATTAGCCGCTGGTCATGAGGTGTTACGGAGTGATCATCCACATTCTATTCGCTCTTATGTGATTGTCTCAGGCGAAGTGTACTACAGAGCGTTTGCGGAGTTGCTCCACAGCGTCAAGACGGGGAAAACAGGAAGCGAGGTCGCCTTCGGAAAAAATTTCTTTGCTTACCTCAATGAGCATCCCGATGTTTTTGAGCACTTCAATATTCATATGAGTCGGCGTATGCGTTGGGACATCGAGGCGGCAATGGAGGTCTATGATTTTTCTCCCTACAAATGTGTGGTAGACGTTGGTGGGGGAAATGGTATGTTACTTTCATTACTCTTACAGAAATATCCACAGATGCAGGCCATCCTCTTTGAGCTTCCGGTTGCCCAGCGACAAGCAAATGAGTCCTTAGAACAGGCAGGAGTAGCAAACCGCTGTGACCTGGTCAGTGGAGACTTTTTCCTGGATGCATTGCCAAAGGGTGGAGATCTCTATATTCTTTCCCTGATTCTCCATGATTGGGATGATGAGCAGGCTGTGCGTATCTTGCAAAACTGTCGTCAAGCCATGACACCTGAGAGTAAGCTGATACTGATTGAGTTTCTCCTTCAAGAATCCCAAGAACAGAGCAAGACTCAGCGTGTGGAGAGTGAAGATCTTGCTATGCTCGTTGTGACAGGTGGGCGGGAACGTACATCTGAACAGTTTCGCACCTTACTCAATCAAGCAGGTTTCCAACTCATCAGGGTGCTTCCAACGCAAAGGCGCCGCAATGTCATTGAGGCAACTCCCTATTAGACACCTTTTTGATCACAAGGACGACCAAACGAATCACTATTTGGCACCATACCATGCAGCTTGAGGTTCATTTTTACCGCAAGAGGTCAGTGCAAAAATACGTACCCTATGTGTTGAGTCAGTGTGACTCAAGCAAGCTGTGGCAGAAGGCGACCTGGATTTTCAGCTCGTGTTTGAAAATAATGGCGCAGACCCAGGTGCCGCATGCGAAGCATTGCTTGCCCTTCTACGAACACCAACAGCCTGGTCAACGACAGCGACACAAGCCAAGCTCATGAAGCTTCTCCAAGAAAATAGGCCATGATGAAGCAGCCGGCAAGCCTCACGCTCCAAGGGCGTCATATTCGGTGTCTCCTCTTCGATCTCGGTGAGACGCTGTGGGTTCATTGCGATCAAGCTACTATGGAGCGTATTACCGAACAGCAAGCCCGCCAATGCGCCACACTCCTGCAAACCTATATTCCCGCTCTTCCACCATCGATTTCCGATTACTATCAATGGAGTGTTCAGCTCCGCCAAGCCATTTCCAAGCGATATCAAGCTCGACGATATCAGGATTATGAGCAGGAACCAGACCCTATTCTGGTGACAGCCGAAGCGTGTCAGGATGCATCTCTTCCGGCATTGGAGAGCACACAACTCGCATGCCTTTTTGAGACCTTTCGTCCCCCCTTAGCAGCAGCCCGTATCCTCCTCGATGGCACCCTAGAAACGCTTCAAATGTTAAGTACTCACGGCATGCTTCTTGGGTGTGTAACAGATCGGTGGTATGGCGGCCTCCCTTTTCGAGAAGATCTCCGGCGGCTTGGTCTGCTCGAATACTTTGCTCCAGAGGCGATCATTGTCTCAGCCGATTGTGGAAAGCGCAAACCTCATCCTATTCCTTTTTGTCAAGCCATGACAGCCCTCAATGTCTCAGCAGAAGAAACTGCCGTGGTTGGCGACTTTTTGAGCAGGGATATCGCAGGAGCGAAACGACTCCAGATGGCGGCGATCTGGAAGCCCAAAGAACCACTCATTCAACAGGTATCCATGAGCTTTCAGGGGGCACAACAAGAAGATCTGCTTCATGCCGCCCGTTGCGAAGAAGAATCCATGTATCCTGAAGTCCCTTTCTCCATTCTTGAGCCATTTCTTCAACCAGATGCGATTATTAAACACGTTACCGAGCTTCTTTCGCTTCTTACCTGATTATTTGTTTACAGAGCAAAATACAGCGAGAAATAGCAGTCACACCCCTCAGCCTGCGCCTGCTATACCTCAACGGCTCCTAAATTGTAGAGCATCATTCTCTGTCCAGGCCTCAGTCCGGTCACATGCGCAATATTCATACGTTCATAATGGCACTGACTACGCAGCTTGGATCATCGTGCCTCTTCCAGCACCAGGACTATGCTTTTCATGTATTACCATTTTAGAGAGTAACAATGCGCTAGTCTTCTGCATCTTCCTCAAGAACTACTTTTGCTCCAAGTCGTCGCAATCGCTCGGCAAACGCCTCGTATCCGCGCTCAATCTGCTCAACACCTGTTACCATTGTCAGCCCGTCGGCAACCAAGCCAGCGAGCACGAGCGCCGCTCCTGCTCGCACATCATTGGCATGCACAGAGGCCCCATGCAGACGACTCGGTCCTGCAATCTGGATTGCATGAGCAGGAGGCGCGATCAGATCTGGATCAAAATTATAAATCTGTTCATCCACCGGAAGAGCCAGCGGCTCAATCTGTGCGCCCATACGGACAAGTTCAGGCACATGAGCAAAACGTCGGGCAAAGACTGTCTCGTGAAAAACATGGGTTCCAGGCGTTTGTGTCAAAGCGACCTGGAATATTGCCCCCCAATCGCTCGAAAAGCCGGGGAACGGCCTGCTGGTCACCTGATACGCTCCTGCGCGAAGACAACCGCATTGGACTGTAATCGTTTGCCCGGACGCGTTGGTTGACGTTTCGACCATGACACCCATCTGCTCAAGCAGTTCTAGGAGAGGAAGGACCTGATCCGCGTGTACATCCTGAAGCGTTACAGGACCATGACCCAAAACACCAGCGATGAGAAACGTAACTGTATCGTTACGATCAGGAATCACCTGAATGGTTCCACTGCCGGTTCCGTCGGTAATTCCTTCAACCTTCAACGTATTTGGACCGGACCAGTGGATCTGTCCTCCCATCGTCTGGAAAAATTGGATCGCATTCTGAATCTCTGGTTCGTGCGCTACGTTCTCAATAGTGGTAGTTCCTCGCGCTCGCATGGCCGTGAGCACTGCATTGATAGCCCCATTGGCAGTTGGTCTTCGGAAAGAGATAGTACCCCCCTGCAAGTAGCTGGCATGCACTTCATAGAATGCTTCTTCTTCCTGCACTGCGGCTCCTAGCCGGCGAAACGCCTCTAGATGCCAAGTGACCCGCCGCTTGCCAATCTGGTCGCCGCCAGGATGCCAAACTCTGGCATGCCCAAAGCGGCTGAGCAGAGCACCAGCAAAGAGGAAAGTCCCAGTAGAGGTGGCGGCCATCTCAGGAGGAATTTCCTGGGGAACCAGGCGTTCGGTATTGATGCACACCGTATGTCGTTCGGGAAAGGTGACCTCCGCTCCAAGAAAGCGGAGAATATCGAGCAAGGCTCTGGTATCCTCAATGCGTGGCAAATGCTGAATCAGGTAGGTTCCAGGAAAGGCGACTGTCGCTGGCAACATCTTCTGCGCAGCGTTTTTCGCCCCTTGTATTGTTACTGTTCCCTGTAATTGTTTTGAACTCTCAATTACGAGTTTTCGCACAAGCTTCTTCTATCCTTCCTGTTATTCTTTGAACAGAGGGAGTTCTATTATAGCATCTCAATAGCCCCTAATATTTTTAAGCTTTCTCGTTGTACTGGAGTTAGCCCTTTTATTGCCGCAATATTCATGCCTTCATACGGCTTTTGTAGAAAGAGGACGTTCCTACAGGTATAAGTTTGTGTATCCCACAGCCGCACTGTTCCATCATCGCCGCTGCTGGCGACCAGTGATTCTTGAGGGTGAAAGGCAACGGACATAACCCTGCCAACATGCCCAGTAAGCACAGTGAGGCAATGACCCGTTGCCACATCCCACAGGCGAAGCGTTTGGTCTTCGCTCCCACTGGCCAAGAGACGATTGTCGTTGCTAAAGGCAAGAGACCGTATGCGTGCAACATGCCCTTGTAAAACCTTTTCTATCTCACCAGAAAAAGGGTTCCAAAGACGGATGGTCTGATCGTCACCTCCACTGGCGAGCAGGCATCCATCCAGGCTAAATGCTACGGTCCACACTCTTCCAAGATGTCCCTGGAAAAGCTTCATGCAATCTCCTGAAACGACATCCCACAGACGAACCGTCTGATCTTCACTGCCACTTGCAACCAGGTGTGAGGAAGGATGCCAGGTGACTGATCGAATGCGATCAGTATGGCCCCGGAGCGTTCTCACAGGGGATTCGCTCATACTTTCCCAAATATGGATGACACAATCTTCGCCGCTACTGGCAAGCCGTTGTTTTTCTGGATCAAGGGCAAGGGACCAAATACGGAAAGAGGAGCGGTAAACAATGGTGCTCTCCTGTTTTTCTGCGCTTTTCCATTGGCGGATAGTCCGGTCCTCGCTCCCACTCAAGACGTTTATGTTGTCTCTAGTAAACGTAACCGAGCGCACACGAGCGTGATGTCCTTGAAACACGTTCAAAAGGTGCCCATCGGGCATCTGCCAAAGATAGAGAGCGTGGCTTTCGCATCCCCCGGCTAACCGCTGCCCATTTGAGCTGAAAGCTAATGACCAGACCCAATTTACATATCCTTGAAGCGTTTTGAAACAGCGTCCAAAGTCAACATCCCACAGGCGAATCGTCTGGTCTTCGCTCCCGCTAGCAAGCACTTTGCCATCTGGGCTGAAGACCACTGACCAGATCCAACTCACATGCCCTCGTAAGGTACGCATGCACCTGCCTGTCTCAATCTCCCACAAACGGACAGTCTGGTCTTCACTTCCACTGGCCAATATCTTGCCATCTGGATGAAACGCCAGCGTTCGGATACAATCAGTATGCCCTTGGAAAGCATGGCGCCGTTGTCCGTTGGCGACATTCCATATCACAATCGTTCGGTCATCACCACTGCTTGCCAAGAGGCTTTCGTCTGGGCTGAAAACAACAGTTCTCACTGGTCCTTCGTGGCCTCGGAGAACATGTTGGCATACTCCCGATGCAATGTCCCAAATGCGAATCGTCTGATCATCGCTCCCACTCGCAAGAAGCGAGCCAACCGCATTGAGCGCCACAGAACGCACACGGCCCATATGCCCTTGAAAGCAGGCCAAGCATTGTCCGGTCTGTCTATCCCACAGACGGATGGTCTGATCTTCGCTTCCACTCACAAGATAGTGCCCATCAGGACTAAACACAAGCGATCTGATCCACGCTGTATGCCCGGAAAAGACCCGAATGCAGGTTTCTTGCTGCAGGTCCCACAGTCGAATCGTCTGATCGTCACTTCCACTCGCAAGCAAGCCCCCATCTGGGCTAAATGCTACAGCACGAACCCACGCGGTGTGGCCTCGAAAGATCAGGGAGGAGGTACCATCGGGGATACTCCAGAAACGGATATCGTTGCTGGTTGTTCCTGCAGCGATTCCTGTTCCCTGCGGGTGAAAGGCAACGGAAAGAATCCCGCCAAAAGTATCGGTAAACAGAGAAGATGAGAATTCAGCACCAGCAAAGTTCACTTTAGCAAGATGCATTCCTTGCAAAAAAGCCTGGCGAATGGCAAGGTGCGAGAAATCGTAGCCTTGAAGATCATACTGCATGAACAGTAATAAATTCAGTAAATTTCCGGCTGCATATCCTCTTTGGAGCGTTGGGCTTCGATGGAGTTGAGAAAGGAAGGTTTTGCACCGTTGTTCTATCCCTTCTTTCCCCAGCTTTAGAAGCAATTGTTCAGCAAGGGGTGTAAGAATCAGACGCACTTGTGCCTCTCGGAGGTATTCGCGCGCTTGCGCTTTGAGCAACGCATGGCTGAAAAGCAGGTGGATGTTCCCCGTTGTGATCTCATCGGCTGCCTGGAGAACCAGGCTCTCGGTGACATATTCCATGACGACTGGCTGGAGCGTCATAAGCTGCTGCGTGCTTGCTTCAACGAGGGAGCGGCGCTGCAAAGACACCAGTGTATCTAGCAGCTCCTTCTTTGAAGAAAGAGCAAAGCGACAATCTTCCCAGAGCGTTGCTGAGTCGATTGGCTCTCGCTCGATAGCCAGCCAGTACATCACTGCACGTTCCCGTTCAGATAAACGGGTGAATTGCTGTGCAATAATTTCAGTGATATCACTCAAAGCGGTTTGTTCCTCCTGCAAAAAAGCGGCGATGTCGGCATTGAAAAGAACAAGAATGGGTTCTGCAATCAGCTTGAGTGCCAGAGGGTTGCCTCCATAGCGACTAAGCAGGAGGGTGTAGATTTCACTGGAAGCAACCAGTCCCTTTTCTTGCAGTAACGCACGCCCTTCTTCGAGGCCGATGCCTTGTAGCGAGAGTGTATGTGTAAGAGCCACCTTTCCTTCTAGTCGAGAGAGCTCCCTGGGTTTTTCTCGACTGGTCAACAGGAGGCAACTTTGATGCAGTGTTTCCCCTACGCGCCGAATAAGTTTGCCGTAACTTGCGTATCCCTCGCGGTACGTACCAGCGTTAGTCCCCTCTTGCATGATGGTTTCACAATTATCGAAAATTAACAGGCAACGAGAAGCACGCAGGCGTTCAACTAACAGAGTGATAACTGCTTCGTCGTCATCTGGAAAATTGCTCAGTTGTTGATCTGAGAGGAACAGTAAGCATTCTTGGAGTACCTTCCGTAAAGGAGGAGCCTGTTGCAACGAACGCCAGAAGATATACTGAAACGCATTTTTCGCCGCATGTACCAGGCGCACAGCGAGGCTAGTTTTGCCGATCCCGCCCATGCCACAAATCACTACGAGGCGGCAATATTGCTCCTCTATCCAGGATTGTAACTGAGCAAGCTCCTGTGTGCGCCCATAAAACTGTTCAGGAAAAGGAGCCTCACCCCAATCGATAACAGGATATGCCTCACTGATAATGGTCTTTTGCACGTTAAATGGAGAGTCTGGGGTCTCTGCTGTAATGACAGTGCCAGGAACGGGGGAGGCAGAGGGGTGTGATCCCGGTTGTTGCAATATCAGCGCACTTTCCCGAGCCGATGCCAGTCCGCTGGGTTCGTGCCATGAAGTTTGGCTTGAAGCGGCAGGAAGTAGTATTTGTCCTCCTTCGCGCAACTTGAGTCGGGCGAAGTCGATGATCTCTGTCGTGAGCGGATGGGGCACCCGCATCTTCCCTGTTTTATCTGCCCCCGCTTCTGCTAAAGCGTCTTTTAACCGTGCGTACCACTCCAGGACCTCCTGGTAACGACCTCGCTTGTTTAATAATTCGAGCAAGCTGCGTAGAGCATCTTCGTCCTGGCAATGTGTGCGGCAGTAAGGAAGCAGTATGTGTAGCACATTTTCCTCCCCCGCCTGCCCATAGCGGGCCAGGTAGAGGCGGGAAAGGGCCTGCACCGTCTGGCGCATCTGATCCTCGACCGCCTCCCGCCGCCTGCTGGCCCACTCACTATGAGGTTCTTCCAGTAAAAATGTTCCACGCGAACCAAGTTGATAAGCTTGCTCCCAATAAGGCAAAGCATCTTCGTTAAAGCGTTCCTTGAGGCAGGCCTGCCGTACATTCCACGTTAGGGCTTCGATATCAATCCATACCAGCGGATAACCTGCCAGTTGGTAGCCATCTCCGCTCTCGGCGGTGGCTCGTCGATAGATGAGTAAATCTCTGAGTTTTTTCCCACTCGGTAGACAGAGGAGATGGCAGCGCAAATACGAGAGGATGTTTTCCAGGCGCTTGTTGGTGGCGCATACTTCCTGTCCTTCGCGTAAGTGTGTGCGCAGCCAATCTTTGGTCGCATAGCGCCCCTCCTGGCTAATCAAAATTTTCACTGCCTTCTGTGCTGAGCCTGGCCCGCGCCCAAAGAGCCGCTCCTGTGGAAGTTCCGTGTAGCGAGCCTGAGACGGTTCACCCTCTGGCACATCCATAAGCATCTCGATAGTAAATAGCCCACAGGTATAAATACGGAAAACAGGAATGCCTTCTCGCCAGCCGGGGATACCACCGGACTGATCGGGAGTGATATAATCGGTTCCCTGGCTCTCTTCATGAACCTGCATGAGGTTCCTCCTACTTACCGTTGCTGCTTCTGTACAAAGTAGAGTGGTAAATCTTGTTATTCCTCGTTAATCGCTATAGTGGCTCTTTGTCATCCAAAAGGCGATAGCCTCTCTATGGAACAAGTTATTTTATTCTACTCTTTCCATGTTATTGATACCGGCTCGCCAAGGCGAGATATTTGGCATGCAGTTCTTGTGCCCAATATTCGACCTCGGAAAGTGGCATACGGCGACATTCATAGCCGAGTATCTCCTTGAAAATTGTCATGTTTTTTTCAACAAAGTACACGGTTGCATTATCCTCAATCTTTTCAATCCCATCCAAGCGAAGTCCTGCTTCGTTAATATGGATAGCCGCTTCAAGAGACAACTGCTGAGGGAGAATTATCTCGACCTCTTCACCAACCTTGACTGGATAGCCACCAGGTAGACCATTGGGGCCAGGCGCATGTGTGATCATACCAGTTTTTCTCACGATGCCTTCGCATACGATAGCGGCTGAAGTCGCCGCCATCAAGCGCCCTACTGTGCCGCCGATGCGCTTCCAAGTGGTTGGCAATTGAGAGAAAACAGCTTCTACATCAAGCGAAGCGGTCACATCCTCGCCTTTCACGAGCGCTGTGAAGTGAAAGGGAGTGTTCGCAATACTTCTACGGCTCAGCCAATAGCTGATATACCTGGCCATGATTAATCGCACTTCTACCTGCTCTAGAGGCACATGAAGCTGCGCAGCAATCGCTTTTCTGAGAGCAGGAACATTATTTGCCAGATCTCCGCTTCCGCTCGTTGGAGCAAGGCCAACTTTTCCAAGGACGGGATTGACCACATCGGGGTAGATGGTATTGATGACTTTGATGGCTCGCCCAGTGGCATGGACTGCCTGCATGAGTTTATACACTAATGTCAAATGAAAGGGTAGTCGAGGTCCCATCTGTGCAGATGCCAGCCGTTCAGCCAGGGGGGCTGGGAGAGTATTGGTCCCCTCCCATTGGACGAGTGTTGCCGCACAAACAATAAGATCAGGCTGAAAAGACGCAATAACTTCTGCTGTTTGCTCGATATTCCATAGATCGATGAACGCAGAAGAGACATCCGGTGTATATCCCAATTGAAGCGCTGCAAGCAGAGAAAGATTTGCTCGCTGGTGAAGATAGTCCAGATTTCTACCACCAACAAGAACAACAGGGATCCCAGGTATTTGTGCAAGAAGATCAAGGATATGTGATCCCAGCCTGCCTAATCCGATCAAGAGAATACGGGGGGAAAGGGTTTGCACCTGGCTATCCTCCTACTGGTAATTGGAAACGTTCGATGACCTGCTTGATCGGCTGTTCATTGAGCCATTGGCGAGGCATCTGCTGGAAGGTTTCCAACGTCTCAGTCAATCTCTTCTTGCTTCTTATGATAAGAGCGCCTTCTATCCCCTTTTCTAAGCAATGGGCATACTGTTTCACCTCACCGCCGAGAAGTGCTGCCTGCCCCTGGTAATTGAGCATTTCGAGTCGGTTGCGTTCTGGGAGGGCATGGATCGTATCCTTCGGGTGAGTAAAGGGATCAAGCACCTGATAAGCTTTTTGTGGCAACCCGCTTTCAAGATAGACCATACCCTCGTATTCAGCAAGGTGTGCTAGACCATTATCTGTCGCAGCCAAAAGAGGAGAAACCTCTTCTGCGGCGGCTTCATAAGCTAAGTGGATGTAGAAATCAGCTTCCTTGAGGCGCTTCTGTTGTGCAAAAGCAGCCGCAGCGCCAGCATAAATCCCTGCGCGAATAGGTGGCACGACCTGTTCACAAAAAGAGAGCGCTTCCTGGAAAACAAGAAACAGTGCATCTGGTTGGCGCGTATACCGAAAGGCAGCAGTTAATTCGTGCAAAGACGCGGCCAGAGTATTTGGTTCCTGAGCCAACCGCGCATATTTCACCGATTGCAGACATTGCATCAGCTTTTCATCCATTTTCAACTGATGAGCACTGAGGATACTTTGCAAACGCAATCCCTCTGCTGCGAGTCGAGCGGCATCTTGTTGCTGCTCCGCAATTCCAGCGACAGATGGGAGAAATACCTGAAGAAGTTGCTGAGCAACAGACATTTTCCCACAATCGCAAAAATCCCAACAGACCGCGAGAAAACGCTCAAAGGCGGCAATGGACGTTTGATTGAGAGCTGCTGGTTGGTCAACAGCGATCATCAGTCGCTCCCATACCTCGGGATCTAAGAAAGAGATAGTCCCCATCCCTACAAGACCACCCAGGAATTGGAAAAATTGGGTGTTGAACTGCCGTCGTGAAGGATCAAAAGATGCCACGTTAGCTCCTAACCAGGAAGAAGGCTGTAGTACCTGTTCAGCCGGTAACGGATGCAAGGATGCTGCCCAGGAGGTCTCCTGCTGGAAGCTTTCATCCGTTGCGCCGTGCATACTCTTCTCTAAGAGTACACGAAAGGGGGAGGCTCTGTCTAATATCTCTCCTGAACTGTGGGAAACTGGAACTACATGCGCTTCTGACTTGCCAGAGCGGTTCTCTGTGCGTGCATCTATATACAAAATGGACTGAGATGCCCCTTCTGCCAGAGCAGAAGAGGATTGAGCCTTCCGTCCCTCGCGTAATTTGAGTCGGGCGAAGTCGGCAATCTCTGCTGTCAAGGGGTGCGGGGTACGCACTCCCCCTGTCTTGTCTGGCCCAGCTTCGGCTAAGGCATCCTCTAATTGCTCATACCATTCAAGAACTTCCTGGTAGCAACCTCGCTTATTCAATAATTCGAGGAGTGAGCGCAGGGCATCTTCATTGCGCTGGTGGGTTCGGCAGTAAGGAAACAATATGCGTAACACGTCTTCTTCGCCCGCCTGCCCATAGCGGGCCAGGTAGAGGCGGGAAAGGGCCTGCACCGTCTGGCGCATCTGATCCTCGACCGCCTCACGCCGCCTGCTGGCCCATTCACTGGTGGGTTCATCAACCAGAAAGCAGCCCCGTGAGGCGATTTCATTGGCCCGCTCCCAATAGGGCAAAGCGTCTTCACCGAAGCGTTCTTTGAGACAAGCCTGACGTATATACCAGGTTAGTGCCTCAATGTCAATCCACACCAGCGGATAACCTGCTAGTTGGTAGCCATCCCCACTTCCATTGGTGGCGCGTCGATAGATGAGCAAATCCTTGAGCTTTTTGCCACTTGGCAGCGAGAGCAAATGGCAACGGAGATGGGAAATGATATTTTCCAGGCGCTTATTGGTAGCGCACACTTCCTGCCCCTCGCGCAAATGGGTACGCAGCCAGTCTTTGGAGGCGTAGCGTCCTTCCTGGCTAATCAGAATTTTCACTGCCTTCTGCGCCGAGCCTGGCCCTCGTCCACATAGCCGTTCTGAAGGGAGTTCGACGTAGCGCGCCTGCGCCGGATCGCCTTCTGGCACTTCTACCAGCATCTCGATAGTAAACAGCCCACAAGTATAGATGCGGAAGACAGGAATACCTTCCCGCCAGCCGGGGATACCGCCGGGCTGATCGGGAGTGATATAATCGGCCTCCTGGATCTCGTTGTGGACCTGCACTGAAGGCCCTCCTATCCTCTGATTAGAGTTTTAACTGCTTGCAAGTGCATACCGTGTTCTCATCTAACAACGCCCATCGTTACTGGCCTTCATCCAAAGTATTGTCTTCGCGAGTGTGAGATGCATGTTAATCATGTGTTCTTCTTCGTCTCTGTCGAATGGATTGTATATGCGCATAGGGGCATATCAGCACGGCTATTCCTCCGTTCTGAACGGTGGCAACCGCCTGCCTTGCGACCTGGACTGGTGCATAGAGTCGCGTACCGCAGTTTTTACAGTTCAACTCTAAATCGACTACCTCATCAACGCCTCGGAACAGTTTCCTAGTATTCCTCATGCGCTCTCACCAGCATTTAGGAAGGATGAACGATAGAAGTGCTCTCCCCCAGCGAGAATGTCTTCCTCCTTGAGGGGTATGCTACTTACCATATGCCTCTACTATCAACAATAGCATGTGCTGGGTTCTTATGTCAATACTTTGTTCATAAAGTCTCAGAGATCTGCCTTGTATAACCGTATGCTTGCCAACAAAGTTCTACAATGTTATCCATTTGTCCGTTTAATGCTCCTACTCGACAAACAAAGTCGAATCAGGCTATACTGTTATGAAAACAATGCTCCAATCAGAGAGGAGAAAGCGCGTGGGGTCAAAGCATGCTTCATTTCATTGGCGCAGGTACTTAGGGGAGCGTATCAGCGATCCCCAAGAAAAGCAGCGTCTCGCAGGTGAAATGGGGGTCAACCCAGTCACCCTTGCCCGTTGGGCAAGTACTGGAAAGCGTCCCCGCACAGATGCAGCAGAGCAAGAAAAACCCCCACGACCGCAACGTGAGTCCCTCTACAAATTTGTTAAGGCGCTTCCTGCGAGCGACCGCGAGAAAGTTGTTGCCTCGATCATAGAAGAGTTTCAGGATCTTACTGAAGAGGAATTCCTTCTACAGGTCGCGCCCAGTGAGCCGTTGAGTATTCGCAATACCTGCTATGAGGAAGTTTTAGAAGCATCTGCACGCCTTTCTGGTGCATTACGTACCATCACGATCTTTGATCTCCTTCTTGACTGTGCTCTTCAGCAGCTCGATCCAGAAAGGCTGGGCCTCTCGGCTCTGCTGGTACAATGTACCAAGCCACGCTCTCCAGGGCAAAAAGTGCGGAGTTTACGTGAGCAGTTCCGCATAGGAACATTTCCCTGGTCCCGTCTGCGTGAGGAAAGAAATCTCTATCTGGGTGCTGAGTCATTAGCAGGCCAGGCAGTTTCAATAGGTCGGCCATACGAGGTGGAAGACATCCGGGTCTACTCAGGCTGGCTCCCCTTGCATAGAACAAAAGATGAAGTTAGCGTCGCAATTTGCCCAATTCAGCGAGTGGGGCGAGTTGCTGGATGCCTGCTCTTCTCCAGCACTCAGCCGGCCTATTTTACAAGAGAACGAGCAGCCCTTATCAGGAAGTATAGCGATCTGGCTCAAGTCGCATTTGACGAGTCCGACTATTATTCGCTCTCAGACATCGAACTGCGTCTGATGCCGAGTGCAGAAGCACAGGAACCATTTTTGCGACTCTTTAATAAGCATGTTGAGGAGATCCTGGCCCGCGGGGAGGTCTTGGGTCGCGTGCAGGCCGAGTTCATGGTCATGCACCAGATCGAAGATGATCTTATCTACTTAACCTCAGCGCATGCACCAGCATCTTCAAATGAACAGAATATCCAGGAAAGGATAGCTGCTAAATGACAGAAACATCGTATTTTCCTGACGCAGAAAGCAGTGCAGAACATGCGCGACTAGTGCAACAAGGCAGACTGATTACCAAGAAGATGGGGGGATTGTTGCCAGAACAGACGGATCTCTCCCGATTCAAGCGTATTCTGGATGTAGGTTGCGGACCTGCTGAATGGGGACTTGATCTCGCCTTCGATTTACCCGAGGCTGAGGTAGTTGGTATAGATATTAGTGAACGTATGATCGGCTATGCTCGCGATCAGGCAAGAGCGCAGGGGCTGGAGAACACTACGTTTCACGTGATGGATGCAACCCTTCCCCTGGATTTTCGTGACGCCTCTTTCGATCTGGTAAACGCCCGCACAATTGCTGGTTTTATGCCAAGAGATGTCTGGCCAAAATTTGTGCAAGAGTGTTGGCGCCTACTCCGTCCCGGTGGCATCATTCGGCTGACTGAGTGTGACTTGTGGGGGATAACAAACAGTCCCGCCTTTGAACGCCTGCATGGGCTGACATTGCTGGCTATGCATCATGCAGGATTGGGCTTTTCTCCCACTGGCGGCACTCTAGCTATTACCGCCATGTTGGGACGGCTCCTGCGAGACGCAGGTTTTGAGAATATTCAAGAAAGGGCTTTTGTCAATAACTTCTCACGGTATGAAGAGGGAGCGCAAGCTATGTTCCTGAACTTCATGGCCTATTTCAAGCTTGCCCTGCCGAAAGTCGCCGGGCTAGGCACAGCCTCTTTGGAGGACTTGGAAAAGATGTATGAACAAATGCTTCTGGAGATGCAGTTGGAAAGTTTTTGCGGGAATTGCTTCTTTCTTACCACTTGGGGCCAGAAAGCCATGCATGAAACTCCCTGAAATGTAAATTCCCTCAGCCTTTGGGTTTCTGCTATAGCAGAACTCATCTTATTGAATTCTGTTAGCCTGATCTATAGCCATTTTGATTCAAACAGTTTCTGTGATACTTTGCACGCACTTGAATGCGGCCGTTTCTTAGCGAATGCCTGGCAGCAATCATCTTCACAGTGACCAGGCTACACTGACGCAGCCGCCACGGCTAGCGAGCCAACATGGGTCAGCACCGTTCATCATCCGCACTCGGCGAGTGAAAGCGGTACTCATAGGAGCCTGCGGACAACGATTCTGGGCTGTGGAGTTGGCAAGCAATCCTCTCGCCCGTCCAGATGCACCAGCAGCGGCTCACCTCCCATCCACAACAGCATATGTATCAGGTGACGCAATGGCTCTTGCGGATATGTGTTCTCGCCCGCTTACGTTCGCACCCCAGCCGTCCTCATCCCTGTACTTCTATGTCCATATTGCATCATTATGTTTGAGAAAAAGCCACCAGTCCTTGACAAGAAAGCTTTACTCCGCTGGCCACTGATTAATTATGCGTGCCAATATACAGTCGATACGAGAGGGCCATGAGAGATTAAACAAAAGTTGTTTTAAGGAATGAAACACGCATCTACTACCTGCTGGATGATGTGGGAAGAGATAAAATGAAGAAAAAGATGGGCGGGAAGAGACAAGTGGGAACGAGGAGGGCAAAATCGGAGGGTGGGAAGAGCCATCCGGGGGAATCAATTGCTATGATAATAGGAGGGTCCGGTGATGTACACTTCCATATGTGAGTAAGCAACGCCTATAGGTTGTGCCTTCATGCAACAGGATGTGAGAAAGGAAGAGTTCAGGCAAACACAGCACCAGGTGGGAGGTACTGAGTAGATGAGGGATACAGCGTATACATAAGAGGCTACGAACGATTTCGCGCTCCCTCGTGGCGAAATCGGCTCTTTCACGAAGGTATACGCTGCCTAATGTTTGTTAAGGAAATGTCTATTATTCTTTGCCACAAAAATGGGATATACCATGCGCTACCATTGTTTCATATTCCTCCTCTTTACCAACAATTTGCCCATATATCTATAATAAGCCATATGATCTATATTGTGCAAAACATGTACTTATAGAGCACATTTTGTCGGCAGATCTGTAAAGAAAAAAGGGCAAAAACATGGATGGAAAGAGAAAGGTGGGAAATATGGGTAGATAAAAGAGCGCCAAAGGAAGAGTTAGCTGCGGGAGTGAATGCTTAGTATCTAAGAGTGGCACAGCACGATGATGCAAAGGTGTTGCTTGCATGCTACCAAAAAGTGAACTTATATTGGTGAGATTACCTTGATATCACCAACAGTTCTAGCCGCACTTATGGATGTGTTTCCTTTTTATAAGGACCTGTTCTCCATAACCTCAGCATCTACTAGGTCATATGCGAGCAATTGGACGTGATGGAAGGGCAGAGAATTCAGTTAAAGGGAGTAAGAGTGGGCAATTCGTATCTTGTGATATTGCAGCATCGATAGGTATGCTTTTCTTGCAAGGCAAGCGCGGGAACGACGAACCGAGCAAACACAGGAGGATATAGACAATGGTGAATATTTGTGTTGAAGGTGGGATTGGAGTGGGCAAGTCAACGCTTGTCCGCTTCTGTTCACAGTTTTTACATTGCCATCCGGTGTATGAGCAACCAGAATTGAATCCTTTTCTAGAGGACTTTTATCGGGCGAGTGACAAACGAGATTGGGCAAAACATCTTCTCTACACATTCTTGCTTTTACAAGAACGGCAGTTGCGCCTGGCGCTCTCATGTTCAACACCCGATGATCTCGTGATCTGTGACTTCCATCCTTTAAAAAACTTGGTCTTTGCCAACACGCTTCTCTCTAAAAATGATCAAGAAAATTTACTCGGCCTTTACCAGAGCCTCCGTATTCCCCAACCTGATCTCCTCATCTTTCTGAAGGCAGATGAACACACCCTTCTCGCCCGTTTACGGAAAAAAAATGGACCTCACCTTGCTCACCTAGACTTTACCTTCCTCACGCAGCTCTGTAGCGCCTATGAGTCATTCTTCCGCTCCTCCTATAAGGGGCGCTGCATCATCATTGATAACTCACGGCTGGACTATTACGAGCGTACAAGTGATATTCATGTCCCTCTGAACCATATGCAAGAGGTCCTGAATATTTTACCCTACATCAAACCAGCAAGGGAGGAGGGGGGTGAAGTATGAGATGGCGGAGAGGAATGTCTTGGTGAAAACAAAAGTGGGAGTGTGTGATGCTGATCCAGCAATGCAACGCCTCCTCCTTCGGCTGTTGAAAAAGGAGGGCTACCAGGCTGTCAGGGTCGATTCGCATGGGGTAATCGAGAAAGTATTAGAAGAGCAACGGCTACATATGCTTCTCCTTGATCAACCTGAACTGTGTCACAAGATTTGTTCCCAATGGCCGCAGATATCAGTGCTTATCCTCTCTGAGGTGGATGATGAGCAGCAAAGGGCCTGGGTGTTAGATCAGGGAGCCGATGACTATATCACGAAGCCATTTAGTAGCGAAGAGCTTTTAGCACGGGTGCGTGCCCATCTAAGACGTACTTTCCAACCCGAATCCGAGATAGTAACAAGCTGTGATGGAAGCATCTCTTTGCATATTGCTCCTGCCAAAAAAGTGATCGTGAGAGGCCAGGAGGTACGTTTGACGCCACATGAGTTCGACCTGTTGTGGCAATTAATCCTCAATGAAGACATGGTGATGAAATATCAGATATTACTGCAAAAAATATGGGGGAAAGAATATCAAGAAGAGCATGAGTATTTACGCATCTATATTCATCGGCTTCGTCTCAAAATAGAAATTGACCCAGCTCATCCACGTCATCTGCTCACAGAGGAGAGGGTCGGATATAAATTTCACTCTCCCTCATCATCGTTTGGCTCCAGAGGGATATCGGAAGGATAAGGCGGAAAATCCACGCTGCTGTTTTCTTGAGAGCAAAGGGAGCAATGACCCAGGATATGGTTTCATCTACAGGACCTTATCATTTAGATGCAAAGATGCTTCTCAGACTTTCTCCTCGATGCTTTGTTTTGAGGCAAAGAACTCTATGACTGAGAAGTTGACCGTAAAGATGTTGTTGAGCAAACATCATCTTAGCTTACATATCATATGTATCCTTGCAAGGGTACCCCTTGAGGAAGGTTACGCCCTCTACCATAGAAAACCGGTTTCCAGAACGATTGCAGAACATTTTCTGGCGCAAATCAATCAGTCTGCCGGCACCCAATATATACTTGAAGCTCTAGACATTCCATTAGGGGAGTCGCGACAAGACAATGAATCGTAAGATAGGTGTTGCCTGGCCCTCTACAAAACATGATCGTTGTTCTGTCGGACTAAGTTTAGAACTCCCGTCCCTACAGCCTCTATTCGACTGAATTCGTACTTCATACAATGTATTTTTTACATGAAATATACTTCCGTATAAGATAATTTCTCCTTCACCTCTTCAAATTGAAATACGTCAGGCGATATGACTGACAATACCACATTTAGCTCTGGGAGGGCTTCAGGCCGTATGTCAGGGGCAACAGCGAAAGCCAAGTGAGTCCAGGAAGAGAGAAAAGGAAAAAAAAGATAGGTGGGAAGAGATAAGTGGGAAGAAAAAGAGATCAAAATGGGTTGTGGGAAGAGCCGGTTGGGGGAGTCAGTTGCTATCATGATAGATGGTGTGTACAGGGTGAAAGGGGATTTCCTAAGAGATGAGATAGAAATCATCTGGAGCTTTCTCTGAGGGTTTCACCGTTGATGGCTTGTACACCATGATGTACTTCCGTCTTGTCCTGCTATCGTCTTACTCTAAGAACTGGAGAGCGGCGGGCAGAGAATGCACATTCGATTGCTGTTAGAACCCAGGTAGTGATCTTTGGATAGGACATCAGGTATGTACCATAAAATTGCCTTAACACATGGTGCTCCGCCCAACATGCATGGGACACCTGTTAGCCAGATCCACTCTGGCTTGAATGCAATTTCATCGCAAACGACTTCGTGTGCTCTTTCTGGGACACTCTCATATCCTCCCCCGATATTTCAAACTCAAGCACAACAGGAACTTCAGCCGGGACCATTAAACATGCCTCCTCAGAACCCACTCATTCTAGTGATTGACGATAGCCAAACAGTGCGCAAGATTCTGGAAGTTTGTCTGAGCCGAGAGGGATTCCGGGTCAAAAGTTTTCCTGATGGGGTAGAGGCCATGCGCTGGATAATAGAGGATAGGTCACATACCCCTGATCTGATATGGCTCGATATTGGCCTGCCCAAGATGGATGGCTATGAAGTAGCTCGGCATATGAAGTCGAAGCCACGTTTCAATAATACCATTATTGTGATGCTCTCACGCCGGGATGGCATGATTGATCGCCTCAAAGGCAAACTGGCGGGAGCAAAAGCATATCTTTCCAAACCCTTTACCACCCAGGACATTATCAAAGTTACCCAGTTCTATTTAGGTCTCGCTCCTTCGGAGCAAGAAACTCTCCACCAGCCGAGCGTTGCGCTCGCATGATGAGGGTAGTATGCGCGAGCGGAGGAGAAAAGTTCATGCTCCATTTCTGGGGTTCCAAAGCTAGAGCAGATGTGGATATGAGCAGGTCAGCTTTGGGAAACGGGATGGCAGGCGATATTGCTATCGTTCTTGGCGGCAATAAGCTGGATTCCAATCTGGTTTCCCTGGGCTGCCAGATGGCACGAGGGGCCAAACGGAGGGTTCATTTGCTTCACGTCATCGAAGTTCCGCGCGCGCTTGCACTGCCAGCCGTACTTGCGGAAGAGTCCGAGCGTGCGGACGAATTACTCAACGCTGCGATACACATCGCAGTGAAAATAGGATGTGAAGCCGGAGCTTGCGTTGTTCAGGCTCGCGACGCAGGATGTGCCATTGTTGAGGAGGCACGAGAGCTTTGCTGCTCTCTGCTGCTGATCGGCCTGATACGTAGCAAGAAGCATAACGTCCAAGGCGATCTGGGGAAGACTATACCATACGTGCTGGCCAACGCTCCATGCAAAGTATGGTTTGTACAAGATCCACAGTAAAAAATAAATTGAAAACGGAAGAATGACAATGCTATCACAGACATATTACGAAACTACAGGTACGAATGACCGGAGTGCAAAAACGTGCATTACTGGGACAACATGCCTTCTTCCACTCATGCCACTGGATTTCTGGGTGCTTTTGCTTCGCTGGCTAAGCATACCCACGAGGAGGTGGGCATGCGCTTAGATCCAGAGGGATATATGATTGTGGGGGGTCAGTTCCTTTTGCCGGTGAGAGTGAGATCATCATGTGGTGACGGGAGTACGACAGTACGTAGAGATGATTTGCCTGTTTCTTTACCACCCTTATCATGTCCGACGCCCTGGGAGAGAAACACGGCAAGGCTCTGCCAACGGGTCAGAGAGGTACAAGCACTGGTACAGGAGGATCTTCGAGAGATCGATGAACCACTCGCCACACTTGGAGACATCGCACACACGCTCACCCAAGAGCAGGTCACGCAATGGGAGAAGGCCAAGATAGCGTATGAGCAGGCTTTGTTGGAATGCAGTCAGGTGCTTGCCCGTATTCTCTTGCCATTCCAAGAGTTGCTTGAACCGCGAGGAGACCTTGCAGACGGTGTTCTCTTGTCAACGGAAACTATCAGGTAGGCACAACAAAGAACAATACTAATGAAAGGAGGTTTTCGGTAGGGTGGACAAGCACTATCTTCTTCCTATCGTAGCAGTGGTTGAGACGATGAAAGAGTCGCCTGACATGCTGCTGCTTCAGGCACACCTCCCGTCGCTGCCTGGTATCGCGAAGGAAGCGTGCTTGGCCCGGATCATCCTTGGGCAGGGCCAACTCGCTTCCTGCACGATCACATCGACCAAGACAGGCACCGTTCTGCGAGCTGCCCAGGAGGCCTACCATGCATTAGAACGATGCGGAGATCTAGATTGGAGCGTCTTACCCGCGCCGTCCTTGCACTCACCAGCTCAACAGCAGGCCAGGGTCTCCCTCAGAAACGTTTCTGGAAGGCTTTCGGTGAAAGCGCCATCGCTGCGTGTTCCACAGCTTTCGCCTGAGATCCTGGAGCCCCTGGCGAATCCCTATAGACGCGTCCTTCTTCTTGTAGACGGAAGGCGCTCCATTGAGGAGATTGCCTACTTGCTCAACCGGGAACCATACGAGATCGAGCAGATGCTCGCTTCCTTGCCGCATCTCGTTCAATGGTAAATCAATTTTTTTCAATGTTAAGAAGAACGGAGTTTTTGTGATGATGATACGTCAAGATCCCTGGGTATACAGGCTCCTAGGGGAGCAAAATTTCCAAAATCAAAAAGGATTTCTGGCCTGGTGGTATCGTCTTACCTCGCCCCCAGAGGTTGAAAATCCCACCTTACAGCAACGGGATCTCGCCAGGAGGAGCAAGATCCTCAGTGCGATGGCCTTGTTCCTCGCGCTGACACTACTTCTGGTCGCCTATCTGGCCCTGACGGGGCCGAATAAACAGATCATCAACACGGTCTACATTTTGTACGTGTCGCTCTTTCTGTGCCTTGTCTTGAATCGGCGCGGACATATCCATAGTGCGGGCGCGCTCTTGATCACGGGGCTTGTGGGAGGGATGTATTTGACGCTGGTGATGACAGCCCTCCACGGGGGGCTGACTCCCAACGATAAAGATATCCTCTATTTACCATTCTTTGGGGAACTGGTAGCCGCTGCCCTTCTCCCAACCGTCGGGATTTTCGTGGTCGCTGGCTTCAACACCCTTGCCAGTCTTTTGATTCTCTATTACGCACCACACACGCTCGCCTTTTCTCAAATGCTCGCCACCGGATCGTCTTCCATTACCTTTCGCATTATTGAAATTCATTTTTTCACGGCTTTAGTTCTCTCGATCATGGCGACCTGGACCCTCATTGCTATCCGGCGTGCTGATCGAGCCTCGGAACTGGCTCGGCTCAATCATGATTTGCATGCGGCAGCCAGCGAGAAGGTCAGGGAAAAAGAGCGACTGGAGCACAGCGTTGACGAAATCATCCGCGTCCATATGCAGGTGGCGAACGGCAACCTGGAGGCCAGGGTACCCACCAGAGCAGGAGAGCAAAACGTGTTGTGGCAAATCGCCGTGCCGCTCAACAATCTCCTTAGTAGGTATCAACAAGCTACGCGCGCCGCTCAGCAAGGTGACATGTATCTCAGGGTACTCAATCGGTTGATGCAGGAGCACCCTGAATTGCAGCGGAAAGCGACCGCATATCTCCACGAGCTACGGCCCCCTCAAGCAAGGGATGCCTTCTCGATACAAGCGCCTCAATCGTAAGTGTATTTTCCTGTGTTTCCAGAAAGGAAGTGCGTATGCCCCTGTCCATCGAAGATCCACGCAACTGGCTCGGCTTTATTCCCGCTACGCTGAAGGATTCGCCGCTCTACAGCGAGCTGTGGGAACATCTCAAAGATGATGCTGAGATCCTGGCCCTCGTCAATCTGGTCGATAAGGATCAACCCAACCTTGTGACCTTCTTTGCCGCAGTCAACTTTCTATTGCTAGGAGAGCCGCATCAGCCGCTCGCGCTGTACTATCCCTATCTTCATCAAAACAGCACTCCGCCGCTCTCCGAGGCGTATCCCTATTTCCGCGAGTTTGTACTCGCGCACGCTACACAATTGCACACCTTGCTTCCCTCCGCCCGGCTCCAAACGAACGAGACGACCCGTTGCACCAATCTGTTGCCGGCCTTTGTGCTTGCGTACAGACGCGGAGGGTATCACCCCCTCAATATGATTGAGATTGGCTCCAGCGCCGGACTCAATCTCTTGTGGAACCGGTACAGCTACCGCTATAGCAGCGGTCTGACGACAGAAGACATCCTCGTCGGTGATCGTAGCTCGCCAGTGCAAATCCGCTGCGAACTCGTTGGCCCTCTCCTGCCCCCACTGCCTGAAACGGCGCTTCCACCTGTGGCAAGCTGCCAGGGAATAGAGCTAATTCCCCGCAACATCCACAATGAAGAGGATATGCGCTGGGTTCGCGCCGCCATCTGGCCGGAAGAATGCGCGCGCCACCAGGTGCTTGATGCGGCCATCAGCTTTGCCCGTCAAGAACACGTACCTCTGCACCAGGGAGATGCCTGTGACCTTCTCCCTGCATTACTCGATGGCATTCCTCAGCAGCATACAGCGGTCGTCTGGAGCAGCTTTGCCGTCAACCAGGGGCCAGTCGAGGTGAAAGAGCAGATTGAGAGGCAGCTTCGAGAGGCTTCCAACCGGATACCGATCTATCGCGTCGCGTTAGAGTTCGCGCTTGAGAAACAGGCAGAGGGACCTCGCCTCGAATGGCTCGAATATCAGGACGGCCAGATGGTGAAGCAAGAGCTACTCGCGCGCTGTGCTGTGCATGGAGAGCGAATGACCTGGCTTTTAGACGGAGATATCCTCTAGCCAATCTGATGTATGAGGACCCTGCCCAGGTGAAGGCCGCTTTCCTGGGCAGGGGAGAGAAACTATTTTACGAATATTGTGGGAAACAAGAAGGAAGGAATTGCTCTCATGGCAGATACCATAAGCCCTGATCTTTCTGCCTCTGCACCACCTGCCGAAGTCAGCATGCCCAACAAAAGCTGGGTGTATGTCTTCGGCCTCACCCTTTCGGTAATGGTTGGAGGCCTTTCAAGCGTCTGCATTAAGCAACTGCTTCTGCCTATCCAGGTAGGACAACTTGCGCCTGGCAACACGAACACGATCTTTACCCTTGTGTCAAGCGTCGGCGCGGGCGCGGGTCTGCTCGCCCTCCCTCTCATTGGTGCGTTCAGCGACCGAACGGTCTTACGCACTGGACGCCGGCGCCCCTGGATTGCGTTGGGCATTGCGACAGCCGTGATTGGCATGAGCATGATGGCCTTTGCCCGCTCGATCCCGGTGCTCCTGGTTGGCGAGATCCTCGCGCAGATTGGCGTGGATACGGTGCTGACCACATCGACGGCGCTGATCCCCGATCAAATCCCGGCGGGTCAACGCCCCTTCACTTCTGCCTGTGTGGGCATCGCTCCCAACGTTGGTGGCGTCATTGGGCTGCTCCTGGTCTCTCATTTCACGGACACCCGAATCATTGCGCAAGGATATGTCTTTATGGCGGTGGTCTCTCTTGTTGCCGTTATGTTTTTTCTCGCCATTCTGGACGATCCACCCATCGAGTACAAGGACCTGCCACCTTTTCACCTGGGCCGCTTTCTTCTCGATTTCTTCCGACCACTGCGGGTGAAGAATTTTGCGTTCACCTTTGCCTCAAGGTGCTGCGCGTACCTGGCCTTCACGATCTTGGGGGCCTATACCCTGTTCTATCTCGTGATCAGGCTGCATGAGGCGACGCCCGTGGCAGCAACAGGAGTTGCCACGTTTCAGTTGCTTTCCACGCTCGTCCTCGCGCTGTTCGCCATCGGTGCTGGCTGGCTTTCCCGGCGTACTGATCGAATGAAGCCGTTTGTGATCAGTGGCGCGCTGGGCATGGCGGCAGGCTTAGGCGTGATGGTGGCTTTTCCCACCTGGACAGCGCTGCTGATCGCGGCAGCCATCTTTGGGGCAGGTTTTGGGCTATTTCTCGGCGTGGATATCTCGCTGGCCGTGCGAGTGTTACCCTCTGCCCAGGCAAGGGCAAAGGATCTCGGAATCATGTACGACGCGATTTATCTGCCGCTGATCCTCTCTCCAATCATCGGGGGAGCCGTATTAAACCTGTTCCACAATAATTTTGCGCTGCTGTTTTCGGTAGCTGCTCTCTCGGGCGTTCTTGCAGCCCTGCTGATTCTGCCTATCAAAAGCGTTCGCTAACGAGTGCCTCAGGAGAGGCGCGCATCCGTCGGGAGATCGTGAAGAGGCATCACGATCTCTCACGCAAAACGAGAGGAGATGAAGGTCCGTGATCTCAAAAGAAAATGCCTGGAGGCGCGCCTTCGAGGAATTTCCCCCTCTCCTTGCCCAAGCTCAGGTCTACGTGCCAGAGAATCTGCACGTTGGTCTGACACACAGAGCAGCGGGTTCCACGACACCATGGGCTGCTCTGCGGAGAGGCACAGCGCAAGCAATACGTGACTGCGCCTCTCCGCTTCAGCCTGCTTGAGAAAGCAAAAAGAAAGACAAGGGGGATGTATGCTGCATTTTATAGCCGAACAATGCACAAGTCTGACACCAGAGACCGTCTGTGACCTGCTCAGGCAACGTGGCTATGCTGCGGTCACCCGCTTTGGTCATGTTCACGCAACCGACGGGATGCGAGAATGGCATATTTGCCGACTCGATGAATTGGCTACGATGGGAACGACGCAGTTTCTCTCCCGGCTCTCAGATGCTCTCGCGTGGCTTGCCAAACTGGACGAAGCGTCGTACCTCTCTCAGAGAAATGCGCTTTTGCTCCCCCCGATGCCGGCTCCTGTCCAGGAGCAGATGGTGCCAGAAGCGGGAGACATGTGAGAAGAAACGGGCAATAGAGCCATAGACTTCATATCTCATTCTCTCCATTGAAAAGTGTATGAAAGGTGCTATGTAACTAATGAGTCAGGTGCGAGAGCAACAGCGACTGTTCTCGCCCACGATGGAGGAATACAAGGTGGAAGAGCTGTTTAAGATCGAGATCACGCTTCCGCGCATACGGAAGCTCTTGGAACAAGGGAATACGGCACGTTATGAAATCGGCCCCTTAGAACCTGGCTATGGGACGACGATAGCTCACCCGCTCCAAAGAGTGTTGCGGTCTTCGCTTCCAGGGGCAGCCGTGACCGGGATCAAGATCGAGGGAGCCGGCCAGAGAGAGCAGAGGCTCCCTGGAGTACGGGAGGAGATGAGTGAGATCGTGCTGAATGTGAAGCAATTGCGGCTGCGCAGTTTTGCTGATCAGCCAGTCATCCTGTGTCTCCAGGTCAGCGGAAAGCGGGTGGTGAGGGCTGCCGATCTTGTCGCTCCCAGCACGATAGAAATCGTGAATCCTGAGTTGGAAATTGTGACGCTGGAGAACGAGCAGACAAGCCTTACGATGGAACTGGTCGTTGAGACTGGTCGGGGCTATGTCCCAGCCGATCCGCGCGAGAATCTGTCTGGTGGGGTAATCGTCATCGATGCCATATATACGCCGGTCAGGAAAGCTGAATATAACATTGAGCCTACCCGTGTTGGGAAGTGGGTAAACTATGAGCGGATTCTCCTCCTGATTCAAACGGATGGCACGATCTCACCCGATGAGGCATTGCGTCTGAGTGGAGAAATCCTGCAGCAACAGTTCACCCCGCTTACCATCTCTCGTCAGAGAGCGCCTGTCGAACAGCGAAAAAAAATCCCAGCCACAAGCACGCTCCTTATCCCACCCCAGATTTATCATCTGCCGTTGGAAGCGCTCGGCCTGTCGCCAAGGATATACAACAGCCTCAAGAGGAATCATATAACGAAGACAGGTCAGATCCTGGAACAGGAAGAGGAGGAGCTTCACGGAATCCGCACAATTGGCGCAAAGGCTGTGCAAGAAATCAAAGAACGGTTACTGGCTACCGGGTGTTTGCCAACGTTCACCGGGCCTGTGTCAGCAAGCGAGGTTCCATCCAGCTAACCAGAGAGACGAAGCAAAAAGATGGAAAACATGAAGATCAACTCAATGACTTGGCGCGCCGGGCCTGGCAAATATATATCCAGCGAACAAGGGCATTATTTCGCCAGATTGTCGGATGAAACATACATAGAAGTCCATCCTGATGTGTATAACCAAGCCTTCTATGCGTATGTACGGCTCAGAGGGATCAGGCCAACCACCTGGTCCCAGATTATGGAAAAGGCTGATGCAGAATGGCAAGCGTACTCCCGACTCATGGATGCCTTTGCTGAAGACACTCAACAATGGTTCACCTATCGCGATCCTGGCGTCTTCATCGATCTGCCTTCTGGACAGGAGATACCTCAAGCGAGAACTGTGTACGACACATGTGTATTCTTACCAAAAGAACGAAAGACGCTGAGCGGAGGGAGGAGGAAAATGATCTGGCATGCTGGCCATGGCCGACATGGCTATAGTTACTGGGGATATCATTCAGTCTATTTAGAGGACGGGACAAGGATAGAAGTTGATTCCAAGACGTATGACCAACGGTTCAATGCCTATCTAAAACATCTCGGCGTGAAGCCGACCACCTGGTCCCAGATCATGGAAAAGGCTGATGTAAAGTGGCGAGACTATTATCACCTCATGGATACCTTCGCAGAGAATATCCAGCAGTGGCTCACATTCCGTGGTGAAGGCGTTTTCGTCATGCATCCCGCCCTTAAAAAGTAATTCGTCATAATAGAATTTTTGTCTCAGGCATTTAAAAGCAGTATTTACATATGATACTCATGTATGAGGAAACAGTAGCACAATGCCATCCCAAAATCACGAACAAGCCAATACCAACTTTACCGAGATCACCGGGCAGGAGGTGTCCCGGATCACCTTGCTGGATGAGTTACTCACTGCGAGCATAGGTGGAGTACTTCCTGAACAGTCGGACCCAGCGCGCTTCGGAAACGTGCTTGATATTGGCTGTGGCACTGGTGGCTGGCTGCTTACAGGTGCCAGGGAGTATCCAGACAGATACGTGAGCAGAGGCATTGATATTAGCAGCCGCGTCATCCACCATGCGCGCGCCCGTGCCATGAAGGCAGGTCTCACGCAACAGATTGATTTTCAGGTGATGGATGCCTTGCGCCACCTCAACTTTGCCGACGCGTCTTTTGATCTCACTAATATACGCTTCGGCATGAGTTTCGTCCGTACCTGGGAATGGATAGAACTGCTCGCCGAAATGCAGCGGGTCACCTGTACTGGAGGCATCATTCGGCTCACCGAGGCTGAAGTATTTCATAACACTTCGAGTGCCGCTTTGACTCACTTAGATCAGCTCTTTCTCCGCGCCTATGACCGGGCATGGAGGCTCTTTGAGCCAACCACGACAGGGCTGACGGCTCACCTCGCCCCGCTCTTACACCGAATAGGCTGTCAGCAGATACAACAGAAGACATTTCCTCTGGTCTTCCGAGCAGGCACTGAGGAAGGACAGCGCTTTGCAAGGGCAACCGAAATTTTGCTCAAAACTGCCCGATCCTCGCTCCAAAAATGGGGGAACGAGTCTTTTGGGTATTACGAGGCCCTCGCCGAGCAGGTGCTGAAAGAGATGCAGCAGCCAGACTTTATAACGACCTTGATGTTGCACACGATCTGGGGAACTGTCGTACATAGCAGCTAGCAGACAAAAGAGGAAGCAAATGAGTCGTTTTTCGCGAGAAGGATACAACGCCGTCGTAGCTATTCACAACCAGACCAACATACAAGCAACTATCCAGTCGCTGATTTCCCAATGTGATAATGTTGCCCTCGTCGCTATCGGTCTGCAATTTGGAGAAGGAACCCCTCAACAGGCCCATCAAGAAAGTGCCTCCACACATTGTCAGAAGCTACGGAGACACGTTCGAGACTCGGACATCATTTATCTGTATAGCAACGGCACTGGGCAGTATGGCCTCTTTTTCATCTTACCTGAAGCAAATATGGAAGGAGGGCAGGTAGTTCACCAACGGCTCCAGGAGCTTTTATCTTCATCCATTCTCTCTCAGACAGCCCTGGCAATTCCTGAACATATAGAGATCCACCGGTATGCTATCATCTCAGGAAAAGGAAACTGCCTTAGTGCGGCACCCAGTTCTACAACCATGAGGGTGTGCAATGGAGAAATTTCAGTCCAAACTCTTCCTAGTCAGCAACGCTTACCAGCAGCGGGCCAGGAGGAGCCTCTCTTTTTATCCAATCCAGCGGAACAGTAAGGAGAGCATATGCCAGTTCTTGACCGTTCAAACCCATTACCACTCTATTACCAACTCAAAGAGATCTTGAAACAGCAGATCCAGGCCGGCCACCTGGTTCCACATACTGCGCTCCCTTCCGAATCGGAATTGGAGGCGCAGTACCATGTTAGCCGGGCAACGGTACGCCAGGCAACAACCGAGTTGGTCCATGAGGGATACCTCTACCGGCAGCATGGCCGGGGAACTTTCGTCTGTGAGCCACATGCGCCGTGCGCAACGGCTAGCGAGTTGATGAGTCTTAGCGACGACATACGACACCGGGGAATGCAACCAGGTGGCAGAGTCTTTGTCAGCGAGCTTGTTCGTGGATCGCAGCGCGTGCGTGAACACCTCCGCTTAACAAATGAGGAGCAGGTTGTCAGGCTTGAGCGCCTACGTACCGCCGATGATGTCCCAGTCGCCTATGAAATCAACTACTTACCCTATCCGCGGGCGGCCAGGGTGTACCAACGCGCAAAGGAGGCAGCGAAAGGATCTCTCTACCAGATGATGGCTTCGGAAGGTCTGCGCCCCTCCCTTGCTGAGCAAGTCCTCAAAGCCGGTCTAGCGGCAGCACGCGAGGCCGATGTGCTGTGCATCGCACAGAATCAGCCTGGCATCCGCCTCGAATCCACGGTTTTTAACGACATGGGCGCGCCCATAGAGTATACTGAAGCATTTTTTCCGGACAATGCCTACGATTTTCGCATAACCTTACGTATTCAGCAGAGCTGAGGCGAGCAGCCCAAAGAGACCTCTTCCTACTGAAAGGGGCATCCAAACGACATTCAAGCGGAAGAGAAGAAGAGCAGTATTAAGACGTAGCACTGATAGGAGAGAGGAGTGTGCCATGAGTGTGGAGGTTATAGAAAATGAGCAAGCGTCGCGGCAAGCACGGTGGCGGTAAGCAGGATGTGTACGATACAGAGCTACATTGCCTAAAGTGTGGCACACCGCTGTACCTCTCAGCAGCAGGGGTAGCCACCGCACATTACTCGCTCAAACAAACGGGCTTGGCCGGACTCAGGTGTATTTGCGGACATGTGCAACTCATTGGCCCTGATTTTAAGCCAATCTGGCCAAGGCCACAAAAACTGAATGATTAGGTACAGCAGGGCCAGGAGAGCATCACTTTGCATCTTCTATCTATAAGGACGTAGATGGCTGCCATAAATAAAAAAGCAAAAGCAGCGTATCAGAGAGAATGGCAGGCTTGGATGCTACCTACCCTCTGCAAAAGCACGCAGGAGGGATGTTGTAACCAGAAGGCAGAGTTTTTCGGTTATTCATGGACAGAGAGAAGTATGATTTGCCCTTAGTATCGTGTTATAATGCAATTCTGTAGACGAGGATGGACGAAAATGAAGGATTTCTCTTCAGAAGGGTTGAAAATTGAAAATCTCAGGGGGAAGCTGTCGATGACAGACTCATCTCAAGAAGCAGAAAACCAACAAAGAAATGAAGAACCGGGCCAGCAGGATTCTTTCTTGCTTGGTGTTTTCACGAAAGATGGTAAGCTGCTTAGTCAGGCAGAAGTATCTGCCGACCAGCTTCCGACGCTTCTGGCAGCAACGGCAGAGCGTCACTCAGAAAAGGCGAATGCTCCTGCTAAAAAAAGAGAACGCCTTCCCGCGCTAACTTCAGGTCACCGAACTAATCTCCCAAATACTCCAACGTTTGAAGCTCTAAGACAGAGCTTTGGGCCAGGCGTGGGAGTACAGTTATCTCTCTGGCCTAATACATCTGAAGCTCGATTTGAGTTGACCATGCCGAATGGTGGATCGTTGCTCATTGCGGGTAACAGCCCATCGGAAAGTATTGTCCTCTATCAGTATGTGACGTCAGAGGTTGGACCAGAAGGATTGAAACACCTTCTGGTTCTTCTGGATGTCTATTATGTGAAAACAGGAGGCAGAGACCGCAAAGCGGATGCTTCGGTAAGCGTGAGACAATTGCTTGTTCGGATGGGGAAGGGAAAAAAGGCGGATGATCGGGAGGAGCAACAGAAGTTCATGAAAACAATTTTGTATCTGGCGAGAACTCTTGTTTCACCGGAGGCAAAACGAAAAGCTTCTCCCTTATTGATCATAGAAGGCTTGCTCCCAGATGAGCAGGGCAATTTCCTTATACCATCAGAGATCGAGTATCATCTTGGTCAATATTTCTTTGAAACACTCTTCGGGAAGCAGCCACAATACTTTTCTGTACCGACAGCACAATTGCTGGCATATCATTCAACAAGAGAGCAGCAAGAGCTGCTCCTTGCATTTTACCTGAGCAATAAATTGACCTTTAGTGGTAATTGTTCAATCAATTTTCCCACGCTTCTTATACAAAGCGCACTCCAATCACGTGAAGACATAGAGCGAGGTGGTAATCGCACACGGGATGCACAACGGGTTCTTTATGCGTTGGAGCGGCTTGAGCGAGATGGACTTATTATCAGATCCGCTCACGAGGAGATTGACACAGTTCTTGCGGTTGATCTCCACTTTGACCGACAAACAACGAAAAAACTCTCTAACGAGACGGAGAAGCGCCTGCGCCAACTGCTTCCATCACTTCTTAGAGGAGGTAAGGATGCGGCTACACTTCGCTCAAAACGCCGAATAGCACTTCAGCGCTTGCTTGAATTAGATCCATCAGATCAAGAAAAGCAGGCATTACCCATTACCTTTTTTGCGGGAAGGCTTCTACAAAAACAGATGGAAAGCTCCTACCTTCATAGTGAACAGGGTATTGTGTCTGCGACTCTGCTCAGCACAGAAGCAAGCTCTCGTAGAAAAGATAATCCAACTGGTTAAATTAATAGGTACTTAGATGTAAAAGGATTTCTTTTTGCAAAATAGGGAGATAAAAGTTTCTATTGAGATCGAAACATTTTTAATGGCTGTGATAAATATAGCTCCGAATCTTGTGGCAGAAATTTCATAAAAACGAATTATACCTACTCGTGGCAGAAAACGAGCCGATAGTCCCCCCTACTCATGGCAGAAAAGCGGACGAAAATACCTACTCGCGGCAGAAAATGGACTTATAATACCCCCCTCGCGGCAGAAAAGCCGTGTTGAAATGCCCCTACTCGCGGCAGAAAATGGACTTATAACACCCTACTCGCGGCAGAAAGTTTATACAGCAAGACCCCTACTCGTGGCAGTTTTTTTCCTAGAGCAGCTTGTGAAGCCAGTTTATCCCGCCACTATCTCTGATGATAAAAGATAGATGTTGATCGACTAGCATGTAGAGCCATATCAAGGTAATATGTGAAACATTAGGGAAGTACACAACAAACAGAGTATCCTGCCATAGTGTCTTTTTCGTTGCTCTGGTTCCCTTTCGAGGGGGTTTTCAGGAATCCTTCCCGGAATCTTTCCCGGTTGTTCCGGCGCTCCCCGAAAATTCCGAAACGGGTCGGGTATAGTAGGAGGGTACCAGTTCACAGATTGAAAGAGCCTAAGCGATACTCTGGTTCTCTAAGAAATAGCAAACAAAAGCAAGTAGAGCGCTGGAAGGCGAGTATGTGTTCAGCTTACTGAATAGCACGACCTTTGAGATAGAGGTGAAGGAATGGCACATCTGTACACAGTCTACGTGGCAAGATGTATCATTTGGGTGCCGGAATGTGCTATACTACACAGCGGAGCTGTTCAGGCGCAAAAAAAAGAAAGCCCCCGCCCGCCGGGTTCTTTCTCTCTCTTGCTGAGATAGGAGGTTGGCACTCATGATTACATAATCACAAGAAAAACGTCACCAGTTTAATCGTCCTTCGAGAGACTTTGAATACTGAACCATTGGCAGTGGTTCAATAGGTGAGTTTTTGCCTTCCACCAGAATGCGTTTTCTGGTGTTAGTATACCACGCAGTCAAATTCCCGTCAATTGAACTGGACCACATTTCTCTCTCCCAGGACGGCGCGCAGCCACAGGATAGACACCTGATCACAAATACGTGATGCTTCACGGCTCCGCTGCGCGAGATGTCTTCCATGCTTTCACTCTTTTGTCCACTCACAAAAGGGATGGGTTTGTGTTCCCCAAATCACCTCTTGGCGTGCGGGACAGAAGAGATTAGTTCGTCAATTGGAGAAAGAGTATGATGCAAGCAACGGTTCCTTCAGTGCAGCAAGGCGTCGAGCTGGCACTGGAGGTTCAGAATCGCCCACACGGTGTGCAGGTTGAGCGCATTGATCCTGCTATTTTACAGTTGATTGCTTTTCTTTTCCCTTGCCAGTTTGAGGGCATGAAATTCCTGGCCCTGCTCTGCCGGCGAGCGACAGAAAAACAACTGGCGTTCTACAAAGAACCGGTGGCAGTGATTACCTTTCACGGGATCGCCGCGCTGTGTGCCTCTCCAGAGTGGCCCTGGGGATACCATGCCACCTTGCGTTATTTCATCATCTTCCAAGCCCTTGGTATCCTGACGCGCGCGCGGAAAAATCGCATCACAGAAGTCCATATTCCGCTGGGGATCAGAGAAGAGCCCCTCGTGCGTGAACGTCTGCTGCAAGCGCTTGGGGACCTCCAAAAGAACAAATCAAAAAAACATGAATATAAAGACAAAAAATTGGTCCAACTGATCGCGCGCGTCAAAAACCATATTGAAGTCTATGGTCTGGGGACCTCAGGCGATTCTCAGAAAGAAATGGTTCTCCAGCTCGATCCAGCCCTGCTGGTTCCTGCGCAGGAACGGCTGATCGAGGCCATGCGTGCGGAGCGCATTCCAGTCGCGAAGTGCAAAAGAATCGCCCAATGGATGTATACCCATGAAATTCCCCAGCTTCTCCGCGGCCAGGTATACGCCGGCCAACTGTACCTGGGCGATTCTCAGACTGCTCGTCAGGAACGGACTGGGCGATATCAATGTACACTGGGCGATTCTGAGAGAGGCGAAGATTTTACCAATACGCAGCAGCAGGGCGACTCTCAAAACACAGGAGGCAATTCTCAAAATGGGTCTGTGTCCCTACAACCGGGGAATACGCAAACCCAACCCCCTGAGAATCGCCCACAAAATCAACAATATGACTCCCTTTCTGACTCTTCTACGCTCACAGAGCAGCCAGAATCGCCCGTTCTTGCTCATGAGGTGATCTCTCATGGTGAAGTGGGCGATTCTCAGGGGTGCCTATCGAGTAATACATCTATCTTATGTAATAAAATTTCTAATAGAGATAGTGTCGATATCGAAAAGGCCGGAGGTGCTGCCCTATTACAATCGCCTCGTTCTGAAGCTTCTCTGCTCAGAGAAGCCACGTGGATTGCTATCCGGCTGGATGGCAAGGAAAGCTTAAAGAAAAATCGGGGCCGCGGGTGGGTAGGAGCCTACAAGAATAAGCTTCTAGAGCATCCCTACCTAGTCCGCTGCGCGATGATCGATATGTTTATGCAGAAAGCGTTCCCAGATTGGCAAGGGCCTCCTCAAAAGCAGGGGGGATTGTGGTTTAACAGAGCGTACAAAGCCTATGCTCTGCGAGAGGAACCGGTGCCATCAGTGATCGAAAGCTGGGCCAGGTCTCCCTATCATTACAGACAGATCGAGAAGGCTCTTCGGAGAGAGCGCAAGCGCCAGGAGGAGGAGATCGCGGAGTTGCGCCGGCGCAACCCTTTTTACGCCGAGGATTTTGTCCGCCCCGATGCTTCTTGCGTGGAAACCTATGGCTTGTTGCGTGATGAGAAGGTATCGCTGCCTTTTACGCTTTTTGAAGAGGACGATGCTGCCTCCTGTGGCACTGAAGAGATCTTGGCTGATCTGTGCGATGAAGCGGCTGCGGAGTCGGGGCAAGAACCTGTTGTGGAGATGGAGGACGGGGCCTGCCTCACGACAGAAGAATACGAGCAACTGGAACAACGAGCGCTTGAGGAGGAACGCCTCCGCGTCGAAGCCTTGATTGCTGATCCGTCTTTGGCCGATCTGCTTGCAGACTATGTGGAACAGTGGGTAGCGGCGGCCCTGGCAACTCTTCCGGTTCCGGTCTTTGATGACCTCCAGCACCTGCGGGCGATTCTGGACCCGGAAGGCTACACCGTGGACGTGCAAGTCCGTGTGGGCGATTCCTACGTGATCAAGGTGCAGTCCAAGAATGATCCCACGAATGTCTGTGTGCTGGCCGATCCCGAGCAAACCCAGGTCTTTCTCCGCCGATTCGGCCAGCTTCCAGCGTTGCTCAGCCAGCATTTGCAGCACCTTTGGGCGATTCTGGACCCGGATCTCTACCTGGCTGACGTACTCCTGACGCTCGATGGGCCATACACAATCCGTGTTCGCGCGAGAACCAATCCGAGCAATGCGTGTCTCCTGAGAGGGCCAGGCCAGATCAGGACATTTATTGATTGGTTTACCCATCTGCCGGCTGCCGTCATTGACGATCTGCAGCACCTGCGGGCGATTCTCGCCCCAGAACTCTATTCGGTAGGTGTGCAACTCGCCCCGGCTTCGCGGTATGTGCTTCTGGTTTGGGCCAACGACGATCCAAACGATGCTCGCGCTCTTGAAGGCCCGACGCAGACGCAGGAGTTCATTCAGTGGTTTACGCAGGAGGAGGCAACGAACCCTGCCGAACCTGCGGAGGGATAGAATCTATCGAGTTCTCCGAAGCAATCAGGTGGCGATGTTGGAACAACCAGTGCTTCTTCAGCCTGTTGTGCCGGTGTCTGGCCGCCGGGGAGGCAACAAGTATCAGAAGCAGAGACGTGCCCAGCGCTTGCCCAGCGCGAGCGTCTGGTGGCATAATACTCCCAGGGCTAGAGCGCGAAGGATGAGTTTGGGCGAAAGGGGCGAAGGAATGCGTCGAAAAAAGCGTCTGCAAGACATGAGCCAAGATGAACTGATCCAATTCGGACAGGCGCTCGCGGAGCAACACCAACGGCGCAATGCACGTCGCCGTGAGCGGCGGCGCTGGCTCAAAAATGCTCCGAGGGAGCAGACAGCGCTGCGTTACAGGGGGGAAGAAAAACCCTGCTCCATTGCCGTGTTTTTGCAGGCGGAGGGCCTTCTCTTGAGGCGGCTGCCTGACATTCCAGATCTTCAAGGAAATGCGGTGGTGGTGCTGCTTACCCTTGCGCATATGGTTCTGCATCTCCTGCACGCGCCGGATCGATGCGCGGCAGATACCATCATGGAATGCCCTGAGTTCAGTGTGCATGAGATCTGTTCGGCGGCAGTCGAGATTGGTCTCAACTATCATCCAGATCCCACCTTTAAGTTGAAGCACACGCAGATTGTCTTTGCGATAGGCGAGTTCATGCAGGGGATCGACAAGGAGCGGCTCCATTTTAATACCCTTCTGGGTGATCTTCCCATCGATTTATGAGTTCCTCCTGAATCGAATGCAGGGAGGATGAGCTGCTTTGGCAGGATGTACCTTTCGTTGGCTCCTTCTCCATGACTGGCGCTGGCTTCCGCTGGATGGGCAACTCCTCAATGCCGGCGATCTGTTGGAGATCTCACAGAGAATGACGGAAATAGGTTTCCAGGCAGCGCGCCTGTTCATTCAGGTTTCGATCCGCTGTCCTGATCCGTGAGAACATATGGGCACCGTGTAACAGAAAGGGAAAGCGATGGCAAGGCGACACCCCTGCTTGCTTGTAAAGCATTTACGCGGCGAAGAGCAGTGGATGGAAGATCGGGTAATGCGTTGGCTGGAAAAACGACATCGGCGGCCAGAAGATGTGTGCTCCCTTCTGGCCGAGGGGGCAGTTGAACCTCTCAGGCCCCCGCATGGACAGATTCTGACCCTCTCATTTACTGACGGCAGCCAGGTCCGCCTGCATCTCTTCCAGTTGACGGATACAGAGCGCAGAGAACTGTTGGAGCGTATGAGCGAGGTATTCTCTCTCCTTGAAGCACAGAGCCAGCCCGGTACCAGAGCAATTGCACTCGACGCAGCACGCCAAGCGCTTCAAACGTTGCGAGATGAAGTAGAGGGGCAAGAACTTCCTACACATGCTGGGGGCGATCAGGGCTGAAAACTCGGTAGAGATAGCGACCGGGCAAGCTCCATCTGGAAGCCATTGGTCAATGTTTGCCTGCAATTATCCAGATGGAACCTGGAACGTAGATCTCGCCGCGCGGCCCAGCCCAGTTGCCCTTGCTCATCCGTCACCCTATCCTGTTTGAGGAACCGGTGTTCGGGCTCATCACTGATAGGGAGCGGCAAGGCGACTCTCAAAACACAATGGGCGATTCTCAAAGGTGATCTTTATTTTTGCAAGTATTCTCTTGGCCAGAGTTCTTCGCCCGCCGGCGGGTATTTCCTATAGCCATTGGCGCTATAGACCAACCACCGAAATAAAAGAAGATGAAGGTAATTCTTCAGGAGTCCCTCCACAAGCGCCCCTGGCAGGCAGATCTGTTACACTTCTTCGTTTGCGGTGGAGTACAAATCGACCAGATCCAGTACGAGGCCCCCTTTTTGCATAGTTGTCGGACCTTCTCTCTGCGCCTGCAAATCAACTGCGATCTGTTCTCCTGTTTGCTCAAAGGAAATAGCTGCATCCTTGAGTTGTGCGATGATAGGAGCAAGATCGCCAGGGGAACCACTAAACGTGACAATAGTAGGAGTGCGAGTTACTTCAACTGCCATATGCTTCCATCCTCTCTTTTAAGAAACGCGTGCTCTCTCAAGAGTAGACTACACCTTCCTCTCCTCCGCCTGGTGGTGCGCCGAAGACTGCTCAGATGTTAGCTTGCTGCGCCTGCCTCTGAGCTGCCTGGAGGAACTTGGTCGTAACATTGCTCGCGAAGACGGAGATGGTTCCGGGCATCGTTTTATCCAGAAGTTGAAACCCTTCAATGATCAGGATGTCACCCGGATCTTGCAGTGATTCGGCAATTTTCTTCGTCCGCCATTGCTTGAGCGAAATATAGACCGAGTAGATGGTTGGTTCTACTTGATCTGGTGGTGGGAGCGGCAGGCCTTTCGGGAGAGATGGCATCTTCTCTGGAGCCTGCTGCATCGTGGTAAATACGCACTGGCTTCGTTCAATAACCTTGCCGGGTCGCCCGACGAGCGTGACTTTCACTGATTTCACCTCTCCTCTTTCTTCAATGGCGATCTCGGCCAACGCGCCGATCCGATCCTCCCAGACAAACCTCGCTGTTGTCGCAGGTTGAGGAATACCTGTTGACCTGGTGGCGGCTTGTGGCTGACCGCCTTGCGTCTTCTCCTGCCGCTGGAGCTGTCTCTTTCGCTTATAAGCAGGAGGAAAAATGAGCCTGGAGATTTCGGGTGCGGTCTCGTGGCGAACCATATAGAAGTAGACCCCACCAATTGTTCTGCGCCGTGATTGGTCTGGAAGCATGAGTCCGCCGGCAGCTTCTATCTCATGTGTTCTCTGTAAAAAGGCCAGAGACAGGTCGGTGCCGAGGTGCTTGACGATTCGAGAGATCAGCCGTCGCGGTTCCTCTTCGGTTTCCGCGAGCTGCTCTGCAATCAGTCGGGTTGTTTCGGTGCGCTGTATATGGAGTGCCTGCTCCTCCTCCGACCACCTTTTTTTCCCTTGCTTCTGGGGAACCTTGCGGCTCTCTCCAGCTCCATCTGCATCGGCCATCTGCTTGCTCCTCCATTCTGTGGATGTATTATCGCACACGAGAGTATCGCTATTGTAGGTACTTATGGGGGAATTGTCAATTCATTCGCTGAGATCTTCTCAGGCATGTGCTCTGAAGAACCGCTCTCTGACGTGGGGGAGAAGCCGAGGTGGGAGCCCTGTCCGGGCATTTTGTGCGCTGCCCTCGTTTTCCTACCACTCTAGAATCTCCCCTGGAAATCGAGTAGAATAAGAAGGCCTCCTGACAGGGGCCAGGGAATGATCTGGAGTGGGAGAGAGCAGGCAATGACAGCAGAACAATGGCAGCCAGGCCAGGCACGCAACGTCGAAGAGCTGGCCGACGAGAACGATTACTGGTTAGTGTCGAAAGATGCCGCACGGGTAACCAGGCAGCCCCATGAGACAATCCTGCAATGGATTCAAACAGGGCGACTCCCAGTGCGCCCGGCATATCTTACTCCCATGAAACAGATGCAGGTGCGCGCAAGCGACCTGGCACAGCTTGCTCCTATTGTAGCCCAGGAGCGCTACGTCGAAGAGTTGGCTGGCCCGGATGATTGTTGGCTCTCCATGACCGATGCGGCCCGTGTGGCGGGAATCCATGATAAAACCATCCAAAACTGGATAAAAAATGGCGTTCTTGCAGTGCGGCCAGGTGGGGCTGGGATGAATAAGCGAACGAGACAGGTACGGCGCAGCGACCTCGCCGAGCTGACTCCCATCATCAATCCTGATGCAGGGATCGCAACACGGGACGGCAGCGTCTACCTTGCAAGTGTTCCCGCTGAGTTGGCTGGAATAAAAGCGGACTACCAGCGCTTGCTGGCTCTCGTGACAGCTTTTCCCCAGCAGGTGCAAATGCAAACAGCCGAGATGATGGGTGGACTCTCAGCGCTCTCTGGGACCTTGGAAGAACGAGACCAGCGACATCTGCATAGGATGGAAACAGTGGAGAGCACTCTCTCAGAGCAGATTGCCCGGATGCAAGAAGTGATTCTCAGCGAAGTACGCCAGGTAGGGGAGCAGCTGGGCCAACGTCTTCGTGACCAGATGACACAAACGCAAGACTCACTCAGTGCATTACTCACCAGCCAGGGCGAGCGCATGCTCCACCAGCTCGAAGCCATTGCGACCACGCTTTCACGGCAAGAGCAGGAACGCAAGCAGCAGGACCGGCAGATCGCTGAGCAGGCAGAGCGTCGCCATCAGGAATTCATCAGCCTGATCGAGCAGCAGGATCAGCAGGATAGCGAGCGCCTGGCGACCTATGGAAGCGAGGTAGAGCGTATCTTGCGCGAGGTCCGTGAGGAGATTGGCAAACACATTGGGACAACTGGTGGCGATCTGGGCGCACACCTTGAAAGGCTGGAGGCCACCATCCTCAAAGAGATGCGCCTGGCGGAGCGGAGAATCGACGCGCTGGCGGCTGTCCAGGAACCGTTGCTGACGTTCCTCGCGGACCTGCGTGCCGGGAGTGGCCTGCCTCAGTCGCCCAGCGCTGGAAAGCCAGAAGACGCCCGAACAAGCCAGTAACGCGCGGAGGCGGGGCATTCTATCTGCCCCGCTGTTATGGGGATAAAGTAAAAGCATCCCCATAGTAAAGAAATATGACAGGACAACAGTACAACATCTATAGATACTTACCAGTATTTATAATAAATACCAGTAAGAAGTACATCCTGTAAAGTATACTAAAAGTCGTCATGATGAAATCGGAGTTATGGGGAGTATATAAATATATCCCCATAATATACTAAACATACAACATGAAGAACATACAACATGTCAATATACTTACTAGTATCTATAATAAATACAAGTAAACATTATAACATGTCATAATTATGTACTCTTGTCATGTTGTAAGACTTTACTATGGGGATATTTTTACTTTATCCCCATAACTCTAGGCCAGAAAGATGCATGCTCGCGCTGGTGAGGAGTGGTGATGCGCGTTGGATGTGGGTATACTATATGGGGATACTTTTTAAATATCCCCATAACAACGCGCCTTGACCGCGCTGAAGGACGTGCTCTGATCGGGAAAGGGATGAGGCGCATAGGGGGGAGATGTACTCATGAGTTCAGAACCACCGTCAGAACTCCCATCGGAACTACCAGCAGAGCCGCCGCGTCGGCAGACGCGGAAAGACCGGAAGATCCCGGCCAGCCAGGAAGGTCGGCTGAGCTGGCGAGAGGGCGATCCGCACCCACTCGATGTGATGATCGAGGAGGCAATGCAGCTCCAGGACCAGCGTAATCGTGCGCTTGCTTCGGTACGCCAGGCGCTGTCCTCCACCACCAACCTGCTTGGAGATGCTGAACAGTTGATACAAAAAGATGAGCGAGCCGATCAACGGGTAAAACAGCTCTTTCAAGATCAAGAAGCTCATAAACATCTTGAGCATTTCATTGCCACGTTTGCTGTGCTCCGGCGCAAGCGTGATCTTGCGCGATTGCAAGCAGCCAATGAGGCATTACACCTGGCTGCAGGGCTCCTGATCGAGGTGTTCCACGATGATCCGTTTTTAGAGGATCTGGAAGAAGTGATGCGCGAAGATCGGGATCGGAAAGAGCTGACGGGTGTCAAAAAGTCGCGGGATCGTCTTGGCTGGTTTGAAGACGCTATTCACCGCATTCGTAATCTGCTGACGGCAGGCAATGGCTGGTTCGAGTTCTTTTATATCCCGCGCCGAGGGGTTCCCGTTGGACTCATGAATGTCGTTGAGATCGTGAAACGCATCCAGAAGCAGGGCGTTCCCTATGCCGAGCTTCCCTCCAAACTGTTCGACCAGGTGCCGGAGGAGGTCATACCGTTGCTGGAAGCAGTGCGCCCAGGTTCGCCTCTTTCCCCTGAGTTGCAAGAAATCGTCTCGCTTGCCTACTACGGCCCTTACGCATCTTATCGGTTTATGGAGTTCTTTCGTGGACCTAAAAATACGGTCTATCTGGGACGTATTTTTAGTAGAACGCCTCGAATCGAGCTATGGTCACTGTTCAGCCGGAGGAAGTGAGAGGAAGGAGGTGTTGTTTTGGTGGGGGTATAGGTGAAGAGTCAATGGCTATAGGAAGTATCTTCTTTTTTCTAGTTGAAACAACGCCTCTTTTTGGCCCAAAGTTCCAGCATAAACGCGAAAAAAGCATCGGGAGATACATTTCCTTCAATGCAAGCGCAAATGATTGGAGTAGCATCTCTGGCCGGCTCATAGGCCCATTGCGTCACACAGACAGGTAAGAAGGAGAAAGGCCCGACCCAGATCCCGATTACGCTGCGCGATACAATGAAGCAAAGCAATCGTTGGGTCGGCTCGGACAGGTGGGACGAGTACCCATAGCCAGGCTTTTATGCTGCCTGCTGAGCATCACTTCAAGCGCCTAGACCAGACTCTCTGCCTGGTGGAAGGGGCAAGAGGGAATTGCTATAATATTGTAGACAGATATACCCCTTGCAAAAGTGTAAGCGAAGAAGAGATGAACAATGAGCTATAGAGATGCGGCACGAGAAGGAAACCAGCAGATACCAGATCCTGAGACGAGGCGGAAGCAGCTTCGCCTGTATCTCATCGGTTTTAGCGAAGCTGCCTGGGAGATACTCTCAGAACCGCTTTATACTCGCTATCCGTTGGTCGAGGTTCACTTTGAGACCGCGCTCAAGCGTGATGTTGGCCTGGTACTCTCGCTGCTCATTGAAGTTGAAGATTTCGACCCCAACTTCTTTAATACACTCCGCAACGAAAAGCGGATCGCCTGGTGGGAATATCCCTCTCGTCCGCCCGACACCCGATGGCTCTATCCAGAGCAGCGTCGCACTTTCCTCCCTGATGACTGATGGTAGCAAAGAAGCAAAACCTTTTAACGGTCCATACGCCTTCCCACTTCTGTATAGAGCGCCGCCTGCGCTGAGTGAGAAACAGAAATTTTTGTCCTCTTCCAGAGCCAAGGTTAGATCCTGCAAAAATCGATCATCAGGGCGCGGAGCTTGGCGACCAGCACGTGCCTGACCCTCCGCGGGCGTCTCCTTACTCAACACTCTCGCGTGGGTAGCGCCGCCAATGCATCGCCGTCTGCGTGTCTGCCGCCTCCACGACGAGCGTCACATCATAGAGCCGATCCAGGCCGACACCGTGTTCGACTTCTTTGACATGCCACAGCGTTGCAAAGTGCCCTTTGCCTACGCTCAGACGACAGCGCACCAGCTCGCCGACGCGTGGGATGAACGCAGCGCGGTAAGTGTGGAATTGCACCTCCTCGCAGATGAGCCTGATTTCCACCTCCTCGGCAGGTGCGGCGCGGATCTGCTTCTCAATCTCCGCTGCCAGGAGAATAATCTTTGCCTCTGTACTCAACTTCTGATCTTCGATAATGTCCTTGATCTCCATGCTTCCCTCCCAGTTGATGTCAGTCTTCGGGTCACTTTCCCTTATCATCTACTTGCACAGGCGAAGCATACCACAAGGAGCTGCGGCGAGAAAGAATCGTTCTGAGTATTCCCCCCTGAGCATATGCATGGGTGCAGGCGGCTCTAGAGCGCTACAGAGCACTTGTCATGGCCCTGTGAGTGGTTTTGCAGTGATCCCAGCGGTACCTCACACACGGGGCATCCACAGCGGATGATATTTGGACGGTTCCTCCTCCTTTCCCATAGCAAGACTCCTATGCTATAATGACAGCCGCGTCGGCAGTTTCGAGGGCATTATGGATAGCAGAGAAAAAGCAAGAGAGTCACCCACAGAACTACCATACTGGACACATGATACAAGCCTTTTTACGGGCGTCTTCCGCTACTTCAGAAAAAAGCCAGTTTTAGTACGTGGCAAGCTGCACCTTGCAGAAGAATCGTACAGCAAAACCGATGCTGATTTAGAGGTTATCCCGATCACCCAAAAAACAGGCCAATGCACCTATATTCACCTGAAAGCTTATGTCCTCGTGCCAGACGTACGCTTGATCGTTGGCCTCTACGCGCAGCCGCAGCGACTAGGCTTGGAACAAGAACCCGCAATAGGTGAAGTGGTTGCGGCAACGGAGCAACCTCAGATGAAAGAGCAGGAGATCGGCGATGGGCAAGCCTGGTACTATCCAGCCGATCAAACGCTTGTGCTGTGGGAATGCGGTTTTCATCCTCATTTTGAGGAAGCACCTCTTCCTCATGATCCCAATATGAGCGGCTTGTGGACTGGTTTTGAAGCCTTCCTCATACGATACTTCCAAGAGGCCAGGCAGATTGCCACTACCTACGCGGACCCCAACCACGACACCAAAGCCTATCAACAATTTTTAGCCGCGCTCGGCTATGAGCCACACCCAGGGGTCAAAGCGGCATAAAGCGGCATGGAGTAAACCACTTCACGCATCGACGTAATCAGTGCTCGCGCCTTCCCCTGTCGAGAAACAGATCCCAGAAAGCGCTCCTATAACGAACTCTCATAATCCCTCTTTCTGCTGAACTGTCTCTTTACCCTATTAGACGAGAACAATAAGTAAACATTGCAAATCGATTACCATAGCGAGCGTCTCTTGTACACTCAAAATCCTTATGATCGAATTTTGCACGTATCCCAGGCCTATCTCCTGCTCTGTACCAACCAGGAAATTGAAGAGATCCGGCGAGCGCCAGGAGAAGCGAATGCACATGGCTTGGCGAACGCAGCGTATTGGACCTCAGAGGCCAATATCCGACCCAGCAAGCCTACCCGTAAGGTGCTCGCTCACCAACCAGCCTGGCTGCACTCACCACACGCTGCTTTGACGAGGAGATGCGCGGACAGCATCGGTGCTTCGAGAGCACTACGGAGAAAGGGAAACACCACCAGGCTGGGTATCCTGATGTCGGATAGAAAGCCCTTCCTCCTTCTCTATGATGAGATGGCTCATCTGCCTCAACATCGCCGTGGCAACAACGGCATCTTCCTTGCCTTGATAGCACCAGAGCAGAAGCCGCTGTCCCAGGTCAAGAGCAAAATCAAGCGTCAAGACCCCATGCATTTCCGTCTGGGAAACAAAGATGTGACCAGTGGAGGCATTGATCCCCTGCAAACGAAGGTCCGGGATCTCTTCAGGCAAAAGACGCACATGGTAATAGTACAACGGGCCAATAGCTCGGAGAAAAACATACCCTCGTACCTCTCTGGGCAATGTGTTCCTTCGTGGTCGTTTCTCCAGGAGAAAGCTGAGGCTCGGATGCTTCTCCTGTTCGCAGTCCTCCCAGGCAGCGATACGCCCAGAGGCCTCCATCTGCTCCAGAAGCGCAATAGTGTGAAGCTTCTCACCTTCAGAAAAAGAGAGGGTAAAGCTCAGGTACATGGCTTCTGAGCGAAAAGCCTGCTCTATTTTGAGGACCGCATCAGGAAAGCTTTCTGTCATCTGCTGCCGAAACGCGAAGAGTTCTCTGATATACAATCGAGAGATGGTGCTGAGCATGGCCTCTTCTTCCTGAAGAAGGGCATCGTCCTGACCCGCATCTCTCGCTCCTCCGCTCAACTTTTGATATACTCGTATCATCATGATACCCCCTGTTATTAAAAAATCAGAGCTATTTCCCTATATTCCCCGCTTTCAAGATCTCATCGTTCAGCACCCCTTCAAAGCTGGTACCGCCTTCCTGTTTGCCATCCCTTAATTGAGCTGGCGCAGCGCTCGAACGCTTCCTCCCAGGATAGCCCCCAGCAACACGATGGTTCCGGCGAGTGCGAACAGTGCCTGCGCGCCGACCGCATTCGCGATACTTCCGCCCGCAATCTGCGCAAGAGGCTGGACGCCTGTGGAGGCCAGTGCCCAAAATGCCATCATGCGGCCCCGCATATGCGTGGGTGTGCGTTGTTGGATGAGCGTCACCGTCATCACCACAAGGACCCCGTTCAGGGCACTCCAGCCCCCCATACATACTGCTCCCAGCGGAAAGGGAACAATGGCAATCAGCCCCATCAGAACCGCTTCGACCCCCTGGCATGCAATAGAGATCGCCCCGCGATGGGAGCGAAGTGGTGCGATTGCAGGCAAAAGCAATCCCAGGACGGCCCCCATGCTGTAGCTCCACGCGAGCACACTATAGCCTTGCGCTCCCACATGCAGAGATTTCGCCAGCAAGGGCGAACCAATGGAATTGGTGGCAACGGCAGCAAAAGCAACAAGGCAGTCCATGAGAAACATGGTGAGCAGCCAGGGAACTGTGCGCAAATACTGGGCAGTCTCTCGCAGATCGGTGCGCACGAGACGACGCTGGACACGTGGCGCGCTTCCGAGAGGCCGCATCAACAAGGCGAGAACTACCGCGACAGCATACGAGCCAGCGTTTAAGGCAAAAGCCAGGCCAGGTCCGCCGACAGCCACAAGAAGGCCTGCCGGTAAGTACCCGACTAAGGGACCAATCTGGACCATTGCGCTTGTGAGCGCATTCGCGCTCTCCAGGTCATCTGCTTGAACAAGTTGTGGCGCAAGGCTGCTGGTCGCTGGGAGAAAAAGAGCATTGCCAGCTCCATGCAAGGCCAGAACCATCCAGATCATCCAGAGGTGCTCCGCTGCTCTGCTTGCAAGCAGGGCCAACAGACCTGCGGTGACCAGACGGAGAGCGTCGGCCAGAATCAACACTGATCGCGCATTCAAACGGTCAACAAGGAGGCCGCCGACCAGGGTGAGGAATGCTTGAGGAAGCGCTTGAAAAAGCAAGGTCAGCGCCAAATCTATCGCAGACCCGTGAGCACTCAAGATAAGCCAGGGGAGTGCCACAGCCTGGAAGGCGCTGCCAAACGAAGAAGCTGTTTGGCCAACCCAGAGGAGCCGAAAATCCCGACCGCGCAGCGCTTTGAGGGGATGGCGCAGACCTTTGTTGCCAGGCGCAATGATCTGCGAAGATTGAGAAGCCAAGGGGGGTTCTTCCATGAGCCAGGACCTGCCTTCAATGAACGATATGGCTGCACAGCAATGCTGCAACTATAGCAGGTTGACAAAGGTGATGCAATAGCATACACAGATGTGGGCAGAAATACAGTTTTTCCTCTCTGGAGTCTTCTCTTGAAACAAGGGAGGGAAGATCAGCTCTGCCGGATGATCTCCTCCAGGCGCGGATTGGTCGCCACCGCAAAGAGACGATCCAGCGAAAACGGGGCGCGCGCGCCAAGTTGCTCAACGATTTCAAGGTCTTCCAGTCCCACCTTCCCGACGCCTAACCGGGTCAGCAGGCTCGCATCGCCGGCCAGCGCTTGCTCAATCTCACGCAACCCGCGCAGGTAAATCACCTCTTTCGTGTTACAAACTCCGTGTTGCTGCTCCAGGCACGGAACCCCGCGAAAGATGCGCAGACAGAGCCGCAAGGCATAAGATTGTGCCTCTTTTTCGACCTCATCACGGCCGTCTTGAGGATGCCTCAACATGCGAGGGAGACAAGAGAAGCACGAAAGGAGTTTCCAGAGCGCAGTAAACCCCATTGGCGCGCCACATGTGCCACAAGCCAGGCCGGTTGCCAGAGTAATCAGGCGATGCCCAGCATCGTCAAGGCGTTGTCCTTGCTGCTCCAGTAGCTTTTTTTCGAGATAGAGCAATAATCCTTCCTCAGTAATCTCATAGTTTCTCGTCCCGATCCCGAGCAGGCCAAGGGGCGACCGCCTACCAGCCTCTCGACGAAGCAGGTGCCCAAACTCATGGACGAGCAGGTGACGGACCCGAGGCAGCGATTCTGGTTGATTGCGTAACAAGAGAGATGCATCTGAGACCCAGACGTTGGGTGCATCGCTATCAATCTCCACGCGCCAACCTGCCAGGCCAAGATCGGCAAAAATCGTCGAAAAAAAGCGTTGCAGCACGGGGGCCTCAAACTGCGGGAGGGACAGCACAGACTTCTCCCGCTCAAAGGAGAGATAGACCGCATCTTTTTCCTCTTCCGGGACTTCCTCCAGGGAAAAAGAGAGAGCTGATTGCAGGGTTTCCCAGACCTGCCTGGCGAGGGCTTCTGTACCAGCTTTGCTGAAAGCACGCTGGAGAACCAGAACGACGTAGGCCAGCCCGGCCAGCATTTCCGTTTTGGTCGGAGGGGCAGTACGCCAGCAGGAGTATTGTCTGAAGCGTTCGGGATCTTGCAGAACACTGGCTTCAACCATGTGCAGGCGACTCTCCTCCCACCCAAGAGTTTCGAGATACAGATGACGCACCAGAGGGTCTGCTTCTTCTGCTTGGATCTCCTCTTTTAATTGGCCCATCATTTCTAACAGCCCGGCCAGCGTTTCTTGAGAAATCGTTGGATACCAGAGCTGAGGATCGTGATCACCAGACCACGCCTCCGCCAGTGCTCGCTCGCGCGCCGTTTTCAAGAGCGCCCTCTGCAGCTCTCTTTGATCCGCAGAGGCCTCAAGGCGCTTCCAGGTCTGTTTCTCCTCTTGAGTGAAAGGACCGGTCCAGGTCCACCACCAGTAGAGATCATACCCTAGATCACGATACCGCCTTACCCACTGCTCGTCTAGTTGCTGGATCTCGCTCATATGTGCCTTTCTTCATGATCTTTGCAGCAGCAACCCCGATCTCACCATCAGAACGCCGCATGGAGAGACCTCTCGCCTGGAACGACGGGAGGATCATCACTGATTCTCGCCGAGAACTGTTTGAGCGAACTCAATAAACCGAGATGGAGGAGAGCCATTTGCGAGCGTGACAGAATAGTGATGAGCAGTAATCAGAGCTAGCTCTTGGGCATCAAACGTTTTTGTGGTTTCCTGAGTGAGACGAGCGACCATATATTTTTTGATATGATCACCATTAAAAATCTGCCACAAATGATCTGGTACGCTCACAGTAGCAGGTTCGCCCCCCACGCGCTCACCTCCCGTCTCCCTCCTCCATGCGTCGCTTATCACCGCAAGAATGTGGACGGTCTGAGCCTCCCCCGATTTGATAGAGTCCCCAAAGCCGAGCTATACTCTAACAAGATCAAGAAGGGGATTATCAATGGGCAAGGTTCAAAAGGTCTACACACGAGAATTCAAACAGGAAGCGGTGCGGC